>Ga0075331_1000109_pt1 | contig 16400 bp, 15 predicted proteins | sample MayberrySE_TuleA_FD_120090 | JGI IMG/M metagenome (GOLD analysis project Ga0075331, IMG submission 120090) | Natural and restored wetland microbial communities from the San Francisco Bay, California, USA, that impact long-term carbon... | ecosystem: Environmental > Terrestrial > Soil > Wetlands ... | reverse complement strand
GCAGCCGTGCGGCGTGCATCCGAGCGACCGCCTCGAGGAACTCCTCGGGCGTCGCCGGTGCCTCCACACGGGGCTCTTGTCGTGCGGCCATGTGGTCATGCTAAGCCGGAACGCAACGACCGGCGGGCCGACTCGCCGCCTGACCTGCGAGGATGAGTGCGTGCCAGCAGCCTCGCAGACCAACCCCGAACTACACGACTCCGCCTTCCTCCGCGCCGCCCGCGGGGAGGACGTGCCGCACACGCCGGTGTGGTTCATGCGCCAGGCCGGGCGCTCCCTGCCGGAGTACCGCAGGCTCCGCGAGGGCGTCCCCATGCTGGAGTCGTGCATGCGCCCGGACATGGTCGTCGAGATCACCATGCAACCCGTGCGGCGCTACGGCGTGGACGCGGCGATCTTCTTCTCCGACATCGTGCTGCCGCTGAAGGCCGTCGGTGTCGACCTCGACATCGTGCCGGGCGTAGGCCCGGTGGTGGCCAAGCCGGTCAGCTCGCTCGCGGACGTCGAGGCGATCCCAGACCTCGAGCCCTCGCACGTCGGCTTCATCACGGAGTCGGTGCAACGCCTCGTCTCCGAGCTCGGCAGCACGCCCCTGATCGGCTTCGCCGGTGCCCCGTTCACGGTGGCCTCCTACCTCGTCGAGGGCGGCCCGTCCAAGGAGCACGCGAAGACCAAGGCGATGATGTTCGGCGCCCCCGACGTCTGGGACGCGCTCATGCGCAAGATCGCCGGCATCTCCGCGGCCTACCTCGAGGTGCAGGTCGAGGCCGGCGCCTCCGCCGTACAGCTCTTCGACTCCTGGGCGGGCGCGATGGCACCGGCGGACTACCGGCGCTACGTGATGCCGTACTCCTCCCACGTGCTCGCCCACGCCGGAACCCTCGGGGTGCCCCGGATCCACTTCGGGGTGGGCACCGGTGAGCTGCTCGGCCTCATGGGCGAGGCGGGGGCCGACGTCGTCGGCGTCGACTGGCGCGTCCCACTCTCGGCCGGGATCGAGCGGGTCGCGGGACGGGTGGTGCAGGGCAACCTCGACCCGTCCCTGGTCTTCGCGCCCACCGAGCTCCTGCTGTCGCGTGCCGCGCAGGTGGTCGACGCCGGTCGCGCTGCGACGGGCCACATCTTCAACCTGGGCCACGGCGTGATGCCCTCCACCGACCCCGACCAGCTCGCGCGGCTGACCGACTTCGTCCACGAGTACTCCGCTCGCTGACCCTGTCCCCGGGCGTCAGCCTGCTTCGGGAGTCGGCGGGGGAGTGGCGGGACGCCTGCGGCGGGCCGCACGGACGAGGAGCCAGACCGGTACGCCGACCAGGGCGATCGCGATCGAGAACGGGACGAGCACACCGGCCACGGTCGCCGCGCCGACGAGCACGACCTTCAGCACCTGCCAGCCGTCCTCGAGACCAGCGAGGAACCCGGTGTCCTCCTCGGCCGGCTGCGGTGGGGGAGCAGCGGGGGTGCGAAGTCGCACGGTGACCGTCGACATCGCGGTGTTGTCCCTGAGGTACTTCTGCTGTGCCTTGAGGGACTCGAGCTCGGCCTGCCGCTCGGCGATCTCGGCCTCGACCCGGATCATGTCGTCGACGTCGGTCGCCTGGTCCAGGAAGCGCCGGAGCCGGGCGAGGCTGGCCTCCTGGGTCGCCACGCGGCTGTCCACGTCGATGACCTGGGTGGTGACGTCCTCGGACCTCCGGTCCGCGTCCCTCGTCCGTCCGACCTTCGCGAGCTCGGTCATCACCTCGTCGAAGGCGGGCTCGGGGACGCGCAGCACCAGGACCGAGCGCTCCGGCCTGCCCTTCCGGTCGTTCGAGGTGTCCTCGCTCGCCAGGTAGCCGCCGTGGCGTCCGAGCATGTCCTCGATCTCGACCCGGGCGCGGTTCATCTCCTTGGTGACCACCGAGATCTCGCCCTTGCGGATCACCGCGCGGGTCGCCACCTCAGGCCGGTTCGCGGTCCCGGGAGCGGTCTGGGAACGCTCGCTCTCCGCGGTCAGTCCGTCCGCCGCGCCCTTGCCGGCCACGTCGCCACCGGCGCGCTGCCCGCCTGCCGGCGCCGGCATCTCCTGCGCGGTCAGACTGCTGCCCATGCCGCCGTCCGCGTCGCTGCCCGACATGGACTCGGCGCCGCTGCTGCACCCGGCCAAGGCGACCAGGACGACTGCGCCGATCACCACCGCCCACATTGCTCCTCTGTCTCGCACGCTGTTTCGCATGAGTCCTCCTGAACCCCGGCTGCGCCCTGATCCGCTGCAGGTGTGACGCGCGTCATCCGGGTCCGGTTCCACCGGACTTGGAGATGCCCCGGCCGGTTTGGGACTCTGGTACCTGTGAACCCCCGGCCGGCCCCCGCAGAGCCTCTCCACGTCGTCGTCGTAGGCGGTGGCATCAGTGGGATGGCCGCTGCGGCCTCGCTGAGACGTCAGGCACCGGACATCAGGGTCACCGTGCTCGAGGGGTCGCAGTCCGTCGGAGGCAAGCTCGCCCTGGCCGAGGTCGCGGGGATCACCGTGGACGTCGGCGCCGAGGCGATGCTCAACCGCCGCCCGGAGGCCACCTCCCTCGCCCGTGAGATCGGGCTCGCGGAGAGCCTCGTGCACCCGGAGACGACAACGGCGAAGCTGTGGACCCGCGGCGAGATGGCGGCCATGCCCCGCACGCTCATGGGCGTGCCCGTGGACGCGAGGGCCCTCGCCGAGAGCGGCGTGATCTCCAAGGCCGGGCTGGCGAGGGCGGCACTCGACGCCGTGCTACCCGCGACCCGGATCGGTGAGTGCGACGTGAGCGTCGGCTGGCTGATCGAGGAGCGCTTCGGCCGGGAGGTCGTGGACCGCCTGGTCGAGCCGCTGCTCGGCGGGGTGTACGCCGGCCACGCCCGGGAGCTCTCCGCACGCGCCACCGTCCCACAGGTCGTGGCGCTCCTGGACAAGGACAAGTCGATGTTGCGAGCCGCCGCTGCCGCGACGTCCGCCACCTCCGACGTACCGGTCTTCGCCGGGCTCGTGGGCGGTGTCGGGCGGCTTCCACAGGCGATCGCCGCGCACTCCGGGGCCGAGGTCCGCACCCGAGCGACGGTTCGGGACCTCGCGCGCCGGGCAGGCGGTGGATGGAACCTGGTCGTGGGCTCCGCGCACGACCCCGAGATCGTCCAGGCCGACGCCGTCGTGCTCGCCACCCCGGCCGCCCCGACCGCCCGGCTGCTCAGCGACGTCGCGCCCGACGCGGCGCTCGAGCTCGCGCAGGTGGAGTACGCGTCGATGGCGATCATCACCATGGCGTTCCGCCGGCGTGACTTCCCGCGGGTCACGGGCTCGGGCTTCCTCGTGCCGCCCGTCGACGGCAGGGCGGTCAAGGGTGCGACGTACTCGTTCGCCAAGTGGGGCTGGGTGGCCGACGCGGGCAGGGGCGCAGACAGCGCCGAGGACATGCTGGTGATGCGCTGCTCCATCGGCCGGCACCGGGAGGAGCAGGTGCTCCAGGTCGAGGACGAGCATCTCGTCGAGACGGCGCTCGAGGACCTCAGCGACGCGGTGGGCCTGTCCGTGCGGCCCGTCGACTGGCACGTGCAGCGCTGGGGTGGCGGCCTCCCGCAGTACGCCGTGGGTCACATCGACCGGGTGCGCCAGGTGCGGCTGTCCGTGGCGAAGGCAGGCGCCCTCGCCGTGTGCGGAGCGGCGTACGACGGGCTCGGGATCCCGGCCTGCATCGCCTCTGCCGAGGCCGCCGTCACCCAGGTGCTCGACACCTTGGCCCAGCAGGGAGAATGAACCCATGACCGATTCCGCACAGAGCCCTGAGGGCGGCCACGGCCGCGGTCCGAACCGGGGCAAGGTCGCCCGCGACCTCAACGACTCGATCCGCTACACGATGTGGTCGGTGTTCCACCTGCGCGACGTGATCGGTGACGGCGACCGGGCGAGCGAGGCCAACGAGGTCGAGAAGCTCTTCGAGGACCTGGAGTCGTCCGACGTACGCATCCGCGGTCTCTACGACGTCTCCGGCCTGCGCGCCGACGCGGAGCTGATGGTCTGGTGGCACGCGGAGGACTCCGACGACCTCCAGAGGGCCTACCACCGGTTCCGCCGCACGGCGTTCGGCGGCCGGCTCGACCCGGTGTGGTCGCAGATGGCCCTGCACCGGCCGGCGGAGTTCAACAAGAGCCACATCCCGGCGTTCCTCGCTGACGAGGAGCCCAGGCAGTACGTCTGCGTGTATCCCTTCGTACGCTCCTACGAGTGGTACCTCCTCGAGGACGACGAGCGGCGCCGGATGCTCGCCGAGCACGGCATGATGGCACGCGGCTACCCCGACGTCAGGGCGAACACCGTCGCCTCGTTCGCGCTCGGCGACTACGAGTGGATGCTCGCCTTCGAGGCCGACGAGCTCCACCGGATCGTGGACCTCATGCGTCACCTGCGCGGCTCGGACGCGCGGCGACACGTCCGCGAGGAGGTGCCCTTCTACACGGGCCGTCGACGCACGCCCACAGAGCTCGTCACCGACCTACCCTGAGGTGGTCTCCGGCGCGGGACGCCGCCTCGGCGGGTGAGCTACTCCGCGGGCTCGAGCGACAGGCTGATGCTGTTGATGCAGTACCGCTGGTCGGTCGGGGTGCCGTAGCCCTCACCCTCGAAGACGTGCCCGAGGTGCGAGCCGCAGCTCGCGCAGCGCACCTCCACCCGCTTCATGCCGAAGAAGCTGACCTCGATGTACTCCACGCGGTCCTCGGCCAGGGGGGCGTAGAACGAGGGCCAGCCGCAGTGGGACTCGAACTTGGTGTCCGAGCGGAACAGCTCGGCCTGACAGGCCCGGCAACGGTAGACGCCGGTGGTCTTCGTGTCGGTGTACTCACCGGTGAATGCCGGCTCGGTGCCCGCCTGGCGTAGCACGGAGTACTCCTGGGGGGAGAGCTGCTCGCGCCACTCGTCGTCGCTCTTGGAGACCTGGTAACCCATGACGCCCACGCTACTGCGCCACCCAACCGGTCCGGTGGTGAGCGGACGCGATGCCTCGGCGTACGCCCGCCACACCCCGTGAGAAGCCGAAGGGGGTGAGCCCGCGCCGGCTGCGCGCGCTCACCCCCCAAGGGTCCGGCTGTTACGGGCGGGTGCGGTTCGGGTTGCCGATCCGCACGACCTGCGGGTCGTGGTCGGAGATCTGGTCGGCGAACTCCGCGTTCACGTGCACGATGTCGTAGTCGAAGGTGTCGGCCACGAACTGCGGGGAGAGCAGGATGTGGTCGAGCACCTGGCTGTTGCCCTGGTACACGTAGGTGTACTGCTCCTCCTCCTCCAGCGTGCGCGGCAGGTCGGTCAACTCTGTGTCGCCGTGGCCGACGAGGATGTCGACGGTCTCGGAGAACTCGAAGTCGTTGATGTCACCGACCACGGCAAGCCTCGCGTCGGAGTCGGCGTCCAGCACGGTGTCGACGAACTCACGGACCTCTGCCGCCTGCTTGTGGCGGTCCTCCTCGGTGAACCGGGTCGGTGGCTGCCACCGGCCGAACAGCGGGTCGTCCCCGCCCTTGGAGCTGAAGTGGTTCGCCACGGCGAAGAAGGTCCGGCCCTTCCAGGTGAACTCACCCACGAGCGGGACCCGCGAGTCGTCCCAGGCGTCCGAGCCGGGTGCCACGCGGGCGGGGGAGGTCTCGAGGTGCGCGACCCCCTTCTCGTCGGTGAACACGGTCGCCGCGGTCGACGAGTCCGGGTTGCCGCGGTCCACGAACTCCACGCCGCGGTCGGTGTTGAACAGGAACGCCACCCGGATGTTGCCGCCGGGCTGGCCGCCCTCCTCGCCGTCGACCGGGTCGATCTGGCGCCAGTCGTAGGTCGGACCGCCGGCGCGCGTGATGGCCTCGGTCAGCATCTGCAGGGTCCGCGCCGGCGTGGTGGTGCCGTCGTCGGCCGGCCCGCTGTCGTCCTGGACCTCCTCGAGCCCGATCACGTCGGGGGACTTGAGGTTCTCGACGACCTGCTGGGCAAGTGCGTCGAACTTCTCCTGCGGGTCACCCGCGTCGAGGTTCTCCACGTTGTACGACGCGATGGCCAGCTCGCTGCCGAGGGCACGCCTCGTGCTCTCGCGGGTCAGGCCGCCCGACGAGACCTCCGGGGACTCCCAGGGGAGGAGCTTGAAGTTGGCGAAGGAGTAGTCGAGCACGCCGACCGTCGTACCGGGGAGCGTGTCGCCGGTGTGCGCCATCGGCGTGGGCGCCAGGTCGTCGTCGAGCATGACGCGCTCGGGGTTGAAGTCTTGCGGGTCGACGTACAGGCCGCCGCGCTCGGTGAACGGCCCCGCCGTGCCGGGCGCGACCACGGGAAGCTCGCCGAAGTTGTTCCTCGGGCCGGTGGCGTAGGCCTCCTCGATGCCGAGCACCATGCCCTCCATCGACTCCCAGAAGTCGATGCCGTCCGCCTCGGCGTCGAAGGTGCCCGACCACTCGACCGAGCTGTCCGAGTCGTCGTCGATGACCTCGCCCGGCGGGACCCGGTCCTCGCCGATCATCGTGGGCTCGGGAAGCTCGCCCTGACCGACGACGCCCACGGTCGGGGAGCCGCTGATCTCGGTCAGCGTCAGGTTGTCCCACCCGCCGGAGCCACCGGCCCGGAACTCGGTCACCTCGCCGCTGACCGTGACCCGGTCACCGACCGAGGGTCGGGTCTTGGGGCGGTAGACGAAGATGCCCTCGCTGGTCGCGACGTCGTCGTCCGGCGTCTCCGACTGCATCCAGAAGCTGCCGTCGTCCTTGGTGGCGGTGACGACTCCGGGCACGTCGATGACACGCTCGTCGTCGTACTCCGAGAGGTGGCCGGCACCCTGGATGTCGTGGATCTCGAGCCCCTCGACGCCCGGAGGCGGCGGCGGGTCCTCCACGCCGCGGCCGGTGCTCTCGGGGCTGGGAGCGCCGACGGCGAAGTCCGCGGAGTTGTCGTCGGTGTCGGCGCCGGTTCGGGAGGCAGACGTCGAGTTGCTCAGCGTCCTCGTGGGCGCCGTCTCGTAGTCGTTGGCGCTGCCGTAGCCGACGAAGTCCTTGACGCCTGCGGCCTGGTCGCAGTCCGCGCCGCAGGTCAGCCTGGAGCTCGAGGTGACGAGGGCGACCTTGCCGCTGCCCCCGGCCATCGCGATGGTCCCGACCGCGTCGGGCTTGGGGAGCGGAGTCGAGCCGCCGGCACCCTGGGCGTGCTGCACGAGATAGCGCTCACCGGGCTCGATGCGGCCCGTGAGGCCGGTGACCTGCCAGGTGGTGCCGGCAGACGAGGCGTACTGGACCGACCAGCCGTTGAGGTCGACGGTGGTGTCACCGGTGTTGTGGAGCTCGACGAAGTCGTGCGTGTAGGTGGCGCCGGAGTTGCCACCTCCGCCGTACACCTCGGAGACGACGACGTCGTTCGAGACGGCGGTGGCGGTGCTGAGCGGGAGCGCGATCACGCCCGAGGCGATGAGCGCTGAGGCGACGCCGGTGACGGCGGCGCGAGATCTACGAGACACGTGGGGGTCCTCCGTGGTCGATGCGATGTCGCGGGAGGTCTCCCCGTGACACCGGTCACAATAGGTAAAGATTCCGGGCGAACCGGCCTTTCCGAGACTTTTCGCCTGCGTGTCCTGCGCGAGTGGTGAGACCGGGGGTGCGCGCGCCTAGATTGGGCGCATGGCGAGCCCCGCGACCGAGATCGACGCAGCCGGACGGAACGTTCGGGTCACCAACCCCGACCGGGTGATCTACCCCGCGACCGAGACCACCGCGGAGGTGACGAAGCTGATGGTGGTGGAGTACTACGTCGCGGTGGCTCCCGGCATCATGCGCGCGCTGGACCAGCGGCCGACCACGCTCGAGCGCTGGCCGAAGGGGGTCCACGAGGGCATCACGCTGAGCACGAGGTCCGGCGAGCACGGAGACGCCTTCTTCCAGAAGCGAGTGCCCAGGGGCGCGCCGCCCTACGTCGAGACCGCGTCCATCAAGTTCCCCTCCGGGCGCTTCGCCGACGAGGTCTGCCCCACCGAGGCCGCTGTGGTCGCGTGGGCGGCGCAGATGGGCACGTTGACCTTCCACCCCTGGCCCGTGCGTCGCGACGACGTGGACCACCCCGACGAGCTGCGCATCGACCTCGACCCGCAGCCCGGGACCGGGTTCGCCGACGCGGTGCGGGTGGCAGGTGCCGCGCGAGACCTGCTCGAGGAGCTGGGGCTGCGCGGATTCCCCAAGACCAGCGGGAACCGCGGCGTGCACGTCTACGTGCGCATCGAGCCACGGTGGACCTTCACCGACGTGCGGCATGCCGCGATCGCGTTCGGACGTGAGCTGGAGCGTCGTACGCCGGGGGTCACCACCAGCTGGTGGAAGGAGGAGCGCGGCGAGAGGGTCTTCGTCGACTACAACCAGAACTCGCGGGACCGGACCATCGCCAGCGCCTACAGCCTCCGCCCCGTCGCCGGAGCGCCCGTGTCCACGCCCGTCGCGTGGGACGAGCTGCCCGAGGTGGACCCGAAGGCGTTCAACCTCCACACGGTCCCGGCTCGCTTCGCAGACGTCGGTGACCCGCATGCGTCCATCGACGATGAGCACTTCTCGATCGAGCCGCTGCTGGAGATGTATGCCCGCGACGAGGAACGAGGCCTTGGCGACATGCCCTACCCGCCGGACTACCCGAAGATGCCGGGCGAGCCTCCCCGCGTGCAACCCAGCCGGAAGAACGCCGCGAACTGGGAGGGCAGCTAGCCTCGCCGTGAGGGGACGGCGCGTACTGTCGGGAGCAAGCGCACCGTTCCAGCAGAAGGGGTCGCATCGTGACCACCTCGAACAAGCCTCCGGACGGACGTCAACCTCCCCCTTGGGCACTCGACCAGGCGAGCGAGGAGCTGGACGAGCCCCGTGACGCGAGGGACGTCAGGGCGCTGGCGTGGCGGCTCGTCCGCGAGTCCGAGGAACGAGCGGGCGAGCGTCACGACGAGTACGACGACCCGGACCAGGGTGGCGAGGCCTGACGCAGCCCGGCAGCGGGCCGGCTACGAGCCGTCGAGACCGCGAAGGCGGACGGGACGCAGGATGGCTCCGTAGTTCTCGTCGTCGGTGCCGTAGAACAACGTCATGGCCGAGCCGGCGGGGTCCCGGATCGCCAGGCTCTCGATCTTCACGCCCCTCGCCGCGGCAAGCAGCCCAGGCGTCGGGTCCGGCACGAACTCGGGGTTTCCGTCCGAGCCCTGCTCGAACCTCCCGGCGCTGAAGATCCCGCTGTCGAAGGGCCCGTTGTCGTCGCCGGGGTCGAAGGCCGCGGCTGTGACCACCCGCCCGTCGGCGTCGATGTCGATGGCGACGACCGGTCGGTTGGTGCCGAGGCTGTCGGGCAGCTCGAGCCGGGCCTGGTCGAAGGCGCCGAAGCGAAGCGGCTCGAGCCTCAGGGGCGCCCAGCGGATCCGGGTGGCTGCCCTGCCCTCGTTCCGCTCCGCATAGACGAATGCCAGGCGTCCCCCGAGGCGCACGACCGCGGTACCTTCGACGTTCGACACCCGCGCGGGCCAGGGGACGGTCTCCTCGACGTGCAGCCGTCCGCGTTCGAGCCTCACCAGGAAGATCCGGTGGAAGGGGCCGCCGTCGTCGCCGCTCTCCGCCAGGAGAACCCGCCGTGTCCCCGGAATGCGTGCGGCGCTCTCGAGGTCGTTGCTCGGACCCCGACGCGCGGGCCATCGCACGGACAACGGCCGATGGACGACGCCCTTCGGCGTCGTGGCTGCCCGGACGAGGCTCACCCGCGGCTTGTCGATCTCTTCCCGCGCGCCTGCCGCGTCGTTCTTCGAGTCGTGGACCGCCAGGAACCTGTCTCCCCACAGCCAGGCCATCCCGCTCAGGTCGGGCAGCGGGGCGACCTGAGGCGCCGGGGCGTCAGGGGCCGACTGGGGGCTGCCGCTGGCGAGTGGGATGAGGAGGGCGCCGGCCAGCAGCCCTGAGGCCACGCCGGCGCGCAGCGTGCTGCGCAGCGAAGTCCCTGGGGAACGGCGCCCGGTCCTGTCGCGGCGGCGGGCACCTGACGGCGTCCGGTCCGGACACATCAGCGAAGCCCTTCCCACAACGCCCGCTCCCAGGCTCGGGGGTCGTCGACCACCTGGGACGTCGTGTCGAAGCGCATGGTGGCCCTCCGGTCGAGGTCGTATCTCGGCCAGCCGGGGTCGCCGTGGGCGGCGAAGGAGACCCAGGCTGTGTGCATGGTGTCCGCGAGCGCCTGGGGCGGGTCATCACCGAGCAGGGGGCCGAAGAGGCGTGCGCTCTTGCCGAGGCTGTTGAAGACGAAGGGGATCTCGATCGCGTGCACGGCGCCCAGGCCCGGGGCGGCCCAGGCGAACTCGTACATGTAGGTCGCGGACGTGGCGTGCGCGTGGGCATCGGCGAGTCGCAGTGCGGGAACACGCACCCACCAGTCGGTCTGCACCGCCGCGAGGATGTCGCCGGGACTCGCGCCGGGGTACCTGGATCGATACTCGGCGAGCGCTCTCTCGAGCGGGAGGCCGTAGGCGGCCAGCGCCCGGCGCCCGTGGACGTCGACGGGTCCGGTGAGCTCCTCATCGGTGATGTTGTCGATCTCGCCGGTGATGACCAGGAACATCCTCCAGTCATCGGTGTTGGTGCCGACGATCAGGTCCACCTCCGCGCCGGGCCCGGCGGCGATCCGGTCGAGCGGACGACCGGGAAGGATCTCGCCGTCGATCACCGGCTGCCACGGCATCGTGAGCACCAGGTCCTCACCCCAGAACGCGCGATCTGGATGAGCCATGAGGTCCGCCGACAGCTCAGCCTCCGCTGTGAGGAGTCGCTCGACGGGCACCTCGGCGATCGCCTCCCGTGTCGCGGGAACGCCCAGCCTCGCGGCCAGGTGCCGGCCGATGCGCTGCCCGGTCTCGGCCGAGCTCACGTGATGGGCTGCGCCGCTCTGCAAGATCGCTCGCCGGAACAGCCCCTCGGTGCGAGGCATCGACAGCAGCGTGCCGATGCTCATCGCGCCGGCCGACTCACCGAAGACGGTGACGTTGCCGGGGTCGCCGCCGAAGACGTCGATGTTGTCCCGGACCCACTCCAGCGCCGCGACCTGGTCCAGCAGACCCACGTTGGCGATCCCGTCGTCCAGGTACAAGAACCCGTCGGCGCCGACACGCCAGTTGATGACGACGCAGACGGCGCCGTCCCGGGCGAAGTGGCTCCCGTCGTACGCCGCGGTCGAGCTGATCTCGAAGGCACCCCCCTGGATCCAGACCATCACCGGCAACCCGGCCGCGCCGGGGTCCGGGGTCCAGATGTTCAGGTTGAGGCAGTCAGCACCGACCGCCGCCGTGTCCCACTCGGTCCCGGCGCTCTCGGGGGGAGCGACCTGCGGGGGCGCCGGCCCGAAGCTGGTGGCCTCACGTACGCCGTCCCAAGGTTCAACCGGCTGGGGCGGCCGGAGTCGGTTGGCGCCGGACGGCGACGCCGCGTAGGGGACCCCCAGGAAGGAGTGCACGCCGTCGGCGACGCTGCCGCGCAGGTCGCCCCGCCGGGTCGAGACCACAGCACTCATACAAGCCACGGTGCGAGGGTCGGCCTCCCCGATGCAGAGGCGAAGGTCCCGAAGCCCGCGCCGCCCTGGTCAGGTCAGGGCGTTGGTGTCCTGGATCAGGTCGACCAGGGCCACGGTCGAGAGGACGACCAGCGCGCCCCGGATCAGCCAGGGCCACGCCGGGCGACCGAGAAGAGCGGCTCCGCCAGGCGTACGCCGCACCACCTCGAAGGCCGCCAAGCCGAGCAGGAGTGCACCGAGCAGCGGCGCAATCGGGACCCAGAGCAGGATCGGCGGGACGGCGAGGAAGAAGGGCGAGGTCATGAAGCGCCCCTCGGGTGCGAGCCAGCGCTCCGCCAGGACCGTCAGGCTCGCTGCATAGACACCAGGGATCAGCACGAACATGGCGATCGCCAGCGAGACGGGTCCGAGGAGGGTGAAGTCCACGCCCTCCACATGGACCAGGCTGCTGCCGACCACGACCGCCGGCCCGAGCGAGATCGACAGGATCTGGAACCAGCGTGGTCCGATCATGAGTCCGCGCAGCACGAAGTAGACGCCTGCGCCGAACACGCCGATCAGCGTGGTCGTGGCCAGCAGGTCGAGGGTCTCCAGGGTGAGGTGCCCCATGACGAAGCCGTCGTCGCTGACCAGGCCGGTGGCCCCGGGGTTCAGCCTCGCCAGCAGCATCATCGCGAGGCGGCTACCGACACCGCCCACGAGGAGGCCGAGCAGCGCGCCCGCCCAGGTCACGGCCGCGAGCCGGCGCAGGGCCCGCCGCGAGGTGACAGCCCAGGATTCTTCCTGGCGCTCGGCAGTGCTGACAGTCATCTGGCTCGCCCCCATCGGGTCAGTATGAGGCTCCGCACCGCGGGGCACATCTGAATTGTCGACGAGCAGCCATCAGGGACCTCCATCCGGATCTTGCACAATGAGGGCATGGAACGCGCAGCGGTGGAGCGGTGGGTCGCAGGTTACGAACGTGCCTGGCGCACGCCTGGAACCGACCTGCTCGCCGAGCTCTTCGTTCCGGGAGCCTCCTACCTTCCCTCTCCCTGGGCCCGACCCGTCGAGGGGCTGGAGGCGATCGCGCGGTTCTGGGAGGCCGAGCGCACAGGCTCGGACGAGGGCTTCACGATGACGAGTGACGTCGTCGCGGTCGACGCCGACGCGGCGGTCGTCCGTGTGTCCGTCGTGTACGAGGCTCCGGCGAGCGGGCGGTGGCGCGACCTGTGGGTTCTCCGGTTCGCCGACGACGGTCGATGCGCCTGGTTCGAGGAGTGGCCGTTCGCGCCGGACCAGCCCGAGGGGCACTGACCCGGTGGGCTGCTGGGCCGGCCGGGCGAGCCCGCACGGGGTGGCACCGTCACGTACCGGTTGTGGGGGGCTTCTCCGCCTGCAGCTGGGTCTCGGTCTCGGTGAAGCCGACCGAGCGGTAGACCCTGATCGCGACGTAGTCGGGATCGGCGACCATCACGAGCTTGCGTGCCCCGAGTCGGCTGAATCCGTATTCGCCGGCATGGTGAACCAGCGTGCCCGCGAGGCCGCGGCCACGGGCTTCGGGGAGCGTCTCCACGGACTGGAACCGGGCGATCCCCACGCCGGCGCGGAAGAGCCCCATCCCTGAGACAAGGCGACCTTCCTCGAAGGCGCCGAACCAGGCGCCGTGCCCACGCTCGACGATGCGTCGGACGGTGGCCACCTTGGCCACCGCGAACTCGCGGAAGGTCTGGGAGTCGAGGCCCTCGTCGATGCACGAGATCCGCAGCTCCACGAGCTGTTCCCAGTCCGTGTCGCTCGCCAGTGTGCGGTACTCCGCTGCCTGGTTCGGACGAGGTGGCTCGTGGACGCTGGAGGCGGTCATGACTGCCTGGCGCTCGACGCACAGACCCCTGCTCACGAAGGCGGCGAGGGCATCGGGAGTGCCGTCGACCCCGTCGAAGCCGAGTGCGATGTGGTCGGCATCAGGGAACTCGTCCGCGAACCGCGCGAGCCAGCGATCGGTGTGCTCGGCGGCGGGAGGGTCCGGAAGCAGAAGGAAGTTGCCCCACCAGTGACCCGGGTTGTGTGGTGACCGTACGACGACGTGGTCCCCCCGGTCCTCGATCACGCTGCCCCCGAGCGCGAGCAGGGCGAGGTCCGTCCGATAACCGAGCGAGGTGACGTCCACGCCCGAGACTCTAGGCGCTCGGGGCGGGAGGGTCGGCCCTGCGACGCCGTGTCCATGTGACATCGTCCTCGGGCGTCGAGTGCGCACAGCGAGCGAGCAACGGGCGGGTCCTGTGGTCGCATGCCGCGCCGAACCCGGCCTCGAACAGCCTCGTCGCGGACTAGGCTGACGCACCCCTCAACCCGCTGCCTCCATGTTCCTGCCGACCGCTTCGCTCGTGCGTTGCAGCTCCTCGGTCGGGCTGAACATGACGAGCTCGGCGCCGGCGTGGAAGACCGGAGTGTGGCCTGGCGCCACGTAGTAGGCGTCGCCCGCCTCGAAGGTCTCCTCTCCGGAGCTGTTCTTGAAGGTCACACTCCCCTTGAGCACGAGGCCCCAGTGCGCACATTGGCACCGATCGTCGGGCAGGCCTATGAGGTACGGCGCCAGGTCGGTCTCCACGGTGTACGTCTCGAACGCCGCCGTGTAGCCGTCGCCCATGTTCGCGATGTGCCCCTCGTAGCCTTCGGCCTCGATCGTCTCGGAGGCGCTGGTCTTCGATGCCTTGGACATGGTTCCTCCCTTCTTCTCCTCCGGCGCCCGAGCCGTCAGGGGAGGCAACAAGGCAACTGCCATCGTCCGCCCGGCGGTAGTCTGGATACAACGCTGTCGGGACCTGGACCAGACCCGAGCCGGGACGACCTCAGCCGAGGAGTGTGGCGCAGTGGTCGGGCACGTACGTCGCCTGCTCGCGCGGAGGCCGTTCGTAACCGGTCCGCTTGGGGCGAGGCGGCAGCTCGAGAGCCGGCGGCGGCACCTCGGCGTACGGGAGGGTGGAGAGCAGGTGCGCCATCATGTTGAGGCGGGCGCGCTTCTTCACGTCACTCTCCACCACGTACCACGGCGCTTCGGGGATGTCGGTGTGCACCATCATCTCGTCCTTGGCGCGGGAGTAGTCCTCCCAGCGGGTGATCGACTCGAGGTCCATCGGAGAGAGCTTCCACTGGCGCATCGGGTCCTCGAGACGGGACTTGAACCTTCGCTGCTGCTCCTGGTCGCTCACGGAGAACCAGTACTTCCGCAGCAGGATCCCGTCCTCTACGAGAAGCCGCTCGAAGATCGGGCACTGGTGGAGGAAGCGGCGGTACTCCGCCGGGGTGCAGTAGTTCATCACCTTCTCCACGCCGGCGCGGTTGTACCAGGAGCGGTCGAACAGCACGATCTCGCCGGCGCTCGGCAGGTGCTGGATATAGCGCTGGAAGTACCACTGCGCCTTCTCCCGCTCGGTCGGCTGGGGCAGAGCCACGATCGGTGCCACGCGGGGACTCAGGTACTGCGTGACTCGCTTGATGGTGCCACCCTTGCCGGCGGCGTCTCGACCCTCGAAGACCACCACGATCCGCTGCTTCTCGGCCTTGACCCACTCCTGGACCTTCACCAGCTCGGCCTGCAGCCGGAACAGCTCGGCGTCGTACAGCGCCGGTGGCACCTTCTGGGCGGCTCGGGCCTGACGGTCGCCTCGCTGCTTCGTCATGCATCTCAGCGTATCCGTGGGTGTCTAGACGTGTGTTTCGTCCGCCTCGTCCAGCGGCATTTCTATTACCGCGGGGAACTCGGACAACCGAGGTGGAAAGCAACGTGATGGAACCACAGGAGCAACTGATTCCGCAGACAGGAGCCGCGGCGCTCTGGCGGCTGGACGCCCTCCCCGGTGCCGACGACCAGGCCGCGCTCGTCGAGACCTGCACCCTGCATGCCTGGACCTGCATCTGGTGCTCCATGACGCCACCGATCTGCGGCTCCTGCCGACCTGTGACCCCGCCCTGCCCGGCGACCGGTGCCATCCACACGTGTGCCTGCAGCTCCAGCCTCCACGGCAAGGACGCCGCCTGACCCAGGAGCCGACCCTGCCCTCACGCGGAAGACGACGCGTAAACCCTCGACGGCGGGCTGAGACCGTTTCAGGCGGCGTTGCGAGGAGGGGTGTGCTCGTCGGGGACGGCCTCGTCCGGCTGGGGCGGCGGGGGAGGGGTACCCTCCCCGAAAGGGCTCCCGCCGAGCTGCTCGCGGCCGTGAGGGGTGAGCCAGCCAGTCAGGTCGGGGCCCTTGGGGACGATCTGGGTCGGGTTGATGTCGCGATGCACGCAGTAGTAGTGCCGCTTGATGTGGTCGAAGTCGATGGTGTCACCGAAGCCCGGGGTCTGGAAGAGGTCTCGGGCGTAGGCCCACAGGACCGGCATCTCGCTGAGCTTGTTCCGGTTGCACTTGAAGTGGCCGTTGTAGACGGCGTCGAACCGGGCGAGGGTCGTGAAGAGACGGACGTCGGACTCGGTGATCGAACCACCCATGAGGTAGCGGCGGTCGCGCAGGCGGTCCTCCAGCCAGTCGAGGCTGCCGAACAGCCGGTCGTAGGAGCGTTCGTAGGCGCGCTGTGAACCCGCGAACCCACACCGGTACACGCCGTTGTTGACGTCGGCGTAGATGCGTTCCATCACGTGGTCCATCTCGGCCCGAAGGTGTTCGGGACAAAGGTCCGGGGCGCCGTCGCGGTGGAACTTCCGCCACTCCGTGGAGAGGTCGAGCGTGATCCGGGCGAAGTCGTTGGTGACGACTTCGCCCGTCGAGATCTCCACCATCGCCGGCACCGTGACGCCCTTGTCGTAGTGCGGGTCCCGCGCCAGGTAGGCGTCTCGCAGGCGCTCGATGCCGAGCACGGGATCACGACCCCCGGGGTCG
>Ga0075331_1000108_pt1 | contig 16407 bp, 13 predicted proteins | sample MayberrySE_TuleA_FD_120090 | JGI IMG/M metagenome (GOLD analysis project Ga0075331, IMG submission 120090) | Natural and restored wetland microbial communities from the San Francisco Bay, California, USA, that impact long-term carbon... | ecosystem: Environmental > Terrestrial > Soil > Wetlands ... | reverse complement strand
TCCCACAGGTCGGGGTGGTCGGCCATGTGGTGGTGGGGTGGGCAGAGTGGGAGTCCGTCCTTGAGGTCGGTTCTTCCGCCTTGGTGCCAGGGGTCGGTGTGGTGGTACTCCACCCGTGACGGCGGCAGGTCGCAGCCCTCGGCCGCACACCCGCCATAGGTGTGGTCCATCGCGATCTTCTGGTGCTTGGAGAACAACCGGCGTTCCCGGCCGAGGTCCAGCGGCATCGAGTCGCCACCCAGCACCATCGGGATGATCCCGGCCTGGCACGCCAGCCGTCTCGCTTCGGCGGCGGAGATCCGGTGCCCGGTCTCGACCGCGGCGGCGCCGAGGCCGGCCTGCAGGACGTCGAGGTTCACGTGGACCACGACCGTGAACGGGGACCCCCCGGACCCGGGCAGGGTGTCGAGGTTGAGGTGGTGCTCCAGCAGGGTCATGAACCCGTGCCCGCGCAGGGTGGAGGTCGAGTGGGGTTTGCCCGTCTCGGGGTCGATCCGCCCCTCACCCAGGGCCCGGGGGCTGGTGAGCTCGTCCAACGCCTTGCGGAACAGGTCGGCATACAGGGTGGGGATCTTGAACGACCCCGAGCTGGAGCCGTCCCCGTTGTCGCGGATCGACACATAGGCCTTCCTGCGGGCGGCCTGCTCCTCACGGTCGAGCTTCGCGCCCTCGGCGGCGTCCGCGGCCTCCGGGCACACCACCTCGACCAGCCGCTTGCTGAGCTTCCTCAACGTCACGGCGTCGAACTCCAACGCCAGGGCGACCAGGTGCGCCTCCGCACGACGCCGCACCTGTGGGGTCACCAGGTCGCCGTGGTCGGCGCACAGGTCCCCGACCGCACGGATGATCACCCGCGCCTTCTCCCCATCCACCACGCCCGGGCCCGGCTCCTTGCCGACAGCATCGGGAGTCTCAGCCGCATCGATGGCTGGCTCTGTGGCCGCGGCCGCCTCCGTGGCGGCCGGGTCCGTGGCGGCCGGGTCCATGACAGCGCCGGTGCCGTCGGTGCCCGTCGTGGCCGCCGGGCCCAGCGCCAGCCGGCCGGCCATCGCGGCCCGGGTCAGGGTGAACTCCTCGCCCAGCGCCCGGGCCAGGTGCAGGTCCGCGCACACCGACTGCCGGGTCTGCTTGGTCTCGTGCGCCAACCACGCCGCCGTCGAGGTCGCCCCCGCCTCGTGTCCGACCTGACGGGCATCGGCCTCGTTCAGCACCCGCAGCCTCAGCTCCTCCAGCCGCTCAGCCTGCCGGGTCAACTCGACCAGCGCCTCCCCCACCTCGTTGTCAGCCATGGCGATGAACGAGGCGTCGACCTGGTGATCGAGCGCCCGGTCCAGGGAGTCGGTCATGCGCAACAGCGACGGACGCGCCCCCGCACCGCCAAGGCCCGCACCGCCAGGGCCCGCACCGTCACCGGCCGGCACACGGCCGGTCCCGGTCGGCGGGTCCTGGATCAACGTCATGACCCCACCCTGCCCGCCACCAGCCCTCGTCACAGGAACGAGAATTCGAACCGGGGACAACCCAGGGACCCGCGTCACTGTGGACGAAAACCGGTCTGGCCGACCCGGTCTGGACGGGGTCGACCAACCGCATCAGCGCCCGGCGGCGGCCTCGAACGCCGCGAGCACCCGCCGACTCAGCCGCCCCCGGTCGGACACGTCGTACCCGTTGGTCCGGGCCCAGGCGCGGATCTCGGCAAGCGTCGGTGGTGGCGGAGCCAGCTCGGGGGCACCTGCCAAGGCGTCGACGGCCAGCTGGCCGCCCGCGTCGACCTCGGCCGCCCGGTGCGCGGCCGCCAGGAAGCGGTAGACCCATTCCTGGGCCAGCTTGCGAGTCTCGCAGAACACAAGCGGCACCCCCGGCCAGGTCACCTGGCACTCGGCGAGCCCGTCGGCCACCACGGCAGGACGAACGCGGTCGAGCCGGAACACGGACGAGTAGCGGTCCTCCACGACCACGGCGGCACGAGGCAGCGCAGCAAGCTCACCGAGCTGGTACTTCAGCTTGCCGGTCGTCAGCGACGAGACGAGGTCCTGCAGGCTCTTGCGCTCCACCGACGCGACGAGCTGCCCGTCAAGCATCACGGCGTAGTCACCCGCAGCGAGACGACCGCGCACGACCGCGACGTCCCGGTCGCTGAACCGGTAGGGGTAGCGCTCGTTGCTATCGACCACGATCTCGAGGCTCGCAACTCCCGACGCCCGAGCCGTCGGCACGGCGACCCCTGGTCGTGCTTGCTTGGTCGTGCGCGCGGTCTGCCAGAAGATCGCCTGTCGCCCACCACGGATCCGCGTGATGACCAGCTGAGACCTGTTCTCACGAGTCCGGTCGAGCACCAGGTCGATGGCCGCACCTCGCCGTACACAGCTGCGTACCGGCACGCGCTCCACGATCTCGACGTCCTCGGGCCACTCGTCTGCTCGGTGGCAGTACACCTTGGTGGTGCGCGGCCAGGTCTCACGCGCCTTGAGGATCACCGGCCGCTCGGGAAGCGGGATGCGCAGGAGATACGGCAGGGTCGAATCACCGTCAGGGTTGCGGGCCACCACGAAGTCCTCGGGCACGAGGACAGTCTGCCCCGGCTGAAGCGCTCGGCACACAACCGCGTCTGTCGCGTGCCGCCGTCGGGCGGGCCGGCGACACGTCGGGGCCGCACTGAGGCGCCCGAGCATGGCGGTGATCACACCGGCGACCCGAGCAGCGGCTGGAGGTCCGCGACGTGGCAGCCGAGGTCCCACGGGTACCCTCCACCACAGTCCGGCCACACCACCTGCAGCGCCGGCACCGGTGGGCGTCCCGGACAGCGGTACAGCTCGTTGGCGTGGAGGAGGTACTCGGCGCTCGCCCGCGGCTCCACGGCGATCAGCCGGACTGGTCGGTCGTCGGCGATCCCGTGCACCGTGGCCCCGTGCGCGAACCGCTCCCCGGTGCGGACCCGCTCCCCGAGCCGGTTCAGCGGGTGCCCGGTCTCCATCTGCGCCACACCGGTGATGATCAGCTCCGGATGACCGTCGTACCGGGTCAGCCCGACGGTGTAGCCGAACTCCACCCCACCCTTGGCGCCGCCTGCACAGCCCGGCACCGAGCAGCAGGACCCGACTGTCTGCACCGCCCAGCCGAACTCGTCGATCCTTCGTCGGACGTCGTTGAGGATGCGGCGACGGGTTGCCTGGCTTGCCATGGGTGCCTCCGAGGGTGACGAGATGCGCGTGAGCGCCGTGTTCCGCAACGTAAGGACGCCCTCCCCCGAGAACCCCGCTCGCGACGCCTCCGTCCACAGGCCTGCCCGCCCCCCGAAAGCCCTACGCCACCCCCGGCCCGAGAGCCGGAGGTGGCGCACGTCGTACGGGCGGTCGGGTCAGTCGGTCACCACCGCCCGGAGGACGTCGATGTTCGACGCCCGACGCGCGGGTCCGACCGCCGCCACCACGCCGGCCAGCGCCGCCGCGAGGACGTAGATCGCCAGCTGTGGACCGGGCACCGCGATCTTCTCGATGCCCTCGTCGGCCACCGCCTTGACCAGCGCCAGGCCGAGCCCGATGCCGAGCCCGGCGCCGAGCAGCGCGCCGATCGTGGAGATCACCACGGACTCCCAGCGGACCATCGCGCGGACCTGACCGCGGGTCATGCCGACGGCCCGCAGCAGGCCGAGCTCGCGGGTCCGCTCGAACACCGCGAGCGCCAGGGTGTTCACGATGCCGAGCAGCGCGATCACGACGGCGAGCAGCAGCATCACGGTGATCAGGCCGACCATCTGGTCGATGACCGAGCTCATCGCGCCCTGGAACTCCTCGGTGTCCATCACCGTCGCGTCCGGCCGGTCCGCGATCGCCTCGGCGATCCGCTCCTTCACGACGGCCACGTCGGCGCCGTCCTCGACGATGACGACCGCGGTCCCCTCCATCCGCTTCGGGTAGAACGCCGTGTGTGCCTCGCCGGTGATCGCGTACGCCGTGTTCACGAACCCGCGACCGTCGTACACCCCCTGGATCTCCAGCTCCGCCCCGCGCACGCCGGGGAAGCTGCCGACGACCGTGTCGCCGACCGACCAGCCGTGCTCGGTGGCGAGGTCCTCGCGGACCAGCACGCCGTCGTCGGTGAGCGAGCCCGGGTCGCCGGAGACCATTCCGAGGTCCAGCGCCGCCTCGACGGTGGCGGGGTCGACGGAGGTGAACTCCCCGGTCGTCCCCGCGAACTTGCCGGTGCCGAACGCGGTCGGCGACACGGTCTCCACGCCGTCCACCTCGCGCACCGTCGTGATCACCTCGGGGCTGAACCCGGGCGACTGGGGTGTCGGTGTGAGCACGTACAGGTCGGCGTTCGTCGAGCTGTCCAGCACGTCGGAGAAGGACGCCTTGAGGGAGGCCGCGAACACCGACACCGTCGCGACGAGCGCCAGCCCGATGACCAGGGCCATCGCGGTGGACGCGGTGCGCTTGGGGTTGCGCATCGCGTTCTGCCGGGCGAGCTCGCCGGCGACGCCACGGCCGCGCAACGGCCAGCCGATCACCGCGGCCAGCGGCCGCATGAACAGCGGCGCGAGCGTGGTGATGCCGATGACCGCCGCCACGACGCCGATCGCGATGAACGCGGCCGGAGCCGGACCGTACAGCGCGAGCAGCAGGCCGGCCACGCCCCCGACCGTGAGTACGGCGCCCAGGCCGGCGCGCACCCGGGAGAAGCGGTGAGCCGTGGGAGCGGCGTCGCGCAGCGCCTCGACCGGCAGCACGCGGGTGGCGCGCCGGGCCGGCGACACCGCGGCCACCACCGTGGTCAGGGTGCCGGCGAGCAGGCCGACCACGACCGTGCCCGGTTCCACCGCTGTCGTCATCGGCGGCATCGTGAAGTCGAAGACCTCGAACAGCGCCGACAGTCCCCGTGCCATGCCCACGCCGAGCGCGACGCCGATGGCGGACGCGGCGACTCCGAGCACGACGGCCTCCGCGAGGATCGTCCGCAGCACCTGGCGACGGGTGGCACCGATGGCGCGCAGCAGCGCGAGCTCGCGAGTTCGCTGGGCCACCTGCATCGAGAAGGTGTTCCAGATGATGAACGACCCCACGAACAGCGCGATCCCGGCCAGGGTGAGCAGCAGCATCGTGAAGAAGCCGAGGCCCTCCTTGACGTCCGCGGCCCGCTCGTCCGCGACCGCGTCACCGGTCAGCGCCTCGAAGCCTTCCGGCAGGCTCGCGCCCACCGTCGCGGCCAGGTCCTCGGCGGCGACACCCTCGTCGGCGTCGACCACGATGGTGTCGAAGACACCCTCCTCCCCCATCAGCCGCTGCGCGGTGGCGAGGTCGAAGAAGGCCGTGGTGGACCCGCCGAGGTTGTCCGCGTCGCCGAAGCCGACGGTGCCGACCACGGTGAACGTCTCGTCCGTGCCCTGGAACAGGATCCGCACGCTCGAGCCGATCGGCAGGTCGCCCTCCTCGGCCGAGGTCACGTCGATGGCCACCTCGCCGGGCGCCCGCGGGACGCGGCCGTCACGGACCGCGATGTCGCCGCGCAGCCCGGTGTCGACGCTGAGGTTCGTGCCGACGGTCGGGGCGCCGTTCGGCATCATCGGCTTGCCGTCGGAGTCGGTGAGCAGCGCGTAGCCCTCGACCCGGCCCTCGGCGGTGGCGACCCCGTCGATCGCGGCGACGTCGTCGAGCAGCGTCGCCGGGACCGGCGGCCGCTCGTTCTCGGCAACCTGGTCGTCGTTCTCGCTGACGGCCCGGACGACGGTGTCCGAGCCGCCCTCGACGTTCGCGAAGAGGTCGTCGAAGGCAGCCTGCATGCTGCTGCTCAGCATCAGCGTGCCGGAGAGGAAGGCCACGCCCAGGGCGATGGAGGTGGCGGTCAGGAACAGCCGGAGCTTGTGCGCCAGCATCCCCTTGATCGTTGCGCTCAACATGTCAGGCTCCCAGCTTCTTCATGTACTCGAGGACCTCGTGGGAGGTCGGGTCGGCCATCTCGTCGACGATGTCGCCGTCCGAGAGGAACAGGACGCGGTCGGCGTGCGCTGCCGCGACCGGGTCGTGGGTCACCATCACGACGGTCTGCGCGAGCTCGCGGACGGCGTGCTGCAGGAACGCCAGCAGCTCCTCACCCGAGCGCTTGTCCAGCGCGCCGGTCGGCTCGTCGGCGAACACGATGTCCGGCTTGGTGGCCAGCGCCCGTGCGGCGGCGACGCGCTGCTGCTGGCCGCCGGAGAGCTCCGCGGGCCGGTGCGACAGGCGGTCGGCGAGACCGACGGCGCCCACGACCTGCTGCAGCCAGGCAGCCTCGGGCTTGCGGCCGGCGATCCGCGCCGGCAGGGCGATGTTCTCGGCCGCGGTCAGCGTCGGCAGCAGGTTGAACGCCTGGAAGATGAACCCCACCCGGTCACGACGCAGCAGGGTGAGCTGCTTGTCGCTCAGCGTGGTGATGTCGACCTCGCCGATCGAGATCTGCCCGGCCGAGGGGCGGTCGAGCCCGGCGAGCACGTGCAGCAGGGTCGACTTGCCCGAGCCGGACGGGCCCATGATCGCGGTGAACCGTCCGGCGCCGATGTCGACGCTCACGTCGTCGAGAGCGAGGACCCGGGCGTCGCCGACGCCGTACTCCTTGGTGACGCCGACGGCTCGGGCCGCGGGGGACCCGGCGGGGGGAGGTGCGGGCCGGGTGACGGAGGCGGTGAGGATGGACATGTGGTTCTCCTGGAGGTTGGGTGGCGGTGGTCGCCGGGGGGATGGAGCGGGTGCGACGGGGTGGTCGAGGGTCCGTCAGCGCAGGACCAGGGCGAGGATCATGGTGCTGATCACGGCTGTCTGAACGCTGTGCACGGCGATGCCGACCAGCGCGCTGCGGTAGCGACGAGCGGGGTAGCTCAGGACGAAGGTGTCGAGCAGGTTCACCGGGATCGTCCACGGCACGTGCAGGTGGTACAGCCCGAAGAGCACACCGTTGGCGACCCAGTCGCGGCGGCCGAACACGCCCTGCATCCGGGGCAGGAGCAGGCCGCGGAACAGCAGCTCCTCGCCGAGCACGGTGTTGAACACGCCCATCACGACGATGCCGGCGAACCAGGTCCAGTTGCCGGAGAAGAACTCCTGGCCCGTGGTCGACCCGAGGAACAGGGGGAGGTCACGGGCGGCCGGGACGGGCAGCTTCGGCAGCATCTCCTTGGCGGCGATGAGCAGCACCAGCGGGACCACCAGCAGCCAGAGCCACCCGCCCCGACGGCCGGTGCGTGGGCTCTGCGGCGCGCGCAGCCAGAGCGCGTCCTTCAGCACCGACCAGCGCAGGGAGCCCTGCTCGCGGTGGACCAGGAACAGGACGAGGGCGAACTGCCAGACCAGGCCGGCGGTGAGCATCGCGACGATCGCCCGCGGCCAGGCTCCGGGCCCGTCGAGCACGCCGGCGAGCCAGGGCGCCCCGAGCCAGGAGAGCGCGGCCATCGGCAGGGCGGCGGCGGCCCAGGTGGCGAGGATCCGGCGCAGGGAGTACTGCGGCAGCTCCCCTGTGTCGGGCGCTACGGACGGCACGGGCGCCGGACGGGCGATCTTGGAGGTGTCGGACATGGTGGTTCCTTCGGGAGTGGGCCGGCGGGTGCCGGGCCGATGAGGTTCAGGACCAGGGAGCGTGGGCCGCCGGCGGGGGCACCCGGCGGTCCGCGGGGTACTGGCGGAAGTCGCCCGCGTAGTAGCCGTTGTGCGGGTGCCGCGGGCTGCGGGTGTAGGTGCCGTGCTCTTCTTCGACGGTGATCGTGGCGGCCATCTCAGGCTCCTGGTCCGGGGTGCTCCGGAGGTTCCGGAGCGGGTTGGTTGACGTCTTCGACGCTAGGAGCGGGACCCCCTCCGCCGCGTCGTCGGAAAGCCGCTTCCGCACCTGCCGGAACCGATGATTCGCAGTCCGACTTTGGTAGGACGCTGGGGTCGTCGCGGCGGGTCTACCGTGAGGGCGTGGAACGGTTCCGCAGCCTCGTCGTCCGGTACGGCGTCGACGTGCTCCTCGTCGCCGGGGCAGTCCTGGCCGCGCTGGAGTCACTGACCCGTGAGGGTGACGCCCGGCCGGGCAGCGTCCCGCTCGCGCTCCAGACTGTGTGGATCGCGCTCGCGTTCCTGGTCCTGCTCGCGCGGAGGCGCTTCCCGTTCGCCGCGCCGGCCGGCGTGTGGCTGCTGGCCGCCGGCCTGTCGTTCGTCGCGGGTGACCTGGTGGTCGGGTCGCCGACGCTGTTCCTGGCCGGGATGGGCGCGGCGTTCCTGCTGGGCTACGTCCGCGACGCCACCCAGTCCCGCATCGGCCTCCTGGTCACGTTGAGCTCGGCCGCCTGCGTGGTCTACAACGCGCCGCACTCGACCGCCGACTACTTCTTCACGCCGATGCTGTTCGGCACCGGCTGGCTGATCGGCTTCGCCCTGCGCGGCCGGACCGAGCAGACCGAGGCGGCAGAGCAGCGGGCGGCGCTGGCCGAGCGCGAGCGGGAGGTCGCGGCCCGGATCGCCGTGGCCGAGGAGCGCAGCCGGATCGCCCGCGAGCTGCACGACGTGGTGGCGCACGCGGTGAGCGTGATGGTGCTCCAGGTCGGTGCCGTCCGCCACCGGATGAGCTCGGAGGACGCCGAGGACCGCGAGGCCCTCGAGAACGTGGAGAGGGCCGGCCGGGCCGCGCTGGCGGAGATGCGCCGGCTGCTCGACGCGATGCGCCGCGAGGGCGAGGAGGCCGAGCTCAGCCCCCAGCCCGGGCTGGCGAACCTCGACACGCTGCTGACCGCCGTACGCGCGGCGGGGCTGGACGTGCAGCTGGCGGTGCACGGCGAGCGGCCGGACCTGCCCACCGCGCTCGACCTGTCGGCGTACCGCATCCTCCAGGAGGGCCTCACCAACGCGCTCAAGCACTCCGGCGCCCAGCACGCCGAGGTCGACGTGACGTACGGCGACCGGGACGTGGTCGTGGAGGTGCGCGACGACGGCCGGGGCGCGGTCACCTCCGACGGCCTCGGGCACGGGCTCGTCGGCATCCGCGAACGCGTGAAGGTCTACGGCGGCGAGATGTTCGCCGGCCGCGAGAACGGTGGCGGGTTCACGCTGCGCGCCCGGCTGCCGATCCGCGACGGTGCCCGATGAGCATCCGCGTGCTCGTCGTCGACGACCAGTCGATGGTCCGCGCCGGGCTGCGGATGCTGCTGTCCGACCAGCCCGACTTCGAGGTGGTGGCGGAGGCCGGCAACGGTCTCGAGGCCGTGGCGCAGGCCGCGCGGTTCCACCCGAACGTCGTGCTCATGGACATCCGGATGCCCGAGCTCGACGGGCTCGAGGCCACACGGCGCATCCTGGCCGCCGACCCGGAGGTCCGGGTCCTGATCCTGACCACGTTCAACCTCGACGACTACGTCTACGAGGCGCTGCGGTCGGGTGCGAGCGGGTTCGTCCTCAAGGACGACCCGCCCGAGCAGCTGATCGCGGCCGTACGCACGGTCGCGGCCGGCGACGCCCTGCTCTCCCCCGCCGTCACCCGGTCGGTCATCGCGCACTTCACGCGCCAGCGCCGGCAGGCCCCACCCGCGACGGTGCAGACGCTGACCGAGCGGGAGCTGGACGTGCTCCGGCTGATCACGCGCGGCTACTCCAACGCCGAGATCGGCAAGGAGCTGTTCATCAGCGACACCACCGTGAAGACGCACGTCACCCGGGTGCTGCAGAAGCTCGAGGTGCGCGACCGGGCGCAGGCGATCGTGCTGGCCTACCAGTGCGGGCTGTTCGACGACGCGGAGACCGCCGGGACCTGAGCGCCGACGTACCCGACCGCGCGACCCGCCGTACCCGCCTCGTGGCCGTGCGTGATTCCGGTACCACGGAGCGCCGGCCCGGCACGAGAAACGCGGCCGTGCGCGATTCCTGCACCGCGGCCGGCACCAGCGGCCGCCACAGGCGGCCGGCACAGGCGGCCGGGAGCCGAGGTCAGCGTCCCGGCCGCCCGGCGTCCCGGAGGTCGCGGAGCAGGACCGCGGCGACCGGGGCGAGCGGGAGCTCCGCGAGGAGCAGGGCCTGGTAGGCGTGGTAGACGTCCGGCTTGCCGTGCCAGACGGTGGCCGCCGGTGCGTTGTCGGCATCGAGCTCGTGGTGCCAGCTGCCGCCGGCGGTGTCGACGACGTACTCCTCCACGAAGTTCTCGAACGCCGCCTGCCAGCGTTCGTAGGCGTCGGTCCCGGTACGGCGGTGCAGGGCGGCCGCCGCCGCGATCGCCTCGGCGTGCACCCAGTGCATCCGGGACAGCACGACGGGTCGCCGCTGCCAGTCGACGGTGTAGACGAAGCCGGGCCTGCCGTCCGCGGCCCAGCCGGACTCGACCGCGGCGTCGAAGAGACCGCGCGCGTCCTCGAGCAGCCAGCGCGGCGGACCGTCCGTGCCGGCCTCCAGGTGCAGCAGCAGCCGCGCCCACTCGAGCAGGTGCCCCGGCGTGCAGCCGAACGGGCGGAACGGGTCCGCCGGGTTGTCCCGGTTGTACTCCGGCTGCGCCTCCCAGTCGGCGCCGAAGTGCTCCGGCAGCAGGTACCCGTGACCGCGGGCGACCTCGTGGATGACGTGCTCGGCGATCGCGAGCGCCCGACCGCGCCACACCTCGTCCCCGGTGGCGTCCGCTGCCGCGAGGAACGCCTCGACCATGTGCATGCTCGAGTTGGCGCCGCGGTAGTCGGTCGCGGAGCGCAGGTCCGGGGCGAGCTCGTCGAACACGCGTCCGCGATCGTCGAGGAAGTGCCGCTCGACCACGGCCAGGGCGTCGGTCAGCAGGCCGTCCCCACCGCGGACCCCGGCGACCGCGGCGGTGGCCCCGGCGAGCACCACGAACGCGTGGGCGTAGGCCTGCTTGCGGGTGTCGACCGGCGCCCCCTCGGCCGTCACCGACGCGAACCAGCCACCGTGCTCGGCGTCCCGCAACGCCCCGGTGAGCGCCCGTACTCCGTGCTCCGCCAGGGCGAGCGCCTGCCCGTCGACGGCGTCGGACTCTCCCGCCAGCTCGGCGAGCGCGAAGACGTAGGTCATCCGGGTCGTGACCCAGGTGTGCACCGGCTCGGTGGGATCCGGGGCGCCGTGCTCGTCGAGCCAGGCGAACCCGGCCTCCACGTCCGCGGCGGCCCGGGCGAAGCGCAGCAGCCGCCGGCGCTCCGTGCTGTGGTCGATCACCCCTTGACCGAGCCGGCCATCAGCCCGCCCACGAAGTAGCGGCCGAGCAGGATGTAGACGAGCAGCGTCGGCACCGAGGCGATGAGCGCGCCGGCCATGCTCGCGGAGTAGTCCTGCAGCTGCCCGCTGGCCAGGAAGTTCAGCGAGATGGTCACCGGGCCGTTGCGCGAGTTCGAGAAGAACAGCGCGAACAGGTAGTCGTTCCAGGCCGAGGTGAACTGCCACATCAGCACGACCACGAACGCCGGCATCGAGATCGGCAGGATGATCGAGCGGTAGGTGCGCAGCATGTTCGCGCCGTCGACACGGGCGGACTCGATGAGCTCGTGCGGCACGCCGGCGTAGTAGTTGCGGAAGATCAGGGTCGTGATCGGGAGCCCGTAGACCACGTGCAGCACGATCAGGCTCGGCACGCCGGACGGCACGCTCAGCGCCTGCATCAGCTGCACCAGCGGGATCATCACGGCCTGGTAGGGGATGAACATCCCGAACAGGATCAGCGTGAAGACGATGTCCGCGCCCGGGAACCGCCAGCGGGAGAGCACGAACCCGTTCATCGATCCGATGAACGCCGAGATCACCGCTGCCGGGATGACCATCGAGAACGTGCGGCCCAGCGCCGGTGCCAGCACGTCCCACGCCCGGTCCCAGCCGCCGAAGTACCACTCGGTCGGCAGCTGCCACGCCCGGGTCGGCGTCGCGTCACCGATCCCCTTGAAGCTGGTGACGAACAGGACGTAGGCCGGCATCAGGATGATGCAGAGGAACAGGAGCAGCAGCGCGTACTTCACCGTGCGTGCCACGGCGGACTTCGCGGTGGGTGGCGAGGCCGACTTCGACGGGCGCGCCTGGGGCACGCTCTTGACGGTGGCCGCGGTGCTCATCGGCGACGCTCCGATCGATAGGTGGCGACGAGGTACGGCACGATCAGCACCGCCACGATGAGCAGCAGCACCGTGCCGATGGCCGCGGACTTCGCGTAGTCACCGCGCGTGAACTCGACCCACATCTGGGTCGCCGGCACCTGGGTCGTGTAGTTCGTCTGTCCCGCGATCGCCATGATCAGGTCGAAGACCTTCAACGACATGTGGCCGATGATGATGATCGCCGACAGCGCGACCGGGCTGAGCTGCGGGAACAGCACGTGCCGGTAGAGCTGCCACTCGGTGGCCCCGTCGATGCGGCCGGCCTCGCGCAGCTCCTCGGGGATGCCCCGGAAGCCGGCCAGGAACAGCGCCATCACGTAGCCGGAGAGCTGCCACACCGCGGGCAGGGCGATCGCCATGATCCCCCAGCGCTCGTGGGTCCACCACGGGTTCTGCAGGAAGTCCAGGCCGAGGGAGCCGAACAGCCGGTTCAGCCCCGACGAGCGGTCACCCTCGGCGTTGTTGAGCAGCCAGCGCCACACCACGCCGGAGGCGATGAACGACACCGCCATCGGGAAGAGGTAGACCGCGCGGAACAGCGACTCGCCGCGGACGCCCTTCTCCAGCAGCCACGCCCACATGAACCCGAGGATCAGGGTGCCGAGCAGGAACGTGCCGGTGTAGAGCAGCAGGTTGCGCAGCGAGTACAGGAACGTGTCGTCGGAGAACAGCAGCGCGTAGTTCTCGAACCCGACGTAGCCCTCGGACGGCCCGCGCGTGTGCCGGTCCTGGAACGAGGTGTTCAGGTTGGCGCCGATCAGGCCGTAGACGAAGACACCGAGGACGACGATCGTCGGAGTGATGAGCAGCAGGGGCGGGCCCCACACGCGGTGGCCGCCCCGTCGCTTTGCGGGCGTCTGGGTGCTCATGGCCAACCTTTCCGAGGGGCCGGTCGAGGAGTCGCTTGATCACATGCTGCCGGTGGCGGCCGCGTACGCGACGGGCGACCGCCACCGGGTCCGGGTCTCGTGAGCTCAGGTCACCTTCGGGCTCACGCGGCGAGGGCCTTCTCCGCGGCAGCCGCGAGACCCTCCTGCAGGCCCGCCACGTCGGAGTCCGAGCCGAACTTCGCGACCGCAGCGGTGGCGTCGGTGAGCCACGACACGGAGGCCGCGGCACCGTGCGCGAGCGAGGACACGATCTCGTCGTTCTCCCACGACTCGATGGCCTGCTGCTGGTACTCGCCGAAGTCGCTGGTCTCGGCCTCGAGGTTCGCCGGGATCGAGCCCTTCGCCTTGTTGAACGCCTCCTGGCCCTCGGCGCTGGCCACGGTGTCCAGCCATGCCTCGGTGCCCTCCGCGTTCGGCCCGTTGACCGGCATGGTGAACGAGTCGGCCAGGAAGTCGAAGACGCCGTCGGTGCCGGGGACCGGGAACGCGAGGTAGTCGGTGCCGAGCTCCTTGTCCTGGGTGGCGAAGGCCGCCTCGGCCCAGTCACCCATCACGTTGAACGCGGCGTCGCCGTCGATCACGAGCTGGGTCGCGTCGGGCCAGTCGAGCGACTGCCGGTCGGAGTTGGTGAACTCCATCAGCGTCGCGTAGTTCTCGAGCGCGTCGGTGACCTCGGAGCCCGCCCAGTCGGTCGAGCCGTCCCACAGGCCGTTGTACGCCTCGGCGCCGAGGTCGGCGAGCAGCACGGTCTCGAGCAGGTGCACCTGGGTCCAGTCGGTGGCCACGGACAGCGGGATCATGCCGGCCGCGTCGACCTTCTCCAGCGCGGTGATCCAGTCGTCGAGGCTGTCGTACGTCGCCTCGGGGTCGAGTCCTGCCTCCTCGAGCACGGCCGGGTTCGCCCAGACGACGTTGGCCCGGTGGATGTTCGAGGGCACGGAGTAGATCTCGCCGTCCTGCTCGAGCCGTTCGAGCAGGCCCTCCGGGAACAGCTCGCTCCAGCCCTTCTCGTCATACATCGCCGAGAGGCCCTCGATCTGGCCCTGGTCGATGTAGTCGCTCAGCTCCGCGCCGGCGTGCGCCTGGAAGGTGGCCGGCGGGTCGTTGGTCTGCAGCCGCGAGGCGAGCACGTTCTTGGCGTCGCTGCCCGCACCTCCGGCGACCGCACCGTTGACGAACTCGAAGTCGGGGTTCTGCTCGGAGAAGACACCGACGAGGGCGTCGAGTCCCTCCTTCTCACTGCCCTCGGCCCACCAGGTGAACACCTCGACCTCGGCGTCGCCGCCTCCGCCTCCACCGCCGCTGCCGCCGTCGTCACCGCCACAGGCGGCCAGGGCCAGCAGACCGGCGGTCGCCATCGCGGCGACCAGGGTCCTCGAAGTTCTTCTCATGACTCTCCTCCGCGTTCGCGATCCGCCCGCGCGTTGCCCGGTCGGCTTTCGGCCAACGTAGGTCCGCGGATTCTGTCGCGTCAATGCATAACTCCGGAATGATCCAAAGGGACTACTGTCTAGTTCCGACATAATCCCCTACTGTTCCGGGCATGGCCGAGCAGACGAGCACCGCCGCGGGTCCGCGCGCCGCGAACCGCACCGCCGTGCTCGACGTGCTCGTGCGCTCGGGACCGCTGAGCCGTGCCGACCTCATCCGGCTCACCGGGCTGTCGCGCAGCACCGTCTCGGCGATCGTGCGCGAGCTGATGGACGAGGGGCTCGTGCAGGAGTGCACCGACGACTCCGACACCGGCGCCGGGGCACGCCGCCACGGGCGTCCCCCCACGCTGCTCTCCATCACCGGGGCACCGGGTGTCCTGGTCGGCGCGGACGTCGGCCACCGGCACGTCCGGGTCGCGGTCGCCGACCTGTCCGCCACTCCCCTGTCCGAGCGGTTCCTGAGCATCGACGTCGACCACGAGGCGACGGAGGTGCTCGAGCGGACCGCGGAGATGGTCCGCGAGTGCCTCGCCGAGGCCGACGTGTCCCCGGATCGCGTGCTCGGGGTCGGCCTGGGGGTGCCGGGCCCCATCGACCCGCGGACCGGCGCCATCGCGTCCCCGATCCTGCCCGGCTGGGTGGGCCTCGCCCCCGCCGCGGAGCTGTCGCGCCGGATCGGCCTCGAGGTGCACGCGGACAACGACGCCAACCTCGGCGCGCTCGGCGAGCTGCAGTACGGCGCGGCCCGCGGCACCGACGACGTCATCTACGTGAAGGTGGCCGGCGGCATCGGCGCCGGGCTCATCCTGGCCGGTCGGCTGCACCGCGGCGTCACCGGCATCGCCGGGGAGATCGGGCACGTGCGGCTGAAGGACGACGGGCCGGTGTGCCGGTGTGGCAGCCGCGGCTGCCTGGAGACCCTGGTGGCGGCGCAGAACCTGGTCGGGCTGCTGCAACCGGCCTACCCGGAGCCGCTGACCGTGGAGCGGATGCTGGAGCTCGCGCACGCCGGTGACGCCGGCGTGAACCGGATCCTCGACGACGCCGGCCGCGCGATCGGCCGGGTGCTGGCCGACCTGAGCAACCACCTCAACCCGGGCGCCATCGTGGTGGGCGGCGACGTGGGCCGCGCGCGGTCGCTCCTGCGCGGCATCAGCGACTCCGTGCAGCGCTACGCCCAGCCGGACACCGCGGCCGCGCTCCAGGTCACCCCCGGCGAGCTCGGCGACCGTGCGGAGCTGATGGGCGCGCTCGCGCTCGCGCAGGGTGCCACCGCGGCCGCCCGGTGAGCCACCCACACCACCCGCACCCAAGGTGTGTAGTCACGCCCCATACGGCTCCCGCGGCACTGGCCCTAGGTTCGACGCCATGGACACGCCATCAGGGACCGGCCTCGACGGACGTCGCGCCCTGGTGACGGGCGCGGCGAGCGGCATCGGCGCCGCCGTGGCCCGACGGCTCGCGGCCGACGGCGCCTCCGTGGTGGTCTGCGACCGCGAGGCCGACATCTTGGTCAACAACGCCGGACTGCAGCACGTGGCGCCGGTCCACGAGTTCCCCCCGGACCGGTTCGCCCTGATCCAGCGGGTGATGCTCGAGGCACCGTTCCTGCTCGCTCGGGCCACGCTGCCACACATGTACTCGGGTGGCTGGGGCAGGATCGTTCACATCTCCAGCGCCCACGGCCTCAGGGCCAGCGCCTTCAAGTCGGCCTACGTCGCTGCCAAGCACGGGCTGGAGGGACTCTCCAAGGTCCTGGCGCTGGAGGGCTCCGAACGAGGCGTGACCAGCAACTGCGTCAACCCCGGCTACGTCCGCACCCCGCTCGTCGAGAGGCAGCTCGCCGACCAGGCCAAGGTGCACTCCCTTCCGAAGGAACAGGTCATCAGCGACGTGATGCTGACGAGGTCGGCGATCAAGAGGCTGATCGAGCCGGACGAGATCGCCGCCGCCGTCAGCTACCTGTGCTCCGACACCGCGTCGTACGTCACCGGCAGCAACATCGTCGTCG
>Ga0075331_1000107_pt1 | contig 16522 bp, 20 predicted proteins | sample MayberrySE_TuleA_FD_120090 | JGI IMG/M metagenome (GOLD analysis project Ga0075331, IMG submission 120090) | Natural and restored wetland microbial communities from the San Francisco Bay, California, USA, that impact long-term carbon... | ecosystem: Environmental > Terrestrial > Soil > Wetlands ... | reverse complement strand
CATGGTCGTGCTCGTCGACGAGCGCCCCGAGGAGGTCACGGACATGCAGCGCACGGTCAAGGGTGAAGTCATTGCGTCCACCTTCGACCGGCCCGCGGACGACCACACGACCGTCGCCGAGCTCGCGATCGAGCGTGCCAAGCGGCTCGTCGAGCTCGGCCACGACGTCGTCGTGCTGCTCGACTCGATCACCCGGCTCGGCCGCGCCTACAACCTCGCGGCCCCCGCGAGCGGGCGCATCCTGTCCGGCGGTGTCGACTCCTCGGCGCTGTACCCGCCCAAGCGCTTCTTCGGAGCCGCGCGCAACATCGAGGACGGCGGCTCCCTCACGATCCTCGCCACTGCCCTGGTGGAGACCGGGTCGAAGATGGACGAGGTGATCTTCGAGGAGTTCAAGGGCACCGGCAACATGGAGCTGCGGCTCTCCCGGTCGTACGCCGACAAGCGGATCTTCCCGGCCATCGACGTCGACCCCTCCGGCACCCGCCGCGAGGAGCTGTTGATGAGCAAGGACGAGCTCGCGATCGTGTGGAAGCTGCGTCGCGTGCTGTCCGCGCTCGACGGGCAGCAGGCGCTCGAGCTGCTCCTGCAGAAGCTGAAGCAGACCAAGAGCAACATCGAGTTCCTGATGGAGGTCCAGAAGACCACCCCGACCGCTCCCGGTCGCAGTCGCGACAACGACGACGACTGACGACGTCTGCACGATCTTCGGCAGCGGCGCCCGTCTCGGCTCGGGGCGGGCGCCGTCGCCGGCGGTCCGCCGATTTGGCACTGGAGTTGTGCGCAGTGGCACAATTGAGCGTTGGCTCCGGTTCACGTCGCACGCCGTGCGGCGACCCGGCGGTCCCGACCAGTGAGGAAACCAGATGAAGCGCGACATCCACCCGGACTACGTGACGACCGAGGTCACCTGCACCTGCGGCAACACGTTCACCACCCGGAGCACCGCGAAGAAAGGCTCCATCCACGCCGACGTGTGCTCCAACTGCCACCCCTTCTACACCGGCAAGCAGAAGATCCTCGACACCGGCGGCCGCGTGGCCCGTTTCGAGGCTCGCTACGCCAAGAACCAGAAGAAGAAGTAGCTTCCGCAAGGCGCCGGCCTGCGGCGGCCACCGACGGGTGGTTGCCAGGCCGGCGCTTTCGTGTCCGGTTCCCGTGCGTGGCCCAAGACCGAGGGGTTGATGGCAGTGTTCGAGGCAGTCGAGTCGCTGGTCGACGAGCACGCCGAGCTCGAGCAGCGACTCGCCGACCCCACGGTGCACTCCGACCCGGGACTCGCCCGCCGGCTGAACCAACGCTACGCGGAGCTGACCGCGATCGTGCGCACCTATCGCGAGTGGCAGCAGCTGGCCGAGGACATCGGTGCGGCGCGTGAGCTCGCCGCCGAGGACGAGTCGTTCGCCGAGGAGGCGGAGCGGCTCGATGCCGCCCAGCACGTGCTCTCGGAGCGGCTGCGCCGGCTGCTGGTCCCGCGCGACCCCGCCGACAGCAAGGACGCCATCGTCGAGGTCAAGGCGGGGGAGGGCGGTGAGGAGTCCGCGCTGTTCGCCGCCGACCTGCTGCGCATGTACCTCCGCTTCGCCGAACGGCGCGGATGGAGGTCGGAGATCCTCGACGCCACCGAGTCCGACCTCGGCGGCTACAAGAGCGTCACCGTGGCGGTGAAGGCCAAGGGCACCCCCGAGCCGGGCGAGGCGCCCTACGCGCTGCTCAAGTTCGAGGGCGGCGTGCACCGGGTCCAGCGGGTCCCGGTCACGGAGTCGCAGGGGCGGATCCACACGTCCGCGGCCGGGGTGCTGGTGATGCCCGAGGCCGAGCCCGTCGACGTCGAGGTCGACGACAACGATCTGCGCATCGACGTCTACCGCTCGTCGGGGCCGGGTGGCCAGAGCGTCAACACCACTGACTCCGCAGTGCGGATCACCCACCTTCCCACCGGCATCGTCGTGAGCTGCCAGAACGAGAAGAGCCAGCTGCAGAACCGCGAGCAGGCGATGCGGATCCTGCGGGCGCGGCTGCTCGCCGCGGCCGAGGAGCGGGCCGCTGCCGCCGCCTCCGACGCCCGCCGCTCCCAGGTGCGCACCGTCGACAGGTCCGAGCGGATCCGCACCTACAACTTCCCGGAGAACCGCATCTCCGACCACCGGGTCGGGTTCAAGGCCTACAACCTGGACCAGGTGCTCGACGGTGCGCTCGGCGACGTGCTGCAGGCCTGCGTCGACGCAGACCTCGCCGGCCGGCTGGCGGCCGTCGAGGCGCAGAGCGTGGATCGCTGACTGATGCGCCCCCGCGAGGCGGTCGCCGCGGCTGCCGAGCGTCTGCAGGCCGCCGGCATCGACTCGGCCCGCCACGACGCCGAGGCCCTGGTCGCGCACGTCCTCGGTGTCCCCGGCGCCCGGCTCGGTCTCGTCGACACGGTGACCGACGACCAGGAGCGTCTGCTGGAGACCCTGGTGCAGCGACGCGCTCGGCGCGAGCCGCTCCAGCACCTGACCGGGGTGGCCGGCTTCCGGTACGTCGAGGTGGCGGTCGGCCCGGGTGTCTTCGTGCCGCGACCCGAGACCGAGCTGCTCGCCGGCTGGGCGGTCGAACGGCTGTCCGGCCCGGACGAGCCGGTCGTCGTCGACCTGTGCACCGGGTCCGGCGCGATCGCGCTCACGATCGCGACCGAGGTCCCCCGCGCCCGGGTGCACGCCGTCGAGCTGTCGCCGGAGGCCCACGGCTGGGCGGAGCACAACCTGGCCGGCAGTGGGGTGGACCTGCGGCTCGGGGACATCGCGGACGCCTGTCCCGACCTCGACGGGACCGTCGACGTGGTCGTGGCCAACCCGCCGTACATCCCGCTGGAGGCCTTCGAGACGGTGGCCGCGGAGGCGCGCGAGCACGACCCGCCGCAGGCTCTGTGGTCGGGCCAGGACGGCCTCGATGCGATCCGTTCGGTCGAGCGCGTCGCCCATCGGCTGCTGCGACCGGGGGGCTGGGTCGGATGCGAGCACGCCGACGAACAGGGCGAGTCGGCTCCGGCGGTCTTCACCCGCACCGAGCGCTGGACCGACGTACGCGACCACCGGGACCTGGCGGACCGCCCCCGGTACGTCACTGCCCGCCGACAGTGAGAGCGCGCGACCTGGCACGATGGGGGCTTGTGAGCGAGCGGTTCTCCTGCAGCGACCCCGACGAGCGCGAGGCCGGCCTCGAGGCCGCCACCACTGCTACCCGTCAGGGCGCCTTGGTCGTGCTGCCCACCGACACCGTGTACGGCGTGGGCGCCGACGCGTTCGACCCCGGGGCGGTCCGCCGTCTGCTTGCGGCCAAGGGCCGTGGACGCGAGATGCCGCCGCCGGTGCTGGTGTCGGCGCGCTCCACCCTCGACGCCCTCGCGGTCGAGATCTCCAAGGAGGCCCGTGCGCTCGTCGACGCCTTCTGGCCCGGGGCGCTGACCGTCGTCTGCAAGCAGCAGCCCTCGTTGCGCTGGGATCTCGGCGACACCCGCGGCACGGTCGCGGTGCGGATGCCGGACCACGACCTGGCACTCGAGCTGCTGGGCCGCACCGGGCCGCTCGCCGTGAGCAGTGCCAACCGGGCCGGGAGCCCCGCCGCCACGACGGTCGAGCAGGCCCAGGAGATGCTCGGCGAGTCGGTGTCGGTCTACCTCGACGACGGTGTCGCGCCCGGTGGTGTCGCGTCGACGATCGTGGACACCACGGCCGAGGTGCCCCGCGTGCTGCGCTTCGGTGCGGTCGACCTCGTGCAGCTGCGGGAGGTCGTGCCGTCGATCGAGGATGCCGGCTAGCGGATGCGCGAGTATCTGCTCGTCCTGATGGTCGCCGCGGGCGTCACCTATGTGCTGGCCAGCATCGCCCGCGAGATCGCCGTACGGGTGGGCGCCGTCGCCCAGGTGCGGGACCGGGACGTGCACGCGATCCCCATCCCCTACCTCGGCGGCGTGGCCATGCTCGGGGGCTTGCTCGCGTCGTTCCTGGTGGCGCTCAACCTGCCGTTCCTGAGCCGGGGGCAGGAGGAGCTGCTCAGCGACGCCGGCTTCGTGCTGCTCGGCGGCATCGTCGTGTGCCTGGTCGGCCTGGTCGACGACATCATCGACCTGGACGCGATCACCAAGTTCGCCGGCCAGCTGATCGCCGCCGGCCTGGTGACGCTGGGCGGTGTGCAGTTCCTGTGGCTCCCGTTGCCGGGCGCGGAGGTGGTCTCGCTCGGTGCCGAGCAGGCGGCGCTGCTGACGATCCTGGTGATCGTCGCGACCACCAACGCGGTCAACTTCATCGACGGTCTCGACGGACTGGCGGCCGGCGTGGTCGCGATCGGCGCCGCCGCGTTCTTCGCGTTCGCCTACCTCGTGTCGGTGCTCAACAACCTCGAACGCGGCACACCCGCGGCGTTCCTCACCATGGCCCTCGTCGGCGCCTGCATCGGCATCCTGCCGCACAACTTCTTCCCGGCCCGGATGTTCATCGGTGACGCCGGTGCCCTGCTCATCGGCTTCGTCCTGGCATGCTCGGCGATCACGCTGACGGGCAAGTACCCCTCGGCCGACATCGAGCAGGGCTTCGCCGGCGCCTCCGCCAGCGTGCTGCCTGCCTTCCTGCCGCTGATCCTTCCCGCCGCGATGCTCGTCGTGCCGTTCGTGGACCTGGGCCTCGCCGTCGTACGCCGTACCCGAGCCGGGCGGTCGCCGTTCGCCCCGGACAAGCAGCACCTGCACCACCGCTTGCTCGAGATCGGTCACTCCCACCGCCGGGCGGTGCTGCTGATGTACCTATGGGCGGCGGTCGTCGCCGGCGGCACCGTCGCGGTGTCGCTGTTCGCGGGGTGGCTGGCCGTCATCGGGCTCGCGCTGGTGATCGCGGTGGCGCTCGTGCTGACGTTCGGCATCACCGGCTGGTGGCCTTCCAAGACCGGCGTCTGAGCCGTCCCCGCACGCCGATTTCGACCCGCCGCGGTGCTTGTGCTAACTTTCACAAGCACCCTGAACGGGTGCTGTGACCGCTGAAGTCGCGGGTCGGTGCACACCGGCTCGCCAGGCACCAGGACGGCCGCCACATGACGACCGACACCGCAGCCGGGATGCTCCGCGGAGCACTCGCCCCGACGCTCGCCGTCGGTGCTGTGGCGGTGGTCGGCTCCGGTCTGCTGGCCGGAGCGCAGGGCGTGCTCGGCGCCCTGATCGGCGTGAGCCTCGTCGTCGTCTTCTTCGGGCTCGGGCTCTTCGTCCTGCGCCGCTGCGCACATCTCGAGCCCGCTCTGGTGCTCCTCATCGCGCTCGGCCTCTACACGGCCAAGGTGGTGCTGATCGGCGGGTCACTGCTGCTGGTCGACGCCTCCGGCATGCTGGAGGGCATCGCCGACGAGATGGCGCTGGGCGTGACGGCGATCGCCTGCACGCTGGCCTGGACCACGGGCCAGATCGTCGGGGCGACGCGCGCCCGTGTGCCGCTCTACGACCTCGGTGAGAACGGGGGTCGGTCATGACCCTCGGCAGCCCCGCCCCGGTCTTCAGCGCCCTGCGTGCTGACTGCTACGCTCCGGACCGCGATGAGTCATCCTCCGTCCTCCCCCGAACCGCGGCAGAGTCAGGGCGATCCCTGGCACGCGTTCAGCTACCTGGTGACAGGCGTCGGGGTCTACGGACTGGTCGGCTGGCTGCTCGACCGTTGGCTGGGCACAGCCTTCCTGCTGCCGGTCGGCATCGTCGTGGGCGCAGCCCTCGGGCTGTATCTCACCTACAAACGTTTCCAGGCGCCGGACCAGCCCTGAGCCGCACTCGAAGCCAGACACAGCACCTGCCAGACCCACAGACTGACGAAAGCGTGAGGGAACCCGCGTGAGCCTCGTGAGCCTCGCCGCCGGCGACTCGTTCGTGCCGCCCGGCCCGGCCGACTTCCGACTGCCGCCGGCCTTCGGCGAGAGCGTCTTCTTCACCAAGCCGTACCTGCTGCTTGCGCTCTCGGTGTTCGTGGTCGCGGGGTTCTTCCTCATCTCGGCGCGCAACGCCTCGATGGTCCCCTCGCGGCTGCAGTTCGCGGGCGAGCAGGCCTACAACTTCGTCCGGAACTCCATCGCCCGCGACATCATCGGTTCGCACGACTTCATGAAGTACGTGCCGTACCTCGTGGCGCTGTTCTTCTTCATCCTGGTCAACAACTACTTCGCGGTGATCCCGTTCCTGCAGTACCCCTCGCTGTCGTCGGTGGGGTTCGTCTACGGCCTGGCGCTGCTGAGCTGGGTGCTCTACAACGGGGTCGGCATGAAGCGGCACGGCTTCGTCGGCTACTTCAAGCACCAGTCCGTGCCACCGGGCATCAAGGGCCCGATCCTGCTGCTGATCGTGCCGTTGGAGTTCATGTCCAACATCCTGGTGCGGCCGGTCACGCTCTCCCTCCGTCTCTTCGCCAACCTGTTCGCGGGCCACATCCTGTTGCTGCTGTTCGCGCTCGGCGGGGAGTTCCTCATCCTCGACGCCGGCAACCCCGCCCTCATCCCGGTCGGCGTCCTGTCGCTGCTGCTGGGTCTGGCGGTGGGCTTCCTGGAGCTGCTGGTGCTGTTCCTGCAGGCCTACGTCTTCACCCTGCTGACCGCGATGTACATCTCCGGTGCCCTCGCCGAGGAGCACTGACCCGCTGCAACACGACCTGCCCCTCAACTGTTCTAAGAGAAACAACCGAAAGGAACTGCCGTGGACGGCACCATCAACGGTTCGCTGAACATGATCGGTTACGGCCTGGCCGCTATCGGCCCGGGTGTCGGTATCGGTCTGATCTTCGCCGCCTACATCAACGGCGTGGCCCGTCAGCCGGAGGCCCAGGGCCGCCTGCAGACCATCGCCATCCTGGGCTTCGCCCTCGCCGAGGCGCTTGCCATCATTGGTATCGCCCTCGCCTTCGTCCTGAGCTGAGTCCTACGCCGATCGAGGTCAACCAATGACACGCAAGGTGCTCGCCGCCGAAGAGGGCGGCCACGAGCTCAACCCGCTGCTTCCGGCATCGTGGTTCGAGATCGGCCTGGTCCTGGTGCTGTTCGGCATCGTGGTCTGGGTGATCGCCACGAAGGTGGCACCGGCGTTCGAGAAGGCGTACGCCGACCGCACCGCGGCCATCGAGGGTGGCATCCAGCAGGCCGAGAAGGCACAGGCCGAGGCGGCCGAGGCGCTGGAGACCTACCGCTCCCAGCTGGCCGAGGCGCGGCACGAGGCGGCTCGGATCCGCGAGGAGGCCCGCGAGCAGGGCGCTGCCATCGTGGCGGAGATGCGCGAGCAGGCGCAGGCCGAGGCGAGCCGCATCACCAGCACGGCGCACGCCCAGATCGAGGCGGAGCGGCAGCAGGCGGTGCAGCAGCTGAGGGCGGAGGTCGGCACCATCGCCACCACCCTCGCCGGACGCATCGTCGGGGAGTCGCTCGAGGACGACGCCCGGCAGAGCCGCGTCGTGGAGCGCTTCATCGACGAGCTCGAGTCGACGCAGCAGCCGACCGCTGCGGGACAGGGCCGCTGATGCGGGGCGTCTCGGCCGGTGCGCTGCGGGAGGTCCTCGTTCACCTCGAGGCCGTCCTCGGGCAGGAGGGTGTCGACGTCGCGACGGTCGGCACCGACCTCTTCGCCGTGGCGGGGCTGCTCGATGCGCAACCCGCCCTGCGTCGGGCCGTGACCGACCCGTCCACCGCCCCGGAGACGCGGTCCGCGCTGATGCGGGACGTGCTGTCCGGCAGGATCTCCGAGAGCGCCGCGGAGGTCTGCGCGGCCGCGGCCGCGGAGCGTTGGTCGGCCACGCGCGACCTCGGCGACGCGCTCGAGCACGCCGGGGTCGTCGCGCAGGTGACGGCGGCCGAGCGGGCCGGCCAGGCCGACGAGCTCGAGGACGAGCTGTTCAGGTTCGGTCGCGTGGTGGCCGGTGACGCCGAGCTGCGCGACGTCATCACCGACCGCACCGCCCCGACGGCCGCGAAGCAGTCGCTGGTGCGGTCGCTGCTCGAGGACAAGGCCACGGCCCCGACGGTGCGGCTCGCCGAGCAGGCCGTCGCCGGCCGTCACCGCTCGTTCCAGGCAGCGGTCGACTACTTCACCAAGATCGCGGCAGAGCGCCGCGATCGCTATGTCGCCACGGTGCGCTCGGCAGCACCGCTCAGCGACGAGGCGAAGAACCGGCTGGCCGACGTCCTGCACCGTCAGTACGGCCGGCCGGTGCACCTCAACACCGTCGTCGATCCCGACGTGATCGGGGGGCTGCGGGTCGAGATCGGTGACGAGGTCATCGACGGATCCGTGGCGACCAAGCTCGACGACGCCCGCCGGCGGCTCGCAGGCTGACCGGCTCACCTCACCTCGAAACCATGCAGAAGCGACACCAAGAGAGCAGGGACAAAGAATGGCGGAGCTGACGATCCGTCCGGAGGAGATCCGCGACGCACTGCAGCGCTTCGCCTCCGACTTCAAGCCGGAGGCCGCGACGCGCGAAGAGGTCGGCACGGTCAGCGAGGCGGGCGACGGTATCGCCCGCGTCGAGGGCCTGCCCTCCGCGATGACCAACGAGCTGCTCGAGTTCGAGGACGGCACTCTTGGTATCGCGCTCAACCTCGACACCCGTGAGATCGGTGTCGTCATCCTCGGCGACTTCGCCGGGATCGAGCAGGGGCAGTCGGTGCGCCGCACCGGCGAGGTCCTCTCGGTAGCGGTCGGCGACGGCTACCTCGGCCGGGTCGTCGACCCGCTGGGCAAGCCGATCGACGGTCTCGGTGACATCGAGACCAGCGGCCGCCGGGCGCTCGAGCTGCAGGCCCCCTCGGTGGTGCAGCGGCAGAGCGTCAACGAGCCGCTGCAGACCGGCCTGAAGGCGATCGACGGCCTGACCCCGATCGGCCGTGGCCAGCGCCAGCTGATCATCGGTGACCGGCAGACCGGCAAGACCGCCATCGCGGTCGACACGATCATCAACCAGAAGGAGTTCTGGGACACCGGGGACCCGTCGAAGCAGGTGCGCTGCATCTACGTCGGCATCGGTCAGAAGGGCTCGACGATCGCCGGTGTGCGTGGTGCGCTCGAGGAAGCCGGCGCGCTCGAGTACACGACGATCGTCGCGTCACCGGCCTCGGACTCCGCGGGCTTCAAGTACCTCGCGCCGTACACCGGGTCGGCGATCGGCCAGCACTGGATGTACGAGGGCAAGCACGTCCTCATCGTGTTCGACGACCTGTCCAAGCAGGCCGAGGCCTACCGCGCGGTCTCGCTGCTGCTGCGCCGTCCGCCGGGTCGTGAGGCCTACCCGGGCGACGTCTTCTACCTGCACTCCCGCCTGCTGGAGCGCTGCGCCAAGCTCTCGGACGAGATGGGCGCGGGCTCGATGACCGGGCTGCCGATCGTCGAGACCAAGGCCAACGACGTGTCGGCCTACATCCCGACCAACGTCATCTCGATCACCGACGGCCAGATCTTCCTCCAGTCCGACCTGTTCAACGCCAACCAGCGCCCGGCCATCGACGTCGGTATCTCGGTGTCGCGCGTCGGCGGTGCGGCGATGACCAAGGCGATGAAGAAGGTCACCGGATCGCTGAAGATCGACCTCGCGCAGTACCGCGCGATGGAGGCCTTCGCGATGTTCGCCTCCGACCTCGACGAGACGTCGAAGCGCCAGCTCAACCGGGGCCAGCGGCTGATGGAGCTGCTCAAGCAGGGCCAGTACTCGCCGTACCCGATGGAGGAGCAGGCGGTCTCGCTGTGGGCCGGCACCTCCGGCAAGCTCGACGTCGTACCGGTGTCCGACGTGCAGCGCTTCGAGGCGGAGTTCCTGGACTACCTGCGCCGTCAGCACTCGGGCATCCTGGACGGTGTCCGGGAGAGCCGAGCCTGGACCGACGACACCGCATCGGCCCTCGACGACGCCTACGACTCCTTCCTCGACCAGTTCGAGACGGGCGAGGGACGCAGCCTGCGTGCGGGCACCGAGGAGTTCGAGGCGCTCGAGGACGAGGACGTCGAGCAGGAGAAGATCGTCAAGCAGAAGCGGGGCTGACGGATGGCTGCATCGCTGCGCGAGCTTCGTGGACGGATCAGGTCGGTCCAGTCCACGAAGAAGATCACGCGGGCCATGGAGCTCATCGCTGCGTCCCGCATCATCAAGGCCCAGCAGCGCGCCCGGGCGGCGACGCCGTACGCGCGCGAGCTGACCCGGGCGGTGTCGGCGTTGGCGACGTTCTCCAACACCGAGCACCCGCTGCTGTCGGAGAAGGAGAACCCGCGTACGGCGGCGGTGCTGGTCGTGACCAGCGACCGTGGCCTCGCGGGTGCCTACTCCTCCAGTGTGCTGAAGGAGGCCGAGCGGCTCGGGGAGAAGCTGCGGGAGGAGGGCAAGTCGGTCCGCACCTACATCACCGGGCGCAAGGGGGAGGCCTACTACACCTTCCGCAACCGCGAGATCGTGCAGGCCTGGACCGGCTTCTCCGACCAGCCCGGCTACGACGATGCGCGAGCCATCTCCGACACGCTGCTCGCGGACTTCCTCGTCGAGGACGGCGGGGCCGACGAGGTGCACATCGTCTACACCCGCTTCGTCTCCATGCTGCGCCAGGAGCCGACAGCGATCAGGATGCTGCCCCTGGAGGTCGTGGAGGGCACCGAGCCGCCCAGCGCGGAGGAGGTGCTGCCGCTGTACGAGTTCGAGCCGTCGGCGGCCGACGTGCTCGACGCCCTGCTGCCGCGGTACATCACGAGCCGGATCTACTTCTCCTTGCTGCAGGCGGCCGCCTCCGAGCTCGCCGCCCGGCAGCGCGCGATGAAGGCGGCGACCGACAACGCGGAGGACCTCATCGAGAAGCTCAGCCGCACCGCGAACCAGGCCCGCCAGGCCGGGATCACCCAAGAAATCAGCGAGATCGTCGGTGGCGCGAACGCGCTCGCCGACGCCACCGCCGGGAGTGAGTGAGAGAAATGACTGCCACGCTTAGTGAGAACGCAAGCGCCGAGGCCGCCGGCGGCACCGGCCGGGTGTCACGGGTGATCGGTCCGGTCGTGGACGTGGAGTTCCCGACCAACGCGATGCCCGACATCTACAACGCCCTGCACGTCGACGTCGCCCTCGGGGACACCCAGCGCACCCTGACGCTCGAGGTCGAGCAGCACATCGGTGACGGCATGGTCCGCACCATCTCGCTGCAGCCGACCGATGGCCTCGTGCGCGGCACCAGGGTCGTCGACACCGGTGTGTCGATCCAGGTGCCGGTCGGCGACGTGACCAAGGGCCGGGTGTTCAGCGCGATCGGCGAGTGCCTCAACCTGAAGGACGGGGAGCGCCTCGAGGTCGACGAGCGGTGGGGCATCCACCGCAAGGCACCCGCCTTCGACCAGCTCGAGTCGAAGACCGAGATGTTCCACACCGGCATCAAGGTCATCGACCTCCTGACGCCGTACGTGCAGGGCGGCAAGATCGGCCTGTTCGGTGGTGCGGGCGTCGGCAAGACCGTGCTGATCCAGGAGATGATCGCGCGGGTCGCGAAGGACCACGGCGGTGTCTCCGTGTTCGCCGGTGTCGGTGAGCGCACCCGTGAGGGCAACGACCTCATCACCGAGATGACCGACACCGGCGTCATCGACGCGACGGCCCTCGTGTTCGGACAGATGGACGAGCCCCCGGGTGCCCGCCTGCGGGTGGCGTTGTCGGCGCTGACGATGGCGGAGTACTTCCGCGACGTGCAGCGCCAGGACGTGCTGTTGTTCATCGACAACATCTTCCGGTTCACCCAGGCGGGCTCCGAGGTGTCCACGCTGCTGGGCCGGATGCCCTCTGCGGTGGGCTACCAGCCCAACCTGGCCGACGAGATGGGCACGTTGCAGGAGCGGATCACGTCGACCCGCGGCCACTCGATCACCTCGATGCAGGCGATCTACGTGCCGGCCGACGACTACACCGACCCGGCCCCGGCCACGACGTTCGCCCACCTCGACGCCACGACGGAGCTGTCCCGTGAGATCGCGTCGCTCGGCATCTACCCCGCCGTGGACCCGCTGACGTCGACCTCGCGGATCCTCGACCCGCGCTACATCTCGCAGGAGCACTACGACACGGCGACCCGCGTGAAGCAGATCCTGCAGCGCAACAAGGAGCTGCAGGACATCATCGCGATCCTCGGTGTGGACGAGCTGTCCGAAGAGGACAAGATCATCGTGCAGCGCGCCCGTCGGATCCAGCGCTTCCTGTCGCAGAACACCTACGTGGCCAAGCAGTTCACCGGCATCGAGGGTTCGACCGTCCCGCTGAGCGACACCGTCGAGGCCTTCACGAAGATCTGCGACGGCGAGTACGACCACGTGGCCGAGCAGGCGTTCTTCATGTGCGGTGGCCTCGACGACGTCGAGCGCAAGTGGGCCGAGCTGCAGAAGGAGAGCTGATGGCCGACAGCCTGCACGTGGAGCTGGTGGCCGCGGACCGCACTGTGTGGTCGGGCGACGCCTCGATGGTCATCGCCCGGACCACCGAGGGCGACGTCGGCATCCTGCCCAACCACGCCCCGGTGCTGTCGCTGATGGTGGACGGCGTGGTCGAGGTGACGACCGAGGACAAGGAGGTCTGGGTCGCGGCAGTCGACGCGGGCTTCCTCTCGGTCGCCGAGAACCGGGTGTCCGTGCTGTCCGAGCACGCCGAGCTGTCGCACGAGATCGACATGGAGAAGGCCAAGGCCGACCTCGAGCGCGCCCGTGCCGCGGGCGAGCACGACGAGGTGGCACAGGCTGCCGTCGCTCGTGCCCAAGCGCGCATCCGTGCGGTAGAAATGGCAAAGTAGTCTCGAGGCCAGCAGGGGGAAAGGAGGCGAGTTGCCGGTCTGGGCGATCGTGCTCGACGTGATCGGCCTCTGTCTGCTTGCCCTCGTCCTCGTCGCCATCTATCTGGTGAGTCGCCGCCGTTGGCTCGCCCGCAACGGTGGCACTTTCGATCTCTCCGTCCGCGTCCGGTCCGAAAGGGCCGGACGCGGCTGGGTTCTCGGGGTAGGTCGCTACAGCGCCGACGATCTGGAGTGGTTCCGCATCTTCACGCTGTCGCTGCGGCCGAAGCGCAGGTTCCGACGGCAGCTGCTCGAGATCGAACGGAGGCGGATGCCGCAGGGGGCCGAGGAGTTCGCCCTCTACGACGACGCGGTCGTGATCGCGTGTCGCTACGCCGGCGAACCGGTGGAGCTGGCGCTCACCGGAGGGTCGTTGACCGGCCTGCTGGCCTGGCTCGAGGCAGCCCCTCCCGGCCAGGCCGGCCGCGAGCTCCTCGCCTGATCCGTCCTACCCACCGTGCGCGAGGTGCCGCTTCCGCGCGCCGAGGCTGCATTCGATGCCGATCGCCGTGCCACCTGTGGACGACGAACTCCTCGGTGCGCCCGATTTCGCCAGCATGCGGCATGGAGATCTTCACCTGGGAGCAGTGGCGGGCCCGCGGTCTGAGCAGGCATGCGCTGGTTCGCGATCTCGAGAGCGGGGCGCTGCGACGGCTGATCCCGCGCGTGTACGCCGGTTCCGACGTACCCGACTCGGCGGAGCCTGGCCTCCGAGTTCGACGGCGAGGCGGGTCACGGCAGCGACGAGCAGCGCGACCATGACGCCCGCCGCCGCGAGAAGGCACGGCGGGAGACCGGGTACGCCGTGGAGTTCGTGCGCAAAGGTGAGCTGTGGGGGACGCCGGCCGCTCTGGTGGCGCACACCGCCCGGATGCTGATGGAACGTGGCTGGTCCCCACCTGCGAAGGTGCTGGACCAGACCAGCATGGCGTCGACCTTCGAGGCGGCGACGGGCGAGCGGTGGCAGCGGATGCCACGGGAGCGTCTTCTGGCTTGCTGACCGGCATCGGCTGCAAGGTCGGCGCGAAGGGGGAGGGTCAGTCCTTCGACTGGTGGGTGCCCCCGGGCTGCCACAGGACGTCGCCGCCGGCCTCGAGGTTCGCGTGCCGGGCGAGGATGAACAGCAGGTCACTGAGTCGGTTGAGGTACGTGAGCCCGAGGGGGTTCATGACCTCCCCGTGCTCGTCCCAGGCTGCCCATGCGGACCGCTCCGCCCGCCGGGTGGCGGTGCAGGCAACGTGCAGCAGGGCCGCCCCCGGTGTGCCGCCTGGCAGGATGAACGAGCGCAGCTTCTCCAGCTTGTCGTTGTAGGTGTCGCACCAGCCCTCGAGGCGGTCGACGTACTCCTGGGTCACTCGCAGCGGCGGGAACTCGGGCTTCTCCACCACGGGCGTGGCGAAGTCGGCGCCCACGTCGAACATGTCGTTCTGCACCTGCAGCAGCAGGTCGCGTACCTCCTCCGCGAGGTCGCCGGTCGCGATCGCGACACCGAGGTGGGCGTTGGCCTCGTTGACGTCGCCGTACGCGGCGACCCGGGTGTCGGTCTTGCGGGTCTGGCTCATGTCGCCGAGCCGGGTGCTGCCGTCGTCGCCCGTGCGGGTGTAGATGCGGGTGAGGTTGACCATGGCTGCAGGATAGGCCCGACCGGGCGGCGGGCCCGGCCCGGGCAGCCGCTAGGCTCGCCGCGGCATTCGGCCCAGAACGGGCCAGTCGAGAGGAGCAGTTTCGATGTCGCAGCAGCTCGCCGTCGTCGGGGCCGGACTGATGGGGTCGGGAATCGCGCAGGTGGCCGCCACCTCGGGTTGGGAGGTCGTGCTCCGTGACGTGACCGAGGAGGCGCTCGGGCGGGGCACCGCCGCGATCGAGAAGTCCCTCGACCGGTTCGTGGACAAGCAGAAGCTGAGCGCCGACGACCGCGATGCCGCCATGGCGCGGATCCGGACCACCACCGACCTCGACGCCGTCGGCGCGGCCGACGTCGTGGTGGAGGCGATCTTCGAGAGCGTCGACGCCAAGCGCGAGCTGTTCGGTGCGCTCGACGACATCTGCAAGGCCGGTGCCGTCCTCGCCACCAACACCTCGGCCATCCCCATCACCCAGATCGCCGCCGCGACCCGGCGACCCGAGGACGTGGTCGGCACACACTTCTTCTCACCGGTGCCGATGATGGCGTTGTGTGAGCTGGTTCGTGGCGTCAAGACGAGCGACGCGACCCTGCAGCGAGCCCGGGACTTCGCCGAGAGCCTCGGCAAGACCTGCATCGTGGTCAACCGCGACGTGGCGGGCTTCGTCACCACACGGTTGATCACGGCGCTGGCGATGGAGGCGATCAACCTCTACGAGAACGGCGTCGCTACCGCGGAGGACATCGACACCGCGTGCAAGCTGGGCTTCGGCCACGCCATGGGTCCGCTCGCGACGACCGACCTGACCGGCCTGGACATCCTGCGCCACGCGACCCTGAACATCTACAACGAGACGGCGGACGCCAAGTTCTACCCGCCGGAGATCCTGTCGCGCCTGGTCGACGCCGGCGTGCTGGGCCGCAAGAGCGGGTCGGGCTTCTTCGACTACTGAGCCTCCGGCGGGAGCAGCGGGCAGCTCCGGCAGCGGGTGCAAGCTCGGCGGGGACGGAGCGGTATCGGCTGCAATCTCGAGGCGACACGCGGTATCAACGCGGCTGCACAGCGCTCCTACCCCTGCGTAACGTGAGTGCGCGCCGATTGCCCGACCCCATGTGCAACCCATCGGGGACGGCGCGCGTCGAACAGGGGAGGGCGGTGAAGGTCGCCGTCCGCCGACTTCGGAGGTGACATGGCGGTCAACCGGCAGCTGGAGGCCCAGCCTGAGGACCTGCGGCTCACCGGCCGGCTCGATGCGAGCAGCGTGACTGCGGTCCGCAGCCGGCTCACCGACCTCGTCGACGCGCGCCCGAGCGGCGACATCGTGCTCGACGTCAGTGGGGTCGACGTCGTCGATGTCACCGGTCTGGGGGTTCTCACGGCCGCGCACCATCGTCTCGAGCGGGAGGGGCGGATGCTGGTCCTGCGGGGCTGCAGTGCGCAGATGCACCGGGTGCTGGCCGTCACCCGCCTGCTGCGGGTCCTTCATCTGGAGCCGGTGGCGCGACCGGAGTGAGACGCCTCACGAGTTGGTTACCGGACGGTCATCTCGCCGTACGCTCAGGTCATGCGAGACAAGCCATGGGTGATGCGGACGTACGCCGGGCACAGCTCGGCCCCTGCGTCCAACGCTCTGTATCGCCGTAACCTCGCCAAGGGCCAGACCGGCCTGTCGGTGGCGTTCGACCTGCCGACCCAGACCGGCTACGACCCGGACTCGGAGCTCGCCAGGGGCGAGGTCGGCAAGGTGGGGGTCCCGATCCCGCACCTGGGTGAGATGCGTCGGCTCTTCGACGGCATCCCGCTGGTCGAGATGAACACCTCGATGACCATCAACGCCACCGCCATGTGGCTGCTCGCGCTGTACCAGGTCGTCGCCGAGGAGCAGGCCGAGGCCGCGGGCGCCGACCCGCAGCAGGCGCGCGGGATGCTGGCCGGGACGACGCAGAACGACATCATCAAGGAGTACCTCTCCCGCGGCACCTACGTCTTCCCGCCCGAGCACTCCCTGCGGCTGACCACCGACCTCATCACCTACACGGTCAACCACATCCCGAAGTGGAACCCGATCAACATCT
>Ga0075331_1000106_pt1 | contig 16550 bp, 13 predicted proteins | sample MayberrySE_TuleA_FD_120090 | JGI IMG/M metagenome (GOLD analysis project Ga0075331, IMG submission 120090) | Natural and restored wetland microbial communities from the San Francisco Bay, California, USA, that impact long-term carbon... | ecosystem: Environmental > Terrestrial > Soil > Wetlands ... | reverse complement strand
GTGCCACTCGCGATGGCGCTGATCCCGGGCGGCGGAGACGCCGGCTACACCTTCGGCGTCCTCTGGCGACTCTTCGGTACGACCAACCAGCTGACCGCCGGTCTCGCTCTGACCGTCATTGCGGTCTGGGTCCTCCGGATGAAGCGCAACCCGATCCCCGCCGTGGTGCCACTGGTCTTCCTCCTGGCGATGACGACCTGGGCACTGTTCAGCCAGTTCTGGGACTTCGTCCAGGCCGAGACGTGGAGTGAGCGCTTCGTGCTGGCTCCGCTCGACGCCGTCATCTTCATCCTGGCGATCTGGCTGATCGTCGAGGCCGTGATGGCGCTGCGCGGGGGTGCGGGTCGCCGCACCTACGACGAGATGGGCAGCCCCGTCGGCGACGACACGAGGACACCGACCAGTTGAGCGTGAACGTCGTGCTCGTGCGGCCGTGGACCGACGCCCACGGCGGCAGCGGGTGCTGCAGCGGCGACCCGCACGACAGCGGTGTCTGCCTCGACGACAGGGTCGGCGGTCGTCATGGCCACAGCCACGAGACCGAGGTCGTGGCCGAGACCTACCGGCTGCTGCGGGCCGAGCTCGAGGGGGTGGACGTGCAGATCGTGGGTGCGGGCAACACGGCCTACCTGCTTCCGACGACGTTCCGCCGGGTACGCCGCAGGTCAGGTGTGCTGACGGCGCTGCGCGAGGCGACGCGATCGACGACGGCCGGCGCGGTGCTGGTCGACGGCGAGCGGATCGGCGACATCGAGGCGCTCGGTCCCCGCGGGGTGCTCGACGCGGTGCGCGCGAGGGTCGACGTCGCGGGTCAGCGGTAGCTGCGAGAGACGTCCTCGGCCTTCGACGGTCCCGGTGTCCACCTGGCGATCCACGGCCCGGTGCCCTCGGAGGGGTCGATGACGCCGTCCTCGAGCCAGGCCAGGTCCGCGTCAAGGACGCGACGGGCAAGGCGGCGGTCGTCGTCGTCGGTGTTGCTCCACAGCCGGTCGAACAGCTCCTCGACGCGCAGCCTGGACTGGGCGCAGAAGACCTCCGCGAGCTGGTAGGCCTGCCGGCCTCGGTCGCCGCTCTCGGCGTCCGCGCGCAGCATCTCCGCCCGGACGCAGGCGGCGGCCATCGCGAACAGCTCGGCCCCGATGTCGACGACTCGGGCGAGGAAGCCCTGCCTGTGCTCGAGCTTCGCCTGCCACCTGCTCATGCCGTAGAAGGTCTGCCGCGCCAGCTTGCGTGACGAGCGCTCGACGTACCGCAGGTGTCGGGCGAGCGGACCGAACTCCGCGTACGACCGCGGGCCGGTGCCCTTGCCGGCGACGAGCTGCGGCAGCCACTTCGCATAGAAGCCACTGGCGTGGACGGCCGCCTGCGCCTTGTGCCGTAGGTCCGCGTCGGCGGACGCGAGATCACCGGCCGCTTTGAGGTGGGCGTCCACGGCTTCGCGCGCGATGAGCAGGTGCATGATCTCCGAGGAGCCCTCGAAGATGCGGTTGATCCGCAGGTCGCGCAGCACCTGCTCGGCGGGCACGGCGCGCTCGCCCCGCGCGGCGAGGGACTCCGCGGTCTCGTAGCCGCGGCCGCCCCGGATCTGCACCAGCTCGTCGGCGACCTGCCACGCCATCTCGCTGGACCACAGCTTGGCCAGGGCGGCCTCGATGCGGATGTCCTTGGTGCCGGCGTCGGACAGCTCGGCGGACAGCTCCAGCACGGCCTCCAGTGCGAAGGTCGTCGCGGCGATGAAGGAGACCTTCGCCGCGACCGCACCGTGCTCGCCCACCGGCCGGCCCCACTGCACCCGCTCCACCGACCACTCGCGGGCGATCTTGAGACACCACTTGGACGCGGCCGTGCACAGCGCCGGGATCGACAGCCGGCCGGTGTTGAGCGTGGTGAGCGCGATCTTGAGCCCGTCGCCCTCGCGGCCGAGCCGGTTCTGGGTCGGCACCCGTACCTGGTGGAATCGGGTCACGCCGTTCTCGATGCCGCGGAGGCCCATGAACGCGTTGCGGTTCTCGACCGTGACGCCCGCGGAGTCGGCCTCCACGACGAAGGCAGTGATGCCGCCGCGGCCACCCTCGTGCGGGGGCACCTGGGCCATCACGACGAGCAGCTCGGCGATCACGCCGTTGGTGGTCCACAGCTTGACCCCGTCGAGCAGGTAGCCGGTGCCGTCGTCCGTGGGGGTCGCGGTCGCGGCGAGGCGTGCGGGGTCGGAGCCGACGTCGGGCTCGGTGAGCAGGAACGCCGAGATCGCCCCCGCGGCGCAGCGCGGCAGGAAGGCCTGCTTCTGCTCCTCGTTGCCGAACATCTTGACCGGCTCGGGTACGCCGATCGACTGGTGGGCCGACACGAGCGCACCGATGCTCGCGTGGACGGACCCGACCAGCATCAGCGCCTTGCCGTAGATCGACATCGGCAGCCCGAGCCCGCCGTACTCGCGCGGGACCTTCATGCCGAAGACCCCGAGCTCGGCGAGGCCGGCGACGTACGCGTCGGGGATGCGCGACTCACGCTCGATCAGGCCGCCGTCGAGCGACTCGCAGTAGGCCCGCAACTTGCTGAGGAACTCCGCACCTCGGGCGGCATCCTCCGGGCTGGTGCGCGGGTGGGGATGGATGAGTGAGAGGTCGAACCGGCCGAGATAGAGCTCCTTGGCGAAGCTGGGCCTGGTCCAATCGGTCTCCCGCGCGGCCTCGGCGACCGCACGCGCCTCCTGCTCGCTGACCTGGCCCGCGGTCCCGGTCGTCGGGTCCTGCGTCACTCCTGGCGTCACGTCCGTCGTCATGTGGCCCCCTGCCGTTCGTTACCCCTCAGTGTTACTCGGAGGTAGGGGTCGGGGGAACCCCTGGCAGCCACACGGCGCCCCGTCCGAGGAGATCGGACGGGGCGCCGCTGCCGGTGCGGACTCGCTCAGGCGGTCACGGGCGGTCCAGACCGAAGGTGTAGGAGCCCGAGCCCGAGTAGGACTCGACCACCCAGGAGTAGTACCCGCTCGTGCCCGAGTAGGTGATCTCCTCGTCGGGGCCGGAGCTGATGCTGCGCGCCACGACGACCCACGACGAGCCGTTCCACTTCTCCAGCGCGAGGTCGAAGTCGACGCCGTCGGGGCCGTCGAGGCAGCCGACGTGGGTGCCCGCTCCGGAGTAGTAGTAGCCGCTGGACCCGGGGTGGTAGTCGTAGTCACCGCTGTAGCTCAGGCTGCCCGTGTAGACCTCGGGGAGCGCGGCGCAGCCGGAGGGTGCGGGATCGCCACCGCCTCCGTCGGTGAGCCCGCTGAAGAGCAAGAGGTTGGGCGAGCCGGAGCCGACGTTGCTGAGCCGATCGGGGGTCGCGCTGCCGGTGATCGCGCTGTTGACCGAGGCCGGCGAGGCAGCCGGGTTGTCCTCGAGGTAGAGCGCGGCGACACCGGCCACGTGGGGGGTGGCCATCGACGTGCCGCTGATCGTGTTCGTGGAGCTGTTGCTGTTGATCCAGGCGGAGGTGATGCTCGAGCCGGGCGCGAACAGGTCGAGGCAGCTGCCGATGTTGGAGAAGCTCGACCGGGTGTCGCTCGAGGTCGACGAGCCCACGGTGAGCGCGTCGGACACCCGTGCGGGCGAGCTGTTGCACGCGTTCGCGCCGTAGTCGTTGCCCGCGGCGACCGCGTAGGCGACGCCGGAGTCGATCGAGTTGTCGACCGCGCTGTCGAGCGCCGTGGAGGCGCCCCCACCCAGGCTCATGTTGGCGACCGACGACCCGCTCGCGTCGGCGGTCACCCAGTCGACGCCTGCGATGACGCCGGAGGTGGTGCCGCTGCCGTCGCAGCCGAGCACCCGGACGGCGACCAGGCTGACGTCCTGGGCGACACCGTAGGTCTCGCCACCGACCGTGCCACCGACGTGCGTGCCGTGGCCGTTGCAGTCGCCCGTGCCGCGGCCGTCGTTGATCGCGGTGTAGCCCGAGCTGACGCGGCCACTGAACTCGTTGTGCGAGGCGCGGATGCCGGTGTCGATGATGTAGGCCGTCACCCCTGCGCCAGAGGCGTCGTAGGTGTAGGAGTTGTTCAGCGGCAGGTCGCGCTGGTCGATGCGGTCCAGGCCCCAGGTGGCGGGTGACTCCGTGCCGGTGGCACGCACCTCACGGTCCGCCTCGATGTAGGCGACGGCCGGGTTGTTGCGCAGGCCGCGCAGCGCACGCTCGGGGAGGGTGGCGGAGAAGCCCCGCAGCGCAGCGGTGTAGCTGTGATGGACGGTGCCGCCTGCGGAACGAGCGTCGGCCTTCGCCTCTCGCATCGAACGCGCGGACGCCTGCTTGTCGAGGACCACGATGTAGCGGTCCGGGATCGCGTCCGCGGCGCTGCGGCCGTGGACAGGGGCGGGGCCCCGGTCGGTCTGCGCACCGTGCGACGAGTGCGCGCGCGGCGACGGCGGGGCGTCGGAGTCAGGTGGTGCTGACTGGGCGGCCGTCGAGGGGGCCAGGGCCAGCGCCGTGCCGACCGCGGTGGCGGAGGCGGCTACGGCGAGCCGACGGAGGGTGGGACGGGACATGGGTGCATCCTCCCGATTGCGTTGAGTGAACGATCGGAAGGTTTCCGTGACATCCCGGCGGGCACAAGAGCGTCACTGTCGTTAACTTTTAACTCTGCGCAACTGCAGCATCACTATCAGTGCCGCTGGGCCAGTCCCACCTGATGCCGAGTGCGCCCGGCTGCGCGTCGAGCTCGACGAGGTGCACGGTGCCCCAGCGGTCGACCTCGAGCGTCGCGAGCGTCTCCCCCGTGCGGGGGTCGTAGGACTCGCACGTCGCCGGCCGCGCGCCGGGATCGAAGCGCACCTCGAGCAGGTACTCCCGCATCGGCATCCGCCGCCGGCGGCTGTAACGAACCTCCCTCGGCCGGGGCGGGCAGGTGAGCACCTCGTGCTCGACGACCACGGTCTGTCCGCGTCGCAGCGGTGCGGCGAACAGCAGCTCGACCGCGACGACACCCCACTCGGGGACCGACGCCGTCCGCCCCGCGCGACCCCCCTGCACCGGTCGGACGAGCGGGAGCGCCGCCGCCACGTCGTCGGCCGCATGCATCACGACGCAGCGGTCCGGCCCGTCGGTGCGGGCGCGCAGCACCTGTCGGACGGTCAGCGACTGCTCGGTGCGATCCGCTCCGATCGACAGGATGTCGTGGTGGCTCAGCCGCTCCAGCTCGCTGTCCCACCGCGTGTCGAGCTCGAGGAGCGCGCGTGCTCCCGGTGACTCGCGCCAGACCACCTCGAGGTCGTCGACCTGCGCCACTCCCCTCCCGCGATGGCGTGGGGGCTGCAGTGCCGATCGCAACGCGCCCGGAGCGAGACCGAGCAGCTCCTCGAGGTGGGGCAGGGCGGCGAGGGAGCCCTTGCGCTCCGGTTGGCTCCGGCCGGACTGCCAGTAGCTCAGCGTGGCCACGCTCACCTGCACCCCGCGCGCCTGCAGGTGCTCCCGGAGCCGCTCCAGCCCGAGGCCGCGTTGCTCGATCGCCCGCCGCAGCGTCGCCGCGAAGGCGTCGTCCTGCGTGGGGTCCGGCATCGCCTCAGCGCGCGGAACCGAGACCGAGCACGACCGCCAGGCCCAGCGCGCTGCGGGGATCGTACGGCCCGCGCCACAGGCCGCCGTGCGCGGCGGCGTAGGCCTCGTCCTGCCACGGGTGCTCGTGCGGCGGACTGCCCGTGCGCAGGTCGTGCACGAGCAGGGCCGCCATCAGCGTGTTGGAGGTGGCCGGCTCGAAGACCTCGATCCCGAACCGGTGCGCGCCGGCGTACGCGGCCGCGAGAGCCCGGTTCTTCACGACCGAGCGAGTCCGGGTCGGCGGCGCGACGCGCAGCGAGACGGTACCGCCCGCACGCCGCGCGACCGTGGCGCGCCACCGCTGCAGCCGCTTGGCGAGCACGTAGTTCGGTCCCTGCTGCGGCACCAGGCTGTCGTTGACACCCGGGTCGGCGCCGGGCGCGTAGTTGCGCTGCAGCAGCCGGCCGCCGCTGAGCAGCCGGACCGGACGGCGGGCGAGCCGGGCGAACGAGGACCGTTCGTAGGCGGCGGTGGACTGCGCGACGGCCTCGGCGGGTACGGCGAACACGTCGGTCGGTGTGGCCAGGAACGCCAGTGCGACGTCCGTCCGGCTGTGGACGAGGTGCTCGGTCAGCGCGTCGACCGCGGCCGACACCCGCACGTTGGTCGCTCCGTCGGCGTAGACGTAGTTGCCGAGCACCAGCCGGCCGTCGACACCCGACAGCCACTCCGCGACCTGCGGCAGCCGGTGCAACAGGTCGGCGCCGGCGTGTTCGGCCAGGTCGGTTGGCGCGCTGCGGGTGCTGCCCGCCAGGGCGTCGGCCGCGGGCACCGGCACCTGCAACCGACCGGCACTCTGCCCGGCGACGGTGAGCAGCCGCCGCCAGATGTCGGGGCGAGGGAGGTCGACCGCGACGACGGAGCCGCCCCAGCGCAGGACCGAGCGCAGCGGTCCCATCTCGGCCCCCGCTCCGAGCACCACCAGCTGCTGGTCGGACAGGTCGAGCCAGTCGGGGTTGCGGACGACCTCGCGGACGGCGGCGGCGCAGCTCGGCTCGATCACACCGCTGCTCACCCAGGCGTCGAGCCGGCGCAGCAGCGCGTCACCCCGCAGCCGCTCCCCGCGGTAGGGCAGCGACAGCTCGCGCTCGGCCTCACCGCCGCCGGTGACGGTGGCGGTGGCCAGGGCTTGCTCACCCGAGCCGGCGCCGGGTCGGTCGTCGAAGATCTCGCGCAGACCGATCTCCTCGCCACCGGGCTGGATGACCCGCATGTGATCGTGGATCGCGCGCAGACCCTCGCTCGCGATGGTCGTGGCGGCTTCCGGGGAGAGCAGCCCCGCCTCCACGAGCCTGCGGAAGTGGGTGAGGTAGCCCCGTCGCCAGTTGGTCTCCTGCTCGGCGGCGCGAGCGCCCACCGGATCCACGGGTGCGAGGGCGGTGGCCGCGACCCGCCGTCCGAACGCCGACGTGCTTCGCGGGCTGTCGTCCCCCGGGTCGACCCGCGGGAAGACCACACCGGTGCCGGTGCTCATCCAGTGCCTCCTGCTCGGGTGTCGGATGTCCGATCATATGGCCGGCGCGGCCTAGCCTGGATGACGTCCTGCCCCGCCGGCCGGTCGGTCGGCCCGGGCGCCACCGAGACCCAGGAGGACAGCGATGCGCTCATCCGACCTTCTCGTCGACGCCTTCGGCCGGGTCCGTGAGCTCGTGCACGACGTCGTCGGCGGCCTCTCGCCGGACCAGCTGGCCTTCCGGCCGGCCAGCGACGCGAACTCGATCGGCTGGCTGGTGTGGCACCTCAGCCGGGTGCAGGACGACCACGTCGCCGACGCCGCGGGCTCCGACCAGGTGTGGACGTCGGCCGGGTGGGCCGACCGGTTCGGGCTTCCGTTCGACCGTGCGGCGACCGGCTTCGGAGACGGTCCCGACGAGGTCGCCGCCGTGCGGGTCGAGTCGGCCGACCTGCTGACCGGCTACCACGACGCCGTGCACGAGCGGACGGTCGGCTACGTACGAGACCTGACCGACGCCGACCTCGACCGCATCGTCGACCGGTCGTGGACGCCCGAGGTCTCGCTGGGCACCCGCCTGGTCAGCGTCATCGGTGACGACCTGCAGCACGTGGGGCAGGCGGCCTACCTGCGCGGGCTGCTGCGAGGGGGCTGAGCTCAGCGGAGGCTTCGACCGCGGGTCGGGGTCGCCGCGTGCGCCTTGCCGAGTACGACGATGCCGCTGTCGGTCACCGTGTAGCCGTTGGCGCGGTCCTCCTCGTGGTCGAACCCGATCCGCGCGCCGTCGGGCACTTGGACGTTCTTGTCGATGATCGCCCGACGGACCCGCGCATCCTTGCCGACCACGACGTTGTTCATCAGCACCGATGCCTCGACGACTGCGCCGGGCGCCACCATCGACTCGGGCGACAGCACGCAGTGGTCGACCGTGGCGCCGGCCACGATGCTGCCCTGGCTGAGCAGCGACTCCGTCGTCACGCCGCCCTCCACCAGCTTCGCCGGCGGCAGCTGCGGGAGCGAGGTGAAGATCGGCCAGGACCGGTTGTAGAGGTTGAAGACCGGGTGGATCGAGACCAGGTCGAGGTGTGCGTCGTAGTAGCTGTCGAGCGTGCCGACGTCGCGCCAGTAGTGCCGGTCGCGCTCGGTACTGCCCGGCACGTCGTTGTCCTGGAAGTCGTAGACCTGGGCGAGGCCCTGCTCGACCAGCTGCGGCACGATGTTGCCGCCCATGTCGTGCACCGAGCCCTCGTCGCCCGCGTCGACCCGCAGCGCCTCCAGCAGTACGTCGGTCGAGAAGACGTAGTTGCCCATCGAGGCGTAGGTGCTGTCGGGGTCGTCGGGCAGCCCTGGCGGGTCGGACGGCTTCTCCAGGAACGCGTCGATGTTCTCGCCGTCCGTGGTCTGGATGATGCCGAAGCCGGAGGCGGTCTCGCGCGGCACCCGGATGCCTGCCACGGTGACGCCGGCGCCGGAGTCGATGTGCTGCTGCACCATCTGCGACGGATCCATCCGGTACACGTGGTCGGCGCCGAACACGACGACGTACTCAGGCTGGTCGTCGTACACGAGGTTGAGGCTCTGGAAGATCGCGTCGGCACTGCCGGTGTACCAGCGAGGGCCGAGCCGCTGCTGCGCGGGCACCGGCGTGACGTAGTTGCCGAGCAGCGAGGACATCCGCCAGGTCGTGGTGATGTGCCGGTCCAGCGAGTGGGACTTGTACTGCGTGAGCACGCAGATCCTGAGGTAACCGGCATTGACCAGGTTGGACAGCACGAAGTCGACCAACCGGTACTGACCGCCGAAGGGGACCGCCGGCTTGGCGCGGTCCCTGGTCAGCGGCATGAGCCGCTTGCCCTCCCCGCCGGCGAGCACAATTCCGAGCACGCGTCTGCCTAGCGCCATGAAGTGACCCTAGTGTGTCTCTCATGCGCGTGGCGATGATGACGAGAGAGTTTCCTCCCGACGTCTACGGCGGGGCAGGTGTCCACGTCGACTTCCTCTCCCGGGAGCTGCACCGGCTCGTCGACCTCGACGTGCACTGCTGGGGCGAGGACCGCGACGGCGCTCACGGCCACGCGGCCGACCCCGGGCTGGAGGGCGCCAACGCCGCGCTCACGACGCTCTCGATCGACCTGCGGATGGCCGCCGCCGTCGGCGAGTGCGACGTCGTGCACTCGCACACGTGGTACGCCAACATGGGCGGCCATCTGACCAAGCTGCTGCACGACATCCCGCACGTCGTGTCGGCACACTCGCTGGAGCCGCTGCGGCCCTGGAAGGCCGAGCAGCTCGCCGGCGGGTACGCCGTGTCGAGCTGGGCGGAGCGGACTGCCTACGAGGCGGCGGACGCGGTGATCGCGGTCAGCCAGGGCATGCGGCACGACATCCTCGCGTCCTACCCGAGGATCGACCCCGCCCGCGTCCACGTGGTGCACAACGGCATCGACACCGAGCTCTACCGGCCGGTGCCGGGCACCGACGTCGTCGAGCGGGTCGGCATCGACCCGGCGCGGCCCTACGTCGTGTTCGTCGGCCGGATCACCCATCAGAAGGGCGTCGGCCACCTCGTCGCCGCCGCGCACCACCTGCACCCCGACATCCAGGTGCTGCTGTGCGCGGGCGCTCCCGACACCGAGGAGATCGGCACCGCGACGGCGCGCGCGGTCGCCGAGCTGCGCTCGCAGCGCGACGGTGTCATCTGGGTGGAGGAGATGCTGCCGCGGGAGGAGGTCGTGCAGCTGATGAGCCACGCCTCGGTCTTCGTGTGCCCGTCGATCTACGAGCCGCTCGGCATCGTCAACCTCGAGGCGATGGCGTGCGGTACGGCGGTCGTCGCCAGCGCTGTCGGCGGCATCCCCGAGGTCGTCGACGACGGGATCACCGGTTTTCTCGTGCCCTACGACCCGAGCCGCGAGCAGGAGTTCGAGCGCGGGCTGGCCGGCCGGATCAACGACGTGGTGATGAGCCCCGGCGTGGCCGAGCGGATGGGGGCCGCCGGCCGGGAGCGTGCGATCGCGGAGTTCGCCTGGCCCGCGATCGCCGAGCAGACGGTCGAGATCTACAAGTCCCTGCGCAACCACTGAGTGTCGAGGACCTCTCGCGTGGGCCGGATGACCCCGGGCCGGGTCGCGGCAGCTGCCACCGGGGTCGCGCTGGCCGTGGCGCTGCCGGTGGCGTCGCTCGACGTGGGCGGCGCCGACCCGCGACCCGCCGACGGCGGGTGGACTGCCAGCTGGGCCGCGGCGATGACCCCGCCGGGCACGCAGGGTCCCGCCGCGGCCGGCGTGCACGACGCCACTCTGCGCCAGCGCGTGCAGCTGTCGCTCGGCGGTCACTCGCTCCGGCTGCGGCTCTCGCACGAGTACGGCGCTCGGGCGCTGCGCGTGGGTGCGGTGACCGTCGACGCCGGTGCCGGCGCGGTCCCGGTGACCTTCGGCGGCCGGGACGACTTCGCCCTCGCCGGTGGGGTGGAGCGGGTCTCCGACCCGGTGCCGCTCCGGATCGACGCCGGCGCGGACCTGATGGTGGATCTCTACCTGCCCGGCGACACCGGTCCGTTGACCCAGCATCCCTACGCGGGAGCGACCACGGCGGTGGCCGCCGGCGACCTGACCGGCGCCCCCGAGTCGGCGTTCATGCCCTTGGGCACGAGCAGGCTGCTGCTGTCGGGCGTCGACGTCGAGTCCGACGCCGGGGCCGTGGTCGCGCTCGGCGACTCGCTCACCGACGGCCTGGGCGCGGGGGCGGCCGAGCACGCCTACCCAGCCGTGCTGGCCGATCGCATGCTCGGACTGCCTGCCGACGAGCGGCTCGCCGTCGTCAACGCGGGCATCAGCGGCAACCGTCTGCTGGCGGACGGGAACGTGGCCGGCGTCTCGGCGACGTCACGCCTGGAGTCCGATGTCCTGAGCCAGCCAGGTGCCCGGGTGGTGCTGCTGCTGGAGGGCATCAACGACATCCTGCACACCGGCGGGTCGCTGCATCCGCGCTCGATCCGCAACGCCTACGAGCGGATCGCCGCGAGGGCGCACGAGCAGGGGCTCGCAGTCGTGGGCGCGACCCTCACGCCGTACGCGGGCTCCCGCGGATACACGGCGGCCGGGGAGGACGACCGCATCGAGCTCAACGACTGGATCCGCACCACCGGCGCGTTCGATGCGGTCGTCGACCTCGATGCCGCGGTGCGTGACCCGGAGCTGCCACGCCGCCTCGACCCGGCCTTCGACGCCGGCGACGGCCTCCACCTGAACGCCGCCGGCTATGCCGCGATGGCGGCCGCGTTCGACCTTGACGAGCTGGTCCGCCTGGCCGAGGGCTGAACCGTCAGCCGACGTCGCGCCGGCGCAGTCCCAGCAGCCCGGCACCGGCCATGGCGACTGCCACCGCCGTGAGCGCGAGCAGCGGTCCGGCGGTCACGCTCTCGACGGGTACGTCGGGCACGTGCGTGAGCGGCGACAGGTTCTTCGCCCACTGGGGGAGCTCCAGCAGCGCGCCGAGCCAACCCACCACGAAGCACACGGCCAGGCCGGCCCAGGTGACTGCGCTCGCCCGTGGCGCCCAGCCGAACAGCAGCACGCCCAGGCCACCGAGCACCAGCACACCGGGGGTGAAGACCATCATGTCGCCCAACAATCGCGGCACCTGGCTCAGGTCGTCGGTGGCGAGCCCGTGCGCGAGACCGGTGCCGAGACCCGCCGCGGCGATCACCACGACGGTGCCGACGACCGTCACCAGCAGGTTGCCGGCCAGCCAGCGGGTGCGGGACAGGCCCGTCGCCAGCAGCGGCTCCACCCGGCCGGAGGCCTCCTCGCTGCGCAGCCGGAGTGCCGAGGAGACCGTGAACCCCGCGGCAATGATCGCGAGGATGACGAGCGCGGTGGCGAAGAAGGCGTCGACGAGGTCCGCGGTTCCGGCCTGAGCGAACGCCTCCGCCAGCTCCGGGTTCTCCTCGACCATGGCCGTGATCTCCCGGCCGAAGGACCCGAAGGACAGGCCGCCGAGAAGCATGCCGGTCGTCCAGCCGATCACCGAGCCGCGCTGCAGCCTCGTCGCCAGTCCGACCGCGGACAGCAGACCGGGGGACGCCTGCGCCGGGCCCGGGCGCGCCGCCACCAGGCCGGCGCCGAGGTCGCGGTGGGTGGTGAGCTCGGCAGCGAGTGCCAGGACTCCGGCGGCGAAGACGAGCAGGAGCAGCAGCGGCCACCACCGCTCGTCGCCGAACGGCCGGGCTGCCTGCATCCAACCCAGCGGGGAGGCCCAGCTCGCGGCGCCGTCGCGGACGTCGCCCACCGCGCGGAGGACGAAGGTGACGCCGAGGAAACCCGCGGCGATGCCCAGCGCGCCCCGCGGGTGCTCCGTCACCTGCGCGGCGCACGCGCCTATCGCGGTGAAGGTCAGCCCGAGAGCGCCGATCGAGGCGCCGTAGAGGACCGCCCCCGACGTGGGTAGCCCCTGCCCCAGCAGGATCAGCGTCAGCCCCGCACCGACAAGGACGGTCGCGCTGCCCACGACGAGCAGCGCCGCTGCAGCAGGGGCGTGTCGACCGACCACGGTCGAGCGCAGCAGCTCGGTGCGGCCGGCCTCCTCCTCGGCGCGGGTGTGCCGCACGACCAGGAAGATCGCCATCAGGGCCACCGCGATCATGGCGGTCACGTTGATCTCGTAGATGGTGATGCCGGCGATCGTGTTCAGTGCGGTCGGCGGACCGCTCATCGCGATCGCGGCCGCGCTGTTGCCCATCGTCGTGGCGTAGGAGTTGATCTCGGTCGGCGTGGTGTAGGTGGACTGCACGGCCGCCGCTGAGGCGAAGACCACGCCGAGGATGGCCAGCACCCAGACGGGCAGCCTGACCCGGTCGCGGCGGAGGATCAGCCGCACCAGCGTTCCAGTGCCGGTGAGCGTGCTCATCGGAGCGCCTGCTCGGAGTCGACGTCGCGCTCGACCTCGTCGCCGTACTGGCTGAGGAAGAGCTCCTCCAGCGTCGGCGGGTGCGCGACCAGGGAGCGGATGCCGAGGCTGGACAGGTGCCGGATCGCCTCGTCGAGGTGATCGGACTCCACCCGGAAGACGACCCGTCCGTCGCTGAGGTCCGGCTCGATGACGCCGGGCACGCCGGCCAGCCCGCCGGCCGGACGCGAGGTCTCCGCGATCACCGTGGTGTGTGTGAGGTGGCGGAGCTCCGACAGTGTCCCGCTCTGCACGACCCGGCCGGCGCGGATGATGCTCACCCGGTCGCACAGGGCCTCGACCTCGGCCAGGATGTGGCTGGAGAGCAGCACCGTGCGGCCGTCGCCCTTCAGCTCGGAGATGCACTGCTGGAAGACCGCCTCCATCAGCGGGTCGAGGCCGGCCGTCGGCTCGTCGAGGAGCAACAGCTCCGCGTCGGAGGACAGCGCCGCGACCAGCGCGACCTTCTGCCGGTTGCCCTTGGAGTAGCTGCGGCCTCGCTTGGTGGGGTCGAGCTCGAAGCGCTCGAGGAGCTCGGCCCGGCGCCGCGGGTCGAGGCCTCCGCGCAGTCGGCCGAGCAGATCGATCACCTCGCCACCGGTGAGGTTGGGCCACAGGCTGACGTCGCCCGGGACGTATGCCAGCCGCCGGTGCAGGGCGGAGGCGTCCTGCCAGGGGTTGCCGTCGAGGAGCGAGACCGTGCCCGCGTCTGCGCGGAGCAGTCCGAGCAGCACACGGATGGTCGTGGACTTGCCGGCGCCGTTCGGCCCCAGGAAGCCGTGTACCTCGCCAGTGGTGACCTCGAGGTCGAGGCCGTCGAGCGCCCGGGTGGTGCCGAAGCTCTTGACCAGCCCGGAGATGGAGATCGCAGTACCCATGACGCTGAATTTACACTTGGTTCAGAAGTTTGTGAACGTCATTGCAACTATGATGCGGCTATGGCCGACGACGATCTCCTGAGGGCTGTGGAGAAGTTCGCGCAGACGCTGGAAGCCTCCGGCATGCCACGGATGGCCGCCCGCGTCTTCGCGTACGTGCTCGCCGAGGACTCCGACCGCTACACGGCGTCGGACCTCGCGGAGGGGCTGCGGGTCAGTCCGGCTGCGATCTCGGGAGCCGTACGGTTCCTGCTCGATGCCAAGCTGCTGTTCAAGGAGCGCGAGCCGGGCATGCGCAGCGACCTGTACCGCGTCTACGACGAGGACGTCTGGAGCACGATCATGACCGCCAGGGTGGCGGTCCTCGACGACTTCGTGCGTGGCATCGACGAGGCGATCGCCCTGATCGGCGCGGAGCGTCGCGGCGGCAGGCGGCTGCTGGAGACGCGGGAGTTCTTCGACTTCATGCACGCCGAGACCGTGCAGATGATGCAGCGGTGGGCAGAGCACCGCAAGACCCTGCTCAGTTGAAGGTCACCGACGTGGTGTTGCTCGAACGGTCCCAGCGGATCCGGCCGCCCTGGAACTTCTGGGCACGGCCCCCGGAGACGTCGTACCGCTCGGTGGTCGGCATGCCGAGACGAGACGTCGTGCCGCCCATCCTGAGGTAGCGCCGGGAGATGGCGCCCGCGAGCACGGAGTGCGCCCCGGTGGCCTTGTGCCAGTAGATGCGGCCGTGCTGGAACTTGTTCAGCCGCGAGCCGGCCTTGGCCGCGTCGCGCTCACCTGTGGTCGGCATGCCGAGCGGCGAGCCTGTCCCACCGATGCGCAGGTAGCGCCTGAGGATGCCGCCGTAGATCTCGCGCGCGCCCGTGCGCTTGTGCCAGTAGATACGGCCGTGCGCGAACTTGTTCTGTCGTGCTCCCGCCTTGGCCGCGGCGATCTCGTCGGTCCTGGGGAAGCCGAGCTTGCCGTTCTGGACCCCCAGCCCGCGGTACCGCTTGCGGATGGCGCCGTGCACCGCGTGCGTCCCGAGGCCGGACTTCTGGAGGATGTCGGCTCCCCGGAACCAGGCGACCGTCCCGCCCGAGCGGTGCCGTTCACCCCAGTACGGCACCTTCGCGATGCCGGACTTGCGGCCCATCTTCGTCCACTTGTCGAAGATCCGGGTCTGGTACGGGGCGATCCGGTTGTCGACCCGGTTGCGCAGTGACGGCAGCCAGTCGTAGACGGTGCGCCCCGGGCAGGCCGTCGCCTTGGCGTCCCGGTGGCCGGAGATGTTCTTGAACCGCTTGCCGTTGATCGTCGCGTGACCCTTCGGGTGCCGGTAGTTGACGGCCAGCTTCCAGGCCACGATCCGAACGGTCGCGTTCTTCATCGCCTTGGTGGGGCGCGCGTTCTCGAAGTTGCCCATCAGCGAGATCCCGGCGGAGTTGTCGTTGTAGCCACCGGTGTGGGCGCCGTACACGGGCTTCCACGCGCCGTTGCTCCCGCCGTAGCGGCCCATGAAGATCTGGCCGTACTTGTCGACGAGGAAGTTGTAGCCGATGTCGCACCAGCCCAGCGAGCGTGTGTGGTAGGCGTAGATGCCGCGCACGAGGTCGTCGGACTCCGACTTCGCGTAGCTGTTGGAGCCTGCGGTGTGGTGCACGAACGTCACGTCCACGGTGCGGGTGTGCAGACCGTTGTCGCACCTCTCGCGCAGGGACTCGTCGGCACCCCACCGGGGCCGGGAGATGATCGCCGGCTTGCTCACGTCGCGGTGGGAGGCGGGTACGGCGGAGATCGACCCGATGCTGTCGGTGCTCACGTCGAGCGCCGGCCGCGTGCTCGTCCCGGTGGCCCCGGGGTCGATCAGCGAGATGCGGAGACCGCGAGGCGCGCCTCCGCGCTCCGACAGGGCGCGCGCCTGGACGCCGTCGGCCCGGCCGACCCACAGCGGCGCGGTCCACTGCTCGTCGTCGACGGCGACCGGACCGTCCTCGGAGCGCTCGAGGTGCTGCCAGTCGGTCCAGCCGTCGTCGTCGCGGACCCGTACCTCGATCTCGACGTCCTCGGTGCCCGGGCCGGAGTCCCAGACCACGCCGAGCATCGAGTACGGCGCGGTGTCCCGCAGGCCGGTGGCGGCCACCACGCGTCGCGCCCCGTGAGCGCCCTGGGCGCTCATCGTCCGGGGTGCGGCCTTGTCGGGGATCCTCACCTCCCGCACCTTCGGGGTGACCGGGCGCTGGGCCACGGCGGTGGGCAGTGCTCGGGTGCCGTCGGCCTGCGTGCTGCTCGGGCGGGCATCAGGGGCGGCATCCGGTGCCGCTGCTCCTGGGGCCGTGTCCGGGGCCACCAGCAGGGTGGCCGCGACCAGGGCGGCGGACGTGCCGAGTGCCGTACAGGTCGAGCGGGGACGGGAGACAGTGCGACGAAACATGGGAGACAACCTTCCGGCGTTCCCCGACGCCGTGGGGTGCAAGTGACAAATGTTGCATGTGATGCAACTACAGCAATATAAGCCGTCGCCGACGGTGTCGGGACCGGAACGCCACAATTCGTCACGCACCGCGGGGCAGGTTCAGCCGACCTGCCGCGGCAGCAGTGCGAGGAGGACGTCGTCGAGCAGCACGAGACCCTCGGTGACCCCCTCCGACTCGTGCACCGCCACCACATGGGTGGACCCGTCGCGCATCGTCTCCAGGACGGACAGCAGCGGT
>Ga0075331_1000105_pt1 | contig 16724 bp, 11 predicted proteins | sample MayberrySE_TuleA_FD_120090 | JGI IMG/M metagenome (GOLD analysis project Ga0075331, IMG submission 120090) | Natural and restored wetland microbial communities from the San Francisco Bay, California, USA, that impact long-term carbon... | ecosystem: Environmental > Terrestrial > Soil > Wetlands ... | reverse complement strand
TGCACGGTGCGATCACTCATGGCAGAGGCGTACCCCAGCAGGAGTCGCCCTTCACGCGCTCACGCTGAGTGATCTTCTGCAACTTCCTGCGAGCGACTACGAAGAAGAGTTGACTGATTACACAGCAATCGTGGGAGGGATGTCAGGGCTGTTGCCGACGTCACCGGATGCCCCCGCTGCGGCTCCGTCCGAGGAGGTGCTGCACACGGAGACCAACGGCCACAGCACGCAGCCCGTCACCGTGCCTTGAGACGAACCGGCACGACCACCCCGGATCCCGCCCGGGCGCCAGCCCCCACCACCAACATCTGGCGCTCGGGCGGCCCGGCGGCGGCCTGATCTCGGACACACACCGCCCGGGCGCCAGACGGTCGACCTCGACCTCTGGCGCTCGGGCACTTTCTCATGCATGCTCTGGTCTGTAGATTGTCAACAATCCTACGCAGCCTCGATCTCAGAGAGGGGGTCGCCGAATGCCATCGGTCACGTCCACGGAGCCCATGTCGCATCGTCCGGTCCTGCGCTTCACCTGGTCCGACCCACTGAGCTCGGCGACCGGGTACGTGGTCGTCGACCGGCTGATCTGCGGGATCGCGACCGGCGGGCTGCGCACCCGCGCGGGCTGCACGCTCGCCGAGGTCGAGGACCTCGCGGCGGAGATGTCGCTGAAGGCGGCGCTCTACGGGTTGCCGGTCGGTGGCGCCAAGGGCGGGCTCGACTACCCGTCGGACGCGCCCGACGTCGACGAGGTGCGTGAGCGGTTCCTGCTGGCGATCCGGCCGATGCTCGACTCGATGTGGGCGACCGCCGGCGACCTGGGTACGCCGCAGGCCCGGCTCGACACCTGCTTCGCCCGGGCGGGGCTGGGCGGCTCCTCGATGCGCGCGGCGCTGCTGCGCAGTGATGCGCCCGAGGCCCACGAGGCCCGGGTTGCCCGGCTGTTCGCCGACGTCGACGACGGCCTGGCGATGGCCGATCTCGTCGGCGGGTACGGCGTCGCCGAGGCGGTGCTGGAGGCGCTGGGGCCGATCGGGCTGACCGCCGAGTCGTCGCGGGCGGTGGTGCAGGGGTTCGGCGCGATGGGCGGCTCCACCGCGCTCTACCTGCATCGGGCCGGCGTGCAGGTGGTCGCGATCGCCGACGCCGACGGGCTCGTGGTCAACACCGAGCGCGGGCTCGACGTACCCGCGCTGCTGGCCACGCGAGCGCCCGGCGGCGGCATCGACCGGTCGGCACTGCGACCCGACGACTCCGAGCAGGCTGCCGAGACCTGGCTCGACGTCGACGCCGAGATCCTGGTGCCGGCGGCGGTCTCCTACGTGGTCGACGAGACCAACTGCGACCGGGTGCGGGCGCGGCTGCTGGCGGAGGCGGCCAACGTGCCGGTCACCGCTGCTGCCGAGGCGACACTGGTGCAGCGAGGGATCGTGGTGATCCCCGACTTCGTGGCCAACGCCGGTGCCGCGGCGTGGGCCTGGTGGGTGATGTTCGGCGCGGTGACCGGGCCCGCGGACGCGCGCGCGATGCTGAGCGCCCACGTGCGGCCGGTCGTCGGACAGCTGATGCAGGCCTGGGCCAGGGGAGAGGTGTCGCTGCGACGGACCGCCCGCGAGATCGCCGAGCGAAACATCGCGGTGGGCGAGGCGCGCTACGGAGGCACGGTGCCGACGATGCCGCTGTTCACCGCCGGCGCCGACGCAGCCGGCCTGCTCGCCGACATCGCCTGAGCGAAGGCAGGGGTCAGACAGGCGTCCCCTCCCTGGCGGGCGCCATGCTAGTGCGGATCCGGGCGATACTCCGCGAGAGTCAGCACCGCCCTTGACCATCCCAGGGGGGTTGCCTGGGGATCGAGGGCAACGGGCTTCGTCGTTCCGTCGGCGATCCGGTGGGCCACCAGCGACACGTCGTCCTCGCGGTGGCGGATCAGCACGATCCACTCGCCATCAGGGGAGAAGCCGCCCAGGACGTCGCCCCTGCTGGTCTCAGCCAGACGTCGGGCACGCACCCGCTCTCCGGAGGCCTCGAGCAACCACATCCCCAGTGAGTGGCGCTGGTCGTCGCCGACCCGGCTGAGCATGGCGACGACGGCGCCGCCCGTCGGCGAGGCAGCGATCTGGTCGAACGTCGCCCGGCCGGGCAGGTTCGCGACCGGGCGAACGGAGCCCGTCTCGACGTCGTGGACCCGCAGCGGCGCCGCCTCGTCGGTGCGGTTCACGATCAGTGTCGTCTCGGGGATGACCATCGCGTCGAGTACATCGAGGCCGAGGCGGATCGGCTCGCCGCCCCATCCGACGACGGAGAGCGACGAGGGCCCCGGGCCCTCTCGTACCACGATGCCGTCGGGGAGCACACCTGCCAGCGCGAGCTCGCGGTCCACCTCGAGCAGGACCTCGGTGGAGTCGTCGATCCATAGCAGCTGGGTATGCGGCTCGAGGCCGGCTTGGTCGGGTGTGACGACCGTGACGGCGGTGCCGTCCGAGGCGGGGGCGAGCTCGACGCCGAAGGCGGGGTCGGGCAGCGGGCGGGTCTCGAGAACGTCCCCCTCCTGCGAGACCTCGACGACCTCGTCGCTGAAGATCAGTACGGCGCGGTCGCGTTCGGCCACGTAGGCGAGCGGCGGGCCGTTGCCGAGGTCCCCAGCCGGCACGATCGAGCCATCGGTGCGGCTCACTCGGGAGCTTGTCGCGGCCGCGAGCGACAGATCATCGCCCCCCTCACTGTCGCGACCACCGGTCGCGTCGCTGGACGTGCACCCAGCGGTGACCATGCACAGCACGAGTGCTCTCACCACCAGCGCCGTCCCCGCCATCGTGCCCCCTCTGTCTCACAGCCCGTGTGCGGCAGATTACACAAAACGGTCATAAGCCGCAGAAAGTCTCGCTACTGTCACCGGCCACAGCCAATGTGCTGCGCAGCGTGACACGACACACCGGCAGGGAGACCTGGCAAATGACCCACCGCACTTCGTTCGGTCGGCGTACCGCGTACGCCGGCGTGGCAGCGGCATTCGTCGTCGCGGGCCTGCCGGGGACGGCGTACGCGCACGACGGGCACACCGACCACGGTGAGCAGAGCCTCGAGGCCGTGACCGCCGGGCCGGTTCCGGAGTCGACGGTGTTCGAGCCGGACAACGACTCGAGCGAGGTCGGGGCGCTGGCGGGCCGGCTCGCTGCCGCCGCGGAGGACTGCTCCGACGAGCGCACCGCACTGTTGCAGGACAACGTGCCGTGGATCGCCGGCAACACCACGATCGACCCGAGGGGACTCGGCGCCAACGCGATCGAGCTCGACGCGCAGGGGGTGGACTTCTGCCTGCTTCAGTCTGCCGATGTGGGCTCCGTCGACCTGTCCCAGTTCGAGCGCGTCGTCATCTCGGCAGCGCAGTCGCAGACCTTCTACGACCGGCTCTTCCCCGGCGGCATCGTCCATCAGGACCTCGCGTCCTGGGTCGAGCAAGGGGGAACCCTCGTCGCGAACATGGCAGATGTCGCCAGCGGGCCGGGCAACGGCGGCACCTGGGCCAACCGCACCTTCGTGGGTGGCGTCACCAAGCAACAGTCCTACCAGAACGACAACGACATCCCCGCCGACGCGGTCTCCCACCCCGTCATCAGCGGCAGCCTGCCCTGCCTGAGCCTCAACTGCGGTCAGGTCTCCGACCTCGAGGTCTTCGACCGGGTGGACCTCGACGACTGGGGCTACGCGTCGCACGGCTACTTCCGCAACCTCCCCGCGAGCGCAACTACTCTCGTCGAGGACAGCTACGGCCCGGTGCTGGTGGAGTACCCCCACGGTGACGGCAGCGTGCTCGCGTCCATGCTGACGACCGAGTTCCGGTACCTTGGCGGGTTCGCGACCTACATCGAGAACCAGAAGCTGCTGGCCAACATCCTCTCGTATCGATACCTGCCCGACTGCACTGACGACCTTGACTGCGACGGCATCCACGACGCAGTCGAGGACCGGATCGGCACCGACCCGCGCAGGTCCGACACCGACGGCGACGGCCTGCTCGACCCGTGGGAGGTCGACCCCGACGTCGAGGGAGCCGGGTTCAAGGCCAGCTACCCGGACGGTGCAGACCTCGGCATCGACCAGGAGGACGTGTTCGGGCCGTTCGGCGGCGCGTGCTACTTCCCCGACGAGAACCTCCGGGTGCGCGACCAGCTCTCGTGCTTCAACCAGCCACCGGACCCGCTGCACAAGGATGTCTACTTCGAGATGGACTGGCAGGACTGCCAGGTCGACGACTGCCCCGAGATCGTGACCGTCAAGGTCGACCCCATCCATCACGCGCCCAACATCATCGGCGTCGGCTACGCCAGCGGGATGTTCTCGCGCGCACCGGTCACCAACCCCGACGGCTCCCGCGGGGTGAACCTCAACGTCCTGATCGACGAGCGGATCGCGCACTCGGTGAACTGCGACCAGAACCGTGCCGCGCAGCGGGACGAGTACTTCGGGACCCCCCAGCAGCGCGCCGGCGACCGATGGGAGCGAGTCGAGGCTGTCCGCAATCAGGCCGTCCGCTACATCTGGTCCGGGCACTCGACATTCAGCGAGGGCGGTTGCCCGAACCCCGACCCGATCTCCTTCGGGGCGACCGGCTTCGGTCTGCGCAACATGGAGTCCTACGACTTCTCACCGCTCGGCGACGTCAACCTCGGCGGTGAGGACATCCTGCTGACGCTCGGTCCCTTGTGGTCGTGCCCAGGCGTCATCGCCGCCCGCGGTTCCAACCCCGGCCCGTGTTACAACGCGACGGAGATCGTCGGCCCGCCGTTCGGCCACCCGACGCCGATCTTTCGCCCGGGCATCTTCCCGACCCGCATCGACACGCCTACTGGCGAGATCGCGGCGCCGTACCCGATCGCACGCATGCTCGGGCTGACCGAGCAGTGGGGCGCGGTGCAGCTGTGGGAGCGGACGCTGACGCACCTGATCGGGCACTCGCTCGGCATGTCGAGTGAGCTGCAAGTCGGCAACCGCCCCGACGTCGTCGGGCAGGGCACAGCCGGCGACCGGACTCCACGTGCGAGCACCTGGTTCAACACGCTGGGTACCCGGCTGAAGTACGCGCCCAACGGGCCCGGTCTCGCCGACCTCGGCGAAGCGGACCCGCGCTACACCCAGCTGGCGCAAGGCGACGCCGACGGCGACGGTACTGCCGAGGGCGAGGACAACTGCCCCGGCGTCCCGAACGCGGACCAGAAGAACTCCGACATCGACGAGTTCGGCGACGCGTGTGACGGTGACGTCGACGGTGACGGCATCGTCGAGGGGCCGGGCGACGAGGGGTTCGCCACACTCACGGAGACACCGATCGTGGGGCGTGCGTCGCAGACCGACGCGCCGGGCGAGGTCGATCCGTCGCCCTTCGACACCGACAACGACGGGGTACGCAACGACGACGACCCCGACGACGACGGCGACGAGGTCGCGGATGCCGACGACAACTGCCGCCTGACGGTCAACCCCGACCAGCTCGACACCGACGGCGACGGGGAAGGCGATGCGTGCGACCGCGACGACGACAACGACGGGTTCGTCGATGCAGCCGAGGAGTTCGGCGGTTCGGACCCCACCGACGCCTCGAGCACCTGGGAGCTGCTGGGGTGGGAGGCGAGCTGCAGCGATGGCATCGACAACGATGGCGACGGCCTGAGCGACGAGGACGACCTCGGCTGCACCGACGGTGACGGGGACCGCTACCCCGACCTCGTGGACACCTGCCCGGACACCGCATCGAAGACCTTCTTCGACTCCGACTCCGATGGCCTCGGTGACGCCTGTGACCCCACGCCGCACGGTTCGGAGAGGCACGAGCTCTGGCTGGCTGACGGTGAGAGCATCTTCGTCTCCGACCTGGACGGAGCCGACGTCGGTCAGGTCGGCGAGTCGGACCTCGGTGCGATCGCCGTCGTACCCGATGCCGAGCGCGAACGCGTGTGGACCTATGGCGACCGCACCCTGCGTGCCCTGTCGGTCGACGGCCAAGAGCTCGTCTCGGTGCGCGTGCCAGGCGCGAGCGGCAACGAGCAGAAGGCGAGCCTGGCGCTCGGCGTCGGCGGCGACGTCTGGCTGTCGACGAAGGACACCGTCTCGCACTTTGGCGCGGACGGCAGCCTGCGTGGTCAGCGCGAGTTCGCCGGCGACGTGGTGTCCATGGCACTCGACCCGCAGCAGGAGAAGGTGTGGGTGGCAGCGGGTGCGACGCTGCACCAGGTCGACGATCGCCTGGCAGTGGGAACCGAGATCGAGCTGGTCGGGAAGCCTGCAGACATCGCTGTGGACGACCGGGCGCACGTCTGGGTAACCGTGGGCCAGGACGTGCAGAGCTTCCACCGCAGTGGGCGGCCGGCCGTCTCGCACGACCTCGGCGACAAGGCGGGTGTGGTCGAGTACGCACACGACACTGTCTGGGTCGGGGTGCATGACGAGGTCGCGCTGCTCGATCCTGTCAGCGGGAACGCCGACAGTGTCGACGTCGTGCCGGGCTCGTCCGGACCGGCGGTCCTCGACATCGCCGCGGACGCTGCTGGTGCGTGGGTGATGGACGGCAAGCGGGCGCGTCACGTCGACCTCGCTGGTGCCCTCGGCGGCACCGTGCAGCTCCCGGAGTCCGGACTCCCGCGGTCGATCCGCGATATCGCGGTTGTCGCGAGCGGTGCAGCCGAAGAGACCGACGACTCTCTCGGTGTGCTGGTGCTCTCCCCGGCCATGGGCAGGGCGATCGGCGACCGAGACGTCAGGGTCGAGGGCGTGCTCAACGCACCGGCGAAGGTGACGGTAGACGGTGGCGACGCCACGGTGACAGACGACCTCGCGTTCTCCGCGGACCTCGTGGGCCTCACGGAGGGTCGGCACGAGTTGGGGATCGTCGCAGTCGGCGCCGACGGCCAGCGGGCGACCACGACGTTGGCCATCGACGTCGACCTGACGGCTCCCGAGCCGCCAACCGTCGACTCGGTGTCGCGCACCAACATCAACCTGGTCTCGATCCGCGGCCGAACCGAGCCCGGTGCCGTGGTCGAGCTGAGCAACGCCTCGCTGCCGGAGGGGACTGCGCGCGCGCTGGTCATCGCGGACGACTCCGGCGCATTCACCGCCAGCCTGCTGGCTGCGCGCGGGCACGACCTCGTCGTCACCGCGACGGACAGCGCCGGGAACGTGTCGGCCGAGACGAGCGTATCGGCTCCTTGACGTCGTCAGCTGGTGAGCGCCGCCGCCGATGTGGCGGCGCACACCAGCACGGCTGAGACCACGAAGAACCGCGAGCGGCGGAGCGATGCCGCGAGCACGACGGCCGCCGACGGCACGACCAGAGACGCCGCGCTGCCGGAGGTGGCGACGAAGACGGCGGCGAGCCCGAGGCCGGCCACCGCGGCGACCACCTGGCGTGCGGTCGGGCTCCCCGGTGGTGCGACCGCGGTCCAGACACCGACGCAGGTCACGACCGACAGGCAGAGCAACGCGAGCAGGGCCCACAGGAGGTCCCTCGTCAGGACGGCAGCGGCCATGGTGGCAACCGTGACGACCGACCCGAGGAGCAAGCCGCTGCCCGGAGGTGCTGCCCTGCCCTCGTGGGCCGACATCGTCGAGCGGCTCTCGGTCATCGCCCCAGTATCGCCCTTGACCCCCGACTGGACACCGAGATAAGCCAGTGCTTATATAAGTTCCAAGTGACCTCATGGGCGACAGGAGGGATGGCCGACATGTTCGAGGGGATTGCTGCGCAGATCGACGACGTCGAGCGCAGGGTCGAGGTGCGACCAGGCGACGGTGCTGAGCTGAAGGTCCTCACCCTGCACCAGGTCTACGACGCGGCACTCGACGACGTGTGGGACGCCTGCACCAGCGCCGAGCGCATCCCGCGCTGGTTCCTGCCGATCAGCGGCGACCTGCGCCTCGGCGGCCACTACCAGCTCGAGGGCAACGCGAGCGGGGAGATCCTCGAGTGCGAGCCGCCTCGCCGCTTCCTCGCCACCTGGGAGTACGGCGGCGACGTGAGCTGGGTCGAGATCCGGCTCACCGAGGAGTCCGACGAGCGCACCTCGCTCGTGCTCGAGCACCGCGCGTACGTCGACGCCGAGCGGTGGGCGGAGTTCGGCCCGGGCGCCACGGGCGTGGGCTGGGACCTCGGCCTGCTCGGCCTGCGCAACCACCTGGCCACCGGCGCGGCGGTCGATCACCAGCAGGCGATGGAGTGGTCGGCCTCGGAGGAGGCCAAGCAGTTCATGACTGCCAGCAGCGACGCGTGGCGGTCGGCCAGCATCGGGGCCGGCACCGACGCGGCCGACGCCGACGCCGCCGCGGCCCGCACCACAGCGGCCTACACCGGCGCTGAGCAGACCTGACCGGTCGATGCACGCGTTCGACGTACTCGGTGACCCGGTGCGGCGCCGGATCCTCGAGCTGCTCGCGCAAGGAGAGCAGACCTCAGGGGCCGTCGTCGCAGTGATCCAGGCCGAGTTCGGCATCTCCCAGCCCGCCGTCTCCCAGCACCTCAAGGTGCTGCGCGACAGCGGGTTCGCCACCGTGCGGGCCGAGGGTGCTCGCCGGCTCTACGCGGTGAGCTCTGAGCCGTTGCAGGAGGTCGACGCGTGGCTGGAGCAGTTCCGCGGCTTCTGGCAGCAACGGCTGGACGCACTCGGCACCGAGCTCGCACGCGGTCGCCGCGCGCGCCGGGCTCGCTAGCCGCGACCTGGATCCGCACCGCTAGGCGACCGATGTAGGTGCCGCCGGTCCGTGCGATCGGGAGACGACTCCACGCACGGCCATCAGTGCACTCGCGGCCAGCAGACCGAGACCGAGGACAGCAGCTGCCGAGGAGGCGGGACCGAGGTCGAGCGGGCCGCGACCGCCGTACGTCTGCACCATCGTCGCCGCGATCAGACCGGTGTACCCGGCGGCCGCGAGCACCACCACGCGCACCCTCCGGAGCTCGGAGAAGTCGGACTGCGAGAGCATCAGGGCAAGCGCGGGCAGCACCTGTGCGGCGTGCAGCGTGAATGCGTGAGGCACCTTGAGCGCACCAGCGGCGCCGAACGTGTTCCCGCCTTCGGCGATCATCTGGGCGCCGACCGCCTGGCTCACCAGCATCAGGACCAGACCCAGACGGATCGCCCACGCCAGGCTCGGTGGGGCATGGATCGCGAAGAAGGACCGGAGGGTGATGTAGACGATCGCGAGCCCCACGAGTGCCACGAGCAGCCCCATCAGGGAGAAGACCATTGTGTCGAACGCGGTGTCGTCGTTGAAGTGCGACGGCACGCCTCGCCACTTCTGCATGGTGATGAGGAAGACCTCACCGACCGCAGCGAGAGACAGCACGGTCGAGACGACCCAACCGACTGCGTGCCGCGGTCGGAGAAAGGTGAGGAACCAGGTCAGCGTGAGCACGGTGATGCCGAAGGACAGTCCGAACACGATCGGCTTGCGCCAGGAGATGGGCCCTTCCCAGGGCCCGCCGACGACGAGGTAGACGACGCCGTGCGCGACGCCGCTCAGCAGCAGCGCCAGACCGCAGACATAGCCGAGACGCTGGTAGGGCTGCACCGGCGTGAGCCGTGCTTCGTGCCGGACAGCGTTGATCAGGTCGTTCACGATGACCAGCCCCCGCCTTCTGACGGTGGTCAGTGCACGAGCATCCCGTCTGACAGCAACGCTACTCGTCGCCTGCCACCCCCGTGCGGGCGTCAGCCGGCCCCGTCGGGTAAGGAGGAGGACGTGGAACGCATCAGCGATGTGCCCGGCCCCGCCCTCGCGACGCTGACGCACGAGCGGTTCTCCGACGACGACTGGGTCTTCGAGCGCAAGCTCGACGGCGTGCGCTGCCTGGCCTACCGCGAGGGTGGCACGGTCAGGCTGCGCAGCCGCACCGGGGGCGACATGGGCGCGGCGTTCCCCGAGATCGTCGACGCGTTGGAGGCCCAGTCGACCCCCGACGTCGTCGTCGACGGCGAGGTCGTGGCTTTCGACGGCGCGCAGACCTCGTTCGCCCGGCTGCAGCCTCGCATCCACCTCAGCGATCCGCGCCGTGCCCGGCGTACCGGCATCCCGGTCTTCTACTACCTCTTCGACGTCCTGCACATCGACGGCCGCAGCACCCGCTCGCTACCGCTGCGCGAGCGCAAGTCACTGCTGCGTGACCTGCTCGAGTGGGAGGACCCGCTCCGCTTCTCGACCCACCGCAACGGCGCCGGCCGGGAGTTCTTCGAAGAGGCGTGCGGGAAGGGCTGGGAGGGCCTGATCGCCAAGCGGGCGAGTGCGAAGTATCCCGCGGGGCGGTCCAAGGACTGGCTGAAGTTCAAGTGCGAGAAGGGCCAGGAGCTCGTGATCGGTGGCTGGACCGAGCCGCAGGGCTCGCGGGTCGGCTTCGGTGCGCTGCTGCTCGGCTACTACGACAGGTCCGGCGACCTCGTGTACGCCGGGAAGGTCGGGACCGGGTTCGACCACGCGATGCTGCGACAGCTCGCTGCGCGGATGAAGGAGCTCGAGCGCTCGACCCCGGCGTACGCGCACCGCGCGCGGCTCCCGCGCAAGGACGTGCACTGGGTCGAGCCCGAGCTCGTGGGCCAGGTGTCGTTCACCGAGTGGACCCGCGACGGGCAGCTGCGGCACCCGCGGTTCCTCGGGTTGAGGAACGACAAACGAGCGCGCGACGTGGTGCGCGAGGACTGACCGCTCACCCCGGCTTGGGTGCGGCAGGATGTGACGTCCGCGGGTGCATCAAAGCGTGCGGGCTGGTCTGGCCGAGCAGGCAGCCGGCCGTCACGATCACGCCGGCGGTGACGGTGACGGTGAAGTGCGGCGTCGTCACCGTGGTCGTGGCGATCACCCACACGTCGCGCACGATCGTGAAGGTGCAGAGCGCGACGACCGCGAGCAGTGCGGCGCGACGCTGCGACGGGTTCAGCCGAAGCGCGGCGATCGGCAGGCAGAGCGCCAGCACGAGCAGCCACTCCGTGGCCAGCATCACGGGGCTGCGCCCGCGTGAGACGATCTCGGCCACCGGCGTGAGGGCGCCGGCCATGACGAGCGCGCCGGCGAACAACACCCACGCTCCGCGCTGCCGCGTCACCGAGGCCCGTAAGGCAGGCGATGCCGCGACGCAGATGGCCACGGCGCCGCCGAGCAGCACGGCCCCGACCAGCCGGCCCCAGTGCCCGGTGAGGAAGGTGCCCTGGATCGTGCCGTCGAGCCCCACCGCGGCCAGGCCGCCCATCGTCCGCTTGGCCCAGAAGATGCCCGACCACGCGGCGGCGCCGGCCCAGATGCCCGCGACCACGGGCAGGGCCTTGCGCCAGCCGAGGAACAGCGTCGCGACGACGGCGGCCAGCGCCGGCAGGAGCAGCAAGAACTCGGTGCCGTGCAGGGGCGCGTGCGAGAGAAAGCCCTCGTGCCGCGCCGGCAGCCAGCGGGCAGCGGCGATCGCGGCCGAGCCGAGCACCGCGAGCGGCGCGACGACGGCCAGGTTGGGCCCGACCGGGAGGACCTCCGCGGCGACGTCGACGCTCGCCCGCCCCGCAGGGCCGTGCAGCGTCACCTTGCCCGCCATCGGTCCTGGGCCCTGCGCCGAGAGCTCGACGACGAGCGTCTCGTGCTCGAGGTGCGCATCGACCCCTCCGGAGGTCTGCACGGTCGAGGCCAGCGCAAGCGGGCTGCCGGTGATGCGCACCTGTGCGCGGGCGGTGCGTCCGGGGGTGACGGCGCCGAGCTGCAGGTGCGACGTGTCGGGACGGGGTGCGATCGCGGCCAGCGCGCTCTGCGCCGCCGACGCCACGCGTCGGTCGTCGTCGTGCACCAGGTCGGCGAGGTCCTCGGCGGCCCTCGCGGCGACGGCCAGGTCGTCGCCACCGGCGCGCGCAGCGAGCCGCCGTACCCGCTCCAACGGCGAAGGCGCGGGCTGGCTGCCGCGCGGGTTGTGTGCGATGCGCATCTCGCCCTGCACCCCGAACTCCCAGCGGCTCGGCGTCTGGTTCGGCGTACGCGCGGTGACGGTGTCGTGCACGTGGTCGTAGAGCTCGTCGAGCGAGACCCAGCCGTCACGGTCGACGTCGGCCACACCGGTGCGGATGCCGTCGACGAGCGCCTGGGTGAAGAACGACGGCCGTGGGCTGCCTCCCTCGGTGAGCTCGCCGGCCTCGAACGCGTACTCCATCGCGCTGGACGCGGTGATCACGACCCGACCCCGGCCGCCGCCGAGCGACGACGGCGCGAACTGCTCGCCGACGTGTACGTCGCTGCCGCGTGCGACGACGCCGCGCTCGAAGGCACCGCCGTAGCAGCAGTCGAGCAACAACACGACCCGCTGCGCCCGGCTGCGCCGCATCAGCCGGTTGACCAGGGCGGCGTCGACGGCGGTGGTCGCCAGCCGGTCGGGACGCGTGTTCGTGGCCGCGAGGTAGAGCTCGCCGGTGTCGTCCTTGATCCCGTGGCAGGAGAAGTGCACGAGGACGAGGTCGGACGGGCGGCGTTCGCCGAGCAACGCGTCGACGTGCTCGGCGACGACCCAGGAGGTGGCGTTGCACAACACGTCCACCTCGAACTCGCCCAGCGCCGGGTCGCCCAGGGTCGCGGCCAGCGCCTCGGCGTCGGCGGCGGGCGCGGCCAGCCCCCGCAGCGTCGGATCGTCGTAGCGGTCCGTCGCCACGACCAGCGCGAGCCGGCGCTCGGCCATCTCCTCACTCCTGGGACAGATGCTCGAGGAACTGCTGGATCAGCCGCTCCTGCTGGTCCGCGGATGCGGACTGCAGGATCAGCGTCCGGTCGCCGACGGTCAGGGTGACGCTGCGGGCCCCGTCGCCGCGGGAGAGCCAGCGGCGCACGACGTCCACGACGCTCCCGATCACCTCGGTGGACGCCTTGAGCGTCACCAGCAGCCCGCCGATCGCGGCGATGTCCAGGGCGCGTGTGCCGGGAGGTGCCTCGCCCCTGCGCAGCTGCCGCACGTCGTCGACGTCGGTCTCGAGCAGCTCCTGGCGAAGCCCGAGCGCCAGCTCCTCGAGCCGCGCGTCGTCGGCGTCCTGCTCCTCGACCGTGACCACCAGCGACTCGTCCATGGCGCCTCCCGCGCGGACAACAGGTCTGCACGACCCTTGACTCATGTTCCACCTCTAGGAGGCGGTCGTGGTCGTTTCCGTACAAGGTCGGGTTCGAGGAGTGTCGTCCGTCGGTGTGACGTGGCGGTCTCAGGGCGTGCGAACCGACGCCTCACGAGCCGAGAAGCGGTGGGCCCGGGACCGGGAGGCGGGTGGGACTGGTGTGACTCAGGGGGTCGACACGCCGGGGCGAGATGTCCGAATTGGGTCCCTGACCTGCGCAAATGCAAGTGGTCCGGCTTTTATCTGCGTTCCGCTTGCACGGCCTTCGGGGCCGACGTAGCGTTACCCCTAGATCTAGTAGTTACACGCCTGTAAGTCGTCCACAGATTGTGGTTCGTGGTCCACAGGCTACCCACTACTTATCTACAGGTGTTCCACAGATTCATCCCCAGCGAGCGGGTACCAGACGTTGTCGGTGGGGACCGATAGACCTACAGGTGTGAGGGGAGATCAGCGACATGCACTGTCCGTTCTGCCGGCACACCGACACGCGGGTCATCGACAGCCGGGTGGCCGACGACGGCGGAGCGATCCGCCGGCGCCGCCAGTGCAACGCCTGCGACAAGCGGTTCTCCACGGTCGAGCAGATGCAGCTCGTCGTGGTGAAGCGCTCCGGTGCGACCGAGCCCTTCGACCGGGCCAAGGTCGTCAGCGGTGTGCGCAAGGCCTGCAAGGGTCGCCCGGTCGACGACGACGCGCTGGCGCGTCTTGGCCAGCAGGTCGAGGACAGCCTGCGCGGAGGCGGCTGGGCGGAGGTGCCGGCCCATGAGGTGGGCCTGGCGATCCTCGGGCCGCTTCGCGAGCTCGACGAGGTGGCGTACCTGCGGTTCGCGAGCGTCTACCGGGCGTTCGACTCCGCCGCCGACTTCGAGACCGAGATCGCGATGCTCCGCGCGGAGCGCGGCGTCGTACCCGCACAGGGGCCGGCCCAGGGATCACAGGGCGGCTCCGCCTAGAGCGCCCGCCCGGCACGGGGAGGGGAAGCCTCGTGCCGGGCGGGCATCCACAGACGTCTGCAACATCTGCACGATCCAGCACGACAGCACGCACAGCCCACCACACAACGAGGGAGTCGGGGAATGACGGAGACGGTGAGCGGACCGGCAGGCGCCGCCAAGCGGGCCAAGGGCAAGGGCTTGAAGGTGGAGCGGGTCTACACCACCGAGGGTGTGCATCCCTACGACGAGGTCACCTGGGAGACCCGTGACGTCGTGCAGACCAACTGGAAGACCGGCGAGTCGGTCTTCGAGCAGCGCGGTGTGGAGTTCCCCGACTTCTGGAGCGCCAACGCGTCGACGATCGTCACCACCAAGTACTTCCGCGGCGCGGTCGGCACCGACGCCCGAGAGCGCAGCCTCAAGCAGCTGCTCGACCGGGTGGTCAAGACCTACCGCAAGGCCGGCGAGGACAACGGCTACTTCGCCACCGAGGCCGACGCGGAGGTCTTCGAGCACGAGCTGACCTGGATGCTGCTGCACCAGCACTTCAGCTTCAACTCGCCGGTCTGGTTCAACGTCGGCACCACCAGCCCGCAGCAGGTGAGCGCCTGCTTCATCCTGGCCGTCGACGACTCGATGGACTCGATCCTGAACTGGTACAAGGAGGAGGGCCTGATCTTCAAGGGTGGCTCCGGTGCCGGTCTCAACCTCTCCCGGATCCGTTCGTCCAAGGAGCTGCTCCGCTCCAGCGGCGGCACGGCGAGCGGACCGGTGTCGTTCATGCGCGGCGCCGACGCGTCCGCCGGCACCATCAAGTCCGGCGGCGCCACCCGCCGCGCGGCGAAGATGGTCGTGCTCGACGTCGACCACCCCGACATCGAGGAGTTCGTGCAGACCAAGGCGCGCGAGGAGGACAAGATCCGCGTGCTGCGTGACGCCGGCTTCGACATGGACCTCGGCGGCCACGACATCACCTCGGTGCAGTACCAGAACGCCAACAACTCGGTCCGGGTGACCGACGAGTTCATGCGCGCGGTCGAGGAGCGCACGCCGTTCGCCCTGCGGGCGCGCACCACCAGCGAGGTGGTCGAGGAGGTCGACGCCAAGGGGCTGTTCGACCAGATCGCGCAGGCGGCGTGGGAGTGCGCCGACCCCGGCATCCAGTACGACGACACGATCAACGACTGGCACACCACGCCGGAGACGGGCCGGATCACCGCGTCCAACCCGTGCAGCGAGTACATGCACCTCGACAACTCGTCGTGCAACCTCGCCAGCCTCAACCTGCTGAAGTACCTCACCCCCGAGGGCGAGTTCGACTCGGTGAAGTTCGCCAAGTCCGTCGAGATGGTCATCACCGCGATGGACATCTCGATCTGCTTCGCCGACTTCCCGACGCAGGCGATCGGTGACACGACGCGGGCCTACCGCCAGCTCGGCATCGGCTACGCCAACCTGGGCGCGCTGCTGATGGCGACCGGCCGGGGCTACGACTCCGAGGGCGGCCGCACGCTGGCCGCGTCCATCACCTCGCTGATGACGGGTACGGCGTACAAGCGGTCGGCCGAGCTCGCGGGCGTGGTCGGGCCCTACGACGGGTTCGCACGCAACGCCGAGGCGCACGCCCGGGTGATGCGCAAGCACCAGGCGGCCAACGACGCGGTGCGCACGCTGCACCCGATGGACCGGTCGGTGCACGCCGAGGCGACGAAGGCGTGGGACGCCGTGGTCAAGACCGGTGCGAAGAACGGCTGGCGCAACGCGCAGGCCTCGGTGCTGGCCCCGACCGGCACGATCGGCTTCATGATGGACTGCGACACCACTGGCATCGAGCCCGACTTCTCGTTGGTGAAGTTCAAGAAGCTCGTCGGCGGCGGATCGATGCAGATCGTCAACCAGACGGTGCCGGCCGCTCTGACGCACCTGGGCTACCAGGAGGAGCAGATCGAGGCGATCGTCGAGTACATCGCCGAGCACGGCCACGTGATCGACGCCCCGGGCCTGCGCACCGAGCACTACGAGGTGTTCGACTGCGCGATGGGAGAGCGGGCCATCAAGCCGATGGGCCACGTGCGGATGATGGCGGCGGTGCAGCCGTTCATCTCCGGCGCGATCTCCAAGACCGTCAACCTGCCCGAGTCCGCGACCCTCGAGGAGGTCGAGGACGTCTACTTCCAGGGCTGGAAGCTCGGGCTCAAGGCGCTCGCGATCTACCGCGACAACTGCAAGGTCGGCCAGCCGCTGTCGTCGGGCACGGGCGAGAAGAAGGCCGAGCCCGAGCCGGAGAAGATCGTGGTCGAGCGGCCGGTGCGCAAGCGGCTGCCGAAGTCGCGTCCGTCGCAGACCACGTCGTTCACCGTGGGCGGTGCCGAGGGCTACATGACCGCCGGCTCCTACCCCGACGACGGCCTGGGTGAGGTGTTCCTCAAGCTCGGCAAGCAGGGCTCAACGCTGGCCGGTGTGATGGACGCCTTCTCGATGGCGATCTCGATCTCGCTGCAGTACGGCGTGCCGCTGGAGACCTACGTCTCGAAGTTCACCAACATGAAGTTCGAGCCGGCCGGTCTGACCGACGACCCGGACGTGCGGATGGCGCCGTCGATCATGGACTACATCTTCCGCCGCCTGGCGCTGGACTACCTGCCGTTCGAGACCCGCTCGGCGATGGGCATCTACACCG
>Ga0075331_1000104_pt1 | contig 16725 bp, 17 predicted proteins | sample MayberrySE_TuleA_FD_120090 | JGI IMG/M metagenome (GOLD analysis project Ga0075331, IMG submission 120090) | Natural and restored wetland microbial communities from the San Francisco Bay, California, USA, that impact long-term carbon... | ecosystem: Environmental > Terrestrial > Soil > Wetlands ... | reverse complement strand
CACCGCCGCGAATCGGGCACTCTGGCAGGATCGGGCTGTGCGCCACGTCTACCACTGCCCGCTGCGCTGGGCCGACATGGACTCTCTCGGGCACGTGAACAACGTGACCTACGTCGACTACCTCCAGGAGGCGCGGGTGGACATGTTCGCCGTTCATGCACCTGCGTCCGGGGGCGAGGAGCTCGCCGAGGGCGTGGTGGTCGTGCGACACGAGGTCGAGTTCGTCGCACCGCTGGTCTTCCGGTTCGAGCCGGTCCGCATCGAGACCTGGATCACCGAGATCAAGGCCGCGTCGTTCACGATGGCCTACGAGATCCTCGACGAGCTGCCGGACGGGACTCGCAAGGTCTACACGAGGGCCACCTCTGTGCTCACGCCGTTCGTCTTCGCGCAGGAGCGACCACGCCGGCTGCGTCCGGAGGAGCGTGACGTCCTCGAGCGCTTCCTCGAGCCCGCGCCTGCGTCCGGAGGTGCCTCGTGAGCCGTCACGTGTACCAGTGCCGGGTTCGCTTCTCCGACGTCGACATCTACGGTCACGTCAACAACGTGAAGTACTTCGAGTACTACCAGGAGGCCCGACTCGCCTTCCTCACGTCGATGGGTCGGGCAGAGGAGGAGGGACGGTTCGCCGTCGTCGTCGCTCGGGTGAACGTCGACTACAGGCGCCCCATCCTCTTTCGCAGCGAGCCGTACGCCATCGAGTCCTGGATCGACCGGGTGGGCAACTCCTCATTCGGTCTCAGCGCCGAGATCAAGGACGGCGACACCGTGCTCTCGCGGGCGGAGGCGGTGCTGGTCACCTTCGACCTGATGACCCAGGCCGCCCGGCCGCTCACCGCCACCGAGCGGGAGAGCCTGGAGGCGGCCCTCGAGTCCTGACCCGACTCAGCGCGGGTGGAACTCGACGGCCCAGAGCTTCATGCCGTGCCGCCTGTTGACCGGGGTCGCCCACGTCAGCAGGTCGTCCTCGCCGTGCAGCGTCGAGCCGAACTTCACTGCACCGTCGGACACCTTCAGCAGCTCTCCCGACTCGAGGTCGTAGACGTAGTTGCCTGACGTCTTGCCGTAGTAGCCGTTCAGGGTCAGGAAGCGCTCGGTCAGCTCTCCGCCGTCCATGGAGTCGTCGCGGAACGTGACGATCGGCTCACCGGACCCGGAGACGAGCTGCAGCCGGTCGTCGCGGACGTCGCCCCTCTCCCCGAAGAACTGGTGCAGTGCGATGACGTCACCCTCGCGCTGGATCAGGTACGTCGTCCGGCGCAGCTGTGCCTGCCTGGCGGCGGCGAACTCGACGAAGCCGTCGTCGTTCCTGCGTCTCACCGGTACCCCTGCCGTCTCGGATGAGAAACGTGCCGAACTCGCAAGAAGGTTGCACGTCCGGTCCGACGTCCCGACAGCGGCTCGCCGCTCCGTCGGACTAGCGGACCTGAGAGGGGGGACCTCCTGCGGCTGGGAGCCTCCTACCGAGGAAGGTGACTACGCGGAGTCGCCCACGTCGACCAGGTAGCGCGCTGTGGTCTCGTCGCGGTCAGAACCGGTCCTGTGACGAAGCAGGAACGGCTGGGGACTCGGGTGGAGACGGTCCATCAGCAGTCCCGCGAGACCGGAGACGAGCGCGGTTGCCACGACGGCGAGCAGGAACACGATGTTGGCGGCGTAGTCGTTCATGAAGACCTCCTGGTCCCAATCTCGCGCCTCGTTCACCGGCGTGGCCAGGGACTCTGGTCCTGCTTTGTGGCCCTTTGGTCTCAGGATCGCCCGCAGACTGGGGACCAGCCTCTCCCCGGTGAGGGGGCCTCCCGCGGTCGGACCGGCTCAGACGCCGCGAGCCAGTGAGAGCGCGAACCGCCCCTCGTCGTCGGTCCACCAACGGTCGAGGTCGAAGCCCGCCGCCTTGAGCTCGTGCTCGACGCCTTCGCGGCGGAACTTCGCCGAGACCTCGGTACGGATCTCCTCGCCCCGGTCGAGGTGCACGGCGAGGTCGACTCCGGGGATCTTGACGGTCATCTCGCGCTCGCCACGCAGTCGCATCTCGATCCACTCGTGCTCGCCGTCCCACCGCGCGACGTGGGAGAAGGCCTCGACGGGGAAGTCCGCACCGAGCTCCCGGTTGAGCACGTGGAGGACGTTCAGGTTGAACTCGGCAGTGACCCCTGCCGAGTCGTCGTAGGCGCGCACGATCGTGGCCGGGTCCTTGACCAGGTCCGTGCCGAGCAGGAGCCACTCGCCCTCCTGCAGCACGCCCCGGACGCCGGTGAGGAACTCGTGGCGTTCGTCGGGCAACAGGTTGCCGATCGTCCCGCCCAGGAAGGCGACCAGCCGAGGCGACCCGCCGGGCAGGTCGTGCAGTGGCTCGGTGAAGTCGCCGACCACCCCGTGGACGGCGAGCCCCGGGTAGTCCGCGACGATCGCGTCAACAGCATCGCGGAGCGCCGACTCGGAGACGTCGAGCGGTACGAACTCCGCCAGGGTGCCGTGGGCCCGGAGGCTGTCGAGCAGCAGACGGGTCTTCTCCGAGGATCCGGAGCCGAGCTCGACGAGGCTGCGACCGTCGGTGCGTGCGGCCAGCTCGTCCGCTCGGGCGTGGAGGATCTCTCGCTCCGCGCGGGTGGGGTAGTACTCCGGCAACCGGGTGATCTGCTCGAACAGCTCGCTTCCACGGGCGTCGTAGAACCACTTCGGCGGCAGCCACTTCGGGTCCGCGCCCAGCCCGGTGACCACGTCGCGGCGAAGCGCGCGTGAGGCGTGGTCGGGGCTGAGGCGTACCTCGACGGTCTGGTCGGTCATGTGAACGGTTGGCCTTTCGCGAGATGGCCTCGGTCGGCGCGGATCGGTGGTGGTCCGTCGATCGGTCGGGTCTTGGTCCCGGTGGCGGTGAGTACGACGAGGTGCTGGTCGGCCACGGGCTGCCAGTCCGTGCTCCCACCGAACGGCTCGGAGCTGACCACGACGTGGTCGGACCCTTCGAGGACCGACAGGCTGTGGCCCCAGGTGGACGCCGCGACCGTCTGCCCGTCGGTCAGGAGCAGGTTGAGCCGTGACCCCGGCGCGGCGCGGGAGACCTCGGTGGTGACCTGCTCGACGACCGACTCGACACCCTCCCCGTCGAGCAGCCTGCGCAGCACCAACGCCCAGAGCAGGGCGCTGTCGGTGGGGGCCTCGAGCCGCATGAGGTCCGTCGCCGGGAGCGAGGCCGCGAGCGGTTCGACCGCGGCGGGCCAACCCAGGACGACCCCGTTGTGGCTGAAGAGCCATCGGCCGTGGCGGAACGGCGCGCACGCAGTCTCGGTCACCGGCATGCCGGTCGTGCCGTTGCGTGCGGCGGCGAGCACGGTCGTCGTACGGATGGTGCGGGCGAGGTCGGGCAGGGAGCCGTCGGCCCACATCGGGACCGCCCTCCGGTAGCGGAGCGCTTCTCCCTGGCCGTCGTACCAGCCGAAGCCGAAGCCGTCCGCGTTGACCGTGCCGCTGCCGCGCATGTCCGCGGGGGCCCAGGTCTGCTCGAGGAGGGAGTGGCGGGGCGCGAGAAGCAGGTCCGCGACGGCGACCGGCGGTCCGAGGTAGGCGAGGTGACGGCACATGGTCAGCCCAGCTCCTCCGGCGACGCGTCGCGGGCGCACCGGAAGCCGGAGAAGATCTGCCTGCGGACGGGGAAGTCCCAGTTGCGGAACGTGCCGCGACAGGCCACCGCGTCGGTGCCGAACGAGCCCCCACGGAGCACCTTGTAGTCGGAGCCGAAGAAGACCGCGGAGTACTCCGGGTAGGGGAACACAGTGAAGCCGGGGTAGGGGGCGAAGTCGCTGGAGGTCCACTCCCAGACGTCACCGATCAGCTGGTGTACGCCGAGGGGCGAGGCGCCCGCCGGGTAGGCACCTACCGTGGCAGCGCGCAGATGTCGCTGGCCGAGGTTGGCGTGCTCGGGGCCCGGGTCCTCGTCGCCCCACGGGTAGCGCCGGGAACGTCCCGTCGCGGGGTCCCACCGCGCCGCCTTCTCCCACTCCGTCTCGGTGGGCAGCCTCTTGCCCGCCCACGACGCGTAGGCCTCGGCCTCGTGGAAGCACACGTGCGTGACGGGCTCGTCGTCGCGCACCGGCTCGACCACCCCGAACCGACGCCGCATCCAGCGGCCCCCGTCGCGGGTGAGGAACCGGGGCGCCTCGAGTCCCACGTCCTTCACGTGGTGCCATCCCGCCGGCGACCACCACCGCTCCTCGGCGTAGCCACCTGCCTCGACGAAGCGGAGGTACTCGCCGTAGGTCACCGGCGCGGTGTCGACGAAGAACGCGCCGGTGTACGCCGGATGGGCGGGCCGCTCGTTGTCGAGGGCCCATGGCTCGGTGGAGGTGCCCATCGTGAACTCCCCGGCGGGGACCAGCACCTCCTTGGCGGGCAGGGGAGCGAACGCGGGCGGGGGCTCCTCCGCGTACAGCACCGGCGCACCCGCCCGCAGCTGATGGGTGGCGAGCATCGTCTCGTCGTGCTGCTGCTCGTGCTGGACGACCATGCCGAAGGCGAAGGCGTCCTGCACCAGGGCTGTGCCCTCGAGGGTCGTCTTGTCGAGGACGTCGAGCACCTTGTCGCGGACCTCGCGCACGTAGGCACGCGCCTCGGCGGGGCCCAGCAGCGGCAGCGCGGGGCGGGAGGCGCGCCCGTGCTTGAAGGCGTCGTAGAGCTCGTCGATGTCGCTTCGGACCGGGTCGCGCCGGCCCACGTCGCGGACCAGCCAGAGCTCCTCCTGGTTGCCGACGTGGGCCAGGTCCCACACGAGTGGCGACATCAAGGGGGAGTGCTGTCGGACCAGGTCGTCGTCGTCGACCGCGTCGGTGAGTGCGCTGCTGCGGGAGCGGGCCCGCATCAGGTGCTCGGCGGCGAGCGCGCGCAGCTGCTCGGCACCGAGGTGGGTGAGGGGGTGTTCCTGCTCGGAGGTGCTCATGCGAGTTGTCTCCTTGCCGGGTCGGGAGCGGTGCGGCGCTGGAGGGTCTCCACGACCTCTGCCGCGAGGTCACGGGGAAGAGTGGGGTCGAGGTTTTCGGCCGCCAGGTCGACCAGGGCGCGTGCGGCCCGGCGGAACGTGTCGTCGGCGAGGCCGCGGCGCGCCGCCCCGAGCCATCCGGTCGCGCAGTGCTCGCTCAGCTCGCAGGCACGCTCGGCGGTCCGGGTCGACGACAGCAGTGCGGTGAGCAGCACGAGCGGGTGGTGCCACATGCCGGTCGGCTGGGTGTCGAGGTACCTGACCTCGACGTAGCCGCGCGGCCGCACCGGCGGGAAGAGCGTGCTGAGGTGGTAGTCGAGGTCGTCGTAGGTGGGTGGGGACTCCCCGGCCCCCGAGACCCACGCCGCGAACGACATCGGGCGCCGGGGAGACCACGGTCCGCGCGCCCGTCGTACACACATCACCGGCGCGCTCATCACGCGGTCGACCCACGAGGCCACCGGGCTCCGGTCGCTCTCGGGCGGGTAGGTGAAGGGCGGGCAGGTGCCGAGCGTCGCGCGCAGGCGGTTCGAGGCCCAGCCCGTGCGCCTGCCGTGGACGACGGGGGAGTTGGCGAAGAGCGCGACGAGCGCGGGTCCCACGCTGTGGAGCGCGTGCCACCTGAGGGGTATGTCGGACGACTCGCCGGCGTCGAGGCAGACCTGCGTGCTCGCGGTGCTGCACATCATCGCGGATCCCCACGGGCCACGGCTGTCCAGGAAGTACTGCATCGCTGCGTAGCGGGGGACGTCGAGCAGCCTGGAGGGAGGCCGGTGCGGGTCGATGGCCGTGCCGCCGCGCCGGAGCCCGGCGGGCTCGAGAAGGGCGTCCAGGGAGCGGAGGTCTGCCCGGACGGCGGCGAGGAGGTGTCCGAGGTCGGAGCTCGGGAGGCTGGAGAGCTCGACCTGGCCGCCGGGCTCGACGGTGGCCAGGGAGCCGTGGGGGAGGGGTGCGTGGGGGCTCTGCGCGGCGACGGTGGGTGGTGCGTGGTCTCCGAGGGCGGAGGCGAGCAGTCGGGGGTCGAGCGGACGGTCCGGCTCGTCGCGGTGGTGGACCGTCCATTCGAGCTCGACCCCGACGCGTTCGGGTGGGCCGTGCTTGAAGCACACCATCGCGACGTAGGCCTCGGCGTCGTCCTGGTGAGGGATCGGCCTCGTGTCCGGCATGGTCTGGGTCACACGCCCCATCATGCCGAGCGTTCCAGAGACGCGAAAGGGCTCTTTGGTGACCGGGGAGCGGACGCCGGCCGGTCAGGGCGGCCGATTCCCGGACACCTCACCGGCTGGGTCGGTCGCTTGCCGGACGCGGTGTGAGCCGCGGACGGGACCAGCCGCGCCGAACCGTCCGCGGCTCACATCCGCTGCGCGCACTACTGCTCTTCGAAGCTGTTGACCATGAACTGGGCGGCGTGGGTGACGTAGTCCCAGAACTTCGCGTCCTGCTCCGGGGTGAGGTTGGCGGCGTCGAGTCCCGCGCGGAAGTGACGCAGCCAGTGGTCGCGAGCGACCGGGGTCACCGCGAAGGGTGCGTGTCGCATGCGCAGCCGCGGGTGCCCGCGGTTGTCGGAGTAGGTCGTGGGGCCGCCCCAGTACTGCGCGAGGAAGAGGGTGAAGCGCTCGGCGGCCGGCCCGAGGTCCTCCTCGGGGTACAGCGGCCGGAGCACCTCGTCGGTGGCCACGCCCTCGTAGAAGCGGTCGACGATCTTCGCGATCGTCGGCATGCCGCCGATCTCGTCGTAGAAAGTCTGGGCCGTGCTCTCGTCGTGGGTGGTCACTTGTCTATTGTCCCCGTTCGGGCAAGAGTCGGGTAATCGCGGGACCGTGCCGTGACCCCGCGCGACACCGATCGTCGACAACTGAAGGAGCTTGTATGGCAACGACTCGCACCGCCACCACCCGCTGGGAGGGCTCGCTCTTGGAGGGGGCCGGCAAGGTCACCATGGAGTCCTCCGGGCTCGGGACCTACGACGTCTCGTGGCCGGCTCGCACCGAGGAGCCCAACGGGAAGACCAGCCCGGAGGAGCTCATCGCGGCCGCGCACTCCTCCTGCTTCTCGATGGCGTTCTCCGGAGCGCTTGCCAAGGCGGGCACCCCGCCGACCTCGCTCGACACCAAGGCCGAGGTGACCTTCCAGCCGGGTGAGGGGATCACCGGCGTCCACATCACCGTGGTCGGCAGCGTCGAGGGCATGAGCGCCGAGGACTTCAAGGCGGCGGCCGAGGGCGCCAAGGAGAACTGCCCCGTGTCCAAGGCGCTGACCGGCACGACCATCACCCTGGACGCCTCGCTCGCCTGAGTCTCCACCCGGTCCGGCAGCACAGCCGGGAGGCCACGACCGCTTCACGAGCCGAGCCGCCGTCTCCGTCCCCTGAAGGGGAGCTGGAGGCGGCGGCTCTGCTGTCTTGTGAGGGCCTGGGCGGTGTCAGCTGGTCCTGGTCTCGTGGGAGTCGCTCGTTGCGGGCGGCTGGGTCCCGTTGGCGGAGCGGGCCTGGTCCTGAGGCGCCTCCCGGTGCCAGACGACCCGCTGCGGGAACGGGATCTCGATGCCCTCGTGGTCGAAGCGTGCCTTGATCCGCTCGCGCATCTCGCGGGCGACACCCCACTGCTCGAGCGGGGCGGTCTTGAGGACGACGCGGACCGTGATGCCGTCCGGGTCGAGGGACTGGATGCCCCAGACCTCGGGCTCCTCGATGATCTTGCCCTTGTAGTCCTCGTCGTCCCACATGTCGTGGGCGACGTCGGCGAGCACCTCGCGCACGCGGTGGAGGTCCTCCTTGTAGCCGACCTGGACGTCGAGGACGGTCTGCGCCCAGTTCTGGCTCATGTTGCCGATCCTGAGGACCTCACCGTTGCGGACGTACCAGACGGTGCCGTCGATGTCGCGGATCCGGGTCACCCGGAGGCTGACCGCCTCGACGGTGCCGATCGCCTCTCCGGCGTCGATCACGTCCCCGACGCCGTACTGGTCCTCGAAGATCATGAAGATGCCGGAGAGGAAGTCCTTCACCAGGCTCTGTGCACCGAAACCGAGGGCGAGACCCACGATCCCGGCGCTGGCGATGATCGGTGCGATGTTCACCTCGACCTCGGCGAGTGCCATGACCGTCGCAATGGCGAAGATCACACCGGTCGCGATGCTCTTGAGCAGGGAACCCATGGCCTTGGCGCGCTGCTCGTGACGGGCCGCCGCGATGGAGGGAGAGCTCGAACCGCGCTTCTCAGCGCTGCGGCCGAGCTTGCCGAGGCTGATCGAGCCCGGCATGACACCGTCCGACGCGCGCGCGGCGACCCGGTCGATGAGCCTGTGCACCAGCCATCGCGCCACCACCGCGATCAGGAGGATGACCAGGATGGCCAGGGGCTTCGTGATCACCCAGTCGGCGTTCGTCGCAAGCGTCTCGTTGCCCGTGACCTTGTAGACCAGGTCGCAGGCGTCGCTGTCGACGTCCGTGCAGACTGCCGCGTTCTCGAACAAGTCCATGGCTCGTCAGGCTACGAGATGGCCATCAGAGGACAAAACGAGGTTCGGTACCCTTGACAGCGTGATGTCTGACCTCGACGCGGCCGTCGTACGCCGCTCCCTCCGCGCCCTGATCCTCACCCCGGCTGCCCTCGCACCACTGGTGGCCGCACCGGCCTTCGCGGCGCCGCCGGAGGCCTGGCCGGACGCCGAGGCCACCAGTGCCCTCGACTACCTCCTGGTGCTCCTGGTGATCCCGCTCGGCCTCGCGCTCGTGATCGCGCTGCTCGCCTCGGTGCCCTCGATGGTCCGTGGCGAGAAGTACACCCCGGGCCAGGCGTGGCGCAACGAGAACGAGTGGTTCGGCGGTCCCAAGGACGGCCTCGAGGCCGCGGACCAGACCGACGTGAAGGCAGTGGAGGCCGGCGAGGCCGATCGAGGTGGGGCAAGTGCACGCTGGTGACGCGTTCACCCCGCAGGAGCGCTACGACATCGACAAGGCGATCCGCGACGCCGAGACTGTCTCGCGCTACGAGTTCTCGGTCTTCGTCGGCGCCTCGGAAGGGGAGACCCGGCCGTTCGCCGAGCGCCTTCACGCGACGCTGACCGCGCCGGAGCGGTCGGTCCTCGTGATGGTCGACCCGGCGGCCCGCATCCTCGAGATCGTCACCGGCTCGGAGGTCCACCGGGACCTCGAGGACGGTGAGGTGGACCTCGCGGCCCTGAGCATGCAGTCCGCCTTCGCGGCCGGCGACCTCGTCGGCGGCATCACCCGCGGGCTGATGATGCTCGCCGAGCACGCGCGCAGGCCGCGGATGCTCCACGCCGACGGCTGAGCCGGCGCAGAGACGCAGAAGAAGGGCCGCCACCCCGCGGGGTGGCGGCCCTTCTGGTGTCTGGACCGCTCAGGTCCGGCGCCGGCGGTTCGGGCACGGCGACGGCGCCGGCCCGGCAGGCACGTCGACGGTCAGCCGGCGTCCTTGGCCTGGGCGGCGAGCGCACGGGCGATGTCCGCACGCCCCTCGCGGACGTAGCGCTTGGCTGCCGGGTTGGCGTCCGACGACTCCAGCCAGGCGTCGACGGTGTCGAGCGTCTCGGAGCTGATCAGCGTCCGGGGGAACATGTACTCCAGCACGGTGGAGGCCCGCTGGGTGCCCTTCTCCTCCCAGATCGTCGACGCCACCTCCAGGTAGCGCGCCAGGTAGGGCCGCAGTACCTCGTCCTGGCCGTGCACGTTGAACGAGAGCGCGATCTGGCGCTGGGTCTCGTTGGGTACGTCGTCGCGGATGACCGCGTCGTTCCAGGCCTGGTCCTTCGCCGCGGCGGTCGGCCGCATCGCGAGCGCGGCCGCGGCACGTTCCTGGCCCGAGATCGTGTTGTCGCGCGCCAGCTCCTCGCCGATGCGGTCCTGGTCGGCGCGACCGCGGGCCGCGAGCGCCTTGAGCAGCGTCCAGCGCAGGTCGGTGTCCACCGCGAGGCCGTCGTAGGCGACGCTGCCGTCGAGCATCCCCGCGAGACGGGCGAGCGCGTCGTCGCTGCGGGCGGCGGCCGCGTAGGCCCTTGCGAAGGCGAGCTGGTGGTCGCTCCCGGCCGCCGCGTTCTCCAGGAGCCCGAGCAGCCCCCGCTCCCAGCTCGCTCCGAGCTCGGCGCGCCTGGTCGGGTCGGAGTAGCTGTCCACGGTCAGCTGCGTCGACAGCGGCAGCCGGCTGACCGCCATCAGGTCGGTCTCCTCGCCGATCCCGCTCAGCACGAGGGTGACGAAGTCGGTGGCCGACATCTCCGCGTCGCGGGTCATGTCCCACGCCGCGCCCCAGCACAGCGCCCGGGCGAGCGAGTCGTCGAGCGTGGCGATGTCCTCGATCAGGGTGGCGAGCGAACGCTCGTCGAGCCGGATCTTCGCGTAGGTGAGGTCACCGTCGTTGAGCAGCACGAGGTCCGGCTGCCTCTCGCCGACGAGCTCGGCGACCTCGGTGCGCTCACTTGAGACGTCGGTCTCGATCGACGTACGGCGGACGAGTCGGCCGTCCTGGCTGTCGTAGAGGCCGATGCCGATCCGGTGACGGCGGATCGTGGGGAAGTCCGGGTGGGCGGCCTGTCTCACGGCGAAGGAGGTGAACCGGCCCTCGTCGTCGACCTCGAAGTCGGGGGCCAGGGTGTTGACGCCGGAGGTCTGGAGCCACTCCTGGGCCCACGATGCAAGCTCGCGGCCGGAGGCCTTCTCGAGGGCCCCGAGCAGGTCGGTGAGCTCGCTGTTGCCGAAGGCGTGGGCCTTGAAGTACGCCCTCAGGCCGGTGAGGAACTCCTCCTCGCCGACCCAGGCCACGAGCTGCTTGAGGGACGAGGCGCCCTTGGCGTAGGTGATCCCGTCGAAGTTCACCTCGACGGCCTCGAGGTCGTAGTTGTCCGCGGCGATCGGGTGGGTGGAGGGCAGCTGGTCCTGGCGGTAGGCCCAGTTCTTGCGGGCGTTGGTGAACCCGGTCCAGGCCTCGGTGTACTTGGTGGCCTGCACCGAGGCGTGGTGCGAGGCCCACTCGGCGAAGGACTCGTTGAGCCACAGGTCGTCCCACCACCTCATGGTCACGAGGTCTCCGAACCACATGTGCGCCATCTCGTGGAGGATCGTGTTCGCGCGCTGCTCGTAGAAGGAGCGGACCTGGCGGCTGCGGGGAAGGTACTCGTCGCGGAAGGTGACGCAGCCAGCATTCTCCATCGCGCCCATGTTGTACTCCGGCACGTACAGCTGGTCGTACTTGCCGAAGGGGTAAGGGAAGTCGAAGGCCTCCTCGAAGAACGCGAAGCCCTGCTTGGTGACCTCGAGCAGCTCGTCGATGTCGAGGTACTCCTTCATCGACTGGCGGCAGTAGTGCCCCAGCGGGATCTCGCCGTGCTTGCCGGCGTAGGAGTCGAGCACCTCGTGGTACTCACCGGCCACGATCGCGGTGATGTAGGTCGACATCCGCTCGGTCGTCGGGAAGCTCCAGGTGGCCTTCCCCCCGCCCACAGGGGTCGGGGCGGGGGTGGCTGCGTTGGAGACGACCTTCCAGCTCTCCGGGGCCGTCACGGTGAACGTGAACGTGGCCTTGAGGTCGGGCTGCTCGAACGTGGTGTAGACGCGACGGGCGTCGGGGACCTCGAACTGCGTGTAGGTGTAGACGCGCTCGTCCGCGGGGTCCACGAAGCGGTGCAGGCCCTCGCCGGTGCGGCTGAAAGTGCAGTCGGCGACGACGCGCAGCTCGTTCTCTGCCTCGAGGCCGTCGAGCTGGATGCGGCTGTCGTGGTAGGCCTCCGCCGGGTCGAGCTGCCGGCCGTTCAGCGTCAGCTCGTGGATGGTCGCGCCGACGAGGTCGGCGAAGGTGGAGGCACCCGGTTGTGAGCACGAGAACCGGATCACGGTCGTCGAGCCGAAGGTGGTGTCGGACGTCGTGAGGTCGAGGTCCACGGAGTAGGACTCGACGTCGAGGATCTCCGCGCGTGCGCGCGCTTCGTCCCTTGTCAGGTTGGTTCCAGGCATGCGGGCATCCTTTCACCCGGTCCTGGGAACAAGGCAATCGAATGCGGCGTTCTTCCTGGATAGGAGAACGTTCAACTACTTCCCGAGGAGACCCCTTGTCGGCAGCGACCCACGAGACGACCGAGCGCACCCCCGTCGACTTCTGGTTCGACCCGCTCTGCCCCTGGGCCTGGCTGACCTCGCGCTGGCTCCTGGAGGTCGGGAAGGCACGCCGGATCGCGCCGTCCTTCCACGTGATGAGCCTGGCCTACCTCAACGAGGACAAGGAGATCTCCGACGACTACCGGAAGTTCCTCGAGCACGCCTGGGAGCCGGTGCGCGTCGTGACCGCCGCCGCTGACGCAGAGGGCGCCGACGTGGTCCTTCCCCTCTACACCGCCATGGGGAACCGGATCCACCTCGAGGGACGCAGGGCCGACCGGGCCCTCATCGAGGAGTCCCTCCAGGAGGTCGGGCTGCCCGTGGGGCTCGCCGACGCGATGACGGACCCCTCCTACGACGACGACATCCGCAAGTCGCACCACCTCGGGATGGACCAGGTCGGCCAGGAGGTCGGCACGCCGGTGATCAGCGTCGACGGGGTGGCCTTCTTCGGCCCCGTGGTCACGCCCGCACCGAAGGGCGAGGCCGCCGGGAAGCTGTGGGACGGTGTGCTGCTCGTCGCCGGCACCCCCGGGTTCTACGAGCTCAAGCGTTCGCGCGAGAAGGGTCCCGACTTCGGCTGAGGGGGCCGACTCGGACGCTGCTGTCCCAGGCTCACAGGCACGAGCCCGTTCAGTTCGAAACTCATATTCCTGGCGCCGAGAACCTTGGTTCGGAACTGAATGCGCCGAGCGCCGGCTCTGGCCGCGCTCGTCGACCGGACGCCCTGCCTACAGACCGTGCGCCTGCTGCAGCCGCTTCGGGGCCCACAGCCGCCACGCGTCGGCCACGGAGTCCCTTTCGTCGTACCGACTGTGGCAGTGGCCGCCCGCCGGGGCAACCGGCCGCGAAAGGCGATTGCCGCCTTCAATAGGATCGAGCGCATGAGCAAAGTCCTGTCTGCTGTCGCATGGCCGTACGCCAACGGCCCGCGCCACATCGGCCACGTCGCCGGTTTCGGTGTGCCCTCCGACGTCTTCAGCCGCTACATGCGGATGGCCGGACACGACGTGCTCATGGTCTCGGGCACCGACGAGCACGGCACCCCGATCCTCGTGGCGGCCGACGCCGAGGGTGTGAGCCCTCGTGACCTCGCCGACCGCAACAACCGGCTGATCGTCGAGGACCTGACCGCGCTCGGCCTCTCCTACGACCTGTTCACGCGCACCACCACCCGCAACCACTACGCCGTGGCGCAGGAGATGTTCACGACCGTCCACCGCAACGGCTACATGGTCGAGCGCACCACGAAGGGTGCGATCTCGCCGTCGACCGGCCGCACCCTGCCAGACCGCTACATCGAGGGCATCTGCCCGATCTGCAAGGCCGAGGGAGCGCGCGGCGACCAGTGCGACAACTGCGGGAACCAGCTCGACCCGACCGACCTGATCGACCCGCACAGCCGCATCAACGGTGAGGTGCCGGAGTTCGTCGAGACCCAGCACTTCTTCCTCGACCTGCCGGCCCTCGCCGACGCGCTGGGGGAGTGGCTCGACGAGCGCGAGGCGTCGGGCACCTGGCGCCCCAACGTCATCAAGTTCAGCCAGAACATCCTCGAGGACATCAAGCCGCGGGCGATGACCCGCGACATCGACTGGGGCATCCCGGTGCCGCTCGAGGGGTGGCGCGACCAGCCGACCAAGCGGCTCTACGTCTGGTTCGACGCCGTGATCGGCTACCTGTCCGCCTCGATCGAGTGGGCCCGCCGCCTCGGTGACCCCGACCGCTGGCGCGAGTGGTGGAACGACCCGGAGGCGCTGTCCTACTACTTCATGGGCAAGGACAACATCACCTTCCACAGCCAGATCTGGCCCGCGGAGCTCCTCGCGTACGACGGCCGCGGCAGCCGTGGCGGGGAGCCGGGGGAGTACGGCGTCCTGAACCTCCCCACCGAGGTGGTCTCCTCGGAGTTCCTGACCATGGAGGGCCGCAAGTTCTCCTCGTCCAAGGCGATCGTGATCTACGTCCGCGACGTCCTCGAGCGCTACCAGGCCGACGCGCTGCGCTACTTCATCTGCGCCGCGGGGCCGGAGAACCAGGACAGCGACTTCACCTGGTCGGAGTTCGTGCGGCGCACCAACGACGAGCTCGTCGCGGGCTGGGGCAACCTGGTCAACCGCACCGCGAACATGATCGCGAAGAACTTCGGGGAGGTCCCCGAGGCCGGTGAGCTCACGGCCGAGGACCGCGCCCTCCTCGACGCGGTCGAGGCAGCCTTCGGCACGGTCGGCGAGCTGGTCGGTCGGCACCGTTTCAAGCAGGGGATCGGCGAGGCGATGCGCATCGTCGGCGAGGTCAACAAGTACGTCTCCGACATGGCGCCGTGGAAGCTCAAGGGCGAGGACGAACGAGTGCGGCTCGCGACGATCCTGCACGTGACCGCGCAGGCGGTCGCGGACTGCAACCTGATCCTCGCGCCGTTCCTCCCGCACAGCGCCAACGCCGTCGACCTCGTGCTCGGCGGGTCGGGGGAGGTCGCCCCGATGCCGCGGATCGAGGAGGTCGAGGACCTCGACGGCGGGCCGTCGTACCCGGTGATCACCGGCGACTACAGCGACACGCCGCGCTGGGAGCGCAGGCCGATCGCTCCGGGCACCCCGATCGCGAAGCCGGCTCCGGTGTTCACCAAGCTCGACCCCTCCGTCGTGGACGACGAGCTCGCGCGGCTCGGCGCCTGACGTGGCGCTGCACCCGCAGGCGGAGGCGGCGCTCGCGGAATGGGCGCGGGCTCCACGCGTCACCGACCCCGACTACGACATCGCCGAGCAGCGGCGTCTCGCCCGGGAGCAGGCGGCCGCCGAGCCGCGTGAGGACGTGGGGCACGTCATCGACGTCGACGCGGACGGGGTCCCGTGCCGGCTCTACCTGCCCTCGGCGGGGCCGACCGGCACGCTGCCGGGGGCGATCGTCTTCCTGCACGGCGGCGGGTTCGTGTTCGGGGACCTCGACACGCACGACGCCCAGTCGCGCCGGCTGGCCAACCGCACCGGCCTCGCCGTCTTGGCGGTGGACTACCGGAGGCCGCCCGAGCACAAGTTCCCGGCCGCGCCCGACGACGTCGACACCGCGGCCGCCTGGCTGGTCGGCAACGGTCCCGCGATGGGCGTCGACGTCTCCCGTCTCGTAGCGCTCGGGGACAGCGCGGGTGGCAACCTCGCCCTGGTGGCGGCACTTCGCAACCCGAACCTGTTCGCTGCGACCGTGCTGGTCTACCCGTTCGTTGACCCGAAGCTGCGGTTCGAGTCCTACCGCCGCGAGGCGGGGGGCCTCGGCGCGGCGGAGGCCGGTTGGTACTGGGAGCAGTACGCAGGGTCCGGCGCGGACCTCGATGACCCCGACCTCGCCCCGATCGAGTCCGACACGCTGGGCACCCTCCCGCCGACGCTCGTCGTGGCCGCGGAGCACGACCCCCTCGTCGACGAGAACGTCGAGCTCGCCCGGCGGATGGAGACCGCCGGGGTCACCGTCGCGGTGTCGACGTACCCCGGCATGGTGCACGGCTTCTGGCGCCACCCCGAGCAGTTCGACGCGGCAGGGGAGTCCCTGGCCGAGATCGCGGCGTACCTGCGCAAGACCCTGTGACGCGTAGGCAACGTCATAGTCCCCGGACGTCTGCACGACCAGCCTGTGGGGCCGCGGGGTGGGCTCTGTCAGAATCTCGCCATGCGCGTTCACCTCGGATCCGACCACGCCGGCCTCGAGCTCAAGGAGCACCTGCTCACCTGGCTGGCCAAGAAGGGCCACGAGGCCGTCGACCACGGCCCGTTCGTGTACGACGCCGTCGACGACTACCCGCCGTTCTGCCTCCGCGCCGCCGAGGCGGTCGTCGCGGACCGCGAGGAGGACCTCGAGAGCTTCGGGATCGTCGTCGGCGGCTCCGGCAACGGCGAGCAGATCGCGGCCAACAAGGTGCGGGGGGTCCGCGCCGCGCTGGTGTGGAGCGAGGAGACGGCGGTCCTGGCCCGCGACCACAACGACGCGAACGTGATCTCTGTCGGTGGGCGGATGCACTCGCTGGAGGAGCTGACCCGCTTCGTCGACGTCTTCCTGCACACCCCGTACAGCAACGGCGACCGGCACGACCGCCGGCTCGGTCAGATCATGCAGTACGAGAGGACCGGCAACCTGCCGCCGCTCCCGGAGTCGGCCCTGAAGTCCCGACCCTGACCGAGGGCAGCGATGCCTGAAGGTCACACGCTCCACCGGCTCGCGGCCGCTCTGCGGGAACGGTTCGCCGGCCGTGCGGTCGAGGTCTCGAGCCCTCAAGGCCGCTTCGCCGAGTCCGCGGCCGTGCTCGACGGTGGCGTCGTCGAGGGCGCCGAGGCCTGGGGCAAGCACCTCTTCGTCGCCTTCGAGGGGGAGCGGTTCGTCCACGTGCACCTCGGCCTCTACGGGAAGCTCGACGTGTACGACGGTCCGCCACCGGCGCCCGTGGGCCAGGTCCGGCTGCGACTCGTCGCACCGCCCTCCGGCGATGCAGGAGACGGCGCCCGGTCAGGCAGCGCCACCGCCCGTCCTCCGGCCTACGCCGACCTGCGTGGGGCGACCGCGTGCGAGCTGATGACCGAGGAGCAGCGCGCGGCTGTCGTCGCGCGGCTCGGGCCGGACCCGCTCCGTGCGGACGCCGACCCGGCAGCAGCCT
>Ga0075331_1000103_pt1 | contig 16736 bp, 6 predicted proteins | sample MayberrySE_TuleA_FD_120090 | JGI IMG/M metagenome (GOLD analysis project Ga0075331, IMG submission 120090) | Natural and restored wetland microbial communities from the San Francisco Bay, California, USA, that impact long-term carbon... | ecosystem: Environmental > Terrestrial > Soil > Wetlands ... | reverse complement strand
TCAGCGCCGCGCCCGTGTTGGCCGCGGATGCCGCTGCCGCTGCCGCGATGGCCGCGGTGGCCGGCCCTCGTGCGGTCGTCGAGGTGGCCATCGTCGCGGTCGTCGTGTGGCGGCTCGCCGGGCACTACACCCGACGGATCACGATGTCCGTCCTGGACGACCTGCCTGTGCTCGGGCTGGGAATCGTCCTGGGTCTGGCCTTCCACGCCCTGCTGCATCGGGCGACCCTGCCCTGGTCGTTGGCGGTCTTCGCGGGTCTGCTGGCGGCCTGGACGGTGGGCCGGGCCGCCAGCTACTGGCTGCTGCGCCACCTGCGTACCAGCGGACATCTCCGCCACCCCACCCTGCTGGTCGGCGCCGACCCGTTCTCGCAAGGCCTGGCACTGCGCATGCAGGCACACTCCGAGACCGGCCTGCAACCGGTCGGGTTCCTCGACAGCCATGCAGCGTCGGGGATGTTGCCGGCACCGTTGCTGGGGCGGCCGGAGGATCTCGCCGACGTGGTCGACCGGTACGACGTCACGGATGTGGTCCTGGCCTTCGGACGCGCCTCAGCAACCGACCTGGTGGATATCTTGCGTACCTGCGGCCGGCTGGATGTGGAGCTCTATGTGGTCCCACGGATGTTCGAGATGCATCGCCTGGCGGCTCGGACCGAGAGGGTCTGGGGACTGCCCCTGGAGCGACTGCCTCGGTGTCGGGCGAGGGGACTGTCATGGCGGGCGAAGCGAGCGCTGGACGTCGTGCTGGCTGCGCTCGCCCTGGTAGTACTGGCACCCGTGTGGTTGCTGGTGGCACTGGCCGTGCGGATCGAGCTGGGCCGGGGGGTGTTGTTCCGGCAGGAGCGGGTCGGTCTCGACGGCAGGCGGTTCGTCGTCCACAAGTTCCGCTCGCTGCGCGGCACCCCGGCGGACGGGCGTGCTGAGTGGGTCGTGGCGGAGGGTCGGCTCGGGAGGGTCGGCGTCTTCATCCGTCGCTACTCCCTGGACGAGCTACCGCAGCTGCTCGACGTGCTCCGTGGACAGATGAGCCTCGTGGGGCCCCGACCCGAGCGACCCGAGTACGTCGAGCAATTTTCCCATCTGGTCCCCCGCTACCTGCATCGGCACAGAGTGCCCAGCGGCCTGACCGGCCTCGCCGCCGTCGAAGGGCTGCGCGGAGACACGTCCATCGCCGACCGCGCGTACTTCGACAACCTCTACATCGAGAACTGGTCGTTGTGGCTCGATGCCAAGATCCTCGTCCGGACCGTTGCCGCCGTGCTGCGTGGAACCGGTCGCTGACCAGCTCGTCAGGGCCGCCCGAGTGCGCGGTAGATCCACCCCGCCGCTCGCCAGGCACTCGGGTCGAGGCAGTTGCGACCGTCGACGATGGCACGCTCGGCGACGACGTCGGCCAGCACGTGCGGCTCGAGCTCGCGGAACTGCTGCCACTCGGTCAGCACGAGCACGACGTGGGCGCCCTGGCAGGCCTCCATCACCGAGCCCGCGTAGCGCAGGGTCGGCCACAGCCGACCGGCGTTGTCCATCGCCTGCGGGTCGTGCACGGTGACGTGGGCGCCGAGCAGGTGCATCCGGCCGGCGACGTTGAGCGCGGGCGAGTCGCGGATGTCGTCGGACTCCGGCTTGAAGGCCGCGCCGAGTACGGCGATCCGCGAGCCTGGCCACGGTCGGGTCAGCAGCTCACCGGCCATGTCCACGACCCGCTGCCGGCGCCGCAGGTTGATCGCGTCGACCTCGCGCAGGAACGTCACCGCGTCACCGGCGCCGAGCTCGCCGGCACGCGCCATGAATGCGCGGATGTCCTTCGGCAGGCAGCCGCCGCCGAAGCCGAGGCCGGCGTTGAGGAATCGCCGCCCGATCCTGGGATCGTGGCCGATGGCGTCGGCCAGGACCGTGACGTCGCCACCGGTGGCCTCGCACAGCTCGGCCATCGCGTTGATGAAGGAGATCTTGGTCGCGAGGAAGGCGTTGGCCGCGACCTTGACCAGCTCCGCGGTGGGAAGGTCGCAGATCACCAGCGGGGTGTCCGCCGCGAGGGCGTCGGCGTAGACCTCGCGCAGCAGCTGCTCCGCACGCCCGGGTGAATCCGGGGCACCCGACGAGTCGAGACCGAAGACGAGCCGGTCCGGGCTCAGGGTGTCCTCCAGCGCATGTCCCTCGCGCAGGAACTCCGGGTTCCACGCCAGCTCCACGTCAGCGCCGGCCGGCGCGAGCTCGCTGAAGCGGCTCGCCATCCGGGTGGCCGTGCCAACCGGCACGGTGGACTTGCCGACGATGAGGACCGGCCGGTCGAGCAGGGGAGCGAGCGATTCCACCACCCCGTCGATGTGGGACAGGTCGGCGGCGTACTCGCCGTCGCGCTGGGGGGTGGCCACGCACACGAAGACGACGTCGGCGAAGGCCGCCGCCTCCTGGTACGACGTCGTGAACGCCAGCCGTCCCGAGTCCACATGCTTGCGCAGCATCGGCTGCAGCCCAGGCTCGTAGAACGGCACCCAGCCATCACTGAGGGCGCGTACCCGCTCCGCGTCCACGTCGAGCCCGAGCACCTCGAAACCCAGCTCGGCCATGCAGGCCGCGTGGGTCGCGCCGAGATAACCGCATCCGACCACAGCGATGCGCAGTGCCATGTGCCCTCCCATAGCGTCGTCACAAACGGGGGGTGTCGCGCAGATGTCGTCACCCACCTCGAATGTCTCACCGAGCCGCTGGGGCTCGCGCCACTCGACTGCTGCAGGCCGACTACGCCGATCTGAGGATGCCAAGGCCCACGGCTGCGCCGTTTGCTGGTGATATCGGATTCACTCGGGGAATCGGAGGTAAGCATGCGCGTACTGACCGTGGCTGCGCACCCGGACGATGAGACGTTGGGTGCCGGGGGGACCATGGCATGGCACGCCAGTCGAGGTGACACCGTCTGGGTCTGCATCCTGACCGACGGGGTCACCTCCCGGCATGACCACGTCGAGCTGCAGGAGGAGTGTGCTCGGCGAGCCTGCGCGACCCTGGGGGTCGAGCGGGTCATCTTCGTGGGCCTGCCGGACCAGCGGCTCGACACACTCTCCCTCCTCGACGTGATCACACCGATCGAGAAGGTCGTCGCGGAGCTCAATCCCCACGTCGTGCTCACGCACTTCGCCGGCGACGTCAACGAGGACCACCGGCTCGTGGCGAGGGCCACGATGGTCGCGGCCCGGCCGGTCGGCAACTCCGTGCGGCGGGTCTGCGCGTTCGAGATCGCGTCCTCCACCGACTGGGCGCCACCCATCCCGGGGAGCGTCTTCACGCCGAACCTCTATGTCGACATCGGTGACACCCTCGAGGTGAAGCTCACCGCGATGAAGGCCTACGCGCACACGTACCGCAGCGAGGTGCGGCCCTACCCGCACCCGCGGTCGATGGAGGCGCTGACCGCCTACGCGCAGCGGCACGGCGCGGCCTCCGGGCTGCTGCTCGCCGAGCCCTTCATGCTGCTGCGTGAGTCCGCCGACCGCGGCATGTACGGCTTCGACGCGGAGAGCTGACCCCGCCGTGGGCAACCTGTTCGATCGTCTGGTGGCGCTGGTGGCGCTCGTCGTGCTGTCCCCGGTGCTCCTGGTGATCGCGGCTTGCGTGCGACTGGGTTCACGCGGCCCCGTGGTCTTCCGGCAGGTGCGCGTCGGCCAGCACGGCCGTCCGTTCGAGGTGCTGAAGTTCCGCACCATGGTGGTCGGCGCCGACCGGATGTCAGCCAACATCAGTCCTGACGGCGACCCACGGGTGACGCCGGTCGGCGGCTTCCTGCGTCGGTGGTACCTCGACGAGCTGCCCCAGCTGGTGAACGTGCTCAGGGGCGACATGTGTCTCGTCGGTCCCAGGCCCGAGACACCGGAGTACGTCGCGCTCTACACACCCGAGGAGCGGCGGGTCCTGAGCGTCAGACCAGGACTGGCCGGTCCGTCGACGCTCGGCTTCATGGACGAGGCGAGCCGGCTGGCGGAGGCTGACGACCCGACGACGCACTACCGAGACGTCCTCCTGCACGAGCGGGTGCGACTCGACCTGCAGTACCTCGAGCGGCGCTCCCTGGTCTACGACCTCCGGCTGCTGCTCCGCCAAGTCCTCGCCATCGTGCGGCACTGAAGCTCACGGCCGGCGTACGTCCGACGTCCGAGGAGGTGATTCGCCGACCCGAGCTCGGGTCTCGGGTCTCATCCGGCGCACGCCCGCAAGCACGGAGCTCTCCATGATCACTCTGCGAACACGCCCTGTCCCCGCCGTCACCCTGGTCGCCCTGGTCGCGGCTACCGGGCCACCGGCCGCCGCCAACCTCGCTCCGCCCGGTGGCGACCGGCCAGGTGCTCCCAACGGCTCGCCGGCGCGCGAGCTGCGGTCCCTCTACACGAACGAGCACGGCATCGATCGTCCCGACGGCGTCACCTTCGACCCTCGCCGTGACACCCTCGTCGTCGCCGGTCCGGATGGGGCCGGCGGCACCAAGCTGGTCGAGGTGACACCGGCGGAGGACCGGTTGCGCACCATGGCGCGGCCGAACCTCGACGGCGGCGGGAACCTCGCCTTCGACCCGCGCAGGGACCAGCTGTCCACCGGCCGGCCGGAAGTCCTGCCCCAGGTCGCGGACGCCCGAGGGGCGACCTTCTCGCCCGACGGCACCCAGTTCGTCCTCGATGCGAGGTCAGCCGGCATCGTGAGTGTGCGGCCGGACGGCACCGTCACGCAGAGCCCGATCGAGGGCCTCGAGGATGCCGACCTCGCCGGGCTCGCGTACAACCCCGCCGACGAGCGGCTCTACGTCGCGGAGTCCGACGGGAGCCGGCTCTACGCACTCGACGAGTCGGGCGAGGTCGTGCAGAGCCATGACCTGGCCGACGCCGAGATCGCGGACCTGCAGGCCATGACCTTCGCACCGAGCGCGGACCACACCGACGACGAGGCGACGCAGAGCCTGTACGTCGCCGACGCCGGTGACGGGGACACGCTGGGTCGGGTCGCCGAGGTCACGACGGCCGAAGCAGTGGAGCCGATGGTCGACGTCGACGCGACGCTGGTCGCCACCCGGGACCTGTCTGCCCTGGACCCACCGAGCACCGACTCGGCCGGAGCGGCGTACCTCCCGGACGAGGGCCGGCTGATGGTGACCGACAGCGAGGTCAACGAGATGCCCTTCTACGAGGGCGTCAACATGTTCACGCTCGAGCGTGACGGCACGTTCGTGGCGGGCGGGACCACGGTCGGCTGGTCCAACGAGCCCACCGGCACCGCCTACGACCCCGCAACCGGCAGCCTGTTCACGAGCGACGACGACGGGCGGCGGATCTACCGGATCGCGGGGCCGGGAAGTGACGGCGTCTTCGGCACCGACGACGACGGCGCCCGCACCGACTTCCGCTCGACGACGTTCGACAACAACGACCCGGAGGGGGTTGCGTTCGACACCCAGCGGGGGCACCTGCTGGTCGTCGACGGAGTGGGGTCCGAGGTGTACCGGCTCGACCCCGGCGCCGACGGTGTCTTCCAAGGAGTCGGTGCGGGCAGCGACGACGTCGCGTCGCACTTCGACATGTCGATCCACGGCGCGGAGGACCCCGAGGGCATCGAGTACGACGAGGAGCGCGACACGATCGCGGTGCTGGATGGAAGCAGCGAGGCGATCTACGAGGTGGACGCCAACGGCTCCCTGCTCAACGTCGTGAGCGTGCAGGCGGCTGACGCCGTGAATGCGGCGGGCCTGGCAATCGCTCCGGCGAGCGACGGCTCCGGCAGCCGGCACTACTACCTGGTCGACAGAGGTCTGGACAACAACTCTCACCCGGACGCGGTCGACGGGATGATGTACGAGGTGTCGGCCGACCTCGGTGAGATCACCAACCTGCCGCCGTCGGTGGACGCGGGGCCGGACCGGATGGCCGACGTGGAGGAGGCCGTGACGCTGGTCGGCTCGGCGGTGGACGACGGCAACCCTGGGCCGGAGCTGACGTACCAGTGGAGCCGCATCAGCGGCCCGGGGACGGTGACGTTCGGGACCCCCGGGCAGGCGACGACGACCGCCACGTTCTCGGCGGCCGGCACCCATGTGCTTCGGCTGACCGCGGACGACTCGGCGCTGACCGGTTTCGACGAGGTCACCGTCACGGTCTACGAAGCCGGATCGGCGCGCACGGTGTCGGTCCAGGTCGAGACCGGCACCGACGACGCCCAGCAGGGCGGAGGGGCGGCCGGCGACTTCGTGGACACCGCCAGCGCCGACATCGAGCTCGGCAACGACGGCGCCACCCCGCCGCGAGAGATGCTGGTCGGCATCCGTTTCAACCACGTCCCGGTCCCGGCCGGGGGCGAGGTGACCAGCGCGAGGATCCAGTTCACGGTCGACGAGCTCGGCAGCGAGGACGCCGACTACACGATCCGCGGGCAGGCAGCCGACAACGCCCCGACCTTCGTGCACGGCGGCGGCGGCGACATCTCGTCCCGGTCGATGGGCACCCAGGAGGTCGAATGGTCACCTCCGGCGTGGAGCACGGTCGGTGCGGCGGGCCCGGACCAGCAGACGCCCGAGCTCGGCGCGATCGTGCAGGAGGTCGTCGACCGTCCCGGCTGGCAGCAGGGCAACGCCGTGGCGTTCACGATCGAGGGAGTTCCCGGGACCGGGCGTCGCACCGCAGAGGCCAAGGAAGGTGGTCGACCGCCGGTCCTGCAGCTGGAGTACCGCATGGCAGCCGGCTCCGGCGCCGAGTGCGGCGACGTGGCTGCCGACATCTGCACGGCGATGTGGGAGCACCGGGAACAGCTCGAGAGCAGCGACCAGCGTGCCCTCGGCGAGCAGGTCGCGCCGGCACGCACGGTCGGTGAGGGCGCGATGATGGAGCTCGCCGGCGGCACGATCTACTGGTCACCGCGCCACGGCCCCCACGCAGTGTGGGGTGCGATCCTGGGCAGCTACGAGCGCCTCGGTGGGCCGGGTTCGTTCCTCGGGTTCCCGGCCACGGACGAGCAGGCAGCGGGTGGGAGCGGCCGCGTCTCGCGGTTCACCAAGGGGCGGATCTACTGGTCGCGCGGCACCGGGGCGCACGAGGTGCACGGCGCCGTGCTGGGCAAGTACCTCCGTAAGGGCGGACCTGGATCGTTCCTGGGCTTCCCGGTCATCGACGAGCGCGCGGGCGGCGTACCCGGCAGCAGGCTGTCCCGGTTCACCGGCGGGCGCATCCTGTGGTCCAAGGCCACCGGCGCACATGAGGTCCACGGTGCGATCGAGCGTCGCTTCGCGGCCCGTGGCGGCGCGCGCGTGCTCGGCCTTCCCACCACGGACGAGCGGCGGGACGGGCTGGTGCGGTACAGCCGCTTCCAACGGGCGCACATCTACTGGTCGCGTAGCACCGGTCCCCGGGCCGTCTACGGCGCGATCCGTGCCCGGTACCTGCGGATGGGCGGTCACCTCTCCGTGCTCGGCCTGCCCGTGCGCGAGGAGTACGACGTGCCGGGCGGACGCCGCGCCGTGTTCGAGCAAGGCGCGATCTACTGGAACCGCCGACCGTCCTACACAGTCGTCACGTTGGACTGAGGAGATGACCGGTGCGCCGGCCGGCCCCGCTCGACGGGCGGCCGGCGCACCTGTCTGAGGCCACAGGTCAATTAGCCGAGAGTGACTACGCCACTCGGCTGAGGTGAGGCGCACCTGCGCGGTCGATGCTGAATTCACATGGTTTGCCGCCACCCGAGTGGCCACCACCTCGCAGGGGGACCCGCCGATGAAACGATCCCGGACCAGGGCCATCACGACGGTGGCGTTGATGGCAGTGGTCGCTGCCACCGCTCCCTCCGGAGCCGCGAGCAGCGCACCGCCGGCCCGACCATCGACCACCGACCTGCCGGCCCGTGAGCTCCGCTCCATCTACACCAGCGAGTTCGGCGTCGACCGTCCGACCGGCGTCACGTACAAGCCGGGCACCCGGGCCCTGCTGGTCGCGGGTCCGCGAGCTGCCGGCGGTTCCAAGCTGGTCGAGCTGACACCCACCGAGGACCGCCTGGGCACGCTCGTGCGCAGCGGACTGGACGACGCGGACAACACGGCGTTCAACCCGCGCACCAAGCAGCTGGTCACTGGGGACCCGGAGCGGCTCGCCGAGGTGAGTGACGCCCGCGGGTCGACGTACTCGCCGGACGGGACCCGGCACGTGCTCGACGCCGCCTCCGACAGCATCGTCAGTGTCGCCCCGGCCGGCGCCGTGACCGACCAGCCGCTGCGCGGACTGGACGGCGCCGATCTGAGAGGCATCGCCTACAACCCGCAGGACGGCCTGCTCTATGTCGCGGCCGCCGACGCCAGCACGCTGTACGCGGTCGACGACTCCGGCGAGGTCGTCGCGACCCACGACATGAGCGGGGCCGAGATCGCCTCGCTCGAGTCGATGACCTTCGCGCCGAGCGCGGACCCGACCGACGACCCGGAGACGCAGAGCCTGTACGTCGCAGACAGCGGTGACGAGGAGACTCTGGGCAGGATCGCCGAGGTCACGACGCAGGCAGAGATCGTGGCGATGGCCAACGTGGACGCTGACCTGGTCGCCACGAGCAACCTCTGGCAGCTGACCCCGCCGAGCCCCGACTCCGCCGGAATCGCGTTCATCCCCGGCCAGGACAGGCTGATGGTGACCGACAGCGAGGTCAACGAGATCCCGGGGCTCTACGCCGACGTCAACATGTTCACGCTGCAGCGCAGCGGATCCATGACCGGCGGTGGAACGACCCTGCCGTGGTCCAACGAGCCCACCGGCACGGCCTTCGGCAACGGGATGCTCTACACCACGGACGACGACAAGAAGCAGATCTTCGAGATCCCGGGTGCGGGAGCGGACGGCGTCTTCGGAACCTCCGACGACCCGGCCAACCGGACGTTCAAGACCACGACGATCGGCAACACCGACCCCGAGGGCATCGCGTACGACAGCAAACGTGGCCACCTCTTGATCGTGGACGGCGTGGGCTCGGAGGTGTTCCGGCTCGAGCCCGGCCCCAACGGCACCTTCCAAGGTGGTGTGGCGGGCAGTGATGACGCGTGGTCGCAGTTCGACATGACGATCCACGGCGCGGAGGACCCGGAGGGCATCGAGTACGACGCCGTACGGGACACGATCGCCGTGCTCGACGGCAGCAGCGAGGCGATCTACGAGCTGGACGAGAACGGGTCGCTGTTGAACGTCATCAGCGTGACGGCTGCCAGTCCGGTCAATGCCGCAGGGCTCGCGATCGCGCCGGCGAGCTCCGGCTCGGGTCGGCACTACTACCTCGTCGACCGGGGCCTGGACAACAACTCCCACCCGGGTGAGAACGACGGGATGATGTACGAGATGTCGGCCGAGCTCGCGCCGATCACCAACCGGCCGCCGGCGGCGAAGGCCGGGCCGGACCTGATGGGCGACGTGGGCGAGGTGCTCAACCTCAACGGGTCGGGCGTCGACGACGGCAATCCCAGCAACAGCCTGACCTATCAGTGGAGCATGGTGAGCGGGACCGGCACGGTCACCTTCGGCACGCCGGCGGCCGCGACCACGACCGCCACGTTCTCGGCGGCCGGCACCTATGTCCTGCGGCTGACGGTGGACGACTCGGCACTCACGGGATTCGACGACGTCACGGTGAACGTGTTCGAGCCCGGCGCTCCGCGCGCGATCTCGATCCCGATCGCCGCCTCCTCCGACGACGCCAACGAGGGCGGAGGCACCAACGGTGACTTCGTGGACCTCACCGGCCCGGACCTCGAGCTCGGCAACGACGGCACGCCGGCCGACAACCCGGACCAGATGATCGGCGGGCTGCGCTTCAGCATCCCGGTCCCGCAGGGTGGCGAGATCCTCAGCGCCAAGGTCCAGTTCCGGGTGGACGAGCCGGGCAGCGCCGCCGCGTCGTACACGGTCCGGGCGCAGGCCGCGGACAACGCGCCGACGTTCGCGGCGGTGCGCGGCAACATCTCGTCGCGCACGCTGGGCAGCGAGAGTGTGGCCTGGTCGCCACCTGCATGGCCCACCATCGGTGAGGCGGGAGCGGCGCAGCTGACACCGGAGCTCAAGTCGGTCGTGCAGCCGGTGGTCAACCGGCTGGGATGGACGAAGGACAACGGGCTCGTGCTCGTCATCGACGGCGCGCCGGGCACCGGCCGACGGACCGCGGAGGCCAAGGACGGCCTCGGCGTCCCGGTCTTGCAGCTGGAGTACCGGCCCCTTCCGGCCAACACCGCTCCGGTGGCGAACGCCGGGCCTGACCGGACGGTGGCGCGGTCGGCCGGCGTGAACCTGACCGGCACGGTCACCGATGACGGGCAGCCGCTGCCGGTCGCGCTCACGCACAGCTGGAGCAAGGTCTCGGGGCCGGGCGACGTCACCTTCGGCGACGCGCAGCTGCAGGCTACGACGGCAAGCTTCAGTGCGGCGGGGACCTACGTGCTGCGGCTGACGGCGAGCGACGGGGCTCTCACGCACACCGATGACGTGACGATCACGGTCGTCGACGAGCTGGCGATCACCCTGCAGTCGAGCCGGCTCAAGCTGGTCGCGGGCGGACAGGTGAAGCTGACGGGACGTCTGACCACGACGAGCGGGACACCACTCGCCGGTGCCACCGTGCAGCTGCGAGCGAAGCGGGCGCCGAGCACGGTCGAGCGACGGCTGCGAGCTGTCACGACCGGCGCGCGAGGCTGGTTCAGCACGACGGACAGCCCGAAGGTGATCTCTCGCTACGTCGCGGTCCACGCGGGTCAGCGCTCGACGGTGCGGCGGGTCGTTGTCCGGCCCAAGCTGACGGCAGCCTTCGGCGTGTCCTCGGTCCGGGTCGGGTCACGCGTCCGCGTCAGCGGCGTCCTGAGCCCCTCGGCGGCGAGGACCCCGGTCCTGCTGCAGCGGTGGAACGGCAGCCGCTGGCGCACGGTGCAGCGCACGACTCGTCCGGCACGGGCCAGCGTGGGCTACGGCTTCACCGTGCGGCACACCAAGAGTGGGACGTGGCGCTACCGGGTGGTCGTCCCCGCCTACGCGGGCCGTGCCAGGTCGGTGGCTCCCGGAGCCAAGCGCGGGCTCGTTCTGAAGGTCTTCGCGGCGAGCATCACGCGAGTACAGCCGCTCCGCAGCGAGTTCGTGGTGGTCCGCAACACCGGCCGGGTCGGCTTCAACCTGGCCGACTGGAGGCTGCGCAACGCCTGGACCGGCCGGAAGGCGCAGCTGCCCCGGTTCCACCTGCCGGTCGGTGCGCGGGTCCGGATCTACACCGGCAACGGCCGGACGACGAAGAGGTACCTGTTCCTGGGCAAGCGCCAGATGTGGGGTGCGAGCGGCGGTGTGGTGGTGCTCCGCAGCGCACGCGCCCTACGGGTGGATCGCATGAGCTACTGACGATCCGCCCGTCATGCGCCGGCTGCTCCTGCGTGGCAGCCGGCGCATGACCCTGTTCTGGGCAGGCTCGGGGATCCCTCCTACGCCGATCGACCGATGTCTCCACCACGGCTCCGGACGACAGTGGTGGGCGACATCTCGGGACAGGTGACGCGTATGCGAGTCCGAGGGGTCGACATGAGGGACATTCGAGGCGGATTCGTCGGCCTGGCGGCTGTCGTCGCCGGCGCCACCCTGACCGTGCCGGCACAGGCCGCCCCGGAAGCCGACCCGAGACCGGCAGAACCGCTCGTGCAGCTGCGCGCGTTCGCCAGCGCGGAGGTCGGAGTCAGCCGGCCGGTCGGGCTGGCCTGGAGCCCGCAGCGGGGCACGCTGCTGGTGACAGCGTCGCCCACCAGGCTCGTGCGGGTAGCGCCGGACGGCACCAGGGTCGGTGCCGTCCGCAGCGCGGGGCCCACGGATGTCGGTGGGCTGACGACCGACCCGCGAACCGGCGCGAAGGTCGGTGTCGAGTCCGGCCGGCTGGTCCGGCGTGAAGCCGACGGCAGCGTCACGCGCGTCCCGGTCGAGGGCGCACAGGGGCATGACCTGCGCGGCCTGGCCGGCGATCCACGGACGGGGTTGCTCTACAGCTTCGACGCCACGACCGAGGAGCTGCTCGGGGTGTCCTCCGCCGACGGTCAGGTCATGGAGACCTTCGACGCGTCCTCGCTCGGTCTGAGCGACGTCCGAGGTGTCGCCGTCGCTCCGTCGGCCGATGGTACGGACGACCCGGCCGTCCGGAGCGTCTTTCTCGCCGACGCCGGTGGCGGCGGAGAGAGCGGCCAGATCGTCGAGACGACCCTCGAGCCGCCGACGGTAGGGGCGATGACGGCGTACGACGGTGAGGTCGTGGACACCATCGCCACCTCCGCCTTCGACCCGCCCAGCCCGGATCCTTCCGGCCTGGCGTACCTGCCCGACGGGGAACAGCTGCTCATCTCCGACGGCGAGGTCAACGAGATGCCGATCTTCCGGGGGGTCAACCTCTTCGCGACGTCGCTGACCGGCGACGTGGAGTCGACCGGTGTCTCGCAACCCTGGTCCGACGAACCGGTCGGGGCCGGCTACAACGCCGACAACAACCACCTGTTCATCTCCGACGACGACCAGAAAGAGGTCTTCGAGATCGAGGCAGGGTCCGACGGCATCTTCGGTACCTCGGACGACTCGGTGAACAACTTCGACACCAACTCGTTCGGCAACTCCGATCCCGAGGGACTGGACTACGACCCGGCCTCCGACTCGTTGTGGATCGTCGACGGTGTCAACAAGGAGGTCTTCCGCGTGCGGCCTGGCGCTGACGGGCGCTTCGGCACCTCCGACGACGTCACGAGCCAGTTCGACGTACTCAGGTACGGCGCTCGTGACCCCGAGGGTCTCGGCTACGACCCGGTCCGCGACACGATCGTGATCGTCGACGACGGGTCCGACACCATCTACGAGCTGAGCAAGTCCGGTGCGCTGCTCAACACGATCTCGACGACCTCCGCGGGCATGACGGCCGCGGCGGGACTCGCAGTCGGTCCACACTCGTCGGACCCGAGCAAGCGCAGCTACTACGTCGTCGCGCGCGGACTGGACAACGACTCCAACCCGACCGAGAACGACGGAAGGCTCTACGAGATCACCGCCGACCTGCTGTCGGACGGCGGAGGTGGTGGCGAGAGGAACGAGCCCCCCTCGGTCGACGCGGGCTCGGACGCCGGCATCACGCTGCCGGCCACCGCATCGCTGAACGGTGACGTCACCGACGACGGTCTGCCCGACCCACCCGGAGCGGTGACGACGCGCTGGAGCCAGCAGTCCGGACCCGGTGACGTCTCCTTCGACGACAGGGATGCCGAGGACACGACGGCGTCGTTCAGCGAGGCCGGCAACTACGTGCTTCGCCTGACTGCCGACGACGGTGGTCTCACCGCCTCCGACGAGGTGAGGGTGGAGGTGGAGCCGGCCGACGAGAGTGACGGCGAACGCAACATCACGCTGCGGCAGAGCACCACCGCCCTGGTCGTGCCGGGCGAGGTGCGGCTGAGCGGGCGCGTGACGCGTGCCGGGGACAACGCGCCGGTTCCGAACGCCACCGTGCGGATCATGGTCACCCGCGCACCGGGCATCACCGCGCGCCGGCTTCGGGTTCTCACGACCGGGACGAACGGCTCGTTCAGCTTCACCGACAGCCCGAGGGTGATCTCCCGTTACGTCGCCGTGCACGAGGACGAGCGGTCGGTCGTGCGACGCGTCATCGTCCGCCCGAGGCTCACGGCCGCCCTGTCCGACACGTCTGTCCGGGTAGGGGAGCGCGTCCGGGTCCGAGGCGTGCTGAGCCCCTCGGCTGCGCGCACGCCCGTCCGGCTGCAGCGCTGGAACGGCGAGGCCTGGCGCGTCGTGCAGCGGCAGACGCGCCCGGCGCGGGCGAAGGTGGGCTACCGGTTCGCCGTGCGACACCTGCGCGCCGGCACCTGGCGGTACCGCGTGGTCGTGCCGGCCTACGCCGGTCGCGCACGCACCGTGGCCCCGAGGGTGCAGCAGGGTCTCGTGCTGCGGGTCTCGCGCCGTTGACGCCTGCCGCGAACTAGGACCGCCTACGCATAACTACCGATGCTCTCGGTCCGGCCATAGATCACATTGTTGACACAGTGATCGCTCGGGGCAGTCATGCGCGAGGTGCCGGACCATGCAAAGACACGCAAGCGCTGCCCTGGCAGTAGTCGTCGGCAGCACCCTGCTGGCGTGGCCGGCGGGCGCGGCACCGCAGCAGCGTGCGGCGGCACAGGTGGGGGAGCTGCACGAGATCCGCAGGTTCGCGACCGCTGATCACGGCGTCGGCACTGCCGCGGGGCTGGCCTGGAATGCCGCCCGGGGCGCACTGCTCATCGCCGAGTCGTCCGCCGCAGGCACGGACCTCGTGTCGGTGACTCCGGACGAGACCACGCTGGGCGCCACGCGTACCGCCGCCCCGATCGATGCCGACACGCTTACTGTCGACCCGCGCGACGGACGGTCGGTCTCGGCCAGATCCGAGAAGGTCGTGGCAGGTCTGCGACTGACGTCTCCGGCCGCGATGACGTTCGCTGCGGACGCCGCGCTGGTGGCCATCGACTCCGGCGAGCTGGTACGACGGGGACCGGCGGGGAGGGTCACCCGCAGCCCGATCACCGGAGCAGCCGACCACGACCTTCGGGGCCTCGCCGCGCACCAGGACACCGACCTGCTCTACACCTACGACGCGGACAGCGACGACCTGCTTGCCCTGGACGCGGAGGGGCAGCTGGTCGAGAGCCTCGACGCGTCGGCGCTGGAGCTCCGTGACGTCCAGGGCGTGGCGATCGCCCCGTCCGCCGACGGCACGGACGATCCCTCGGTACAGAGCCTCTACCTCGCCGACGCCGGCAGTGGCGAGATCGTCGAGGCGTCACTGGAGCCGCTGGCCGTCGTCGCGCTGGACGAGGTCACGGCCACGCTGGTGCGCACCACGAACACCTCGTCCTACGACCCACCGAGTCCGGACACCGCGGGCATCGCATACCTACCCGGCGCGGACCGGCTGTTCATGTCCGACAGCGAGGTCAACGAGATGTCCATCTTCGAGGGCAGCAACTTCTTCCGGGCCACCCGCAACGGGACGCTGGACGACACGGGCGACTCGTTGCCCTGGTCGGAGGAGCCCACCGGCGTCGGCTACAACCCCGGCAACAACCACCTCTTCGTCTCCGACGACGACCAGAAGGAAGTCTTCGAGGTGACTGCCGGTTCGGACGGCCGGTTCGGCACGTCCGACGACACGGTGACCAACTTCGACACCAACTCCTTCGGCAACTCCGACCCCGAGGGGCTGGACTTCGACACCGCCTCGAACTCGGTCTGGATCGTCGACGGTGTCAACCGCGAGGTGTTCCGGGTACGACCAGGAAGCGACGGTGTTTTCGGCACGTCCGACGACATCGAGAGCAGTTTCGACGTCGGTGTCTACGGCGCGCGGGACCCGGAAGGCATCGGATACGACTCGGTGCGCGACACCATCGTGATCGTCGATGACGGTTCGGACAAGATCTACGAGCTGGACAAGGACGGCGCCCTGCTCAACACGATCGATGCGAGCAGCGTCGGCTGGCAGGCTGCTGCAGGCCTGACCGTGGCGCCGAGCTCGACCGGCTCCGGTCGCAGCTACTTCGTGGTGGCACGAGGACAGGACAACGACTCGAACCCCAACGAGAACGATGGCCGGTTGTACGAGCTCTCGGCGTCCCTGCCGCCGCTCCCGGGCGGTGGCAACCAGGCGCCGGTCGTGAACGCGGGGGAGGACCAGAACGTCATCCTGCCGGCGTCGGCGGTCCTGGACGGCACGGTGACCGACGACGGTCAGCCGGACCCGCCAGGAGCCGTGACCACGAGCTGGACGGAGGTGTCGGGTCCCGGCGTCGTCACCTTCGGCGACCCGGACGCGGTGGACACGACGGCCTCGTTCAGTGCGCCGGGCAACTATGTGCTGCGGTTGTCGGCGTACGACGGCGCCGCGACCTCTGTCGACGAGGTGACGGTCGTGGTGCTGGAGGCAGGCAGTGCCAGCACGATCGAGAAGCGGGTCGAGGCAGGTAGCGACGACGCCGAGCAGGCCGTGAGCGGGTCCATGGCGCTCAGCAGCTCCGACCTCGAGCTGACGACGGACGGAACCACCCAGCAGGTGGTGGGGACGCGTTTCACCGGGCTGCAGGTCCCCCAGGGTGCGACGATCAACAACGCCTACGTGCAGTTCCGCACCGACGAGGTGAGCACCGGGGATGTGTCGTTGACGATCCGTGCGGAGAACACCGACAACGCCCCGACCTACCAGGCGATCTCCGGCAGCATGGTCGCGAGGGCAACCACTTCGGCCAGCGTGGCCTGGAGCCCGGTGGCGTGGAGCACCGTCGGCGAGACCGGCCCGGGCCAGCGCACCCCGAACATCGCCTCGGTCGTACAGGCCGTCGTCGACCGATCCGGTTGGAGCGCCGGCAACGCCCTGGCGCTCCAGTACAGCGGCACTGGACGGCGCACCGCCGAGGCCTATGAAGGCGGAGCCACCTTCGCTCCGCTGTTGCACGTGGAGTTCACGGTCGACGGTGACGGTACGCCGACCAACAGCGCGCCGGTGGTGGACGCGGGTCAGGACGCGACGACCACGCTGCCGGCATCGGCGTCGCTCGACGGGACGGTGACCGATGACGGGCTGCCGGATCCGCCGGGGGCGACGACGAGCTCGTGGTCGACGGTGAGCGGTCCGGGGGCGGTGACGTTCGGGGATGCGTCGGCGGTGGACACCACGGCGTCCTTCAGCGCT
>Ga0075331_1000102_pt1 | contig 16850 bp, 20 predicted proteins | sample MayberrySE_TuleA_FD_120090 | JGI IMG/M metagenome (GOLD analysis project Ga0075331, IMG submission 120090) | Natural and restored wetland microbial communities from the San Francisco Bay, California, USA, that impact long-term carbon... | ecosystem: Environmental > Terrestrial > Soil > Wetlands ... | reverse complement strand
GTGGACCCGAAGTCGACGCAGGCGACGAGCTGCCCGCTGGTCGAGACCCGGCTCAACTCCCCAGAGCCCGGTCCAGGTCGGCCAGCAGGTCGTCCACGGTCTCGATCCCGACCGACAGCCGGATCAGGTCGGGGGACACCTCCAGGTCGGTCCCGGCGACGGACGCGTGGGTCATCCGACCGGGGTGCTCGATGAGCGACTCCACGCCGCCGAGCGACTCGCCGAGCGTGAACACCTCCGCGCGGTCGCACACCTCCAGCGCACGAGCCTCCCCGCCCTTGACGCGGAACGACACGATGCCGCCGTACCGCTTCATCTGCCGCGACGCGACCTCGTGCCCGGGGTGCGATTCAAGGCCGGGGTAGATCACCTCCTCGACGGCCTCGTGGCCGGAGAGGAACTCGACGACCTTCTCCGCGTTGTCGCAGTGCCGGTCCATGCGCACGCCGAGCGTCTTGAGCCCGCGCAGCGTGAGCCAGGCGTCGAACGGCCCGGCGACGGCGCCGATGGAGTTCTGGTGGAACGCGATCCTCTCGGCGACGGCCAGGTCGCGCACCACGAGGGCGCCGCCGACCACGTCGGAGTGGCCGCCGCAGTACTTCGTGGTGGAGTGCACGACGACGTCGGCGCCGAGGGTGAGCGGCCGCTGGAGGTACGGCGACGCGAACGTGTTGTCGACGACGAGCAGCGCGCCGGCCTCGTGCGCCACCGCCGCCACCGCCTCGATGTCGCCGATGTTGAGCAGCGGGTTGGTCGGCGTCTCCATCCACACGATCTTCGTCTCGCCCGGCTCGATCGCGGCCCGGATGGCGTCCACGTCGGACACCGGCGCGGCGGTGTGCGTGAGGCCCCAGCGGGACTCGACCTTCGCGAACAGGCGGTAGGTGCCGCCGTACGCGTCGTCCGGCACGACCACGTGGTCGTGCGGTCCGCAGAGCGCGTTCAGGAGGGTGTGCTCGGCGGCCAGCCCGCTGGCGAACGCGAACCCGCGCTCCCCCTCCTCGAGCGCGGCGATGTTGCCCTCGAGGGCGGTGCGGGTCGGGTTCGCGGAGCGGGAGTACTCGTAGCCGCCGCGCATCCCGCCGACGCCGTCCTGCTTGTAGGTGCTGGTCGCGTAGATGGGCGGGATGACCGCGCCGGTCATCGGGTCGGGCTCGTAGCCGGCGTGGATCGCACGCGTCTCGAAGCCGCTCTTCTGCCGGTGCTCGCTGGTGTGCTCGCTCATGGCCGCGAGCCTAGCCGTCAGGCGGCAGGCCCCCGGCCGCGCACGTCGGCGACCTGGTCCATCGCCGCGCGCAGGTCGGCGAGCCAGTCCTCCTCGTGCTGGCCGACCAGCCGCACGCACCAGGCGAGAGCCTCGGAGCGGGACCGGGCGACCCCGGAGGCCACCAGCGTGTCCAGGACCTGACGCTGTGGTTGCCGCAGCCGCGTCATCACCGGCGCGGCGACGTTGGTCCACAGCTCCTGGCGTCCGCCGACCTCGACGCCCCACGAGACCTTCCGCTCGTAGCGGCGCTGCGCCTCACGGTCGATCTGCATGCGCAGCTCGCGGGTCTCCTCGCGAAACGCTCGGGCCCGACCTGCACGGGCCTCGTCCCGCTCCGCGTCGGACACGGCTTCGTCGAGCGCGACGTCGGGGAGGGTCAGGACCACGGTGATCTCCTCCCGGTCGACCGTGACGCGGGCGGGCTCGCCCTGCCACTCCTGGGGAACACGGCCCGCGAACCAGCCGCGGATCCGCTCGAGCTGGGCATCGGTAATCATGTAATCGAGATTACATCTAGTGTCGGCCGCCGTCCCGCTCGTCTGGACCAGCACCCCCGACCGTGCGAACTCACTCCGGCGTGACGCGTCTCCCCGGGAAGGATCGGCCCGTCCGACGCGTTGGGCCCTTCGAACCCCTGACATCGGTGCGGCGCCGCGCGTACGACAACGGCTCGCCGACCCGTACCGAGGTCCGCCCTCACAGCGAGCCCAGGAGGCACCGTGCTGTTCAGCCGCCACAAGACCGAGCTGCCTGCTCCCGACCAGACCCTGCCCGGCCGCACGGAGCAGTGGTTCACGCTCGCCGAGCGACACCTGGTCCTGGACGCGCCGCTGGTGACCCCGCCGTCGGAGATCCCCGACGGCCATGAGGTCGCCATCTTCGGCGCCGGCTGCTTCTGGGGCGTCGAGGAGATCATGTGGCAGGTCCCGGGCGTGTGGTCGACGTCGGTCGGCTACGCCGGCGGGACCACGCCGCACCCGTCGTACGACGAGGTCTGCTCGGGCCGCACCGGCCACACCGAGGCGGTGCGCGTGGTCTTCGACCCGGCGCGGGTGTCGTACGGCGACCTGCTGAAGACGTTCTTCGAGGCGCACGACCCGAGCCAGGGGATGCGGCAGGGCAACGCCGTCGGCACCCAGTACCGCTCGGCGGTCTACTGGACGACCGAGGCGCAGCGAGGCGTGGCCGAGCGGCTGCGCACGGCGTACGAGCCGGTCGTCCGGGAGCGCGGCTACGGCCACATCACCACCGAGATCGCGCCCGCCCCGACGTACTACTACGCCGAGGACCTGCACCAGCAGTACCTCGCGAAGAACCCGAACGGCTACCGCTGTCACGCCAACACCGGCGCGCCGATGCCGTGGCCGGTCGACGGCGTGGAGACGAAGCTCGCCTGATCGGCAGCCCAGGTGTTCCCGGAGAGGTCCGGGCTCACCGGGCATAGGATCCGTGCGACGCCAGCGACCCATACCTTCTTGCGGCGCTGCCCGTCGACGGGAGCGTGGGACGTGCTGCACGGTGAACACATCGGGCTGCGGCTCGTGCGTGAGACGGACCTCCCGGCGTTGCATGCCTTCGAGACCGACCTGGGCACGCGAGGTTCCTACTTCCCACTCGGCGTCAGGAGCGAGTCGGCCCTCCGGGCCGAGTTCGCGAGGAACGGCCTCTGGGACCGGGATGAGGGCATGCTCCTCATCACGACACCCGACGAGATCGTCGGCGAGATCGAGTTCTTCCCGATCACGCACTACTTGGTGGGCTACGAGATCTCCTACCAGCTCTTCGGAGAACGCCACGCCGGTCACGGGTACACCAGCGAAGCGGTGGGGCTGCTCGTCGAGTACCTGTTCGGGCTCAAACGCGTCAACCGGCTACAGCTGAACATCCATACGGAGAATGCGGCGTCAAGACGCGTGGCGGAGAAGTGCGGCTTCACCTTCGAGGGCGTCATGCGTGGAGCGTGGTTCCACAAGGGTGCCTACCACGACCTCGAGATCTGGTCTCTGCTTCGCGACGAGGTGCGCTCGCCGGCGGGAGCGGGCGTTGGAACGTGATCGGAGGGGTACCGGCCCGGTGAAGAGGTGAGCGCGATGAGGGTTCTGCGCGGTCTTGGCGGATCGGTCCTGTGGATCTTGGCCGGCGTCGTCGGTCTGCTCGGGATCGTGCTGTCGGTGACGGTGATCCTCCTGCCGCTCGGCATCCCGTTGCTGATGCTGGCCCGCCGGCTGTTCCGCTACTCGATGAGGCTCTTCCTCCCGCGCGAGGTGCGGCATCCGGTCCAGGAGACCGGGAAGTCGGTCCGCCGCAAGACCAAGGACGCGTCGAGCTCCGTGGCCGCCGCCACGCCGGACGTGAGAGGTGCTCGCAAGGCCGGCAAGAAGGTCCGCAAGAAGGCTCGCAAGAAGAAGAAGTCCGTCCTCGGCCGGCTTGCTGACCTCGCCTAGGACGCCGACAGCACTCGGGCCTTGAGCGGTCGGGCCTCCTGGTCCCACACGACGGCCACGTCGCCATCGGGTGCGACCACCGCCTCCGCGGACTCGAGGACCTCCACGCCCGAGTCCGGCGACAGGGTGAACCGCTCGCTCCAGCTCTCGCCGTCGGGGAGGTACCTCCCGTACAGGGCGTAGCAGCCCCACCCGAGGAAGAGGTCGCCGGCGTTGTTGATCGCCACGAGCATCTCGGTCACCGTCGGTCCGGGAGACGCGATGAGCACGGGGTCGGTCCATGGCGAGTCGGGGGTCCGCTCGGTCAGGTCGACGCGGCCGCCGCTGCGTCCCATCGCGACCACGGCCCGGCCGGGGCCGTTCATCGCCAGCGCGAAGTCGCTGACCTGCGCACCAGGCGGAGAGACCCTCCGAGCCGGCTGCCAGCGCCCGACGGTGGGACGGTAGGCCGCCCGCACGCGCGAGAAGTCCGGCGAGAACGCCACCACCGCGTTGCCGGCCCGGTCGACCGCGAGCTCGTGCGCGTAGCCCTCGGGAGCAACCGCCACCGGCTTCGTCCAGCCCACACCGGGCAGCCGCCGCCGGGCCACGAGCGCCTGAGGATGACCGAAAGGCTGCCGGCCGTGGACCAGGGTCGCGGTGCCGTCGGCGGCGATGTCGACTACGGGGTGGCGCACCGGGCCCTTCGGGGTCACGTCGGTGGGACCGCGCCAGGGACCGAACGCGGGGCGGAACGCCGACTGGATGCGCCACGGCACGTCCCGGTCGTCGCTCCCCCATGCCCACGCCACCACCACGGCACCACGCGGGCTGACTGCGAGGTCGACCTCCGCAGCTCCGTAGGGGTCCTCCCCGTCGTCGGGGTATCCCGTGACCGTCCGGTCGTCGGAGAGCCGCACCGGCTCGGACCACGTCCCGCCCAGCGGCCGCCGGGCGGCGAGCACGCCGTCGGTGAAGCCCGGGCGACGTGAGAGCCAGACGACCGTCACGTTCCCCCTGACGTCGGCTCCGACGACAGGTGCGTAGCCGCGACCGAGCACCCGGGGCTTGCCCCAGCTGCCACCGGCCGGACGCCGCGCGGCGACGACCTGCTGCGGCCACGAGCTGGTCGCCCACGCGACGGTGACGGTGCCGCGGCCGTCGACGGCGAGCGCCTGGCTCTGCGGGTTCGCAGCCAGCCTGGTCACCGCGGACCACTCCGGTGTGGAACCTGTGGTCTCCGCGGCGCTCGGAACGATCGCGAGGGGTGCCCCGGCCAGCACCATGAGTCCTATCGCCGCGGCGAAGCGCTTGTTGGTCATGGCCGACCTCCTGTCGCCGGGCCGCGGACCCACCGCCCCTGACCAGGATGCGCCGACGGGAGGTGGCCCGCTACGGCCGGTCGACCCGGACACGGGGGCCGTTCGAACGGGCACTTGCGCCGATTGGCACGTGCCAATCGCCGGATCCGGGCAGGAGTGCCGGTCGGAACGGCCCGTCCGGCGGGGTCAGCCGACGTCGCGGCGCCGGAAGCCCGCGAAGGCGACCAGCACGAGGAACAGCGTCACGAGGCTGACCCAGCCGAGCCCGGACCAGTCGGGGTCGGGCAGCACCACCGGCGGGACGTGACGCAGCGGGCTGATGTCGAGCGCCCAGTCCGGCAGGTCGAACGTCGGGCCGAGGATCGTGAGGCCGAACGTCGCGACGACGCCCAGCCAGCCGACGACCCGCTTGGCGGGATGGGCGCCGACCGCGGCGAGGGCCAGCGCCACGAGGGTCCACACCGCCGGCACCGTTGCGACGGCCTGGAAGGCCACGTCGACCGCGGAGATCGTGTCCTTGACGCTCGCGGCGACGAGCCCGATCACCGAGCCGCCCACCAGCATGGCCACTCCGGGTGCGAGGAACGCGATCACGGCGTTGCTGGCGAGGTACGTACGACGCCGTACCGCCCCGGCCAGCAGCGGCTCGGCGCGGTAGTCGGTCTCCTCGGCGTACATGCGCATCACCACACCGACGCCGAACACCGCCGCGATGATGCCCACGAGCTGCAGGACGGTCATGAGGAACGCGAACTCGAGATCTGCCTCGGCGACCACCCCCGCGGCCAGCAGCCGGGCGATGCCCGGGTCGTCGGCCACCACCTCGCCGATCGACGTCGCGAGGTAACCGAACACCACGCCGAGCCCGGCGAACGCCACCAGCCAGGACACCAGGGACCCGCGGTTGAGCCGGAACGACAGCCACCAGATGTTCGCGCCCGTGCCGCGTGCGGGACCGGGACGCGGCGGGATGAGGCCCATGCCGTAGTCGCGGCGCGCGTGCAGGGCGAACGCCACCCCGACGAGCCCGACCGCGAGGCCCAGCGCCAGGAGCAGCGGCCAGGGATCGTTCTGGGTCGCCGGCCGGGTCTCCTGGAGCCACCCGATCGGCGTGAGCCAGGCCGCCCACTCCGGCGCTCCGCTCGAGTCGACGTAGCCGCGGGCGACGTACAGGATGCCCAGCGCCGCGACCGCGAGACTGTTCGCCGCGCGGGCGTCCGAGCCGAGCTGGACGGCGACCGCGGCCACCCCGGCGAACATCAGCCCGGACGCCGCGTACGTCGACGACAGCAGCAACGTGGGAAGCGCCGCTCCCCCGACGGACACGGTGGCCACGAAGGAGACGACACCGAGGGCGACGGACGCCACCGTGGCCATCAGGACCGCGACGGTGAGCCGGGCCTGCCGCCCGAGGACTCCGGACGCCAGCAGCTCGGCCTGGCCGGAGTCCTCGTGCGCGCGGCTGTTGCGCACCACGATGAAGATCGCCATGAGGGCCGCGAAGAACGCCCCCAGGACGCCGGCCCGCCAGGAGTTGAACCCGTCGGACGTCATCAGGTCGCGGGGCGGCCCGAACACCAGCGCGAGGGCCGGGTTGGCGCTCAGCCGCGTCGACAGGGCCAGCCGGTCCTCGGGGTCGGGGAAGACCCAGGCGTAGGCCAGGATCGACGACACCGACAGCACCGAGATCAGCACCACCCACGGGCCGATGTTGCGGGCGTCCTGGTGCAGGGAGACCTTGAGCAGCGGCCGCACGCCGGTGAAGGAGCTCATGACACGGCCGCGTCGTCGTAGTGCCGCAGGAAGAGGTCCTCCAGCGAGGCGGGTGTGACCGTCAGCGCGGACATGTCGTGGCGCACCAGCTCGGCCATGATCGCGTTGACCTCGTCGGGCTCCACCGCGGCCGTGTACCGGTCGCCGTCGAGCCGGGTGTCCGGCCCGTCGAGCAGCGCCGAGCCGGGGTCCGGGCGCCGGCCGAGCAGGGCGGTGACGGTGACGCGCGACTGGCTGCGCAGCTCCTCCAGGGTCCCGGTCTGCACGACCCGGCCCTCGCGGATGATGCTGACCCGGTCCGCGAGCGTCTCGACCTCGCTGAGGATGTGGCTCGACAGCAGGACGGTCCGGCCCTTGGTCTTCTCGGCCGCGATCTCCTCGGTGAACACCGCCTCCATCAACGGGTCGAGGCCCGAGGTGGGCTCGTCGAGGAGCAGCAGCTCGACGTCGGACGACAGCGCGGCGACCAGCGCCACCTTCTGCCGGTTGCCCTTGGAGTACTGCCGCCCGCGCTTGGTGGGGTCCAGCTCGAACCGCTCGAGGAGGTGCTCGCGCCGCCGCTCGTCGAGGCCACCGCGGAGCTTCCCGAGCAGGTCGATCGCCTGACCGCCGGTGAGCCCCGGCCACAGCGACACGTCGCCGGGGACGTACGCCAGCCGCCGGTGCAGCTCGACCACGTCGCGCCACGGGTCGCCGCCCAGCAGCGCGACCTCGCCGCCGTCGGCACGGAGCAGGCCGAGCAGCACGCGGATCGTCGTGCTCTTGCCGGCACCGTTCGGGCCGAGGAAGCCGTGCACCTCGCCGCGCCGGACGGTGAGGTCGAGCCCGTCCAGGGCTCTGAAGGCGCCGAACCTCTTCACCAGGCCGCGTACGTCGACCACCGGCTGTGTCTGGTTGCTCATCGTCCGGGCTCCGCTCGATCAGGTGAGGGCCGGTGGGCCACGTGAGCCGCGCCGGCACCGAGGGGAAGGTCGTCGAGCAGGTAGCGCGCCACCGTGGGGGTCACGAGCGCGACGAGCTGCTCCGCGGGCAGGCCGGCGAGCGGCTCCGCCTTGATGATGCGGCGGGCCATCACCAGCCCGAGCATCTGGGAGAGGACGAGCGAGACCCGGGTCTCCACCTCGTCGGGTGGCAGGTGGACCAGGCGGTCCGAGGCGGCCTTCAGCACGACCGCGCCGAAGAACTGCCGGGCCATCGCCGCGGACTCCTCGGTCGACACCGCGGTCCGCAGGAAGCTCGCCATCGCCGCGCCGGTGTGCGGGTCGTCCCAGACCGTCAGGAACATCCGCACGAGCCGCTCCGGCGCCTGCTCCGGCCCGTCGGCGAAGACCTCGTCGAGCAGCACCGCCGGCTCGATCGGGATCTCCAGGGCGGTGCGGAACAGCGCGTCCTTCGTCCCGAAGTAGTGGTGCACCAGCGCCGGGTCCACGCCCGCCTCCGCGGCGATCTGGCGGATGGAGGCACCGTTCAGGCCGTGCGCGGCGAACAGCCGCCGCGCCGCGGCCAGGATCGCTCCCCGGGTGTCCGGCTGGCCCGGCCGGCGTCCGGTCCGCGGCCCCGCACCTGCGCTCGTCACCACACGTCACCCTCTAACTCAACAGTCGATGAGTTCGAAGGTAGCCCGGCGTGCGCCCCTAAGTCAACGGTCGTTGAGAAAAACTCCGGACGGGCCCCCGCGGCGCCCGGTCGGTCCCTCGGCTCCGCCCGTCAGGCGTCGAGCGGAGCACGGGAGCGCTGCACGAGGACGGCGGCCGCGAGCACCGCCGCGGACACCCACAGGTTCACCTCGCCCCAGACCCAGCTCGGGTCGTCGGGCTGCAGCGCAGCGGCGACCGACCCGCCGATCCCGGCGCTGAGCACGACCAGGACGATGACCCCGAGGGCACCCAGTGCCCGCACCCACGTCGGCCGGCCCGCGAGCAGCCAGGCGCCGAGCGCCCCCGCCCCGACCAGCGCGCTCAGGAGCCCGGCCACGAACAGCGGACTCTCCAGGGGGCTCTTGTCCAGGCCCCCGGCGATCCCGATGGCGGTCGCCTTCGCCGCCCAGAAAACCACGGCCCCCGCCGCCCCGAGCAGGGCCACCCGTCCAGCCGCCATCATGTTCCCCACGTCGTCGACAGTTCCGGTTCGACCGTAAGCCCGGTCCCACGGACGTCGCAGGCGAACGGGGGACACCGGGCCCCGGCGGCGGCCGGGGCCCGAGCGTCAGATCGCCTCGTGCTGGCCGCTGAGCGAGGCGGTGCACATGTCGTAGCACCCGCCGTAGAACGCCGGGGTCGTGTCCACCCACCCGACCGCGCGGTAGCGCCGGATCGGGTGGTGGCAGTGCCGGCACGTGGTGGCGCCGAGGCTGCGGTGGAGGACGAACGCGGGCGCGAGATCGGTGGCCGCCTGCGGTGCTGGGCGGCGGACGGTGGTCATGGACCTCAGATCCTTGTGGAGTTGTGGTGTTCCACCACCTTTGTACGCCGGCGCGTTGGATCGTTCCAGGCACCTTGGTCTCGTCCCGGGGGGACCTTCTTCTCACGGCCGGGGGTTGCGAGGGAGCCCGTCGACCACGGCTACTACCGTGAGCGGTCATGACCGACCCCGTCGCCCTCACCTCCGTGGTCTCGACCGGGCTCGTGGCCCTGGTGGGGCTCGTCGTGGCCTACCAGATGAGCCGCGAGCAGCGCCGGAACGACCACCTTCGGGCGCGTGGAGAGCGCGCCTGGACCGTCGAGGCGGCGGGGATGGCCGATCTCGTGGCCACCTGCCGATCGCTGGTGGACGCTCTGGACCGGCCGGGTTCCTTCGACGCGATCGCCGAGCTGGACCTCGAGCGCGGCGACTACGAGGCGAGCGTTCGGGAGCACCTGGGGGTCAGTGAGATCGGCGTCCGCGTCGGCGACGTCGTGCGCCGCCTGCACGAGCTCGTCGCGGTGGTCGAGCTCTACGGGTCGCGCGAGTGCCGCGCGACGTTCGCCGACCTGCGCTGGCACCTGCGCGACTCGGGCTACGACCCGACGGCCTCGGACCGGCTCGCCGCGATCAGGAGGGGCAAGGCAGCGGCCATCGAGTCCAAGGACTACCGCAGTGCGGCCACCGCACGGCGTCTGGAGCGCGAGCTGCTCGAGGAGGCCAGGAACCGGCTGACCATCGACCTCGAACGGACCCGGGAGCTGGCCGAGCAGCTGATCACCGCGACCCGCGAGAGCATCGAGGGAGAGCCGGAGGCCCCGCGCCGGGGCTCGCGCCTGCGACGGCGCGGACGCTGACCGGGGCGGCGCCACTCGCCGGGCGCCGCTACTCGCCGCGCTGGCCGTCGATGGACTCCCGGATCAGGTCCGCATGCCCGTTGTGCCGCGCGTACTCCTCGATCATGTGCAGCACGATCCAGCGCAGCGAGAACTTCTCCCCCGTGCGCCGGTTCGCGCGCACCGACGCGGCGTGCAGCTCCTCCCCCGCCACCACTGCCCGCGAGTGCACGACGGTCCCGTCGTGCAGCGCGCGCAGCGCGGCAGGCTCGTCCGCGACCGCCGAGGTCCAGTCCCAGTCGGGCTCGGCCTTCCAGTCGACGTCCCGGAAGACGGGCGCGACGTCGTTGCCGGCGAAGACGTAGGAGAACCAGTAGTCCTCGACCAGCGCGAGGTGCTTGAGCATCCCGGCCAGCGTCATCGTCGAGGGCGGCAGGGTCCGCGCGAGCTGCGCGGCGTCGAGCCCGGCGGTCTTCCGTTCGAGCGTCGCGCGCTGGTAGTCGAGGAACGCGTACAGCAGCTCGCTCTCGGTGCCCCGTTGTGGTGGATCGGTGCGCGCGGTCATGGTCCCCGAGCGTAGGCCCGGGACCCCCGCCCCGTCCGCCGTACCCCCGTGCCCGGTCAGAGCCGCAGCAGCATGACGTGCAGCCCGACCAGACCGTGCCGGGGGTGGTCGAACGCCTCGGGCACGGTGCACAGGATCTCGAAGCCGAGGTCCTTCCAGAGCGCGACCGCGGCGGTGTTGGTCTCGACGACCGCGTTGAACTGGATCGAGGCGAACCCTCGCTCGCGGTGCCACGCCACCATGTGCTCGCCGAGCGAGCGTCCCACGCCGCGGCCGCGGGCGGAGGCCGGCACCATGAAGCTCGCCGTGCCGACGTGGGCGCCCCGGCCCCCGCGGTTGGGCCCCATCTTCGCGGTGCCGAGGACGGTCCCGTCGTCGTCGACCGCGACCGTCGTCGCGCCCGGCGGCCGCTCCATCCAGAGCGAGCGCGCGATGTCCTCGGGCAGGTCGGCGTCGAAGGCGTAGGTCTCCTCGGCAAGCACCACCTCGGAGAAGATCGGCCAGATCGCGGCCCAGTCGTCGGCGGTCGCCTCACGGATCAGCACGGCGCGAGCGTAGCCCCACTAGCCTCGGGGCGTGCCCGACCACCTGCTGACCCGCTGGGGTCGCGCGCTCGACCCGGAACGGGTGCTGCCGGAGTACCCCCGGCCGCAGCTGGTCCGCGACTCCTACCTGAACCTCAACGGGCGCTGGGAGATCGCGTTCCGTCCGCTCGGGGACCCCGAGCCGCGGGAGTACGACGGTCAGGTGCTCGTGCCGTTCTCCCCGGAGGCCCCGTTGAGCGGGGTGGGCCGGCAGCTGCGGCCCGACGAGCACCTCTGGTACCGGCGACGCGTCGACCTCCCGGCCGGGTTCCACGACGGGACCGGGCGGGTGCTGCTGCACTTCGGGGGTGTCGACCAGTCGTGCGTGGTGTGGCTCAACGGTATGGAGGTCGGCCGGAACGAGGGCGGCTACCTGCCGTTCGCCTGCGACGCGACCGATGCTTTGCGTCACGACGGCAACGTGCTCGTCGTCCGGGTCCGCGACCTGGGCAACAGCCGCGGCCCGAGCAGCGGCAAGCAGCGGCTGCACCACGGCGGGATCTGGTACACCGCGCAGTCCGGGATCTGGCAGACCGTGTGGCTGGAGCGGGTGCCGCCGACCTGGGTGCAGCGCCTCGACCTGGTGCCGCTGCTCGGCGACGGTGCGGTGGAGGTGACGGTCTCGGCGGGTGCGACCAGCCGGGCGACGGGCTCGACCGGCCGGGCGGGGGTCCGGGTGCTCGCGCACGGCCGGGAGGTCGGCTCGGCCGAGGTGACGCCCGGCCGGCCCACGACGATCCCGCTGACCGCCGTACACCCGTGGACCCCGGACGACCCGTTCCTGTACGACGTCGAGGTCACCGTCGGCGACGACCGAGTGACGTCGTACCTCGGCCTCCGCTCCGTCGCGGTCGAGCCGGACGCCGACGGCCACCCGCGGCTGCTGCTCAACGGCGAGCCCTACCCGCACGTCGGCGTGCTCGACCAGGGTTGGTGGTCCGACGGGCTGATGACGGCGCCGTCCGACGAGGCGATGGCACACGACGTCGCGACCATGAAGCGGCTCGGGTTCACGCTGCTGCGCAAGCACGTCAAGGTCGAGCCGCTGCGCTGGTACCACCACTGCGACCGGCTCGGCATGCTGGTGTGGCAGGACCTGCCCAACGGCGGCGGCCGCTACCGCACCGCCGCGGTCACGTGGCCGGGCCGGCGCTGGTGGCCACGGCTGCGCCTGCGCGACGACCGACCGTGGTCGCGGCGGCTGCTGGGTCGTGCCGACGCCGCCGGGCGCGACGCGTTCCGCGAGGAGCTGCGCCGCACGGTCGCGCTGCTGCGCAACGTCCCGTCGCTGACGGTGTGGGTGCCGTTCAACGAGGGCTGGGGCCAGTTCGACGCCGCGGCGCTCGCGCGGGAGCTCGCGGACCTGGACCCCACCCGGCTCGTCGACCACGCGAGCGGCTGGCACGACCAGGGTGCGGGCGACCTGCGGAGCCTGCACGAGTACGCACGGCCCTTCCGGGTGCCGCGGCTCCGGCGGCACGACCGTCGGGCGCTGGTGCTCTCGGAGTACGGCGGCTACGACCTGCACGTGGAGGGCCACACGAGCGGCGACCACGACTTCGGCTACCGCCACTTCGAGTCGGTCCCGGCGCTGGGCGCGGCGTTCACCCGCCTGCACGCGCAGCTTGCCGGCGAGGTGACGCGGGGCTTGACGGCGACCGTCTACACGCAGGTCTCCGACGTCGAGGACGAGGTCAACGGCCTGCTGACGTACGACCGTGAGGTCCTCAAGGTCCCCGAGGAGACCGTGCGCACCGCGCTGGTCCCGCTGCGGGAGGCGCTCAGTCGTGGTCGACGGGGTGCCGGGTGACGCAGTAGGGCCGGGCCGACGGGTCGAGCAGGGTGATCCAACCCTCCGTGCGCCGCACCTCCGTCGCCCCGAGCGCGACGTGCCGGGCCGCCTCCGCGTCGGCGTCGTCGCTGCCGAGGTCGAGGTGGGCGGTCACGCCGGGCTGCTCGTCGTCGAGCCGCTGGAGCAGCACCTGCAACGGCTGGGTGTCGGGTCGGACCAGGCGGCCGAACTCGCCGCTCTGCCGGCCCCGCTCCCAGCCGGTCAGCTGCTCCCAGAACGCCACCTCGCTCTCCCACCGGCTCGGCGGGATGTCGAGGCAGACCTGGTCGACGAGGCTGCGTCCTCCCGGCCACGCCGCCGGGCCGGGTCGCCGGGCTCCCGGGTGGCTGACGACGCAGAAGGTCATCCCGCCCGGAGACCCGCAGACGACGTACCCCTCCTCGAGGTAGCTGGCCGACGCGCCGAGGTCCTCGGCGTGGTCGGCGAAGGCGTGCACGTCGTCGGTGTGCAGGTCGAGGTGCAGCCCGCCCGGCGGCGACTGCACGACCCGCTGCAGCCTGAGGAACGGGTCGCCGTCCGGCGGCAGCAGCGTCGCGAACTCGTCACGGCGGCCGCGTCGCGGCGAGACGCGGTAGCCGGTCACGCGCGACCAGAAGACCTCCGCCTCGTCGGCGCGCTCCTCGGCGGTGTCGAGGAAGGCGGTGACCCAGCGCAGCGGGGTCACGACTCGAGGGGGACGCAGTCGTTGCCGCAGCCCGTGGAACCGCCCGCCGCGGTGTCGCCACCGGGCGCGTGGTCGGCCGGGCGGTGCAGCACCGCGTGCGACGGCTCGACCCGGGCGGTCTCGTCGATCACCGTCGCCCGGCCGTCGACGATGAGCGAGTAGCCGCCGGGCTCGTACGGCGGCCAGACGAGGGAGACGTCGGGGTGTGCGGCGAGGTTGCCGGAGGTACGGCGGCCGAGGCCGGTCACGAGCAGGCCGCCCTCCTCCAGGGTCGGGGTGACCGAGACGGCGTGCGCCCGGAGGTCCTCGCCCACGGTCAGCAGGTAGGCGAACGGGTGCCGCTGCAGGTGCTGTCCCAGCTCGCCGAGGTCGACCTTCACGCTCATGCCCTCAGCGTATGACGTCAGGCGTCGCCCCACTCCTCACCGGCGGGCACGAGCACGGCGGACCCGCCCGTCAGCGAGGCCACGAGCGGGCCGAGGTCCGCCGCTGACGCCGACGGGACCGCGAGGTGCAGCACCACCCGCTCGGCGTAGTCGGCTCCCAGCACCACCACGTCGCGCGACCGCAGCTCCGCCTCCCACCGCGCGGCGTCGGCGTGCGAGGCGGCCAGGTCGAACCGGGACATGAGGACGCGCCGCCGTACCCCCGCCTCGTCGAGCCCGGCCCGGACCGCGTCGCCGTACGCCCGCACCAGGCCCCCGGCGCCCAGCAGCACCCCGCCGAACCACCGGGTCACCACCGCGACGACGTCGCTGACCTCGCGGCCGCGCAGCACCTCCAGCATCGGCGCACCCGCCGTGCCCGACGGCTCGCCGTCGTCGCTGGACCGGGCAACCGCGCCGTCCGGCCCGAGCACGAACGCGGAGCAGTGGTGCCGGGCGTCCCAGTGCCGCTTGCGGGCGGCCTCGACGACGGCCCGTGCGGCATCCTCCGACTCGACGCGGCGCACGTCGCAGAGGAAGCGCGACCGCTTCACCTCGGTCTCGACCGACGCCGGCCGGGCGACCGTCAGGTACTCCGTGCTCATCGGGCCGCTCCCCTCAGCCCAGCCAGGTCTGCAGCACGTCCCAGCCGATCCGGACCGTGAACGCGGACACGACCACCACGAAGAACACCCGGACGAAGCGCGCGCCCCGGGCGACCGCGGTCCGCGCCCCGAGGTAGCCGCCGACCAGGTTGCAGGCGCCCATCACGAGCCCGACCTTCCAGAGCACCGCGCCCTGCGGGATGAACACGCACAGCGCCGCGACGTTCGTGGCCCAGTTGGCCATCCGGGCCTTGGCCGAGGCCTCGAGGAAGTTGGAGCCCAACAGCCCGACGAGCGTGAACACGAAGAAGGAACCGGTGCCCGGGCCCAGCGCACCGTCGTAGAACCCGATGACCAGCCCGGCCAGCATCGCCGCCAGCACGTGCCGGTGCCCGGCGAAGCGCAGCGCGGTGACCGCACCGACGTCGGGCTTGAGGAGCACGTAGGTGCCGACCACGACCAGCACGACCAGGATGATCGGGTTGAACGCCGACTTCGGGATCTGCGACGCGACCACGGCGCCGCCGGCGGAACCGAGGAACGCCAGGATCATCAACGGGACGAAGGTCTTGGGATCGGGCCCCACCCGGCGGTAGTAGGTCACCGAGCTGACCGTCGTGCCGCACACCGACCCGAGCTTGTTCGTCGCGAGGACCTGCACCGGAGTCGCGCCGGGGAGACCGATCACGAGGGCGGGCAGCTGGATCAGCCCGCCGCCACCGACCACCGCGTCCACGAACCCGGCCGCGAGGCCCGCGAGGCCGAGCAGCACCAGCACGAGCAGTGACGGGTCCTCCACGCGCGCCACCCTAACGACGGTGCCGCGGGGGTACGGCGGTCGGCCTCACGCGCCGTCGAGCAGCATCCGCTCCCGCTCGGCGGCGATCAGCGAGATCCTCGCCCGGACGTCCTGCCCGCACCCCGAGACGTCCCGCAGCACCGCGTCCACCGCGGCGACCGCCCGACGGGTGCGCTCCGTGGCGTCGCGGATCCGGTCACGCACCGCCCAGTCGCTGAAGATGTTGTCGAACCACACGTCGAACAGGCGCGTCATCTCGCCGACCTCGACACCCCGCACGGCGGCCATCCGGACGTCCGCGAGCTCGCGGCTGAACGCCTGCAGGGCCTCGTCGGCCCGGCGCAGCTGGGCGGTGGCCTCGTCGATGCGGGCGTACTTCATCGTGTCGGTGACCAGTCCGCCGCCCCCGAACGTGTCCCAGGTCGACCAGCCCCCGGCGCTGCTCAGGAGCCGGTCCGCCTCGACCAGGCACTCCCGCGCGCGGCGCCCGGCGGCATGCGCCTCGGCGAGCTCGTGGTCCTCCGCCTCCAGCCGGCCGCGCTCCTCGGAGAGCGCGGTGAGCCGCTCGCCGGAATCCGGGTCGTGGTCGCGAAGCCAGGCGTCCATGGCCGCCAGCGCGCCGGTGTAGCGGCGCTCGACGTCCCCGAGCCCCCGCACCTGCTCGGCGTAGGCGTCGGCGTCCCACCGCGCGGTCGCCAGCCGCGCCTGCACGTCGGCCAACGCGTAGCGGGCGGCGTCGCGCTCCGCGGTCTCCCGGTCGAGGTCCGTGTCGCGCCGGCCGGTGAGTCCCGCCCAGATCCGGGTCGGCGAGAAGGACTCCAGCCGCTCGACGTCGCGCTCTTCCTGCCGCAGCGCGGAGGCCCGGGCCTCGGCCGCCCGTTCGAGCTCGTCGACCCGTGCCCGCGCCTCGGCGAGCCGGCGCCCCAGCCGGGTCCGCTCGTCGCGGTCGCGGACCGCGGTGGCGAGCTGGTCGTGGATGTCTGCTGCCCCGTCCGTCACGGGTCCAGAGCCTAGGCGCTGTCCGGCCGCGCTCGGGATCGGCCGCGCCGACTACGCGACGAACCCCTCCTCCTCGAGCCAGTCCATCGCCACGTCGGTCGGGTCGCGCCCGTCCACGTCGACCTGGGCGTTCAGCTCGATCAGCGTCTTGTCGTCGAGCTTCTCGGCGACCGGGCCGAACAGGTCCTTCACCTGCGGGTGCTCGTCGACGACCTCCTCGCGGAACACCGGGGAGACGTTGTACTTCGGGAAGAACTGGCGGTCGTCCTCGAGGACGGTCAGGTCGAGGGCCTTGATCCGGCCGTCGGTGGTGAAGATCTCGCCGAAGTTGCACTC
>Ga0075331_1000101_pt1 | contig 16935 bp, 15 predicted proteins | sample MayberrySE_TuleA_FD_120090 | JGI IMG/M metagenome (GOLD analysis project Ga0075331, IMG submission 120090) | Natural and restored wetland microbial communities from the San Francisco Bay, California, USA, that impact long-term carbon... | ecosystem: Environmental > Terrestrial > Soil > Wetlands ... | reverse complement strand
GGGTTCGACGACGTGCGGATCCTCAGCGTCGCGGGCGGTGCCCCGGCGGTCGTCGGCCGCCGGCCGGCCCCGGAGGGCGCCCCCACCGTTCTGCTGTACGCCCACCACGACGTGCAGCCCGAGGGCGACCTCGCGAGCTGGAACACCGCGCCGTTCGAGCCCACCGAGCGCGGAGGGCGGCTGTACGGCAGGGGTGCCGCCGACGACAAGGCCGGCATCGCCGCGCACCTCGCTGCCCTCCGTGCCCACGACGGGGCGCCGCCGGTCGGCGTGACCGTGCTGGTGGAGGGCGAGGAGGAGATCGGGTCGCCGACGTTGGAGGCCTTCCTCGCCGAGCACCACGAGCTGCTGGCCGCCGATGCGATCGTCATCGCGGACTCGGCGAACTGGGACGTCGGCGTCCCGGCGCTCACCACCTCCCTGCGCGGCCTCGTCGACTGCGAGGTGGAGGTGCGAACGCTCACCCACGCGGTGCACTCGGGCCTCTTCGGCGGTGCGGTTCCGGACGCGCTCACCGCGATGTCGAAGCTGCTGGCGACGCTCCACGACGACCAGGGCAACGTCGTCGTACCTGGCCTCGCGCACTCGCCGGCGGCCGATCTGGACTACCCGCTGGAGCGCTTTCGCGCCGAGTCGGGGATCGCCGACGGCGTGGAGCTGATCGGGGGTGGCCCGCTGGTCGAGCGGTTGTGGACCCGCCCGGCGATCTCGGTGGTCGCCATCGACGCGCCGCACGTCGCCGAGGCGTCCAACACCCTCGTGCCCGTCTGCCGGGCCAAGGTGTCGATGCGGGTCGCACCCGGCGACGACGTCGACAAGGCGATGGATGCGCTCGTCACGCACCTGGAGTCACGGGCAGTGTGGGGGGCGCAGGTGACCGTGACCCCTGGGGAGCGTGGTGCGCCGTCGCGCATCGACGCCACCGGCCCGGTCTACGATGCCGCGCGGTCGGCGTTCCGCGAGGCGTGGGACGGCACGGACCCGGTCGACGTCGGGATCGGCGGCTCGATCCCGTTCATCGCGTCCTTCATGGCGGCGTACCCGAAGGCGGCGATCCTGGTGACGGGGGTGGAGGACCCGGACACCCGCGCCCACGGCGCCAACGAGGGCCTGCACCTGGCCGAGTTCGAACGGGTCTGCCTCGCCGAGGCGCTGCTGCTGGAGAAGTTGGCCGCGCTCTAGGTTGTCCTGCCCTCGGGTCGGACGAGGGGCGGCATCCGGGCGTCACCTACACTCATGGCGTGGCGCGTGGTGACGGTCTGCTCAGTCATGACCTCGATCCCCAGGACAAGGGTCCGCAGGATGCCTGCGGGGTCTTCGGTGTCTGGGCTCCCGGTGAGGAGGTCGCCAAGCTCGCCTACTACGGCATCTACGCCCTCCAGCACCGCGGCCAGGAGTCGGCCGGCATCGCGGTCAGCAACGGCGAGCAGATCCTCGTCTACAAGGACATGGGTCTGGTGTCACAGGTCTTCGACGAGTCGACGCTCGCGTCATTGCGGGGCCACGTCGGCATCGGCCACGCGCGCTACTCCACCACCGGCTCGAGCATCTGGCACAACGCCCAGCCGACGTTCCGGCCCACCGCGACCGGCGCGCTGGCGCTCGGCCACAACGGCAACCTCATCAACACCCACGAGCTGGCCGAAGAGGTCACGTCGCTCGCGGAGCAGGCAGGCCAGCTCGACCTGTCGCAGCGCCCGGTCGACGTGTCGACGACCGACACCTCGGTGATGACCGCGCTGCTCGCGGCGTACCCGGAGCTCACCCTCGAGGAAGCCGCGATGCGGGTGCTGCCCAAGCTGCGCGGAGCGTTCAGCCTGGTCTTCATGGACCAGGGCACCCTGTACGCCGCTCGCGACCCGCAGGGCATCCGGCCGCTGGTCCTGGGACGGCTCGACCGCGGCTGGGTCGTGGCGAGTGAGACCGCCGCGCTCGACATCGTGGGCGCGTCCTACATCCGCGAGGTCGAGCCGGGTGAGCTGATCGCGGTCGACGAGCACGGCCTGCGTGCCCAGCACTTCGCCGAGGCGAAGCCGAAGGGATGCATCTTCGAGTTCGTCTACCTCGCTCGCCCCGACACCCACATCAGTGACCGCCGGGTGCACTCGGTCCGGGTGGAGATCGGCCGCCGACTGGCCAAGGAGTTCCCGACCGACGCCGACCTGGTGATCCCGGTGCCGGAGTCCGGCACCCCGTCGGCGATCGGGTACGCCGAGGCGTCCGGAATCCCCTACGGCCAGGGCTTCGTCAAGAACTCCTACGTCGGCCGGACGTTCATCCAGCCCAGCCAGACCATCCGCCAGCTCGGTATCCGGCTCAAGCTCAACCCGCTGCGCGACGTCATCGAGGGCAAGCGGCTCGTGGTCGTCGACGACTCGATCGTGCGCGGCAACACCCAGCGAGCGCTGGTCCGCATGCTGCGGGAGGCGGGAGCCGCCGAGGTGCACGTGCGCATCTCCAGCCCGCCGGTCAAGTGGCCGTGCTTCTACGGCATCGACTTCGCCAGCCGCAGCGAGCTGATCGCCAACGGTCTGAGCTCCGACGAGATCTGCCGCGCGATCGGTGCCGACTCGCTGGCCTACATCTCCCTCGACGAGCTCGTCGCCGCGACGGAGGTGCCCAAGCAGAACCTGTGCCGCGCCTGCTTCGACGGGGTCTACCCGGTGGAGCTCCCGGAGCCCGAGCAGCTCGGCAAGAACCTCCTCGAGACCGACCTGCCGCTCGACGCGGCCGACGGCCTGGTCAGCCTCGTCGGCGGCGGTGGCGCCACCGACTCCCTGTCCCGCCCGTGACGGTAGAGCGAAGGAAGCCGCCCGTGTCGCACGAGTCCAGCTACGCCGCCGCCGGCGTCTCCATCGAGGCGGGCGACAAGGCCGTCGAGCTGATGAAGGTCTGGGTGGACAAGGCGCGTCGGCCCGAGGTGATGGGCGGCATCGGTGGCTTCGCCGGCCTCTTCGACGCGTCCGGGCTGAAGCGCTACAAGCGGCCGCTGCTCGCCTCGTCGGCCGACGGCGTCGGCACCAAGGTCGTCGTCGCCCAGCAGATGGACAAGCACGACACCATCGGCTTCGACCTGGTCGGGATGCTGGTCGACGACCTCGTCGTGTGTGGCGCCGAGCCGCTGTTCCTCACTGACTACATCGCCACCGGCCGGGTCGACCCCGAGCGGATCGCCGCGATCGTCAAGGGCATCGCCGAGGCGTGCGTGGTGGCGGGGTGCGCGCTGATCGGTGGCGAGACCGCCGAGCATCCCGGGCTGCTCGAGCCCGACGAGTACGACGTGGCGGGCTCGACCACCGGCGTCGTGGAAGCCGCCGACCTGCTCGGGGCGGGACGTGTCGAGGTCGGCGACGCGCTGATCGCGATGCGCTCGAGCGGTCTGCACTCCAACGGCTACTCCCTGGTGCGTCACGTGCTGCTGGACCGCGCCGGGTGGGCGCTCGACCGCGACGTACCCGAGCTCGGTCGCCCCCTCGGCGAGGAGCTGCTCGAGCCGACCCGGGTCTACGCCAAGCCCTGCCTGCGGCTCGCGCGGGAGACGGCCACCCGCGCGATGTCGCACGTGACCGGAGGTGGGCTCGCGGCCAACCTCGAGCGGGTGCTACCCGACGACGCCGGCGCCGTCGTCCACCGCTCCACCTGGACGCCACAGCCGATCTTCGACCTGGTGGGAGGCGTCGGCGACGTCGACCGCGCCGAGCTGGAGCGCACCCTCAACATGGGGATCGGCATGGTCGCCGTCGTGGCCGCGGACGACGCTGCGAAGGCGGTGCGACTGCTGGCCGAGGCCGAGGTCGACGCGTGGATCTGCGGCGAGGTCGTGCCCGGCGACGGCAGTGTGGTGCTCGACGGCTCCTACGCCTGATCCGTCCCACTATTGAGGGTCGGGTGTGCGTGTGAGGCTCGCGCCGGGTACCGTTGTCTCACGAGACGATGCACATTTCGCCCGGGCCTCGCGACGACGCCCGGCCCAGTTGCGCAAGGGGGTCGACCCTATGGGGCGCGGCCGTGCCAAGGCCAAGCAGACGAAGGTCGCACGCGAGTTGAAGTACCGCAGTTTCGACACGGACTTCAACCAGCTCGAGAAGGAGCTCCGCGGCGACGACGCGTCGACGGCCAACTCCTCGGATGACGTCGAGGACGAGTACTCCGACTATGTCCCGGACGACGAGTACTCCGACGACAACAGCTCCCGGCGCAGCTGACGTCGCCGCTCCACTGACGCGTCACCGCTCCTGTCGGCGGTGACGCGTCAGTCGCGCGGAGTGAGACGTCACCGCGGCAGCCAGACCGACCGCAGGCGGCCGACCTCGGCCATGCGGCGCTCGGCGATCCGGTCCGCCGCCACCGCCGGCGGCACGTCCTCGGCGGCGGCCAGGGCGAACACGCGCTTGGTCGTGTCGAAGATCTTCTCCGCCCGTGCCTTGGCGCGGTCGAAGGAGAAGCCTTCGAGCTCGTCGGCGACCTGGATGAGGCCGCCTGAGTTGACGCAGTAGTCGGGGGCATAGAGGATCCCCCGCTCGTCGAGCACCTTCTCGATGCCCTCGTGCGCCAGCTGGTTGTTCGCGGCACCGCAGATGATCTTGGCGTCGAGTACGTCGACGACCTCGTCGCTGATCGCGCCACCGAGCGCGCACGGTGCGTAGACGTCGATGCCGGACCGCACGAGCGCGTCGGCGTCGTCGACGACCGTCACCTCCGGGTGGATCCGTGCGACGTGGTCCACGGCTCGGCCGTCGACGTCGGTGACGACGACCTCGGCGCCGTCCTCTCGCAGGTGACCGACCAGATGCTTGCCGACCTTGCCGACACCGGCGACGCCCACTCGGCGGCCGGCGAGCGTCGGGACGCCCCAGACGACCTCGGCGGCCGCGCGCATCCCCTGGTAGACGCCGTAGGCGGTCAGGACGGAGGAGTCGCCCGCGCCGCCGTGCTCGACGGTGCGACCGGTGACGAAGTCGCACTCGCGGGCGACGACGTCCATGTCGGCCGAGTAGGTCCCGACGTCGCACGCGGTGTAGTAGCGCCCGCCGAGCGACTGCACGAAGCGACCGTAGGCCCGCAGCAGCGCCTCGGTCTTGATCTGCTCGGGGTCGCCGATGATCACGGCCTTGCCGCCGCCGAGGTCGAGCCCGGCCAGCGCGGCCTTGTAGGCCATGCCCTTGGAGAGGTTGAGGACGTCGTCGAGCGCGTCGGCCTCGTCGGCGTAGGGGTAGAAGCGGGTGCCGCCGAGGGCGGGACCGAGCGCGGTGGAGTAGATGCCGATGATCGCCTGCAGGCCGGTGGCCTCGTCGGAGCAGTAGACGACCTGCTCGTGGCCGGAGTGCTTGGCGAACACTCCGGGTACGCCGCCTGGGGTGTCAGCGGGTGCGGATGAACCGGTCACGGTGGTGACCCTTTCGTGTGGGTGGAGCTTGCCGGCGTGGCCGCGGGGGTGGTGCGGGCACGAGTCCACGATAGAGCCAGCGGGGCGCCTCGACGGCCTCGGTACGGCGGACGGGACGGGCGACGCGGCGATAAAGGTGGTCTGTTGCACACACCTTTCGACAGTCGAGTACGCTGGACGGCACAGGTAGATCGTCCAAATCGCGACATCAACCCGGTAAGCCGGTTACACGCCGATATCTGTTGGTGTCGCGGTGTGCCCGTTCTGGACGGTCAGTCTTGAGAGGAAGGCCGCCTGATGACGTCCCGAGCCACCGACTCGGAACCGCTGCTGACCCCAGCCGAGGTCGCAGCGATGTTCCGGGTCGACCCCAAGACCGTCACTCGCTGGGCCAAGGCCGGCAAGCTGAGCTCGATCCGGACGCTCGGCGGACACCGCCGCTATCGGGAGTCGGAGGTGCGCGCCCTGCTGGCGGGCATGCTGCCGGAGCAGCGACAGGCCGACGAGTCGGAGTAGCCCCGACCGGTCCCGGGGAGGGAGTGGACCGGTAGGAACGGCGCGTGCTGAGTGGTGCGCGCCGTCTTTGTTTGGTTGGCTGTCCGTTGTGCGGACATCGGCGTCTGGTTCGGTCGGACCACTGGTGGCGATCGCGGGCCTGCTGGCGGTCGCGGCCTTCGGCCTCGCGGGTCGCTCCAGGGTCACGCTGAGCCTCGACCCGGTGAGCCCCACCGGCCCGGCTCAGTGGAGCGCACTCGTCGCGGCCGACGCCGCGTGGGTGCTGGCCGCGACCGTGGTGATCGCCCGGACCTCCGTCAGCGGCACGCTCGGGCCGGCTCTGCGCAAGGCCCTGCTCGTCAACGCCGGGATGCTGCTCGTCCTGTTCCTCGTCGTCTCCGGTGGGATGGTGTCGGCGCCGAGAGCGGGGGCGCCTCCGGTCGTACGGCGGGTGCTGGACGGTGACGACCCGTGGACGACGCAGCTCGACGTACCCGGCCTGCGGTTCGTGCTGGCAGGGGTCGTGCCGCTGGCCGTGCTCGCGGCCGTCGTCGGCGCGGTCCTGCTGGTCTGGACGTTGGTCGCGACGCGTGGGCGTTTCCACCGCCGCGGTGCGACCGGAGCCCGGCCGGGGAGACCCGGCCGGGGACCACGGCGCGCAGCGTCGCCGGCCGGCGTGCTGGACGCGATCGTGCAGGCTCGACGCGCCCTCGCCACGGCGGAGCAGGACCGGCTGGCCGTCATCGAGGCGTACGCGGCGATGGAGCGGGCCGTCGAGGCACACGGCGCCGTGCGGCGTGCCGCCCAGACACCGGCGGAGTTCCTGCGGTCCGCGCTCGACGCCGACCTGCTGCGCGACGAGGCCGCTGCTCTTCGCCTGCTGCGGCTGTTCGAGCTGGCGCGGTTCTCGCACGAGGAGCTGCCGACCGGTGCGGCGGCGGCCCTCGACCGTGATCTCGGTGTCCTGCAGGCCGAGCTGGAGGCCACGGAGGTGACGACGCGATGAGGCATCTGCCGAGGCTGCACCTGCTGCTGCTCGTGCTGGCCTGGGTCGCCGCCGTGACCTGGGGGACGGCCGGCGTGGTGGTCGTCGGTGGCCTGGTCCTCGCGCTCGAGGTGCTGGTCTGGCGGGCAGAGCTGAGCCGCCCGTACCGGGTGCGTCTCGACCGGTTGCGTGCCGGACTTCGCCGCGGGTCGCGCCCCGCACCGTCGTACGACGCGGTTCGCCACGCCCTGCGGCTGGGGGCGCACAGCCGGCGCGAGTTCGACTTCGGGATGAGGCGGCGGCTCGAGCGGATCGCGAGCACCCGGCTCGTCGATGCGTACGGCGTCGACCTGCATCGCGACCCCGACCGCGCGCGTATCCTGCTCGGCCCGGAGGCATGGGAGCTGCTCGACCCGCGACGCCCGGTCAGCGGGGACCGCGGCGGCGGCGGTGTCTCGCTCGCCACCATCAAGCGACTCGTCGACCGTCTGGAGCGGCTGTGACCAGCACGCCTGCGCACACCCACGAGCTGGCTCGACGGATCCTGGCCGAGGTCGAGCAGGCCGTGCACGGCAAGCGGGAGGCGCTCGAGCTGGTGCTGATGGGTGTGCTCGCACGCGGCCACGTGTTGCTCGAGGACCTGCCGGGGCTGGGCAAGACGATGCTCGCGCGGTCGTTCGCCCAAGTGCTCGGCCTGTCGTTCAGCCGGGTGCAGTTCACCCCTGACCTGCTGCCGCAGGACCTCAGTGGCGCGGTCGTGCTCGACCCCCGGAGCCGTGACTTCGTCTTCCGCAGGGGCCCGATCTTCGCCCAGCTGCTGCTCGCGGACGAGATCAACCGGACACCCCCCAAGACCCAGGCCGCGCTCCTCGAGGCGATGGCGGAGCACCAGGTCACCGCCGACGGCGTCAGCCATGCTCTCCCGGCGCCGTTCGTCGTGCTCGCCACGCAGAACCCCATCGAGTACGAGGGCACCTACGCACTGCCCGAGGCGCAGCTCGACCGGTTCGTGCTCCGGTTGTCGATCGGCTACCTCGACGCGGACGGCGAGGCCGCGATGGTGCGGCGCAAGCTGGACCGTCGCGGCGAGGAGGTGCTGCTCGAGGAGGTCTGCAGCGCCGAGGAGCTGCTCGCGATGATGGCCGCACTGGAGTCGGTCGAGGTGCACCCGGACGTGCTCGACTACGCCGTAGCCGTCGTGCTGGCGACCCGGGAGCACCCCAAGACGCTGGTGGGAGCGAGCCCGCGGGGCACGTTGGCGGTGATCCAGCTGGCCAGGGCGGCGGCGGTGCTCGCAGGTCGCGGCCATGTCACACCCGACGACGTGAAGCGGGTCGCCGTACCCGCGCTCGGACACCGGCTGGTGCTGCGGCCGGAGCTCTGGGTCGCGCGGGTCACCGGCGACGACATCGTCGCCGAGGTGCTGCAACAGGTGGACACACCGCTGGTCGACCCGAGTCCGGTCGCCCGGATGTGGCGAGATGACGCTCGGCCGCTCCGCTGACCCCCAGCGGCCGCGTGACACCACGGTGCGGCTGCGCTGGTCACCCTCCCGGCTGACCCGGCGGCTCACGACGGCCGGTGGGCTCGCGGCCGCCGTCGCAGCATTCGCTGCACGACCCGGGTTGCTGGTGTTCGCCGCCCCCCTGCTGACCGCCCTGGCGCTGTGGGTCCGCCGGCCGCGCGCCGAGACGCTGCAGGTGCGGCTGGACCTCGAGCGTCCGCAGACCACCGAGGGACTGCCCGTCGACCTGCAGGCTCACGTCGCCGCCGACGGTCCGCTGGGGTCCCTGCGGGTAGCGGCCCGCGGCGAGCCGCAGGTGGCGCTCGCCGACCACGTCCTGGTCGCCCTCGGCCCGGTGGCCGACGGCGAGTGGAGCGCCGCTCCGACGCGGTGGGGACACTGGGTCGTCGGAACCGTGATCGCCGAGGCGACATCGGTGCACCGGGGCTGGGACGCTCGCGCGGTGGTGCAGGCTCCGGCGCTGACCGTCTACCCGCCGGCCACCGCGGCCGCGCGGGTGCCTCCACCACCGCACCTGCGAGCCCGGCTCGGTCCGCACGTGTCGCGCACCTCCGGAGCAGGCGTGGAGTTCACCGGCATCCGGCCCTACCAGGCGGGTGACCCGGTGCGTCGGGTCAACTGGACGGCGTCGAGCAAGGCCGACGAGCTCATGCTCAACGAGTACGCCCAGGAGCGGATGGGCGATGTGGTGGTGCTCGTCGACTCGATCCACGATCTCGGGCCCGCGGGTGCGAGCACCGTCGACGTGTCCGTCAGGTCCGCGGCCGTCGTCGCGCAGTCCTACCTCGCTGTCGCCGACCGGGTCGGCGTGGTGGCGTTCGGGAGCGCCCTGCGATGGCTGACCCCCACCACCGGGAGCCGCCAGTTCTACCGGGTCGTGGAGACCCTGCTGCAGGCCCGGCAGGCGCGCACGTACGTCGACCCGAGCGTGGACCGGATCCCGCTTGCCGCGCTGCCCAACGGTGCACTCGTCGTGTGCTTCAGCCCGCTGCTGGACTCCGTGGCGGTGGAGGCTGTCCGCGACCTGCGCGAGCGCGCGCACCCGGTCGTGGTGGTGGACGTCCTCACCGAGCGTGGGGTCGACGTCCGCGGCGACGAGGACCAGCTGGCGCTGCGGATCTGGCGGCTGGAGCGTGCGGCCGTGCGCAGGTCGCTGGAGCGCATCGGCGTCCGTGTGGTGCCGCACGCCGAGCTCGACGACGGGTCGTTGCACTGGCTCCGCCCCGGGCAGGAACCAGCGCAGGGACCTGTGCAGGGTCGCCCGGGTGGCGTCGGGGGTGTCGGATGACGGCGCGGTCCGGCCTGCTCGCGGTGGCGACGGCCGCCGGCTGGTTGGCGCTCGCGCTGGCGGCCGTGACCTCGCAGTCCACGCCGCTCGTCGCGGTCCTCGCCGGTCTGCTCTCGCTCGCGAGCTGGCACCGGCACGGCCGGGCGGTCGCGGTCGCGGTGCCGGTGGGGTGCGTCGTCCTGCTCGCCTCGGCGTCATCGGTGCTCCTCGCCGCCGCGGCTGGTGTGCTCGTGCTCGTGCAGCTGGTGCTTGCCGACGTGGCGGCCGACGCCCACGGCGCCAGGCGGGCGCAGCTGCGTGCGGCGTTGTCGCCCTTGGTGCCGGGCGGGGTGGCTGCCGCCGTGGTCGCCGTGCTCGTGGCAGCCGCCGCGCTGATCGGCGCCCGCGCACCGACCGCCGTGGTGGCGCCGGCGGTGCTGGCGGGGCCGCTGCTGGTGCTGGCGGCCGTCCTCCTCGCGCTCGGCCGGGAGACCCGCCGAGACTTCTGGCGCATGCTCACCCCTCGCCGCAGGTTGTCAGCGCTGACCCGCCGGTACGTCGAACGCGCCGGCGGCCGGTCCTGAGGCCTACCGGCTGATCTCGAACACACCGGCCGCCCCACGCTCCGCGTCCACCATCGCGTGGCTGACGAACGGGTACCGACCGGCCTCCGGGAACGTCAGCTCGACGTACCCGCCCTGGGCCGGCGCCAGCGCGAGGACCTGGCTGCCGCCGCGGTGCTCGTTGCCGCGTCGTACCAGGTAGGCGCCGTCGGAGAAGACGGTGTCGAACTGCGCGCCGACGACGTGCAGGGCCGTCCCCCGGTTCGGACCCGCGGCCAGGGCCCAGATCCGCACCCGCTCGCCGACCCGGGCGGTCAGAGGCCGGTGCCGGTACTGGTCGGCGTACCCGTTGAAGGTGACCAGGTCGGGGGCCTCTGCCGCCACCTTCGCCGGGTCGACCTCGTCGGCGCCGAGGTAGGACTCGGACTGTACGAGGAGGTACTCGCGGTCGACCTGCGGCAGGCTCGGGGGGTCGATGATCACCGCGCCGAACATGCCGTTGGCGATGTGCGCAGACATCGGCATCGTCGAGCAGTGGTAGAGCCAGATGCCGCTGCGCCTCGCGGTGAACCGGTAGCGCAAGGACTCCCCGGGTGAGATCGTGCGCGTGGGCCGGTCCGGGGCGAGGGAGCCGGCGTGGAAGTCGACCGAGTGGCCGATCGAGCCGTCGTTGACCAGCGTGACGTCGAAGACGTCACCGACCTTGCCGCGCAGCGTCGGCCCGGGGGCACTCCCGTTGTAGGTCCACTGCCGCTGCCGGACGCCGGGCGCCAGTTCACGCTCGACCTCACGCACGGTCAGGGTCAGCCGGTGCACCGACCTGTCCTCGGCACGGGGCAGGGTCGCGTCGTGGGCGATGAAGTCCGCACCAGGGCGGGTCGTCCGTTCGGCCGGCGTGGCGCTGCCGGCGTCCGGGTCGTGCGCGGTCGCGTCGGTCACGTCGACGGTGAGCACCATGCCCAGCTGTCGGTGTCCCACCACCGAGCACCAGCCCTCGAGATCGCGTCCCACGACGCCCACATCGATCCGGTCGCTCTCGCCCGGCGCGAGGCGCGCCGTCCGCGGGCCGGTCTCGAGCACGAGGTCGTGCACGTTGTCGTCGTCGGTGTTGGTGACGACGACGACGAGCCGGTCACCGGCGGGTACGCGGACCGTTGCCGGCGTGAAGCGCATGTCGCGGGCCTCGACCCGCACCTCGGTGGTGCGCCCGGACGCGGCGACACCGGCCGCAGCGGCGGTCACCTCGGTCCGGGCGACCGCTGCAGGGTCCAGCGCGACGCCGACGGCGACGGCGAGCACGACGCTCATCAGGCCGCCCGTGAGCATCCCGGTGGGCCGATGGTGGGGGAAGGGCGACGCGCTGCCGTCCCGCTCGCGGAGGCGGGCGGCATCGGTCGGGCGGGCTCTCGCGATGCGCGACGCGTGCACGGACCGGGCGAGCAACGGCAGGAAGGCGGCCAGCCCTCCGAGCACGAGCAGCGAGCAGGACACCCGCACGAGACCAGGCGTGGGCAGCACGCACAGCAGCAGCCCGGCGTTGACCACCGAGATCCGGAGAGCGCCGGCCCGGGACAGCTCAGTCGTGGCTGCGCGTACGGCGGAAGGTCCGCCGCCGAGCACGGTCGGCACCAGGTAGGACAGCGCACCGAGCAGCACCTGGCCGGCGAAGCCGACGGCGAGGGGGAGCGTGACCCAGCCGGCACGGCCCGCCGCGGTCGCCCAGCCGTCCGCGGTGCCGATGCCCACGGCCACGGCGACCAGCGTGCCGAGCAGCCAGGTGCAACCGGCCAGCACCGACCAGGTGGCATAGCTGTCGGCCGGCCGCTGTCGGGTGGCAGCCAGCAACGGCCGACCGGCGACGACCAGCCCGGCCACGTAGGTGCTCACGCCCACCGCCACCACCAGGTGAAGCCCGAGCACCGCACCGCCGGCTGTCAGCAGCAGCGCAGCCATCAGGAGCCGGAGGGCGCCGGCGGCGGCGCGCTCCGCGCCGTCGGCCACCCGCGTGCGCAGCATGGTGGGCCACAACGTGACCAAGGTGCCGACCACGGTCAGGCCGACCCAGCCGAGCAGGTTGACTGCGGTGTGCGCGACCACCAGGCGGCTGTGCCACTCCGGACTGGGGCCTCGGGCCAGCAGCGTGCCCAGTCCCGCACCGACGGGCAGCGTCGCCGCCGCCGCGACGTAGTAGTGCACCGTCGTGCCGAACCGGGACGGCAGTGCGGCTCGGAGCTGCCCCAGCAGGGTGCCGGCGTGCCAGAGCACGACAGCGGCAAGACCGACCGCACCGACGAGGGTGACCGGCCACCGGCCGGTCACCACACCGCCCAGCACGAGGACGACGCAGACGTTGAGGCCGACCAGCCGCGCTGCCTGGCCCCGTCGGCCGTACCGCCGGGGCGCACTGCGCAGCAGCGCCTCGGTGAAGTGTGCGCTCCACACCAGGATCGCGTTGGTGACCGCCCCGAGCAACAGCAGATGCACGAGCAACCAGCGCGGTTGCTGCACGAGCGGGTGCACGAAGCTGACCACGAGCACCGCCAGCAGCCAGCCCGCCACCGGGGCGTTGGCCCGCAGGTGCCACGCGGCCCGGTTCACGCCGCGACCTGTGCGGCCGCGGGGCGTGCCGTCGGCTCGGCGCGTACGACGGCCACGGCTGCGATCGCGAGGAACATCAGCAGTGCCGCGATGTTGAGCACACCTCCGACCTGCCAGGCCCACTCGACCCGCCGGGCGTCACCGACGGCGGTGCGGAGCAGCAGGGAGAGGTGCAGCAGTGCCGCCGGAGCGATCATCGACCAGTGGTAGGGCAGCGGCCGGCGAAGCACTGCGGGCAGGATCACTGGTGCGTGCGCCATGATCATCGACAGGGTGAAGCCGAGGAACACCGCGTGCACGACGGCGTCGTACCGAGCGCCGCTGGTGGCTGGTCCGCCGAGGAGCCAGATGGTGGCGGCGACCGCCAGCCAGGCATACCCGGCGATCAGGCAGCCGGCCATGAACCGGACCAGTCCGGTGGATCGGATGGTGCGACGGGCGACGTCGTGCACGGCCAGCCAGCCCACCAGACCCGCCAGTGCGACGCCGAGCATCGGGTAGCCCACCGCGGGCCACAGCAGCGCGGCGACCACGCCGGCGGTCACCGCTGCGACCAGGCCGAGGAACAGGTCGGCGGAGCCGGCCCGCGCCGGCATGCCGATCCGCGACAGCTCAAGCCGCTCGCCGGCGATCGTCAGCACCACGAACCCGACGAGCCACGGCAGCAGCAGCGGCACCTCCGTGCCGCCCCACCAGAGCACGGCCGCGCCCACGGCCAGCACCGCGCCGACGGTCTGCACCAGCACGGCGTCGTCGCGCTGACGCCGCCACAACGGCAGGTAGACCGCGACCATCGCGCACGTCCCCAGCACGAGCAGCGCCTTGCCGGCCGCGAGCGGCACAGGGCTGACCAACGTCAGACCTCCGACGCCGAGCAGTGCCGGCGCGGCGAGGGCCCAGGGCCGCCCCAGCGCGATCGCCCGCTCGAGTGCGACCAGCGTGCCGACGAAGGACAGCACGAGCAGGACTCCGTGCACCTGCGGGAGCCTGGCGCTGCTGACCGGTGCCGGCAGGTCGAGCAGAAGCAGGGCCGCGTCGAGGCCGGCGAACAGGGACAGGGCCGCAGGCGCGAGCAGAGCCAGCCGGCGGGTCGTCACGTCGTGCTCCGGCGCTGCCGTGTGAGCAGGTCCAGTCGGCAGCTCCCGGGGGCCGCGAAGGGGACCAGGTCGGTGCGGTCGGGCTGCCCGCCGTACTCCTCGAGGGCACCGCGGACGATGCCGAGGTGGACCCCGCAGACCACGCCGGGGTAGCGGTGCGCCGCCTCCAGCAGCGGGCAGCGGGTGAGCTCGACCCGCGTCGCCCGGTCGTCCGTGCGCGGCTCGAAGCCGAGGTCGTCGAGCAGTGCCACCACCCGGCGTCTGGCCCCGGTGTTGCTCCGTGCCTCTTGCGGCATCCCCTCGGCGGTGTCGCGGCGCGCCAGCTGACGCCCCCACTGCTGACCAGCCTCGAGGGCCTCGCCGGCGGGATCGGCGCCGCGTCGCTGCAGCTGCCCGGCCAGGGCGGACGCAAGGCCGGCGTACTCGGAGGTCTCCGGGCCGCCCCTCGAGCGGTAGAGCCAGGCCGGGCGCCCTCGGCCCTGCGCGGCCGCCCGGCTGCGCTCGACGAGTCCGACGTCGACGAGCGCTTCGAGGTGCTCGCGGACGGTGTTCTCGTGCAGCCCGGTGGCGGCGACCAGCGCGCCGACCGTCAGCGGCTCTGGCTGTCCGTCGAGCAGGTCGAGCACCGCTGCGCGAGCGGCCGACAGGTGCGGTGTGCGCCGGCGCCTGCGGGCGGCGGGGCGGGGGCCGAGCCCCGGGTCGTCGGCTCGGGTGTGCAGCCGATGGTTATTTTCCACGGAATAAGTGTAATAAAATCAGGATGGCCCCGCCACCCCGGGGCCCGAAACCCGAGGAGTGATGACCCATGGACGACGTCGTCATCGCGTCGACCGAGGCCGACGCCGCAGCGGTCGAGGCGGTCGTACGGCACCACGCACAGCTCGAAGGAGCGCTGGCCACCCTGGTCGAGTCGCTGGTCTCGGCTGCGTCGAGCAGCGACCCCGTCGCGTCCGCCCGGGCGCGTGCGCAGGTCGTCGACTGGTGCCGCAGCGAGCTGCTGCCGCACGCAGCCGCCGAGGAGGGGGCGATGTATCCCGCTGCACGAGCCATGAGCGAGGGGCGACTCCTGGTCGAGGGGATGCTCGAGGAGCACCGCTGCATCGCCGGCCTGGTCGACGAGATCGACACCGCGCCCGACGCCGTGCGCGCAGCCGCCGCTGCGACCGCGCTTCGCGTGCTGTTCACGTCCCACCTCGGCAAGGAGAACGAGCTGATCCTGCCGCTGCTCGCGGCGGCAGCTGACGTGGCGTTGGCGGACCTGCTCGGCGGCATGCACGACCTGCTCGGCGCGGACGAACCGCGGGAGCACGACTGCGCGTGCGGCGAGTCCGACCCGGTCGGCCTCCCCGAGCTGGACGCCCGCCAGGTGCCGCACGCGATCCGGCACGCGACGATCTTCGGCGCGCTCGAGGCCGTCGGGCCGGGCGGAGGCCTGGTCCTCGTCGCGCCGCACGACCCGCAGCCGATGCTGGCGCAGCTGGAGCAGCGCGCACCCGGTAGGTTCCGGGTCGAGTACGCCGAACGCGGCCCGGAGGCCTGGCGCCTGCGGTTCACCCGCCGTACCCCCTCCTGACGCGGGCGGCGCGAGTCGGGGTGTGAGCGCGCCCACGTCGGGTGCGTAGGCTGACGGCCTGGCCCGAGCGGTCCGCGCAGAAGGAGAGTCGATGCCGAGCGAAGTCCGTGGAGTGGTGGCTGCCCGCAAGGGTGCAGCGGTGGCGGTCGAGACCGTCGTGGTGCCCGACCCCGGTCCCGGGGAGGCACTGGTCAAGGTGCAGGCCTGCGGCGTGTGCCACACCGACCTGCACTATCGCGAGGGCGGGATCAACGACGAGTTCCCGTTCCTGCTCGGGCACGAGGCCGCGGGTGTCGTGGAGGCGGTCGGCGCCGGCGTGACCGGGGTCGAGCCCGGCGACTTCGTGGTGCTCAACTGGCGCGCTGTCTGTGGCGAGTGCCGCGCCTGCAAGCGCGGGCGACCGTGGTACTGCTTCGCCACCCACAACGCCACCCAGAGGATGACGCTGACCGACGGCACCGAGCTGTCGCCGGCACTGGGCATCGGCGCGTTCGCGGAGAAGACCCTCGTCGCAGCCGGCCAGTGCACCAAGGTCGACCCCGAGGCGTCCCCGGCCGCCGTCGGTCTGCTCGGCTGCGGGGTCATGGCCGGTCTCGGCGCCGCACTCAACACCGGCGACGTGGGCCGCGGTGACTCGGTGGCAGTCATCGGCTGCGGCGGCGTGGGCGCCGCCTCGATCGCCGGTGCCCGCCTGGCCGGCGCGGCCCGGATCATCGGCGTCGACATCGACCCGCGCAAGCTCGACACCGCGCGGCGGCTGGGTGCCACGCACACGGTCGACGCCAACGACGGCGATCCGGTGGAGGCGATCCAAGCCCTGACCGACGGGTTCGGGGCCGACGTCGTGATCGACGCCGTCGGGCGGCCCGAGACCTGGAAGCAGGCGTTCTACGCGCGTGACCTCGCCGGCACCGTCGTCCTCGTCGGCGTGCCGACGCCGGACATGCGGATCGAGATGCCGCTGCTGGACCTCTTCGCCCGAGGTGGCTCGCTGAGGTCGTCCTGGTACGGCGACTGCCTGCCCAGCCGCGACTTCCCGATGCTGACCGACCTCTACCTCGACGGCCGGTTGGACCTCGACGCGTTCGTGTCCGAGAAGATCGGTATCGACGAGGTCGAGGCAGCCTTCGACAAGATGAACGCAGGCGACGTCCTGCGCTCGGTGGTGATGTTCTAGATGACTGGCAACGTACGGATCGACAAGGTCGTCACGTCGGGGAAGTTCACCCTCGACGGCGGCTCCTGGGACGTCGACAACAACGTCTGGATCGTCGGTGACGACGACGAGGCGCTGGTGGTCGACGCGGCCCACGACGCCGACGCGATCGAGCAGGCCCTGCGCGGCCGGCGGCTGGTCGCGATCCTGTGCACCCACGGCCACAACGACCACGTCAACGCCGCCCTCGACCTCGCCTCCCGGCAGGACGCGCCGGTGCTGCTGCACCC
>Ga0075331_1000100_pt1 | contig 16958 bp, 16 predicted proteins | sample MayberrySE_TuleA_FD_120090 | JGI IMG/M metagenome (GOLD analysis project Ga0075331, IMG submission 120090) | Natural and restored wetland microbial communities from the San Francisco Bay, California, USA, that impact long-term carbon... | ecosystem: Environmental > Terrestrial > Soil > Wetlands ... | reverse complement strand
GACAAATCCGCCAGCGACGATCGTGTCGGGCTCGCTGCTGCAGACCTGGAAGTCGTACCAGGGGTCGACGAGCTCGGGTCGTGAAGTGCCGAAGACCTCGCAGGGGACGGCGAGCTCAAAGATCGGCGCCCCCGGAGTCACCGCCAGCGCCACCCGATGCCTGGCAAGATCCGTGCGCATATAGGCCATCATGCCACTCACGCCCACGTGTCGGGTGCTCCAGCCTGGAGAAATGCCTACACACTGCGAGCAACCGCCGTCGTCTGAGTCGATGGCACGGCTGGAACGGTCCGACGAAACCCCGCCTCCGAGCAGCGATGCGCGCCCGCACCGAATCGGCCTGGGGCAGGCCGTCGCCCTCTATGTCGGCGCGGTGCTGGGAGCCGGTGTGCTCGTCCTGCCCGGCCAGGCGGCATCCATGGCCGGGCCAGCGTCGCTGTTGGCCTGGCTGTTCGTGGGTGGACTCGGTGTCCCGTTGGCGATGACCTTTGCGGCACTGGGTACGCGGTACCCCGACGCCGGTGGCATCGCCACGTTTGCGGCACGCGCCTTTGGGCCTGCGGCTGGCGGGGTAGCCGGATGGTTCTACTACGTTGCCGTCGCCCTGGGCCACATCATCGTTCCCCTCACCGGCGGCTACTACATCGCCACAGCACTTCGCCTGGACCAGCAATTCGCCTTCATAGCCGCCGGGGTGATACTCGCGCTCGCGACTGCAGCCAACCTCGGTGGGCTGCGGCTCAGCGGTCGTCTCCAACTCGGGCTGGCCGCTGGCGTGGGCCTGCTGCTCCTAGCCGCAACCCTCACATCCCTACCTGAGGTTCAGACGACCGACTTCCACCCGTTCGCACCCGCGGGCCTCACCGGCATCGGGCACGCGGCCGTAGCGCTGTTCTTCGCCTTCGCCGGATGGGAAGCGGTGACCCACCTGGCCGGGGAGTTTCGCGATGTCCGAAGAGACCTCAGCCGCGCCACCCTGCTCACCGTCGGCATCGTCGTCACCCTCTACCTCGGTGTCGCGCTATCTGTCATCGCCACCGGCGCCTACGGAGATCCCAGGCTCGACCGCATCGCGGTAGGCCAAGTGCTAGGAACCAACCTCGGATTCAGCGCCACCGCCACCGCTGGAGTACTGGCCACCGTAATCAGCCTCGGCACCACAAATGCGTTCATGGCCGCCATCTCCCGACTCGGCTACGCCCTCGCCCGTGACCAGTGGCTCCCACGCCCCATGACCAAGCTCAGCACCCGAGGCGTCCCAACGGTGGGCGTATGGACCGTCGCCGGCCTCGGCGCAGCCGGACTCATCGCTAGCTACCTCAACGACTGGGGCACCGAAGACATCGTCGGCGTCCCCGCTTCCCTGGTGCTCATCACCTACCTGATCGGAACCGCAGCCGGCGCACGCCTCCTAACGGGACACAAGCGAGCCCTCGCGGTCACCGCGTTCCTCCTCACCGCCGTCGTGGCACCCTTCGCTGCCGCCTACATCACGGCCCCGGTGATCGTGGCCATCATCGCGTTGGCCTACCGACACCGCCGCAAGATCAGCCGCAGGCCGACCACAACCGAGCATCTGCAACCCACGAACAGAACCAGACCATGATCGGCACACCCCGGCCGCAGCCAACATCCTCAATCGCCGCAGGGTGCGCACAGGAAAGGTGTGTCAATGCGGCGCCTCGACGTCGAAGTCGACTCTTCTACGATCCCCTTTGCGCCCGGCACTGTGATGAAGAGCCACCACAGGGCCAGGCCAACCTCTGATGACAAGCGCTTGGGATTGGCTGGGTCGCGGACATCGAGCCAGCGAGTCTTCCTCCAGCGTCCGAGCCAGTAGGTGTTCTTCACCACGCGGTGACCGGACACGATGTCGGCGACGACTTCGGCCGCATACTGCCGGGACCTCACGACTACTGACGGATTCGGGTGTTCTTGAGGCGGAAGTGGCCGTCCCGACAGCAGCGCCTTGACGCACTCCCGGACCTTGTCAACCGCTCGGAGGCTCCACTGCCGCGCGACCGCTCCAGGCTGTGTTGCCTCGGTGCGCCAAGCGATCTACTGCTTGGCAACTTCGACCTTCTCCCAGACCGCAGCGGTGAGCAGATTGGTTTCACTGATCCGTGGTAGAGCGGCATCCAGGGGCAGCATGCTCTCGTAGATGGTCCTCATCCTTGCCTTGTCCGGCAGGTGACTGCTGCGTGCGGCGCGTAGCAGGATGGTCTGGGTATTCCACACTCGCAGGCGACCGGTGCCATCGAGGTTGTTGAAGCGGCGGGCCTCGTTATGGGCCATTGCGGTCCCGTGGCGCTCTTGGATGAGCACCGCCACGTCCTCGCCGGCCTCGGCTCGGACACTCGAGCCCCGACGGCAAACCTAAGGGAAACCGACCCCGACCCGCCGCACTGCGTCCTATCCGTTGAGCGGAGGCACGCCACCCTGGCCCGCGCCTCCCCTGTCCAGTTCGGTCGATGCCCGGACGTGCAGCAGGCGCACCCGCTCTGCCAGCGACGGGGCCGGACCCTGCACGTCTGCGGACGGTACGACGTCTCTGATGGGCAGTGCCGCCACCGCGGGGTCAGGTACCCCCAGCTCGGACCGCCACATCGACAGCTGCGCGGACGACGCGGCGTACACGATGCGGCCCAGCCCGACCCAGCCGTGCGCAGCAGCACACATCGGGCAGTGCTCGCCCGAGGTGTAGACGGTCGAGCGCTTGCGTTCAGCCGCCGACAGGTGCGCGACAGCCCACAAGGCGATCGCAAGCTCAGGGTGGCGCGTGTGGTCGCCGCCCGAGACATGGTTGTGGTCCTCGAACAGCACCTCACCCGCAGCATCGACCAGGAGCGAGCCGAAGGGTTCGTCTCCTGCATCGAGAGCGATCTCGGCCAGGTCGACCGCGCGCGCGAGGTAGCCAAGGTCGGACTCGCTGATGGCGGCGCGCTCCCCGTCTCCGGGATGGCGGTGCTCAGGATGGGTGGACACGCTGACCTCCTCGCAGGGTTCCCGTCAGTGCTGCGACCTCGAGGGACGTCGATCACATCACACGAAGGACCACCGCGGCCGGCGGACTCGCAGCGGGGAGCTGGGTCGAGCGGCAGGATGACCTCATGACCCGATGGGTGCTGCACGTCGACATGGACCAGTTCCTGGCCGCGGTCGAGGTCCTGCGCCGACCGGAGCTCGCGGGGCGACCGGTCGTCGTCGGCGGCCGCGGCGATCCGACCGAGCGTGCGGTGGTCTCGACGGCGTCGTACGAAGCGCGTCAGTTCGGGATCCGGTCCGGCATGCCCCTCAAGACCGCGGCACGCCGGTGCCCGGACGCGGTCTTCCTGCCGGTCGACTTCCCCGTGTACGAAGCTGCTTCCGCGCAGGTCATGGAGACCCTGCGGGCCTTCCCCGGGACGATCCTGGAGCCGCTGGGCTGGGACGAGGCGTTCGTCGGCGTGGAGAGTGACGACCCCGAGGCGACCGCCCGTGCTCTCCAGGCCGCGGTCCTCGACGCCACCGGGCTGCACTGCTCGATCGGCATCGGCGACACCAAGGTGCGCGCCAAGGTGGCGACCGAGTTCGGCAAGCCACGCGGGGTCTTCCGGCTGACCCGCGAGAACTGGATGGAGGTGATGGGCGACCGTCCGACGAAGGCACTCTGGGGTGTGGGCAACCGCATCGCAGAACGCCTGGCGGGTCTGGGGATCCGCACGGTGCGCGACCTGGCCGCGTCACCCGACGAGCCCCTGATCGGCGAGTTCGGCCCGAACACCGGACCTCACATCGGACGGCTGGGGCGCGGCGCCGGCAGCGCAGTCGTCGACGACACCCCGTGGATCGCCCGCGCGCACGGCCACGAGACGACCTACCAGCAGAACCTGACGACAGCGGACGAGATCGCGCGCGCGATACGGGTGCTCGCGGAGGACGTGGTGAAGGACATCCGCCGCGAGGGTCGCGCGTGCAGGCGCGTGCACCTGAAGGTGCGGTTCGCGCCGTTCTTCACCGTCACCCGGGTGCGCATCCTTGCCGAACCGACGTACGACCCCGAGGTGATCACGCGAACCGCGCTCGAGCTGCTCGCCCGGTTGGACGACGACCGGCCGATCCGGCTGCTCGGCGTGCGGGCCGAGATGGTGCCGCCAGAAGGCGGCTACGACCCGCCTCGCACCCACGGTCGCCGCGGCGGCCCGTAGCGGAGGACTGCGACATTCTCGAGCGGCGGCGGTTCGTCGTGCCGATCAGGCGCCGTTGACCCCCTGGGCGATCCGGTCCCCGATGGTCTTGTCGATGTTGCGCCAGTACTCGATCGCCCGGGCCAGGACCTTCGGGGAGACGCCGTCCTTCAAGTGGCCGACGACGTTGGACACCAGACGGTCGCGTGCCGCCTCGTCCATTACCTCGCGCACCATCGTTCCCGGCTGGCTCCAGTCGTCGTCGTCGGGGCGCAGCGTGTACGCCGTCCGCACCATCTCGCCGTCGCTGGCCCACACCGCCGCCTCGGGGTAGCGCTGCGGGTCGGCCTGCGGCCCGCCGTACGAGTTGGGCGCGTAGACCGGGTCGGAGACGTTCTCCACCCGCATGGCGCCGTCCTTGGAGTAGCTGTGCAGCGGGACCCTCGGCCGGTTGACCGGGATCTGCTGGTAGTTGGTACCGAGCCGAGCACGGTGGGCGTCGGCGTAGGAGAACCCGCGGGCCAGCAACATCTTGTCCGGGCTCAGGCCGGTGCCGGGGACGAGGTTGTTGGGCTGGAAGGCGGCCTGCTCCATCTCGGTGTGGTAGTCGGCGACATTCCGGTTGAGCGTCATCCTGCCGACCTCGACGAGCGGGTAGTCGCCGTGCGGCCACACCTTGGTCAGGTCGAACGGGTTGTACCGGTAGGTCTTGGCCTCCTCGAACGGCATGATCTGCATGTAGAGCGTCCAGCTCGGGTAGTTGCCGCTCTCGATGGAGTCGTAGAGGTCGCGCTGGTGGTAGTCGGCGTCCTCGCCGGCGAGCCGGTCGGCCTCCTCCTGGGTGAGGAAGTCGATCCCTTGGTCGGTCTTGAAGTGGTACTTCACCCAGAACCGCTCACCGGCGGCGTTGACCCACATGTAGGTGTGGCTGGAGTAGCCGTTCATGTGCCGCCAGGTCTTGGGGATGCCCCGGTCGCCCATCAACCAGGTCACCTGGTGGGCGGACTCCGGGGACAGCGTCCAGAAGTCCCACTGCATGTCGTGGTCGCGCAGGTTGTTGTTCGCACGGCGCTTCTGTGACCGGATGAAGTGCTGGAACTTCATGGGGTCTCGCACGAAGAAGACCGGGGTGTTGTTCCCGACGATGTCCAGGTTGCCCTCGGTGGTGTAGAACTTGATGGCGAAGCCGCGGGGGTCGCGCCAGGTGTCCGGGCTGCCCCGCTCCCCTGCCACGGTGGAGAACCGGATGACCAGATCGGTCTTGGCGCCGGGCTGGAAGGCCGCGGCCTTGGTGTAGGCACTGACGTCGCCGGTCACCTCGAACTCACCGAACGCACCGCCGCCCTTGGCGTGGGGCTGCCGCTCGGGGATGCGCTCCCGGTTGAACTGCGCCATCTGCTCGATCAGGTAGTGGTCCTGCAGCAAGATCGGGCCGTCGGGCCCGACGGTGAGCGAGTGCTCATCGCTGGCGACCGGGATACCCGCATCGGTCGTCGTGGGGTTCGGCTTCTGGTTCGTCACGGTGATTCCTCCTCAGGGGGCGGTTCGGTCTTGCGTGGTTCGACAAGCGGGGCACCAGCCCCAGAACACGACCTCGGTCTCGTCGATCGAGTACTCCTGGCCGTCGCCGGCGGCGAGACATGACGCGGTGCCGACGACGCGGTCGACGTCTTCGGTGTGGCCGCACCCGCGACAGACGACGTGGTGGTGGTTGTCCCCTGTGCGGCACTCGAAGCGGGCCGGGTGCCCGGCCGGCTCGATGCGCCGAGCCAGCCCGGTCCTGGTGAACGCGGCCAGCACGTCGTACACCGTCTGCGTGGAGAGCGAGCCGAGCTCGACCAGCGCCCCGGCCCGCACCTGGTCAGCCGTGGAGTGGGGGTGGTCGGACAACCACCCCAGGATCACGGTCCGCGGCCGGGTGACCCTCAGCCCGGCACCCCGCACGCGGTCGGTCGGGGACGACATGACGAAGCCCACGTTGCTCGGCTCTCTGGAACGAGTCAAGAGGTTGCGACGAACCGTTCGCCTCACGGCTGGGCGCGCGGCCCGTCCGGGTCGAGCGTGTCGATGAACTCGTTGGGGTCCTCCACCTCGGCGGCCGGACGCGCGGCCCGGTTCGCCACCTGCGCCTCGTCCTCGAACCTGTCGACGGGTACGCCGGCCAGCCGCGCCGCCCGCACCGCCGCCTCATGAGCCTGATCCGCCGACATCATCGCCTGCCGGTAGCGGTGCCCCTCGAAGGCCTGTTCCGTCTCCCCCACGAGCCGGTCGGCCCGGCGCAGCTCGGCGTACGCCCGCCCCGGACGTGGACCGGCGAGCGCTCTCGCGGCCAGCCGGTTCGCACCTTCGACCGAGGCGGCCGCGCGGAACCGATTCATGTTGTCCAGGTCGAACTGGCTGAAGTCCCAGTTGAGGTCGATGTAGCTCATCATCGAGTTGGACTCGTCGCCGGCCCAGACGAAGTAGAAGTCGCCCACCGGGCCGAAGTCCACGCCGTCCTCGCTGTCGTAGCCGTCATGGGGATGGCTCAACCCGAGATGGTGGCCGATCTCGTGGATGAGCGTCGTGGTCAGGCCGTACCCGAGAGCGGTGAGCTGCGGGGAGATGAAGGCGAAGACGAACGTCTGATCGCCGTCACGCCAGTCGTCATCGGCAAAACCCAACAGCGGTGGGCTGTACTGACGCCCGCCGACGGCGTAGTTGAAGATGGCGAGCTCGTAGTCGACGCGACCGCGGTCGTCCTGGGTGCGCTCCAGCTCGAAGGCATTCTGCAGGAACAGGTTGGCGAACGCGGGGTACTCGAGCCTGGGGAAGCAGGGGCGGTTCGCCAGCCACCCCCGATAGCACCGCTCCGCCGCGCCGCGGAACGGCAGGTCCTGGCTGTCGTAGCTGACAACGTTGCGTCGCAGCAACGGACGCAGCTCCGACCGCAGCAACCGCGCCGTGATGTAGTCGCGGCTGGCGTCGACTCCCGGCCAGGCCTCGTAGGTGTTGCTGTCGAGATCGATCGACTCCGGAATCTGCCGCGTGGGCAGCTCGACGGGATACAGCGGGGAGGTGGTGAACAGCAGGTCGACCGCGACGTAGCGGGTGAGCTTGGCCAGATCCTCGGTCAGCTCGGACGGCCTGCGATAGCCGTCGTCGTCGTACTCCCACGCGACGGGGATCCGGTAGTCCGCGACACCGTCCCCGTCGACGTCGGCATCGTCGACGTTCCAGCTGCCACCCCACTGCTCCGGGCCGGCGGACAGGTCGTGGAACCACACCCGGCGGGTGTCACCGAGGCCGTTCTCCTCGTCCGCGGCGGTCGTGCCTCCCCAGGCGACCATCTTGCGGCTCTCCCGCCGTACGCCGAAGTTGTAGCCGGTGTCCGGATCGGGCTCGTTGGTCTTGGTGTAGACGTGGAACTCGAAGTCCGGGCGCTGCCACCCGTTGATGAGGTACACCGTGTTGCGACGGGTGTCCACGCCGCGCGGAGGGTTGAACGCGAGCCACCGCTCCACGCTCGGCGCGCTGATGTGGTGGTTCCGGCCGACCGTGCGGACGTTGTTGTCCTGACGGTTGTAGTCACGCTGCAGCTGGGTCAAGGGGGCGGGCCGCGACAGGCGCTTCAGCGTGCCGAAGAAGCGGTCCTGGTACGCGTCGTCGGCGAAGTGCAGGTCGTAGTCGTAGGTGTAGGTGATCCCGATCTGCTCCTCGATCCCGTACCAGAGGCGTGACCGGACCACCGGTTCGTAGCTGTCGGCCAAGGTACGCCGGAACCGCGACGAGCTGATCTGGTCGCGGTCATACCCGACGAACACGATGTTGACCGGCACCTCCTCGCGGAGGTCCGGCTGCCCTCCCGGATCGAGGTGGTCGAAATCCGGGGGCGCACCACCGGCCACCGGCGCAGCGGCGAGTACCCCGGCCGCAAGCGCGGAGGCGGAGGCGACAGCCCAGGCTGCACGTAGCACGACCGCCCCCTTCGTGCGAGCTGCCGCCCGAGCGAACAGGACAGGCGCGGGATCCGCCTCTAGTTGCGATGGTGGCACCGCGCCGACGGCCCGTAAAGGCGCCCTCACCTCTCTGCGAGATGACCCCTGTCAGTCATAGGCAGACGCCGGGACCACGCATAGCCTTGAGAGTTGGCCTCGGTCACTCCCCATCGTCTGCATGACGCCATGAAAGCCGACCTGCCGGCAGGGCTCACCCGTCCCGGCCTCATGGGGCGGGGCGGGTGAGCGTCCGGATTGCGCGCGCGGGTCGGGGTCTGACGTCGGTGGAGTCATCGAGTGCTTTGCGTCCGCGCACCCGCCCAACCTGGCCCATGCCACAGACTGTTTCCAAGGCTGTGCACCGTCCACGTGACGTGCAGGAGGGAGGTCGCACCATGGCCAAGCTGATCTACACCGCGATCACCTCGCTCGACGGTTACATCGCCGACGAGTCCGGCAGCTTCGACTGGGCCGTACCGGACGAGGAGGTGCACACCTTCATCAACGACCTCACGCGACCGGTCGGCACCCACCTGTACGGGCGTCGGATGTACGAGGTGATGCTCGGCTGGGAGACCGACCCCACGCTCGCGGACCAGTCGCGCGTCATGCGCGACTTCGCGGAGCTCTGGCAGGCGGCGGACAAGATCGTGTTCTCCACGACGCTGGAGGAGGTCGCCACGGCCAGGACGCGGATCGAGCGAGACTTCGCCCCCGAGACCGTCCGTCAGCTGAAGGCGTCAGCGGCACGTGACCTCACGGTTGCCGGTCCCGACCTGGCCGCCCACGCGTTCGCCGCGGGCCTGGTCGACGAGTGCCACCTGTTCCTCGCCCCCATCGTCGTGGGAGGCGGCAAGCAGGCCCTCCCCGACCACGTCCGGCTCGAGCTCGACCTGGTGGACGTACGCCGGTTCGGCAACGGGATGGTCCATCTCCACTACCGCACCTCGACATGATCGGGCGCTCCCGACGCCGTGGCGCGATAGAAGGTCACGCGTCCGAGCAGGCCCGGGGTGGGGCTCACCTCGTCGATGTCCTCGAACCCGGAGCTTCGCATCCGGGTTGGGATCTCGTCCCCGATGTTGTCGCGCAGCGGGGCCATCCTGAGCTGCAGACGTCCCATCGGTCCGTCCGCAGCGGTGACCCGGCCGCCGAAGTCCACGAGGTGCAGGGCGCCTCCCGTCCGGAGGACCCGGCTGACCTCGCGTAGCGTCTGCGCTTTCGCCTCCGCGCCGAGATGGTGGAACATGAACGCCGAGAGCACGTGGTCGAACGAAGCATCCGGATAGGGCAGGTCCTGCCCGTAGCCCTGGTCGAACCGCACCGGCGCGTCCGGACCTGCCTTGCGCCGTGCCCGCGTCAGTGCGAGCGGATCAGGATCGAGCCCGACCACCTCGATCTTCGGGTGCATCCGCTTCGTCAGCAGAGTGAGGTTGCCGGTGCCGCAGCCGACCTCCAGCACCCGGTCGCCGGGCCGCAGGTCAGCCAGGTCGAGCAGGCGACGGTGCATCCGGGGTATGCCCAGCAGACCCTGGGCCGCGTCGTACAGCGGCAGCAGGGCGTCGTGGCCGAAGCCGGGCAGGTAGTCGTGTCGTGCACGTCGAGCCAGTCTCATCGTGCTGCTCCTCTCTGCTGGGCATCCTCCAAGGAAGGCAGTCGTGGTTCGCTCCGTCGCCGCGACCGGAGGATGCCGGACAGCCGCCGAGGCTTGAAGGTGGCGAGCAGGACGTTCGACGTCAGCAGCGTTGCGGATGCCGCAGGGGCGATGGCGTACGCGAGACTCCGCTCAGGCTGCGCAGCCCCAGCGCCGGTCGCCGCCTCCGCCGCCGCGGCGAGGCCGGGCACGATCAGCAGCACCAGCGCGACGGCGAGCGCGGTCGTGATCGCGAGCTTCGCAGCGACCCATCCGGTGCTCAGCCGCACCCCCGTCACACGGACGAGGACCAGCCCCGTACTGAGCGCGACGAGCCCCAGCGGCAGCATCAGGGAGCCCGCGATCAGGCTCATCGCGGGGTAGACCTCGGCCGGTGGGGCACCCGCTGCCCCTCGGACGCCGAGGGCGAGCAGGGCCAGGTCGGCGCCGATCAGGCCGACGGCGGACACGATGTGCACCGCTACCAGCGTCCTTCTCATCTCGTCTCCTCCTTCTGACGGCGATACCGTGTGGTGGTCTCCATGCTGCGAGTGGTCCGCCGGGAACAGTTGTCGGATCATCGGGACTCCTCGCACGATCTTCGGCACCTGGCGGCCGGGGAGAGGAGTTGCGATGGCGGGTCCGACTCGTACGGGCAGACGACGCACGTCGGCCCCCGTGTTCACCTACGTCACCGAACCCGGCGTACCCCCGGTCTCGGTGCTCCGTCTCGACCGGAGTGCGCTCGACCGGGTCGACTCACGCGCCCACGCGCACGACTTCCCGGGACTGGTCTACTTCGAGCGGTCGGGCGGGTTGCTGCGGCACCGGGATCACGAGTGGCCGGTCGAGCCGGGTGACGTGTACCTGATAGCGCCGGGTGCCGTGGTCGACATCGGTCGCCCCGATGATCTGCTGCGCGCCCGCGGCTGGGGCGTCTTCTTCACCTCTGACGTCTTGGCGGCGGTGGGGCAGGGCGCCGGCACAACAGCCTCTCCGCTGGACTGGCGGATCCATCCCCTGCTGAACCCGTTCCTGCCCGGCACCACGCGCGCCGTCCTCAGGCTGAACGTGCCGCCGCCCGAGCGGGCCGGCTGGGTTGCGGAGATCGCCGCGATCGAGCGTGAGATGAGCCGGCGTGAGGCCGGCTACCGGCACGCGGCGATGGCGCACCTGGTCGTCCTGCTGGTCGGGGTGTCCCGGCTGACCGCCGACACCGCCGGCGACCTCCGGCGGTACGGCGAGGGGCTGCTGGCGGATGTGTTCGCCGTGATCGAGCAACGGTTCCGGGAACCGCTGTCACTCAGCGACGTCGCGGACGCCGTCCACCTGTCACCGGGCCACCTCACCACCACTGTGCGCCGCAAGACCGGCCGCACCGTCCAGGACTGGATCGTCGAACGACGGATGAACGAGGCCCGCCGACTGCTCGTCGACACCGACCTCGCCGTCGCGGAGATCGGACGCAGGGTGGGCTATCCGGACGCTGCCTACTTCGGACGCGTGTTCAGCCGCGCCCACGACGTGACGCCGAGCGCCTGGCGGGCCGCCCGCTGACCCCGGCCCCGGAGCCCCAGGGCGCACAACCCTCTCGCCGGCGCCGGGCGGGCGTAGCGTCGCGACGGCTGGGTATGGACACTTGGTGTCGTTCGTCCGGCCCAGTGGTACGGCGAGAGGAGGCTTATGGCGCCCGACCTGATTGCGGGTCGCTACCGCGTCGAGCGCGTCATCGGCAGGGGCGCCATGGGCACGGTCTGGCTGTGCCGTGACGAGGTGCTCGGTCGTGACGTGGCGGTCAAGCAGATGGGCCTGCTCGCTCACGAGTCCGAGCCGGACCGTGAACGCGCACTCCGGGAGGCACGCGCCGCCGCCGCGCTCAACCACCCCAGCGTCGTACCCGTGTTCGACGTCGTCGACGACGGCACCGCGCCGTGGCTCGTCATGGAGTACGTGCCGTCCCGGACGCTGGCGGAGATCATCGAGGAGGACGGCGCGCTGTCCCCGGACCGGCTGGCCCACATCGGCGCCCAGGTGGCCTCCGGGCTGGCCGCCGCACACGAGCTCGGCATCATCCACCGCGACGTCAAGCCCGCCAACGTGCTGGTGACCGAGGACGACCGGGCCAAGGTCAGCGACTTCGGCATCGCGCGCAACCTCTCCGACGACCGGCTGACCGCGACCGGGCTGGTGGCGGGTACGCCGGCCTACTTCTCCCCCGAGCTGGCCCGGGGCGGCGACCCGAGCCCGAAGTCCGACGTCTGGGCACTCGGCGTGCTGCTCTACACCGCCGTCGAGGGTGACCTGCCGTACCCGCGCAAGGGCAACGCGCTCGCCCAGCTCCAGGTGATCGTCTCCGACCAGCCACCGGAGCCGCAGCACGCCGGCCCGCTGGCTGAGCCCATCCGGCGGATGATGGACCCCGACCCGCGAACCCGCTGGGAGATGCGCGACGCGCAGCACGCGCTCAAGCGCCTTACCGACAGCCCGCGGGAGTGGCCCGCCGCCGGGCTCGCCGAGACAGCCTCGATCCCCGCCGCCGCGAGCCCTGCCGCGTCGGGCCCGACCGACGCGGACCCGACCGGCCAGGAGACGGCGCCGTGGGGTTCCGCCACGCCCGACCGCTCGCGCCGCGGCCCCATCCTCGCGCTGGTCGCGCTCGCGCTGCTGCTCGTCCTCGGCACCACCGGCTACCTGCTCACGACAGCACCCGACGACGAGCAGACGCCGGCGGCGCCGTCCCCGAGTGCCGAGGCGAGCGCCGAGCCGAGCCCCACCGAGGAGTCGAGTCCGTCGGAGCCGCCGTCCGACACCCAGAGCCCCGAGCCCTCCCCGACGCCAGGCCGTGAGCAGACCCCGCCCGGGCAGGCCCAGGTCGCAGCCGTCGAGAGCTACTTCCAGACACTGCCGGGAGACACCGACGCGGGGTGGGCCCGGCTGGCACCCTCCATGCAGCAGGAGGTCGGCCGGGACGACTACGAGTCGTGGTGGGGCTCCATCGAGTCGGTGCAGACCGAGGGCACGACCCCAGTCCGCGGGGAGCCGGCGGTGACGACCCGGATCACCTACTCGTTCAAGGACGGCCGGGTCGCCGTCGAGGAGCAGCGGATCCTGCTGGAGCGGGCCGGCGGCGACTACCTCATCGCCGACGACCAGGTGCTGAGCTCCCGCACCGTCAGCGACTAGCGCCACACGTGCGGCGCACGTGTCCGCCGGCCGCTGCCGGGGTACGGAGGTCGACATGACGAAGCGCTCCGCGCCGGACCCCGACGATCCGCGCAAGCCGGACAGCCCCGGCGACATCAGCACACCGTCCTGGCGGTTCGTGCTGAGGAAGACCGTCCGCGAGTTCTCCGACGACGAGTGCACCGACCTCGCGGCGGCGCTGACCTACTACGCGGTGCTGGCGGTGTTCCCCGCGCTGCTGGCGCTGGTGTCGGTGATCGGGCTGTTCGGGGACCCGCAGCGCACGACGCAGGCGCTGCTCGGCATCGTGCGCGACCTCGGACCCGCCTCGGCCGTGGACACCTTCCGCGGTCCGCTCGAGGACTTGTCCCGGGCACCCGCCGCAGGCGTGGGGCTCGTCGTCGGTCTGCTGGGTGCGTTGTGGTCGGCCTCCGGGTACGTCGGGGCGTTCGGCAGGGCGATGAACCGGGTCTACGAGATCGAGGAGGGTCGGCCGTTCTGGAAGCTGCGCCCCCTGATGATCGTCATCACGGTCGTCGCCGTGCTCCTGATCGCCGTACTCGCCGTGGGTCTGGTGGTGAGCGGTCCGGTCGCGGAGTCGATCGGCAGCGCGCTCGGCCTCGGGTCGGCTGTGGTCACAGCCTGGAGCATCGCCAAGTGGCCGGTGATGGCGGCGCTCGCGGTGCTGATCGTGGCGATCCTCTACTACGCGACCCCCAACGTGCGGCAGCCGAAGTTCCGCTGGATGAGCATGGGAGCGTTCGTCGCGCTGCTGACGTGGGCGCTCGCGTCGGTGGCGTTCGGGTTCTACGTCGCGAACTTCGGCAGCTACGACAAGACCTACGGCTCCCTCGCGGGCGTCATCGTGTTCCTGCTGTGGCTGTGGATCACCAACCTCGCGCTGCTGTTCGGAGCAGAGCTCGACGCCGAGACCGAACGCGGCCGACAGCTGCAGGCCGACATGCCGGCCGAGGAGACGCTGCAGCTGCCGCCGCGCGACACCCGGGTCATCGACAAGAAGGCGAAGAAGACCGAGAAGGAGCTGGCCGAGGCGCGCGAGCTGCGGGCCCAGGGCCGGAGCACGAACCGGGACGGCGGCTAACGGCTGAGGTCACGCTCGATCCAGCGACAGATCGCCTCCACGACGTACTCGCGCTCGGCCGCGTCGAGCTCGCGCCCCTTGCCGATGCCGTGCCACTTCTCCAGGCAGCTGCGGCAGCAGGTCGCCGTGGCGTGCTGCGCGACGAAGACCGGGTGCCCGCGGTAGGGCGTCTGCCGTCCGTCGTTGCGCGGCTGCGCGGGCGCGAGCCGCTTGTCGACGAAGTCGACGGCGTGCAGCCGGATCGTGGGCAGGCCACGCAGGTCGACGATCGCCTTGTCGCGGCCGCGCACGTGGAACCGCGCCCGGAAGTGGTGCCGGGTGATCCGGTCCAGGCGCTCGTCGAGTTCTTCGGTGCCGGCCACCCGGCCAGGCTACGGGCGGCTCAGGCGAGCCTCGCGGCGTCCTGCGCCAGGTCCGCGACGGCGACCGCGAACACCGCCGCGAGACCACCCCGCGCCACCCACCGCAGCGCCGAGCTCGTGACGACGGGCCGCAGCACGCTGATCCGACGCAGGGCCTCGACGACCAGCCACACCACGACCAGCGCCGCGACGAGCGGCGCAACCGGCAGCATCGCCAGCCGTCCCCCGACACCCCCGACCAGCACCCCGAGCAGCGCCCCGAGCAGCGCCCCGGCGAGCGTGATCGGCGCCAGCCTCCGCAGTGCCTGCTCCGCCGCGACCCGCCACAGGACCGCAGGCGTCCCCACCGCAACTGCCCCCATCCCCCACCCCCTTGCTCGAGGCCAACCTATGTCAGCGACCACGGTGCGGCGGCACTTTGCGCAAGGTCGGCGGGAGTGGCGGGCGCGAGGTCAGTGTGCGCCCGCGCGACAGCAGGCGCCCCCCAATGACGAGGGACGCCCGCTGCGTGTGGCGGCGCGGGGAACTAGCGGCGCGCCGCCCCGGTCGGCCTCAGCAGGAAGAGGCCGTCGTAGCCGTGGACGACGATCATGCCGTTGTCGAAGTAGGGGTAGTTGCTCCACGTGCCGTGGCTGAACGCGGTCTCGTCGTCCTGCGGCCAGGTGTCGAACCAGGCGACCTCGGTGAGGTTGCCGTTCTCGACGTCGTCGGCCCGCATGATGCGCAGGCCGGCGCGGTAGTTGGACTCGAAGACCAGGTCGCCCTTGACGTAGAGGTTGTGGTCGATAGCGGTCGTGTCCGACGTGTGCTGGGCGGTCTGCACCGGGTCGGTCAGATCGGAGACGTCCCACATCCAGGTGCGGGTGCCGTGGCCGTACATCAGCTCGTCGACCTCGTCACCCATCAGGAAGTGGCGGCCGTCGTCGGTCAGCCAACCCTGGTGACTGTAGGCGTAGCCGTCGTAGCCGACCCGGGCGAGCTGCTCGGGCGCGCTCTTGTCGGTCACGTCGACGATGGTGAGGGTGTCCTCGTTGGAGTTGAAGCAGATCTCCCGCCCGGTGAAGCGCGCGTCCGGACCGTCGTACTCGACGCACTGGGCGTCATGGGTGTAGTCGTCACCGGCGTAGCAGCCCGCGAACGTCGGCGACGCCGGGTCGCGTACGTCGATCATGTGCAGCCCGCCCGAGCAGGAGTGGGTGTCCTCGCGCACGCCGAGGGCGTAGGCGTACCCGGAGTCCTCGTTGATCGCGACGTTGTGCGCCCGGCCGAAGTCCTCGTACATCGCCGTGGCCTCGAACTCCACGGGGGCAGCGGCCCGGTCGACGTCGCGCAGCTGGGTCAGGTCGAACACCTGCATCCCGTGCTCACGGGCCTCGGAGACGATGAACGCGTGGTTGTCGTGCACCTTGATGTCGCGCCAGATGACGTTCTGGGTGCCGGAGGTGGCGAGGTTGCCGAGGTAGACCGGATTGCGCTCGTTGGTCACGTCGACGAAGGCGGTGCCGTTGTCGCGACCGGCGAGCACGTAGCGGCGCTCGGTCTGCGGGTCGGTCCATGCCCACACGTCCGAGCCCCGGCCACCGCCGATCTCGTCCATCGGCAAGAAGCTGGACAGGTTGATGTTGTGGCAGGGGAAGTAGTCGGCCTGTCCGTCGACGCAGGGGGCGCCGGCCCGCCCGGCGTTGCCGGTGATGGCCCGCTGCGGGAAGGCGCGGTCGATCTCACCGGGTGCGTCCTGGCCCTCCCCAGGCTTGTCGACGAAGCTGGCGGTGGCGGGCGGCACGGTGAGCACGACGGCGGCGACCGTGCCGGCGATGAGCGCCAGGACCGCGCCGAGGGCACAGACGAGCACCAGTGGGCGTTTCATGAGTCCCCCTCGAGACCGAGAAATGTGGTGGCCCCATGTCATCAGATGAACACCATCGGTCACAAGCCCCTGAGCGACTCAGCTGCCCGGGCGATGTTGCGTTGCATGGAGCCGAACACGATTCCGTGGAACGGATAGACCACCGCCCAGTAGAGGTGGCCGGCCGCCCCGTGCGGATGGAACAGCGCACGCTGCCGGAATGTCGTCGTGCCGCCGTCAGTCGACCCCACCTCGAGCTCCAACCAGGCGAGGCCGGGCAGCCGCATCTCCGCGCGCAGGCGCAGGCGTTTCCCCTCGTCGATCTCCTCGACCCGCCACCAGTCGAGCGAGTCGCCCACCAGCAGCTCGTCCGGGTCCCGGCGCCCGCGTCGCAGGCCCGGGCCGCCGACGATCCGGTCGATCAGCCCGCGGACCCGCCACCCGAACGGGAAGGAGTACCAGCCGCGCTCACCGCCGATCCCTTCGATGACGCGCCACAGCGCCTCCGGCGAGGCGTGGACCTCGCGCTCGCGCTCGTCGACGTACAGCGAGCCCCCTGCCCAGTTGGGGTCCGACGGCAGCGGTTCGCTCGGGGCGCCGGCCGTCGTGGCCGACGACCAACGGGTGGGTACGTCGAGGTCGCGGATCTTGGTCAGCGCCAGCTCCACCGAGTGGTCGTAGCCGACCAG
>Ga0075331_1000099_pt1 | contig 16962 bp, 14 predicted proteins | sample MayberrySE_TuleA_FD_120090 | JGI IMG/M metagenome (GOLD analysis project Ga0075331, IMG submission 120090) | Natural and restored wetland microbial communities from the San Francisco Bay, California, USA, that impact long-term carbon... | ecosystem: Environmental > Terrestrial > Soil > Wetlands ... | reverse complement strand
GGCCGTGCTCCACGGTGCGGTCTCCGGTGACGTGCATGATCCCGGAGCCGTACCGCAGGCTCCCGAGCTTGTCGAGGGTGGCGAACGAGGTGCCCGCGTAGTTGGCCTCGTAGCCGAGCGCCCGGTCGAGCTCGGTGGCGTGCCCGATCGACTCGTGGATGGTGAGCCACAGGTTCGAGGGGTGGATGACCAGGTCGTAGCGGCCGGCCTCGACCGACGGCGCCGCAAGCTTCTCGGTGAGGAGGCCGGGCAGCTCGGCCAGCGCCTCCTCCCAGTCGTAGACGCCGCCGGTGAGGTACTCCCAGCCGCGGCCCACGGGCGGCGCGATCGTGCGCATCGAGTCGAACGAGCCGGTCCGCTCGTCCACCCCGAACACCTCCAGCTCCGGCAGCAGACGGACCCGCTGCTGTGTCGTCGAGGTGCCGGCCAGGTCCGTGTAGTACTTGTTCTCGAAGACCTGCTTGAGCAGGCCGCTGGAGTGCGCGACGCCCTCGGCCCCGACGAGCTGCCGGGACCACTCCTCGAGGAGGGCGACCTTCTCCTGGAGCGGTACGGCGAACGGGTCGACGTCGTAGGCGCTGACCCACTCCACGTCGGCGTGCACGGGCTCGGGGGCGAGGGCCACCGGCGTGCTGGTCATCGCGGCCGCGACCTGGGCGGTGCGCACCGCGTTCTCGGCGACCTGGACGGCGGCTTCGGGCGTGAGCACGACTCCGGAGGCGAAGCCCCAGGCACCGTCCAGGATCACGCGCACCGCGAAGCCGAGCGCCTCGGTGTCGGACGCGCCCTGGAGCCGGCCGTCGCGCACCCGGACGTCCTGGCCCCGGATCCGCTCGAAGCGGAAGTCGGCGTGAGCGACGTGGAAGTCCTGGCAGCGGGCGAGCGCCGCGTCGGCGAGCTTGCGGTGGGGGAGCGCGGCGAACGCCGGATCGATCCCGTGCGACGAGGTCATGGGCAGAGGTTATCCGTGACCGGATCAGGTCTCGCCGTCGACCTCCTGGGCCTCGAGCAGCTCCTGGGCCGGGCCCATCCACGTCGCCGGGAGCACGTCGAAGCCGGCGGCGCGCGCGGAGTCGCACACGAGCGGGTCGTCGTCCACGAGGACCGCCACCGGCTGCCGCTCGGCGAGGCGGCGGAGCGCGTCGACCTTGTAGAACCGTCCGGGCCTCCGGTCGGTCGGGGGCCTCAGGTGCACCGGCGCCTCGGGAAGGTCGTGGTGCGCCAACCAGCGCAGCGTGTCTGTGCGGCAGTGTTCCGGCCGGCCGGAGAGGTACACCAGGTCGTGGACGTCGGCCAGGGCGCGCACCACCCGCGCACCCTCCTCCAGGAGCGGGTCCTGCGGTGCCGCCGCGAAGAACGCCCGCCAGTCCTTCGGGCGGCTCGCGACGTGGTGCAGGCGGTGCCGGACGTCGGCGAGCACGCCGTCGAGGTCGATGACGGCCAGCATCCCCGACCGGCCCTGGTCCGGTGGCGCCGCCATGTCAGCCGACCAGGGTCTCGGCGTGGACCGTCGAGCCGCGGGGGGTCTTGCGGACGTTGACCTGGGCGGGGATCCGGGTGCGCAGCTCGGTCACGTGGCTGACCACCCCGACGGTCCTGCCCCCGGCCCGGAGGCCGTCGAGCCGGTCCATGACGTCGTCGAGCGTGTCCGGGTCCAGCGTCCCGAAGCCCTCGTCGACGAAGAGGGTCTCGATCTCGGTGCCGCCGGCCTCCTGCGTCACCACGTCGGCAAGCCCGAGCGCGAGGGACAGCGAGACCACGAACGTCTCGCCTCCGGAGAGCGTGGCCGGGTCGCGCACGTCACCGGTCCACTGGTCGACGACCTCGAGCCCGAGCCCGGCCTGGCTGCCCCTGCGTGCGGCCCGCGCAGTGCGCTGCAGGAGGTAGCGCTGGTCGCGCATGTGCGACAGCCGCTCGTTGGCCGCGTCGAGGACCTGGTCGAGCCGGGTCGCGAGGACGTAGGCCGACAGGCGCATCTGCAGGTGGTTGTCCGAGCCCATGCCCCGGACCAGCCGGCTCATCGCGTCCGCGCGGGCGTGCTCGACATGGAGCGGCCGCCACCGCGCGACCGCCTCCTCCAGCCGGGCGACCAGGGAGCGCAGCGCCTCCACCCGCTCACGCTGCAGGTCGGCGTCGCGACCAGCCTCGCGGGCGACGGCCTCGGCACGGTCGCGCGTCCCCAGCGCGCCGGTGAGGTCCGGGACCTCGTCCGGGAGCGCGCGGACGTCCGTGGACTCGAGGACTCCGCGGGCGACGGCCGCCTGCTGGTCGCGGCTCTGCTGCTGTGCCTGCAGGCCGGCGCGCTCGTCGGCCTGCAGGCGGGCCGCGCGGGCCGCGTCGGCGTCGGGGAACCCGTGCTCCGCGACGGTGGCCGCGGCCTGCGTCTCGAGGTCGTCGGTCCGGCGGGTGGCCTGCTCGTGCTGCACCAGCGCCACCCGGGCCCGGGTGAGGGCGGCCGCGACCTCCTCCAGGGCCGCGGCGATCCCGGTCAGGTCGTCCGGGTCGACCCCGGGCAGGGCAGCCCCGATCTCGGCACGCGCCTGCTGCGCCGCCTCTCCCGCGGCGAGCCGCTTCTCCTGCAGGGCGGTGACGGCGCGCTGCGAGGCGTGCACGGCGTCCTGGACGTCACCGAGCGCCTTCTCCAGCTCCGCGACGTCCGCCTCGGCACGCGGCAGCCGCTCACGGGCCAGCTCGGCCTCGGCCAGCTCGCGCTGCAGCCGCTCGACCTCCTCGCGCGCGTCCGCGTCCGTCACCCCGCCCGCGGCGGTCCGCAGCACGGCGACCTCGGCCTCCCGGGCGGTGAGCCCCTCGGTGGCGTCGACCAGCCGCGCCTGCGCGTCCTCGTAGCGACGCTCGGCGTCGGCCTGCTCCTCGTCGGTGACCGGGTCGGCGCCGCTGCTCGCCGGCGCGGGGTGGTCGGTGCTCCCGCAGACCTGGCACGGGTCCCCGTCGCGCAGCGCGCCGGCGAGCTCGCCGGCGATCCCGGCGAGCCGCCGCGCCTGGAGGTCCTGGGCGTGCTCGCGCGCATCGGCGGCAGCGTCCCGAGCGTCCCGGTGGGCGTCCTGCTGCTCCGCGCAGGTGGCCACGGCCCGGGGGAGCCGGGCGGCCGCGTCGGCGCGGTGCCGGGCGTCGGCCAGCCGGAGCTCGAGCGCCTCGGCGCGGGCCGCGGACTCCGCCGTGGCCGCGTGGACGGCACGGGCCTCCGCCACCAGGGCGGGGAGGGCGTCGCGCCGTACTTCGAGCTTGCGCGCGGTGACCGTGGCCGCCTCGAGGTCCGTGGCGGCGCGCCGCTGACGCTCCTCCTGGGAGCGCACCGTCTCCACCCGGGGCAGCAGGCCCCGCACGACGCCGGTGCGGCTGCGGACCTCCTCGAGGGCGGCGTCCACCTCCGCGACGTCGACGGCTCCCGGCGCGTCGGCCGTCCGGAGCGGGGCGAGCCGAGGCACGAGCTCCCGGACGGACGCGGGGACCTCGAGCGCGGCGAGACGTTCCACGGCGCGGCGCCGCGCGTCTCCGGTCGCGGTGGCGTCGGCGGCGGCCCGGTCGAGCATGACCAGCACCGACCCGCAGGCCTCCGCACGCCGGTCGTCGTCGAGCCTGCGGGCCGAGGCGGCCGCGAGGTCCTCGGTGTCCGCGAGCCGCGCCAGGGTCGCGGTCGCCTCGTCACGACGTCGAGCGGTGTCCCCGAGCCGGCGCGCCTCGTCGGCCGCGGCCCGAGCGGTGGCCTCCTCGGCCTCCGCGACGAGGCGAGCGGCGTCCAGAGCGTCCAGCCGCTCGACGGCACCGGCCAGCACGTCGTCGGCCCACGCTGCGTCGACGTCCTCGGCGGGGACGGCGGAGCGGTCGGCGATCGTGTGCAGGAGCCGCTGCACCTGCTCGTGGGCACCCTCGGCGCGCGCCCGAAGGTCACGGCTGTGGTCCTGCACCCAGTCCTCGATGCGGCTGAACCGGTCCGTGCGGAACAGGTGCTGCAGGACGTCGTGCCGTTCCTGGGAGGAGGCGTGCAGGAAGCGCTGGAAGTCTCCCTGGGGGAGCATCGCGACCTGCTGGAACTGGGACGCCCGCATGCCGACGAGCTCCGAGACCAGCTGGCCGACCTCGGACGCCCGTGAGCTCAGGAAGTGCTCGTCGTCACCGGTCAGCTCGGCGACGGAGGCCTTGGCGTTCTCGGTGCGGGTACCGGTGCCCCGCCGCTTGGGCCGGGTCCACTCGGGGGAGCGGCGGATGCGGAACCGTCGCTCGCGGACGCTGAACTCGAGGACGACCTCGGGCTCGACCTGGTCGCCGGCGTGCTGCGACTTGAGCGTCTTGACCCCGCGCACGCCCGGGACGGTGCCGTACAGGGCGAAGCAGACCGCGTCGAGGATGCTGGTCTTGCCGGCGCCGGTCGCCCCCGACAGCAGGAACAGCCCGGCGTCGTTGAGGACGTCGAAGTCCACGCTCTCGGTGCCGGCGAACGGGCCGAACGCCGTCATCTGCAGGTGGTGCAGCCGCATCAGCCGACCTCCCCGACCTCGACGGGCCGGTCCGCGTCCTCGTTGACCCGGCACGAGTCGCAGGCCAGCTGCAGCAGCAGCGCCTCCTCGGTGGTCGCCTCCAGCTCGCGCACCTCCGCGACGAAGCCGAGCGCGACGTCGAGGTCGCTGCGCCCGTCGACGCGGGGCACGAGCGGACCGCGGTCGGTGCGCCGGCCCTCGGGCTCGAACGACAGGAGCAACGTCTCCGGGAACCGGCTGCGCGGCCGGTCCATCGCGTGCCGGGGGCGCCGGGCGTCGGTGAGCGTGACCTGCAGCCAGCAGTCCTCGAGCGCGGCGTGGGCCGGGTCGACCAGCAGGTCCTCGAGGCTCCCGCGCAGCGTCGCCAGGCGCCGGGGGACCGGGGCGTCCACGAAGTCGACGCGCTCGAGGCCGTCGCGGCCGAGCTCGACCAGCCAGGACCCCTTGCGGTGGGTGGCCTCGGAGAACGAGTAGGCCAGGGGCGAGCCGCTGTAGCGCACCGACTCGCTCAGCGTGTGCCGGCCGTGCAGGTGTCCGAGCGCGGCGTAGTCGACCCCGGTGAACAGGTGGGTGGGAGCGATCTGCAGCCCGCCGACGGAGATGTCGCGCTCGCTCTCGCACGCCATCTCCGCGCCGCGCTCGGCGTCCCCGGCCACGAACGCGTGCGCCATCACCACCGAGCGCGCACCAGCCCGGCCGTCGAGGTCCGTGTGCACCCGGCGCATCGCCTCGGTCAGCGTCGCCTCGTGGCTGCGACCGTTCAGCTGCCAGGGAAGGCGCACCGCGTCCGGCTCGAGGTAGGGGAGGCCGTAGACGGCGACCGGGCCGTGCCGGTCCTCGACCAGGACCGGGGCGCCGACGTCCTGCCAGCGGGTCCGGAGGTGCACGCCGGCCGCGTCGGCCAGCCGGGCGTTGAAGCCGAGGCGGATCTGCGAGTCGTGGTTGCCGCTGGTGACCACCACCTGGGCGCGCGACGCGGCGAGCCGTGCGAAGGTCTCGTCGGCCAGCTCCACGGCGTCGACGGGTGGCAGCGCGCGGTCGTAGACGTCACCGGAGACGACGACGAGGTCCACCTCCTCCTGCTCCACGACCGAGAGCAGGTGGTCGACGAAGGCCGCCTGGTGGTCGAGCAGCCCGACGCGGTGGAAGGACCGCCCGAGGTGCCAGTCGGAGGTGTGCAGGATTCTCACGCCCCCGACGCTACGGCCGGGCGCCGACAGAACCGCTGATCACACGCCGACCCGGTCCGGCACCGAGTAGGTGACGAACCTCTCCGCGCTGGTGAAACCGACCGTGCACACCCCGGCCGACCCGGCGAGTTCGACCGCGAGGCTCGAGGGTGCACCCACGGCCACGACCACCGCCACGCCGGCCGCGGCCGCCTTCTGCACCACCTCGAAACCGACCCGTCCGCTGACGGCGAGCAACGGAGTGGCGGGGGAGCGTCCGGCGAGCACCCGGGCCCCGACGACCTTGTCCACGGCGTTGTGCCGACCCACGTCCTCCCGGGCCACGAGCAGCGCACCCTCCACGTCGAACAGGCCGGCCGCGTGCAGGCCGCCGGTCGCCTCGAACAGCGCCTGCGACTCGCGCAGCCGCGACGGCAGCGCCCGCACGACGTCCGGAGCGACGCGCAGGTCCTCCCAGTGGTGCGCCGAGGCGACGTGCTGCAGTCCCAGCACGTCGTCGATGCTCTGCGCCCCGCACACCCCGCAGGCGGAGGTCGCGGCAGCGACACCGTCGTACCGCGTCCCGGGGAGCCGGCGCGGCGGGCGCGCGAGCGTGACGGTGACGACGTTGAACTCCTGGTCGGCGGGCAGCGTGCGGTCGGTGCAGTACGCCACGGTGTCCAGGTCGTCGGCACCGGCGAGCACCCCCTCGGCGAGCAGGAAGCCGACGGCGAGCTCGAAGTCGTGCCCCGGGGTCCGCATGGTCACCCCCACCCGGCGCGGCGGTGCACCCGGCCAGGCGCAACGGACCTCGAGCGGCTCCTCCGTGACCAGCCGGTCCTCACGGTCGAGGGGCACCTGGCCCGTCCGGTGCTCACGCACCCGCACGCGCTGCGAGGGCCCGGGGCGTCGGTTCCTGCTCACGTCCGCCAGCCTATATTTGGCGTGGCGACGCAGACCGGGGCGTGCGCCGACGGGGCCGAGCCGGTGGGAGGCAGTGTGCGCATCGCGCGACGGTCGCCCGCGCACCACGACGGGTGGACCACTCCGGTGTCGTCCGCCCTCGGGATGGCCGGCTTCCTCGGCGTCGTCCTCACCGGGTTCACGCTGCTGGCCACGGGTCCGCTGATGGCGATCGACACCTACTTCAACCTCGATCCGCCTCCGGCGGGCTGGGTGACGTTCCTGCACGTGCTGGACCGCGTGGGCCAGCGTGCCGTCTGCCTGCCGATCCTGGCGGTCGTGGTGTACCTGTGCTGGCGGCGGACCCGCTCGTGGCGGCCGGTGCTGCTGGCCGGGGCGGCGGTCTTCACCCTGAACCTCCTGGTGCTGATCCTCAAGGTCGGCCTCGGTCGTGGCCAGCCCGGTCTGGCCGACCCGTCGTTCTTCGTGGGTGGGATGGCCTACCCGTCCGGGCACACCGCCAACATCGTGCTCGTGTACGGCCTGGCGGTGTACCTGCTGGGCCGCTACCTCCGGGTGTCCCGCCGGACCTACGCCGTCGGGTGGATCCTGGTCGTGGGGCTCTCGCTGCTGATGGTCGCGGTGTCGATGACCCTGAACTGGCACTGGTTCGCGGACCTCGTCGCGGGCCTGCTCGTCGGGGGTGTCGTCCTGGAGATGTCGATCGCCGCGGACCTCGGCTACCGCCCGGTCCGTGGTCCGCTCGCCAAGCTGCTCCGGGACTGATCCGGCGCGGCCACGCCGCTGTGGGAGAGTCGCCCGCATGGACGGCAGTGAGCGCAGCGTGGAGCTGGTCAGGACGGACAAGGGTGCGTACGACGCGGTCAACGCACGCGGGGGACGGCTCCGGGTGAGCACCGGCGACGACGCCGACTTCTCCCCGGTCGAGCTGCTGCTCGTCGCCATCGCCGGCTGCACGGCCGCGGACGTCGACTTCATCACCGCGAAGCGGGCGGAGCCCGAGGGTTTCCTGGTCCGGGCCCGGGCCGACAAGGTGCGCGACGAGTCCGGCAACTGCCTGCGCGACATCCGGGTCACCTTCGACGTGCGGTTCCCCGACGACGAGGGCGGCAAAGCCGCGCTCGAGGTGCTGCCGGAGGCGGTACGGCGCTCGCACGACCGGCTCTGCACGGTGAGCCGGACCGTCGAGGTCGGCACGCCCATCGAGGTCGTCGTCGAGCCGGGCGCCCGGGAGGCCTGACCCTCGGGTGCCGTCAGCCGGCGGGGGAGGGGAGGAGCAGCCCCACCAGGTCGGCCATGTGGCCGAACGGACGCGCCCCCTCGGCGGCGAGGGCCTCGGCCGAGGTGAGCCCACCGGCGTAGCCCAGCACGCGCATCCCCGCCGCCACGCCGGCGCGGACGCCGTACACGCTGTCCTCGACGACGACGCACCCGGACGGGGGTGCCCCCATCGCGCGCGCCGCGTGCAGGAACAGGTCGGGGAACGGCTTGCCCCGACCGACCTCGGTGGCGCTGAAGATGCAGCCGGACAGCCGGTCGAGCAGCCCGGTGCGGCCGAGCGTGCGGCGCATCCGCTCGTGGGTCCCGCTGGACGCCACGCAGGTGGCGACCCCGGCCGCGTCGAGGGAGTCCAGGAGCTCCGTGACACCGTCCACGGGACGCAGGTCCTCCTCGAAGGCGGCGTGGACCTCGGCGGTGGACCGGGCGTCGAACTCCCGCATCGCGGCGCGGCCGAGCCTGGCCTCGATCTCGCCGAGCTGGAACTCCGAGGTGCGCCCCATCCACCGGGCGACGACCTGGTCGACGGTGAGCGCCCAGCCGAGCTCGGTCAGGACTCGGGCCTCCACGTGGACGGCCAGTCGCTCGCTGTCGACGAGGACGCCGTCGCAGTCGAGGACGACGAGGTCCGGGGGAGCGGCGGTCACGTGTTGGCTCCCCGGGCGGCTACGGACCAGGTGGCGACCACGCGGCCGCCCTGCACGACCGTCATCGCGTCGGCGAGGTTGACCGCGTTGCAGACGTGGTTCGGCACGACCCGCAGGTGGCTGCCCAGGGGTGGCAGCGGGCCCTGGAGATCGTCGACCACGGCGTGGTGCTCGGAGAGCAGCACGATCCGGGCGTCGGGGTGGTCCAGGAGCCTGCCGAACCCGGTGGCCCACGAGGCCCGGTCGGCGCCGAGGACCTTGCTGCCGGAGTCGAGGACGACGCGGCCGCCGGAGTGGCTGACCACCGTCGCCCAGCAGCTCAGGGCGATCCGGTCGGGCGTCGTTGCCCCGAGCTCCCACTGCTGGGCGTCGCCGAACACGTACACGCCCGGCCGCATCTCGGTCATGCTGCCGGCGACGACGGCTGCGGCGGTGGGCGTGGCACCGCCGGAGACCGTCGGCGCCCGGAGGCCCAGGCCCCGCAGGGCGGCCGCGGCCCGCGCGAGCACCTCTGCCTCCTGGGCGGCCACCGCCTCGCGGGCACCGGGGGAGTAGGCGTGCCCGGGGAAGGTGAACGCGCCGTCGACCGAGAGCCCGGCGTGGGCGGCGACGTCGGCGAGCTCGGCGACCTCCTCCGGCGCCGCGCCGCTGCGGTGGTGGCCGCTGTCCACCTCCACGAGGACCCGGACCCGGTCCCGATCCTCGCCGAGCTGGGCCGCGAGCGCGCGGGCTCCCTCGGCCGAGTCCACCCCCACCGCCAGCGTCGCGGTCGCCGCCAACGCCCGCAGGCGACGCCCCTTCTCCGGGTCCACCCAGAGCGGGTAGGCGATGAACAGGTCGCTGAACCCGGCGTCGGCGAACACCTGGGCCTCCGAGACGGTCGCCACCGTGAGGCCGGCGGCGCCGGCGGCGACCTGCAGCCGGGCCAGCTCGGGCGACTTGTGCGTCTTGGCGTGCGGGCGCAGCGCGATCCCGAGCTCCTGGCTGCGGCGCGCCATGTCCTCGACGTTCTCCTCGAGCACGTCGAGGTCGACGACCAGGGACGGCGTCGGAAGGGCGAGGGCCATGCGCGGCATCCTGGCACGCCGACCGTCGAGCGGGGACCTACGGCCCTGTCCGGGACCGGGCGTCCCGGAGAGGCTGGAGCACGGGGGAGCCCACACGATGGCCGCACGGAGGGAGAGCGCCGTGACCCTGCTCATGACCGGATTCCCGGGATTCCTCGGGTCCGCCCTGCTCCCGCGGCTGCTGGCGCGTCGGGAGGACGCACACGCGGTCTGCCTGGTGCCGCGCCGGCACATGGCGGCGGCCCGGGACCGGGTGGCCGCGTTGGAGGCCGAGCATCCTGCGGCCGGCGGCCGCGTGCGGCTGGTGCAGGGTGACCTCACCGCCGCGCACCTCGGCATCGCGCCGCGCCAGCGGCACCTTCTCGACGACGTGGACGAGGTCTGGCACCTCGCGGCGGTCTACGACCTCGCGGTCCCGGCCGAGACCGCCCGCCGGGTCAACGTGGACGGCACCGGCCGGGTGCTCGAGCTGAGCGAGGGGCTGCCGCGGCTGCGTCGCCTGCACTACGTCAGCACCTGCTACGTCAGCGGCCGGTACATGGGGGAGTTCGGCGAGGACGTCCTCGAGGAGGGGCAGGAGTTCCGCAACCACTACGAGGAGACGAAGTACGAGGCCGAGGTCCTGGTGCGCAAGGCGATGGCCGACGGCCTCCCGGCCACGATCTACCGGCCCGGCATCGTCGTCGGTGACTCGGCGACCGGAGCGACCCAGAAGTACGACGGACCGTACTTCCTTGCGAGCTTCATCCGTCGACAGCCGGTCGTGGCACTCGTCCCGTCGGTTCCCGAGGACGCCAGGTTCTGCCTGGTGCCGCGTGACTTCGTGATCGAGGCCCTGGACCGGCTGTCGGCACGCGAGGACTCCGTGGGGCGGACCTACGCGCTCACCGACCCCGAGCCACCGACCGTGCGAGAGGTGGTCGAGATCTTCGCCCGCATCCTGGGCAAGCGCCTCGTCTGGGTCCCGGTCCCGACGGGGTTGACCAAGGCGGCCCTGGGCCACGTGCCTGGGCTCGAGCGGCTGCTGGGCCTTCCCGCCGAGGCGATCGAGTACTCCACGTCGCCGACCACGTACTCCACGACGAACACCCTGCTCGACCTGGAGGGCACGGACGTGCAGTGCCCACGCTTCGCCGACTACGCCGACCGGCTGTTGCAGTTCATGCGGGCGCACCCCGAGATCGACGCGAAAGCGATGGCCTGAGGGCCGCCGACAGAACACTGAGACGAGGAGACGACATGGCCAGGACCACGGTGGTGAACGTCAGTCTGGCCGGGCCGGACCGGGACCACGACGAGCGGGTCGAGTTCCTGCACCACGGCTTCCGGCTGCTGCGGGTGGGAACCAGTGGTGACGTCGCCGCCGCGGAGGAGCTGGTACGTGACTGGGCGGAGGAGGCTGCGGCGATCGCCGTCACCGGTGTCCGTGACGCACGCGCCACCGGACTCTACGACGGTGACCTGGCGGCGGTGGAGCGGCTGACGCGGGTCGCGACGACGCTCCCGGTGACGGACGGCTACCGGCTCGACGACGTGCTGCAGGAGTGGGCGGTCCGGCACGTCCAGACCGAGATGCCCGGGTACTTCGACAACGCGCGCACCGTGGTCCTCGGTGGGTCCAACCACGACCGCACCGTGCGCATCCTCCGGGAGTTCACCTCGAACGTGGAGTTCGCCGACCCCTTGCTGCGGCTCGACCTCGCGGGTCGTCTGCACTCGACCGGGCTGCTGGGGTTGGCCGTCGACCTCGGGACGTGGCCGCTGCGCTTGCTGCCCCGGGCGGTCGGACGGCTGCCCCGGCACTTGGCGTCCCCGGTCCGGACGCCCGGCACCCGGATCAGCACCGCCCTGGCCCGCAAGGCCGCCAAGGACTGTGACGTGGTCGTGGCGACGTACGAAGAGCTGGCCGCCTTCGGGCTGCCGAACCTGCGCGGCAAGACCGTGGTCAGCTCCGCCATCTCGGAGGAGCGGCTCCGCGAGCTCGGCGAGCGGGACGTCGACATGGTCCTGGACGCCACCCCGCAGCCGTTCCAGGGCCTGACGGTCTCGTCCGCCGTGCTCGAGGCGATGATGCGGTCGCTCGTCGACAGCAACGAGCAGCTCACCGACGACGACCTTCTCGACATGATCGACGCCGCCGGGCTGAAGCCGCGGCTGCTTTACCCGAACGGGCCGCGGCGCAAGAGCCGGTTCGCGTTCGTCATCCACCCGCTGTCGCAGCAGTTCTTCCGCAAGGTGGAGCCGCTCGGGACGCTCACCGACATCGCGCCCGGACCGGTCATGGACGTCGTGGAGAAGACGGTGGCGTACATGCCGCCGCTGACCTACAGCCACATCACCGGCATCACCTCGCCCACCGGTGCGGAGGCCGAGGGCTGGCTGATCACGGTCGGCGGCACGCCCAAGGAGCTGATGGCGCACAGCCCGGAGTTCACCTACAACCGACTGCTCGCGGCAGCCGAGATCGCCAAGAAGCACGGCGCACAGGTGATGGGTCTCGGCGCGTTCACCAAGGTCGTGGGGGACGCGGGGCTGACCGTGGCCAAGAAGGCGCCGCTGCCGATCACCACCGGGAACAGCTACAGCGCGTCGGGGGCGTTGTGGGCGGCCCACGAGGCGGTGGACCGGCTCGGTCTCGCCGAGGTCGACGAGCGTGGCCGGATTCGCGGCAAGGCCATGGTGGTGGGTGCCACCGGCTCGATCGGCTCGGTGTGCGCCCGCCTGCTGGCGCTGTCCAGCGACGAGCTGTGGCTGGTCTCGCCGGAGACCGCCAAGCTGCTGGCCCTCAAGCACGTCATCGAGCGGGAGAACCCGCGCGCCGAGGTGCACATGGCCGCCACGCCGCACGGCCACCTGGCCGACATGGACGTGGTCGTCACCGCCACGTCCGGTGCCGGCAAGCGGGTCCTGGACATCATGACCGTGAAGCCGGGTTGCGTGATCACCGACGTCGCGCGGCCGCTGGACCTGTCGGCCGAGGACGTGGCCAAGCGACCCGACGTCCTGGTGATCGAGTCGGGGGAGATCCAGCTTCCCGGCGACGTCCGGATGGGCGACATCGGTCTGCCGCCCGGAGTGGCGTACGCGTGCCTCGCGGAGACGGTCGTGCTCGCCCTGGAGGGCCGCTACGAGACGTTCACCGTCGGCCGCAACATCGAGTGGGAGAAGGTCAAGGAGATCTACAAGCTCGGGCTGAAGCACGGCATGAGGCTGGCCGCGATCACCGGCGTCAACGGTGTCTACACCGACGAGGACATCGCCAGGATCCGTGAGCTCGCCCTCGAGGCCCGCGCCGCCGCGGTCATGAGCCCGGCCGGGTGAGGAACGCCCGGACCAGGAGACCGAGCACCAGTCCGACCGCGATGCCCGCGCCGCCGAGGGTCACCGGCCCGCCGACGCCGCGCAGCAGGCCGACCAGAGCGCCCAACGCGGCACCGAGCACCATGCCCAGCGCGGGGAGCGCGTTGACCAGGTCGTCACGGCGCCGGCGCGGGGAGAACGGCGCGCCGGCGCTCATCCGCGGCCTTCCTCCTCCTGCTGCTCGTCGACCTTGTCCTTGACCCGGCCCATGCCGGGGATCTTCGCGAGCATCTCGTTGAGCTCGCGGGAGACGTCGAGGAGGTCGTGAATGTCGGGGGCGACCGTGCTCAGGCTGTCGAGCACCGGGACGATGTCGGTCTCCATCTTGCGCGCCAGGGCGGGCAGGTGGTCGATGAGCTCGACCATCGCGTCGACCTCGTGCGGCGCCGTCGTCTCCGCCAGCCGCTCCAGGACCGGCTGGAGCCGGGTGAGCGGCGGCTCGAGCGAGTCGAGGAGCGTGACGAGCCGCTCGTTGAGGGGCCCCAGCACGGCCAACAGCTCGTCGGAGCGCCCCACCACGCCGTCGGCCCGCGTGACGGTCTCGTCGGTGCGGACGACGACCGCGTCAGCCGAGGTGCGAGTGGCGTCGATGTCGTCGACGAGCCGGCCCGCGCGAGCCACGAGCCGCTCTGCGTCGTCCAGGAGCGACACGAGACGGGGGACCGCCCCGAGCAGCTGCTCCACGGCGTCACCGCCGCGCTCGAGGAGCTGCCAGACGTCACGGGGTCCGGGGACGGGGAGGCGCATGGCGTCACGGTAGCCGCTGGACCTGCGGGGACGGCGTGCGTCGACGCGTGGCCGGGGCCAGCAGCGTCCCCAGGAGCCCGGCCGCGCAGGCGACGACGACGGCCTGGCGCACGCCGAGGGAGTCGGCCAGGACCCCCAGGAGCGGAGGTCCGCCCAGGAACGCCGCGTAACCGATGGAGCTGACCACCGCCACCCGCGCGGCGGCGCGGTGCTCGTCGTCGGCGGCAGCGCTCATCCCGAGCGGAAAGCCGAGCGAGGCGCCCAGACCCCACAGCACGGCACCGACGAACGCGCCGGGCAGGCCGGGAGACCAGACCACGACCGTGACACCGGCCACCACGAGCACCCCGGTGAGGCGGAGCACCGTGACCCGGCCGAGCCGGTCCACCGCCGCACCGCCGAACGTCCGACCGACGGTCATGGCCGAGACGAAGCACGCGAACCCGACCGCCGCCAGCGCCTCGCTCGTCCCGTAGCCGTCGACGAGCGCGAGGGCCAGCCAGTCGTTGGCGATGCCCTCGGCCAGCGCGAAGGCGAGCACCATCAGGCCGAGCACCAGGGTGCGGGGCTCGCGCCACGCCGCGGCGAGGCCGGCCGACCCGGCGCGCTGGGCATGGTCCTCCGGCAGCGGCGTGAACGAGCGGATGGCCAGGGGGACGGCCACCAGGACCGCCATGACGGTACCGAGCAGCTGCACCTCGAGGCCCACGCCGACGTGGGCACCGGCGGCGCCGACGAGGGCGCCGGCCACCGTGCCGACGCTGAAACCGGCGTGGAACCTCGGCATCACGGTGCGGGCGAGGGCGTGCTCCACCTCGGCCGCCTCGACGTTCATCGCGACGTCCCAGCTCGACGTGCCGACGCCGTACACGAACATGCCGAGGGCGACCGCCGGGACCGATGCGACGCCGAGTCCCGCGGCCATCCCCAGCAGGCCGAGGCCGACGACCGCGGCCGCGGCCCCGACGGTGCGGGCCGGGCCCAACCGGGTCACGACGGCGCCGGAGGCGGGCAGCGCGATCACGGTGCCGAGCGAGAGGCAGAGCAGGAGCAGTCCGACCTCGCCGGGCGTGAGCTCGAGTCCGGCACGGATCGCCGGGACGCGGGCCAGCCACGACGCGAACGCGAAGCCGTTGAGGACGAAGACGACCGCGACGGCGACCTTGGCGCGGTCCGTGGCACTCATGCGCCCGAGCCTAGGCCGGGGCAGCTCGGGGGCTGCCGGGCACCGACCGGGGGACAGCCTCCCGGTCGGCACCGCGGCCCGCCTCCGCAGTGATTGACATAATGTCGCTTATCGGCGCTTGTTTCAGCGCGCGGGGCGCAGCGCCGCCATCGCCAGGTCGAGGTAGCCGTCCATGTGGGTACGCGCGGCCAGCTCCAGCAGCGTCCGGGCGCCGGCCGCAGCGCGGTCACCCGCCCCTCGGCTGGTGCTCAGCTCGATGTCGGTGGCCAGGATCGCGCCCTGCATGCCCACGCACACACCGGTGCCCCGACCGACCCGGCGGCGAGCCTCATCGACCCAGGTGAGCGCGCCCCCGGTGTCTCCGCCTCCGGCAGTCTGCAGTGCGAGGGCCCGTGCCGTGGCGCTCTCCAAGGAAGGGTCCCCGAGCTGGCAGCTCAGCGCGAAGTCCCGGTGGAGATCGAGCACCCGTTCCGGGTGGCCGGCCACGAGCTCCGCTTCAGCCAGCGCTGCTGCGGGCCAGGGACGGAACGAGATCCAGCCGGACTCGGAGACCAGCTGGAGACACTCACGCAGCCAGGAAGCGGCCGTATCCTGCTCGCCGGCACGGACCTGCGCCCAGCCACCGAAGCCGAGGGCCCACGCGATCCTGCGCGGGTTCGCCGCGCTCCGTGACAGCTCGAGCGCGGTCCCCCACTCCTCGAGGGCGCCGTCGAGACGGCCCCAGTCGGTCAGGTTGAACGCCCGAACCGAACGGATGGAGGCGAGCAGATCCGTCTCCCCCTCGATGAGCGCCTCCGCCGCGGCCAGGTGCTCCTCCGCGTCCGGACGTCGGCCGACCAGCGCGTCGACGTACCCGAGCTCGCGGCGCGCGGCGGCCACCGTCGCCGCGTCCCCCACGGCGGCGGACACCTCCGCCGCCCTCTGCAGCAGCAGCGCGCCCTCGTCGTCATGGCTGCGGACCGCGTGCACGAGTGCGGCGCCGAGCTCGCCGAGACAGCGACCGAGCACCTGGTCGTCACTCGACTCCTCGGCGACACGGGCGGCCTGGCGCAGGGTCTCCACGCCGGAGTCCACGGCCGCCGCGGCGAGGGCTGCCTGGCCCGCCTCCAGGAGCGAGAGAGCCCGGCTGCGCGCGGGTACGCCGGGTGGCGTGGCCGCCACGTGGGCCCGGGCTGCGCTGCGCAGCGCAGGGGACGGGGCGGCGCCGAGCTCGGCCCGGAAGCGCGTCTCCACCTCGTCGACGGCTGCCGCCGCCGCGTCGTGCCATCCCGCCGCGCGCAGGCTCGCAACCAGCAGGATCTGCGCGCCCTCGTCGAGCATCTGACGCCGCGCGGCGAGCTCGGCCAGCGTCAACGCCCGGTCCGTGTGCCCCATCGCGGAGGCGGCGATGACCTCGCGGTGCAGGAACCCGTCGATCCGGGCCGCCACCCGCTGCCGCTGGACCATCAGCCAGAGGTCGAACTCGGCACTGCACCGAGGCTCGACACCTTCGAGCAGGTCGCCGATCTCCGACTCGTCGTAGCGCCCGTCCAGCAGGTCGAGGAGATCCACCGTGACCTGGTCGGGAAGGTCCACGACGATGGGGTCGCCGGTGAACGCACTCGGCGCGTCGAGGGCCCGACGGGCGGCAGCCAGGCACCAGCGCAGCGAGCCGAGCGGGTCCGCGGTCTCGGGGAACAGCTCGGCGGCCAGCTCGCTGCGAGTCAGCGGGCGGTCTGTGAGCAGCACCTTGACCAGGACCGCCCAGACCTGGTGGCCGCGCACCGGCCGGGGCCCGTCGCCGTCGAAGACGTGCGGGGGTCCGATGAGCCGCAGGCGCACAGGGCCTCCTCTCCTCCCCGATCACGAGCCGTCACCAGTCTCCCCCTAGACCGTGTGACGGAGCGTGGGACGACACATCCCAGATCACTCCTGGCGTCCCACGCCTGAGCACACGCCCTGCCCGGAGGCTTCCTCGAGGAGCCGGAGAGACCGGACACCGAGGAGAGGTGAAGACCATGACCGTCCACACCGCACACCCGTCACTGCACGTCAGCCCGAGGTCCACCGGGCTCGGCATGGCCGCACTGCTCGTCGCGGTCGCCGCAG
>Ga0075331_1000098_pt1 | contig 16987 bp, 20 predicted proteins | sample MayberrySE_TuleA_FD_120090 | JGI IMG/M metagenome (GOLD analysis project Ga0075331, IMG submission 120090) | Natural and restored wetland microbial communities from the San Francisco Bay, California, USA, that impact long-term carbon... | ecosystem: Environmental > Terrestrial > Soil > Wetlands ... | reverse complement strand
CCGACACCGAGGTCTGGGCCAAGACTTCGTCGTGGGGCCGGACTTCGTCGTGGGGCCGGACCTCGTCGTGGGGCCGGACCTCCTCCTGGGGCCGACTGACTTCGTCGTGGGGCCGCACCTCGTCGTGGGGCCGCACCGCAGCGACGTCCTCCTGGGGCCGTCTGGCGCTGACCTCTTCCTGGGGCTAAGACGTCGACCGCGGCAGGAACCTCCCACAGACGGCGGCAACCGGGACCTGGCCGGCTGGCCGCCGTCTCCGTCGGGCTGTTCGTATGTGGCGCGATCGCGGCGACAGCCGAGCTGCTCTGGCTCTCGCACCCACAGGTAGACAACGCGCTACTCGTAGCCGGGGCCATCGGCGTCGTCCTCGTGTACATCCACGCCAGACCACAGCGAAAGATTGCCACCAGTCGGGACGTCGAGGATATCCAGCTCGACGAGGTGCTCTTCGTCCCGATGCTGATGCTGCTCGCGCCTGCGCATTGCTTCGCCATCATGACGGTCGCATCCGTGGCGGGCGGGGTCTCAGCTCGACGAGGCATCGTCAAGAGCATCTTCAACCTAGGCCAGCTGCTGGTCGCGACTGCGGCCGCCTTGTTGCTCGTCCGGGTCGTCGCCGGCACGCGGCTGATACCGCCGAACTTCATGGACGTGTTGGCCGGGATGGCGGGCGCACTGGTCATCACGAGTGGTTCCGCGCTCATGGTGCGGGGGATGGTGGCCTATGCCACCGGAAACAGCTTCCTTCATCTAGCGCGCGATATCCGCAAGGAGATTCGTCCGTGGCTCGGAGCTGTGACCTTGGGCGGGGTCGGCACCATCGCGATCTCACACAATGTCGCATCTGCGGTGCTCGTCCTATTCCTGATGCTTTTCGTGCAGGGCGCGTACGCGTCGTCCATGCGCGAGCTCGCCGCGCGACGCCACGCCGAGCGGCTGCAACAGGCCATCGCCGCGCTCCGGCGGAGTGTCGACACCACCGCGGCCGTCGATGACCTCACCCGCGCGGCCAAGGACTTGCTCGCCGCGCAGACCGTTTGGACAGGCACCGAGGACGCACAGGTCCCCCCCAATGCACTGACGGCCCCGTTGGCCCCGGGCCTGAAACTGATCGTGGCCGATCGGAGGGGCACTGGCTCGTGGACTCAGCACGAGCAAGAGACCCTGCGCACGCTGGCTGGTGTGGCGAGTGACGTGTTGCGGTCCACGAACCTCGTGAGCCGGCTCCGCGCACTCACCAACTCCCAGAGCGAGGGCGTGTTCGCGGTGGACCTTGACGGCCGGGTCACGTTCGCGAATCCCGCAGCCGTGGCGATGATCGAGCACGACGACGAGAGCGACGTACGTGGTCAGGCGATCGATGACATCTGTCGGCTCCGGCACGGACAGCGCATCACCGACCTGGTAGCCCTGGTCCGCCAGCAGGAGCGCGCGCAGGACGTGGATGCCACCCTCGTCCGTCAGCACGGTGACAACCTCGAGGTCGCCTACAGCCTGACTCCCCTGCTGGAGTCCGACAGCCACACCGGGGCCGTGCTCGTGCTCCGCGACGTCACCGAACGACGGGCGCTGCAGAACGCCATCGCGCACCGGGCCTTGCACGACGAGCTCACCGGCCTGCCCAACCGACGACTGCTGCTCGATCGGCTCGACCACGCCATGGCCCGGCTCAACCGCGACGGCGGTCAGCACGGGTTGCTGTTCTTCGACCTCGACCGGTTCAAGCTGATCAACGACTCCTTCGGCCACCTCGCCGGCGACCGCCTGCTGGTCGACATCGCCAACCGGCTGCGCGAGAGCCTCAGCAGCGCTGACACGATCGCCCGGTTCTCCGGCGACGAGTTCGTGGTCCTCGTCGAGGACGTCGAGGGCGTCGAGGAGGTCACCAAGATCGCCAACCGGATGCTCGAGAACCTCGAGCCGCCGTTCCAGGTCGGGGGTACGGCGATCTACATCAGCGCCTCGATCGGCGTGACGATCGTGCGCTCCGGGCACACCCGCGACGAGATCCTCGCGGCGGCCGACCGCGCGGCGTACCTCGCCAAGGCCGCAGGACGCAACAACGTGCAGGTGGCGGCCGACAACGTCCTCGCCCAGGCCCGCAGCCGCCTGGACATCGAGGCGGCGCTGCACCGCGCGCTGGAGACACAGGCCCTCGAGCTGCACTTCCAGCCGATCATCCGCACCGATGTCGACAGCGTCGTCGGGGTCGAGGCCCTGGTGCGCTGGCCGACCAAGGACCGCGGTCTGATCAAGCCCGAGGAGTTCATCCCCGTCGCCGAGGAGACCGGCCTGATCCACCAGCTCGGCGGCTGGGTGCTTGCCGAGTCCGCGCGCACCGTGCAGCGCTGGACTGCGCACCACCCTGACCGGGAGCCGCTGCGGCTGTCCGTCAACGTCTCGCCCCGACAGTTCACCTCCGCCGGCTTCACCGGCAAGGTCGCCGAGGTGCTGGAGAGCACCGGCCTCGAGCCCGAGCAGCTGTGCCTGGAGATCACCGAGTCGATCCTGATGGCCGACTCCTCCGCCACGCTGCACACGATCCACCGCATCCGCGAGCTCGGCGTCCGCGTCGCCGTCGACGACTTCGGCGTCGGGTACTCCTCGCTCTCCTACCTCAAGCGTTTCCCCATCGACATCGTCAAGCTCGACAAGTCCTTCACCGGCGGACTGGCTCACGACGTCGTCGATGCCGAGATCGTGGCGACCGTCCTGCGACTGACCGACGCCCTGGGCATCGAGACCGTTGCCGAGGGCGTCGAGACCCCGGCACAGCGAAAGCGGCTGGGTCTGCTCGGCTGCCAACTGATGCAAGGATTCCTCGCGTCCCGCCCGCTCTCCGAGGCAGCATTCCTGACCTTCTGGGGCCTACGCAGCGAGCGCCGGGTCAGCAGCTAGTCAGCGTTACAGGTAGAGACCCGTCTGGCCGTCCGCGAGCCGCTCCGACGCCACCGCGTGCAGGTCTCGCTCGCGCAGCAGGATGTAGTCCTCCCCGCCCACCTCGACCTCGGCCTTGTCCTCGGGATCGAACAACACCCGGTCGCCGACCTCGACGGTGCGTACGTTCGCGCCCACCGCCGCGACCCTCGCCCACGCGAGCCGGCGACCCATCTGCGCCGTCGCCGGGATCACGATGCCCGCGTGCGACTTGCGCTCGCCGGCCTCGACGTCGAGCGTCACCAGCACGCGGTCGTGCAGCATGCGAACAGGCAGCTTGTCGTCAAGCGGCCCGGGACTCCTGGGCATCTCTCAGTCCTTGCTGAGCCTGCGCACCACCACGAAGAAGGCGACGACACCGACCGCAGCACCCGCCACGGCCGCCACCTTGTCCTTGCGCAGGTTGCCCTCTGCGTCGACGAAGTGCGCCTTGACGTCGGCGGCCGCGCGGGACGCGATCGTGGACGGCTTGGCCCGGTAGAGCAGCTCGTCGAGCGTGCCCGCGAGCCGCTCCCGGGTGGCCTCGATCTCCCGCTCGAGGTCACTCGGTGAACCGGAGATGCTCGGCGTGTCGGCGGCGCGGTGCTTCGCCGGCGTCGAGGCCTGGCTCACGGGGTCCTCCTAGGTGGTGGCGCACAGCCACGCAGTTGGCGACATCTTCTGCGCTAGAGATTACCCATCGTCGGGAAGGTCAAGACACCCTGTGCGCCCGCGGGTCGAACCCGAACGGCAGCTCCAGGCGGTGCGCGCGCATCATCGCGTCGTCGCTGAGTACGTCGATCGTCGGGCCGTCAGCCACGATCACCCCGTCGGAGAGGACTACGGAGCGCTGACAGATCTGCAGGGCGTAGGGCAGGTCGTGGGTGACCATCAGCAGCGTCACGTCGAGGCTGTCGAGGATCTCGGCCAGCTCCCGCCGGCTCGCTGGGTCGAGGTTGGACGAGGGCTCGTCGAGCACGAGGATCTCCGGCTGCATCGACAGGACGGTGGCGACCGCGACGCGTCGGCGCTGCCCGAACGACAGGTGGTGCGGCGGGCGATCGGCGTACTCGAGCATGCCGACCTTGCCGAGCGCGTCGGCCACGCGGGCGTCGAGCGCGGCGCCGTGTATCCCGAGGTTCGCCGGTCCGAACGCCACGTCGTCGCGCACCGTGGGCATGAACAGCTGGTCGTCGGGATCCTGGAACACCACCCCGACTCGCCGTCGGATCTCCTGCAGGTGGGGTTTGGACACATCCAGACCCGCCACCCGCACCGTGCCCCGTCCCGCGGTGAGGATGCCGTTGAGGTGGAGGACGAGGGTGGTCTTGCCGGCACCGTTGGGGCCGAGCAGCGCCACCCGCTCGCCGCGATGCACGTGCAGGTCGACGCCGTAGAGCGCCTGGTGCCCGTCGGCGTAGGCGAAGGCCAGACCCTGGACGTCCAGCACAGGGGTGCTCACCGGGCCACCACCCACGCAGTCACGACGGTCGCCAGTGCGAGCGCCGGCAGCAGGGCGGCGATCGTCCACTCCCGCGGCAGCGCGGGCGCATCCGACAGCGCCGGCAGTCGTCCGGCGTACCCCCGCGACAGCATCGCCAGGTGCACCCGCTCGCCGCGCTCGTAGGCCCGGATGAAAAGCGCCCCGCCGGACCGCGCCAGCGCGCTCCACGCGCGCGGTCCGGCCGCCTCGAAGCAACGCGCCTCTCGCGCCACCCGCATCCGCTGCATCTCGGCTGTGGTCACGTCGAGGTAGCGGATCATGAACGCCATGATCTGGACCAGCTGCTGCGGCAGCCGCAACCGCTGCAGTCCGGCCAGCACGTCCCGGGACTCCGTCGTCGCCGCCAGCAGCAGGGAGGCGACCACACCGAGCGTGCCCTTGCACAGCAACGCCGCTCCGGCCACGAGCCCGTGCTCGGAGAGGCTGAGACCGAGTACGTCGATGCGGGGGCCGGCCGCGACGAACGGCATCAGGAGCGCGAAGACGACGAAGGGCACCTCGACGACCATGCGCTTGCCGATGAACGGGGGCGGCACGCGCGCCGCCCCGATCGCCACCAGCAGCGCCACCGCGTGCACGCCGTACGGCCAGAAGACCCCCGTGGGGGTCGCCACCACGCAGAGCACGAACGCCAGCAGAGCCAGAAGCTTCACGTGGGCGGGGAGGCGGTGCACCACCGAGTGTCCGTGGTAGTGCAGCCGGTGGCCGTGGGCGGCACCCATCTCAGCCTCGGTCGGGCTTGCGGCGCACGGCGAACGCGATACCGCCGGCGACCACGAGCACGACGCCCACGCCCACGACACCAGCGAGTCCTCCGGAGAGCAGGCCGTTGCCGACGCCCTCGGTGCCGTAGTCGGCGAACGGCGAGTCGCCGGCGGCGTGCTCTCGCTCGGCCGAGGAGATGCCATGGTCGCCGGCGGTGCGGTCCAGGCCGTCCGGGCTGCTGGAGGCGAAGTAGCTGACGACGCCGGCGAGGAGCACCGCCACGAGTGCGAAGCCGACGAAGAAGCGCCTGGTGCTCACACCTGCTCCAGACCTGGTGTGCGGATCTCCAGCTCCCGCGACTCGAGCACCGGCCGGGCGCCGTGGACGAGGTCGGGGCGCACCGCGACGATGCTGGCCACGGTCAGCCCGGTGATCACCGCCTCACCGATGCCGATCAGCGCGTGCCAACCGAGCATCGACACAGTCAGGGCAGCAGCCGGCACGTCGACCGTGCCGCCGACGAGGTACAGCCCGACGAAGACGAGGGCGGCGGCGGGTACGGAGAGGAACGCCCCCACGGCGGCTGCGACCGGGACCGATCGGACCGTCCTCGGCAGCACACGCCGGACGAGCCGGAAGATCAGCCAGCCGACGACGACGCCGACGATCGCGAGCAGCGTGATGTTGGTGCCGAGCGCGGTGATGCCGCCGTCGGCGAACAGCAGCGCCTGCACAAGCAGCACGACCGACACGCACAGCAGTGCGGTCCATGGCCCGACGAGCACGGCAGCCATCGCACCGCCCAGCAGGTGGCCGCTCGTGCCGAAACCGACCGGGAAGTTGAGCATCTGCACGGCGAACACGAACGCGGCGACCAGCCCGGCCATCGGAGCCGTGCGGTCGTCGAGCTCGCGGCGGGCACCGCGCAGCGCGACCGCGATCGCGCCGGCCGCGACCGCGCCGGTGGCCACCGACGTCGGAGCGTCGAAGAACCCGTCGGGCACGTGCACGGTGCAGTCCCTTCGATGATGGGATGGTCCAGCCGAGTTCGGGCGCGTCCACGACCCTTCCGAGCTCTTGATGCCAAGCCTACTCAATTGCAAAATATGTGCAACAAGCCTCCGGAGGAGATGACATGACGGCTCAGCGCCTCGAACCAGGCGACCAGGCTCCCGACTTCACGCTCGACACCGACACCGGGGACAAGGTCGCGCTCGGCGACCTGCGCGGACAGCGCGTGGTGGTCTACTTCTACCCCGCGGCCATGACGCCGGGGTGCACGACGCAGGCCTGCGACTTCACCGACTCCCTCGACGCATTGCAGGCGGCGGGCATCACGGTGCTGGGCGTCTCGCCGGACAAGCCGGAGAAGCTGGCGAAGTTCCGCGAGCGCGACGCCCTGCGGATCCCGCTGCTGTCGGACCCAGACAAGGCGGTCATGAAGGCCTACGGCGCCTTCGGCGAGAAGAAGATGTACGGCAAGGTCGTGGAGGGCGTGATCCGTTCGACGTTCGTGATCGACGCCGACGGCCGGATCGAGCGGGTGATGTACAACGTCAAGGCCACCGGCCACGTCGCCAAGCTGCGCCGAGAGCTCGACGTGTGAGGCGATCAGACAAGAACCGCTCGGCGGCCCGCCGTGGATCGAGATCGGCGCTGCCTAGACTGAGCGGCCAGGCCAGAGTGGTGGAACGGCAGACACGCCGGCTTTAGGTGCCGGTGCCCACTGGGCGTGAGGGTTCGAGTCCCTCCTCTGGCACCCAGGCACTTGCTCAGCCTGTGCCACCGGTCAGCGCCACGACCGTGGCCCTGGGGTCAGGTCGGTGCAGGCCGGGTCGAAGGTCGACCATGCCATCGGGTCGCACCGCGGCCATCGGGATCGCGCCGTCGGGGACCCCGTCGGGGCACGGCTTGACTGCGGCACCGGACGCCGCCCGTTGCGAGATCTCGTCCAGGTTGGCGTCGGGGGCGAAGGGCTTCGGGGCCCAAGCCTCGAACGTGACTCGCTCCACCGCACCCACCTCGTGACGGGGGAGAACGAACACGTTGGTCCGGCCAAGGCGCTCTACCAGGTCTGCGATCACCAGCGTGGCCACCGCCTGCAGCTCCGTGGCAACCAATGCTCGGGCCAGCGGCGTCGCCTCCAGAGCGTTGCGCAGCTCTGCCTCGCTACCTAGCAGGGACGCCGTCGGCACGCTCACATCACGCTGGACGTCCCCCTTGTGGGGTTCGTCGGTGAGCACGAGCACGCTGGCACCGAGGTCCTGCAGACAGCGGGCCAGCTCGAGCAACCACGGAGCGCTCCCCAGGAGGGCGACACCGGTCGGTCGGGGGGCGGCGACCCGCAACACCCGGGCCATGAGCACTCCGGTCAGTCCGTAGACGATGCCTGTTCCGAGGATCACTCCGAAGGCGATCGGCAACATGAGTGTGCTGTCGAGTCCGGCCGCTGCCAGTATGCCGGTGAACTGGGCCGCGGCCGCCGCGGCCACGATGCCACGGGGGTTCATCCAGGCGGCGAATGCCCGGTCCCGTCCGGCCATGGTGGAGCCCAGCAGGGACAGCCCGACGGCCAGCGGGCGGACGACGACGACCAGTACGGCGACAACGAGCGCGCTCTGGCCCGCCGTACTGACGAGGAGCTCGATCTCCACCAGTGCACCGAGCAGGATGAACAGGGTCCCGATGACGAGGACCTCGAGCGTCTCACCGAAGCGCGAGATGTGCACCGTGGGTACAACGCGCTGGTTGGCCAGCACCAAGCCCAGGACCAGCGTGGCGAACAGACCGGACTCGGAGAGCATCACCTCGGCGACGCCGAAAACGGCCACGGCGACGAGCACGCCGACGGCCGCCTCCATGTCGTCGGGCAGCAGAAAGCGCGACATCGCGAACATCAGGAAGGCGGCGCCCACGACACCCACCGCCACCCCGAGTCCGAGACGTTCCAGCATCTGCCAGACCGGATGCACGCCGCCACGGTCCGCGGCGAGTACCAAGTTGAGAACGACCACAGCGAGCGCGGCGCCGAGCGGGTCGAGCACGCTGCCCTCCCAAGCCAGCACCGCTGCCGTGGGTTGTCGGGGTCGGATGACCTTGAGGAGGGGCCCGACGACCGTGGGGCCTGACACAACGAGGACGGCCCCCAGCACCAGCGCCACGTCGGTGGGCATGTCGGTGGCGAGCACCAGAGCCCCCGAGGCACCGGCGAAGGTGATGACCAGACCGATGGTCACCAGGCGCGCGACCGGCCCCCAGGCGCGGTCAGGAAGGTCGTCCATGCGCAGGTTCAGCCCGCTCTGGAACAGCAGCAGAGCCACGAGCAGCGTGACCAGTGGGAAGAGCGTCTCACCGAGGAGCTGCTCGGGCTCCACGATGCCGGCGGCCCCGGCGGCGAGGCCCGCGGGCAGGAGGAGCAGCAGCGACGGGAAGCCGAGGCGGCGCGCGATCCACTGCGAGCCCACACCGAGCACCACGATGGCGGTGAGTCCGACGATGATCTCGTTGTCGGTCATTCCGGCCACCCGGGGACGAAGGGACTCCGAGCTCAGGGCTGCAGCGCCGCAGCCACCTGAGGCGCGATCGCGCGCAACGCCTTGCCGCGATGGCTGAGCTCGTCCTTGAGCTTCGCCGGCATCTCGGCGGTGGTGTGCTTGTGACCGTCGGGCACGAAGAGCACGTCGTAGCCGAACCCACCGCTGCCCCGCTGCTCCTTGATGACCCGCCCGCGCATCACCCCGCGGCGCACGACGGGCCGGGCGCCGGGCGCGCAGAATGCGACCGAGCAGCGGAACTCCGCACCCCGTCGGCTGTTGGGCAGGCCGGACAGCTGGGCCAGCAGCAGCTCGTTGTTGGCGGCGTCGTCCTTGGCCGGACCGGCCCAGCGTGCCGAGAGCACCCCCGGCATCAGGTTGAGGGCATCCACACAGATGCCGCTGTCGTCGGCGAGCGCGGGCAGCCCGGTCGCCTCGAGGGCGGCTCGGGCCTTGATCAAGGCGTTGCCCTCGAAGGTCAGCTCGGTCTCGTCGGGCTCGCCGTACGCGGTCACGTCGTCGAGGCCGAGCACCTCGACCCCGGGCACGAGCGGGTCGAGGATGCGCTTGAGCTCGTCGAGCTTCTTGGCGTTGTGGGTGGCGAGCAGCACCTGCGTCATTCGCGCAACGCCTCTGCCTGCAGCCGGGTCAGCTCCGCGCAGCCCACCGCACCGAGGTCGAGCAGCGTGTCCAGCTCGGCCTTCTCGAACGGCGCCCCCTCGGCGGTGCCCTGCACCTCGACGTACGTGCCCTGCCCCGTCATCACGACGTTCATGTCGGTCTGTGCGCGCACATCCTCCTCGTAGGGCAGGTCCAGCACCGGCACGCCGTCGACGATGCCGACGGACACGGCCGCGACCGACCCGGTCAACGGCTCGCCCTTGAGCAGCTTCTGTGCGCGCAGGTGCGCCACCGCGTCGGCCAGCGCGACGTAGGCGCCGGTGATCGCCGCGGTGCGGGTGCCGCCGTCGGCCTGCAAGACGTCGCAGTCCAGCACGATGGTGTTCTCCCCGAGCGCCTTGTAGTCGATGACGGCGCGCAGCGAGCGGCCGATCAGGCGGGAGATCTCGTGGGTGCGGCCGCCGATCCGGCCCTTGACCGACTCCCGGTCGGACCGGGTGTGGGTCGAGCTCGGCATCATGGCGTACTCGGCGGTGACCCAGCCCAGACCGGAGTCCTTGCGCCATCGCGGCACGCCCGGGCTCGCACTCGCGGCACAGAGCACCCGGGTGCGGCCGAACTCCACCAGCACCGAGCCGGCGGCATGGTCGAGCCAGTTGCGGGTGAAGCGCACCGGGCGCAGCTGAGCGGGGTCACGGCCGTCCTGACGAGTCATACCCGCGACCCTACCGAGGCTCGCCCCCCGCGCGGCGAGCCCGTCCTCAGACCGTGTACGTCGCTCCCGGTGCGGCCAGGTCGATCTGGCCGTCGAACGCCGGTTTGGCGTCGTCCAGCACCCGCTGGGGATCGACGACGGGCGGTACGTGGGTGAGGACGAGTCGTGCCGCGCCGGCTCGCGTCGCGTGCTCGGCGGCCTCGCGGCCGGTCAGATGCAGGCCAGGAGGGTTCTCCTGTCCCTCGAGGAACGACGCCTCGCAGACGAAGACGTCGGCGTCTCGCGCCAGTTCCACGAGCGGCTCGCAGGCACCGGAGTCGCCGCTGTAGGCCAACACCTTGCCGGCCGTGACGATCCGCAGTCCGTAGGCCGCCACCGGGTGCACCACACGCGTCGCGGTCACCGTGAACGGGCCCACCTCGAACGGGGCCTCGGGATAGGTGTGGAACTCGAACTCCCCCGACATCCCCGGCACCTCCGGCAGGTCGTAGGCGCGTGCGAGTCGCGGGCCGGTGCCGGCCGGGCCGTAGACCGGGATCGGCGGCGCATCGCCGGAGTTGTAGTAGCGGCGCACGACATAGAGACCGCACATGTCGAGGCAGTGGTCGGCGTGCAGGTGGCTCAGGAGCACCGTGTCGATGTCATCGAGGGCGAGGTAGCGCTGCAGCGGCCCGAGTGCGCCGTTGCCGAGATCGACGACCAGCCGGAAGGTGCTGCCCTCGTGCTCCGCCTCGACGAGGTAGCACGACGCCGGGGAGTCGGGTCCGGGATAGGAGCCCGACATGCCGACGACCGTGAGCCTCATACGCCCACCCACGCGAACTGGTCGACCCAGTCGAGCTCGGGTCCGAGGAAGCGACGGCCGACGTCACGGAACTCCGCCGGCTGCCCGGTCGTGAGGAAGCGGTGCACCGGCTCGGGCAGACGCTCGTCGCGGACCAGGTCGTGACGGACCAGCCGCGCGAACACGTCCTTGGCCGTCTCCTCCGCGCTCGACACCAGGGTGACCTCCTCGCCCATCACGTAGGAGATCACACCAGTCAGCAGCGGGTAGTGGGTGCACCCGAGCACCAGCGTGTCGACGCCCTCGGCCACCAGCGGGTCGAGGTACTCGTGCGCGACCGCGAGCAGCTCGGGCCCGCCGGTCACACCACGCTCCACGAACTCGACGAACTGCGGGCACGGCTGGGTGCGCAGCTGCACCTGCGGCGCGGCCGCGAACGCATCGTCATAGGCCATGCTGGCGGCGGTCGCACGGGTGCAGATCACGCCCACCTTGCCGGCGCGGGTGGCAGCCACAGCCCGTCGCGTGGCCGGCAGGATCACCTCGACCACGGGTACGTCGTAGCGCTCCCTGGCGTCTCGCAGGACCGCGGCGCTGGCCGAGTTGCAGGCGATGACGAGCATCTTGACACCCTGGTCGACCAGGTGGTCGAGGCACTCGAGGGCGTACTCACGGACGTCGCCGATCGGCTGCTGACCGTAGGGCTGGCGCGCCGTGTCGCCGAGGTAGAGCACCGGCTCGTGCGGGAGCTGGTCGAGCACCGCGCGGGCGACGGTCAGGCCGCCGAAGCCGGAGTCGAAGATGCCGATGGGTGCGTCCGCCACGCTCGACAGACTACGACTCGCACCCCCCGGGACCCCGCATCCTCAGCCGCCGACGTGTGCAGAATCACGACGATGCGACGGTCAGGCCCAGAGCTGGCCCTCGAGCCGGTCCTCGGCCTCGTCGATGGTGCCTTCGTAGGCGCCGGTCGAGAGGTACTTCCAGCCGCCGTCGGCGACGACGAACGCGATGTCGGCGCGCTCCCCCGCCTTGACCGACTTCGCCGCCTGGGCCAGGGCCGCGTGCAGGATCGCACCGGTGGAGACACCGGCGAAGATGCCCTCCATCTCGAGCAGCTCGCGCACCCGGCGCACGGCGTCGCGCGGGCCGACGGAGAACCGGGCGTCGATCAGCGAGTCGTCGTAGAGCTCGGGGACGAAACCCTCGTCGAGGTTGCGCAGGCCGTAGACCAGCTCACCGTAACGCGGCTCGGCCGCCACCACCTTCACGTGCGGCGCCTGCTCGCGGAAGAACCGTCCCGCGCCCATCAGCGTGCCGGTCGTGCCCAGCCCGGCAACGAAGTGCGTCACCGACGGCAGGTCGGCGAGGATCTCTGGGGCGGTGCCCTCGTAGTGCGCCTGCGCGTTGGCCGGGTTGCCGTACTGGTAGAGCATCACCCAGTCGGGGTGCTCCTCGGCCATCCCCTTCGCCACCCGCACGGCCTCGTTGGACCCGCCGGCCGCCGGCGAGGACACGATCTCCGCGCCCCACATCTGCAGCAGCTGCTTGCGTTCGCTGGAGGTGTTCTCCGGCATCACGCACACCAGCCGGTAGCCGCGCAGCTTGGCGGCCATCGCCAGCGAGATGCCGGTGTTGCCGGAGGTCGGCTCGAGGATCGTGCAACCCGGCCGCAGCGTGCCGTCCTTCTCCGCCTGCACGACCATGGCCAGCGCGGCGCGGTCCTTGATCGAGCCGGTGGGGTTCTGGTCCTCGAGCTTGGCCCACAGCCGCACCTCACCCGATGGCGACAGCCGCGGCAGCCCCACCAGTGGTGTGCCGCCGACGGTGTCGAGCATCGAGTCGAAGCGCATGGTCGTCACATGCCCCCGGCGACCGCCGGCAGGATCACGACGGCGTCGCCGTCGGAGACGTCGGTGCCGAGTCCACCGGTGAAGCGGACGTCCTCGTCGTTGACGTAGACATTGACGAAGCGGCGCAGGTCGCCGTCCTCGACCAGCCGGTCCTTGATGCCAGGGTGGTTGCTGTCCAGGTTGTCGATGACCTCCGACAGCGAGCCGCCCTCGGCGGTCACGGCCTTCTGGCCGCCGGTGTAGTTGCGAAGGATCGTGGGGACGCGGACCTCGATGGCCATGCTTACTGCTCCTGTGATGCTGAGTACGTCGGGACTACGCGGACCTCTTCTTCGGTCACGTCTCCTTCAACAATGCGGAACGACCGAAATTCCACCGGCCCCTCGATGTCGGCTCCGTCACGTGTGCTGACCAGCACGTAGTGCGCGTTCGGCTCCTGCGCCAGCTTGATGTCGGTCCGCGAGGGGTAGGCCTCCGTGCCGGTGTGTGAGTGGTAGATCACCACCGGTTCCTCGTCCAGGTCGTCCATCTCCCGGTAGAGCTTCAACAGGTCGGTGGGGTCGAACTCGTAGAACGTCGGCGAGCGCGCGGCGTTGAGCATCGGCACGAAGCGCTCGGGCCGGTCGGACCCTTCCGGCCCGGCCACGACGCCGCAGGCCTCGTCGGGATGGTCCCGCCGCGCGTGCGCGACGATCGCGTCATAGGTCGCCTGGTCGATGGTGAGCACGCATCGAGGGTAGAACCGCGCGGTCACGGCCCCTCTCGCGCGGACCATCTGCCCACATCATGAGACAGGAGGGTCGTCAGGCGAGCGCGACCACCAGCGACTCCTGGACGAAACCGAGCCAGTCGTAGATGTCGTGCAGGTAGCTGCGCGGGTCGTCCTCGGGCAGCGCGACCCAGTAGTCGTCATCGTCGTCCTCGACGCCGAGCCGGGTGGCCAGCGCGAGGCGCACATCGGTCAGGGTCCGCAGCCAGGCCTGCACCTGCACCGCGGACAGCTCGACGTCGATCGTCGTCTGGTCGTCCGGCAGCACCTGGTCGGGCAGGCCGGCGTCCCGCAGGCTCTCCAGCACGACGAGACCGTTCTCGGCCTTCTGGTCGCGCAGGCTGCGCTCGGTGAACCGCCGGAACTCCCCCGAGGACTCGGCGTCGTCGCGGTAGGCGTTCGGGAGCAGGCGGGCCAGCACCGGGTCCTCCGGCGGCTCGATCGGGCCGTCCATCTGCAGCAGCGACGCGAGCGGGTCGTCCTCGTCGGTGGGGGCCGGCGCGTCGTCGCGCACCAGCTCGACCACCTGCGCGACCAGAGTGCGCACGAGGTCCGCCTCCAGCGCGGCGAACCCGCCCACGACCTGCCCCCGGCCGGCGGCGGTGAAGTGCTGCCTCACAGGTGCCGCCTCACGACTCGGATTTCTGCAACGTCGCCCACAGGCCGTAGCCGTGCATCGCCTGCACGTCGCGCTCCATCTCCTCGCGTCGGCCGTGTGACACCACGGCCTTGCCCTCCTGGTGCACCTGCATCATCAGCTTCTCGGCCTTCTCCCTCGGGTAGCCGAAGTAGTCGCAGAACACGAAGGTGACGTAGGACATCAAGTTGACCGGGTCGTTCCACACGATCGTGATCCACGGCAGCGCGGGCTCGACCACGTCGTCGGTGTCGGCGTGCTCGAGCTCAGTCGGTGTCGGCGCTGCGGTCACCCCTCCATTGTCCTCACTTCGGCCGCTGAGTCACATCCGACCGGCCGACGGGCCCTTAGGCTGAGGGACGTGGAGACGACCGCGCTGCTCACCGACCACTACGAGCTGACCATGCTGCAGGCCTCCCTGGCCAGCGGGACGGCGCACCGTCGTTCGGTGTTCGAGCTCTTCGGCCGGCGGCTGCCGGCCGGCCGGCGGTACGGCGTGGTCGCGGGTACCGGCCGGATGCTCGACGCGCTGGAACAGTTCCGGTTCGACGAGCCCACGCTGGCGCACCTGGACAAGCACCACGTGGTCGACGAGCCCACCCTGGAGTGGCTGGCGACGTACCGGTTCAGCGGGGACATCTGGGGCTACCAGGAGGGTGAGAGCTACTTCCCCGGCTCACCGCTTCTCGTCGTCGAGTCGACGTTCGCCGAGGCCGTGCTGCTCGAGACGCTGCTGCTGTCGATCTACAACCACGACTCCGCGATCGCCTCCGCTGCCTCCCGGATGACGATCGCCGCCGAGGACCGACCGGTGATCGAGATGGGCTCGCGACGCACGCACGAGCAGGCCGCCGTGGCCGCCGCCCGCGCGGCGTACGTCGCGGGGTTCGCGAGCTCCTCCAACCTCGCCGCCGGCCGCCGCTACGGCGTGCCCACCACGGGCACCAGCGCGCACTCCTTCACCCTGCTGCACGACACCGAGCGCGACGCCTTCCGCGCGCAGGTGGACTCCCTGGGGGTCGGGACCACGCTGCTCGTGGACACCTACGACGTCGCCGAGGCCGTGCGGCTCGGCGTGGAGATCACCGACGGTGCGCTCGGGTCGGTTCGCCTCGACTCCGGCGACCTGCCCGTGCTCGCCCGCCGGGTACGCCGTCAGCTCGACCAGCTCGGTGCCACCGACACCAAGATCGTCGTCACGAGCGACCTCGACGAGTTCGCGATCGCGGGGCTGGCGGCTGCACCGGTCGACGGCTACGGCGTCGGCACCTCGCTGGTCACGGGCAGCGGCCACCCGACCTGCGGCTTCGTCTACAAGCTGGTCGCTCGCAGCGAGTCCACCGACGGTGAGCTGGTGGCCGTCGCCAAGAAGAGCACCGACAAGCTGTCGATCGGCGGCCGCAAGTGGGCGCTGCGCCGGCGGGACGCGGAGGGCATCGCGCGGTGTGAGGTGATCGGCATCGGCGAACGACCATCAGGTGACAGCGACGACCGCGAGATGCTCGTGCCGCTCGTGACCGAGGGCAAGATCGTGGGGCGCGAGCCGCTCGACGACGCCCGCTCCCGGCACGCGTCCGCCCTCGAGGAGCTCCCGCTCGAGGCGCACCAGATGTCGCGCGGTGAGCCAGCGATCCCGACGGACTACCTTGGTGACGAGCGACCGGGGTCCGTCACGCCATTCGCCCACGCATAGGAGGCGCACCGATGAGCCGAGCACTGATCGTGACGGATGTGCAGAACGACTTCTGCGAGGGGGGCAGCCTCGCTGTGCACGGCGGTGCGGAGGTCGCCTTCAAGATCGGCCGGCTGCTGCACGAGTGGTCCGAGGCCGACGACCGCAGTCATACCGACTACGCCTACGTCGTGGCGACCCGCGACCATCACATCGACCCCGGCGACCACTTCTCCGAGCGGCCGGACTTCCTGCACTCGTGGCCCCGGCACTGCGTGGTCGGCACCGACGGCGAGGCGTTTCATCCCAACCTCGACCCGCAGCCCTTCGACGCGGTCTTCCTCAAGGGCGAGCACGCCGCGGCCTACTCCGGCTTCGAGGGCAAGGAGTCGGGCGGCAAGAGCCTGGCGGAGTGGCTACGCGCGCACGGTGTCGACCGCGTCGACGTGTGTGGGCTCACCGCCGACTACTGCGTGCGTGCCACCGCGCTCGACGCCCGGAAGGAGGGTTTCCAGGTTCGGCTGCTCACCAACCTGTGCGCCGGCGTCGCGCCGGAGACGACCGACCGGGCGCTCGCCGAGATGAGCAGCGCCGGGGTCGCGATCATCGAGATCCGCGAGCCCCACCGGCCGACCCACCCCGATTCGTCTGCGAGCCGTGACTGATTCCGCGGGGGGCGACCGCAGACGAATCGGGGTCAGTCGACCGAAAGACCTGACTGCACGGCGAAGACGACCAGCTGGGCCCGGTCCCGCGCGTGCAGCTTGAGCATCGCGCGGCCCACGTGGGTGCGCACCGTGGCGGGGCTGACCACGAGCTCTTCCGCGATCTCGTCGTTGGACCGCCCGGTGGCGACCCAGCCGACGATCTCACGCTCGCGCTCGGTGAGCTGTCCGATCGCCGGGTGCGGGGCGCTCGGGGATCGGCGGCGGGAGAAGTCCTCGATGACCCGGCGGGTCACCGACGGCGCGAGCAGCGACCCGCCGTCGGCGACGACGCGGACGGCGCGCAGCAGCTCGCTCGGCTCGGCGTCCTTGAGCACGAATCCGCTGGCGCCCAGGCGCAGCGACTCGAAGACGTACTCGTCGAGCTCGAAGGTCGTCAGCATGACCACCCGGACGTCGGCCAGCGCGGCGTCCGCCGTGATCTCCTGCAACGCCTCCAGACCGTCCATCTCGGGCATCCGGATGTCCATGAGCACGACGTCGGGGCGCGTGTCCCGCACGACGCGAACGGCGGTGCGGCCGTCACCGGCCTCACCCACGATCTCGATGTCGT
>Ga0075331_1000096_pt1 | contig 17139 bp, 13 predicted proteins | sample MayberrySE_TuleA_FD_120090 | JGI IMG/M metagenome (GOLD analysis project Ga0075331, IMG submission 120090) | Natural and restored wetland microbial communities from the San Francisco Bay, California, USA, that impact long-term carbon... | ecosystem: Environmental > Terrestrial > Soil > Wetlands ... | reverse complement strand
TGTCGAACGCCGAGGAGTTCGGCGAGTGGCTGTCGACCGTGCGCGGTGCGACCACCACGATCGTCGAGGAACGGCGACCGGTGCCGCTGTTCCAGCACGTGATGGTCGGGCGCCGGATCTACGACCTGTTCGCCGACGAAGGCGCCGAGGAGGCGCGGGTCAACCCCCAGCTGCTGAGCGTCGCACGCGACGACTGGCGCGCCCGGCGTACCCGGGACCGCCGCGGCCGTCGCGGCGGCAGCGGCGGACCGGCCAAACCCACCTACCCCCGCCGCAGCCGGGCCTTCACGCCGGCGCGGATCGACGTCGTCGACCGGCTCGACGCGGAGGGCCTGCTGCCCGCCATCGTCTTCATCTTCAGCCGGGTCGGCTGCGACGCGGCGGTGCTGCAGTGCTTGCAGGCCAACCTGCGGCTGACGACCCAGAGCGAGCGCGAGGAGATCCGCAGGTACGTCGCCGCGCAGACCGCAGACCTCCCCGAGGAGGACCTGCACGTGCTCGGCTTCCACGACTGGGCCGACGGGCTCGAGCGTGGCGTCGCCTCGCACCATGCCGGCCTGCTGCCGACCTTCAAGGAGGTCGTCGAGGCGCTGTTCACCAGGGGCCTGCTCAAGGTCGTGTTCGCCACCGAGACCCTCGCGCTCGGGATCAACATGCCGGCCCGCTCCGTCGTGCTGGAGAAGCTGTCGAAGTGGAACGGCGAGACCCATGCCGACGTCACGCCGGGGGAGTACACCCAGCTCACCGGGCGAGCCGGTCGGCGGGGGATCGACGTCGAGGGGCACGCAGTCGTGCTGTGGCAGCCCGGCTTCGATCCGGGCTCGGTCGCCGGGCTCGCCTCGACCCGGACCTATCCGCTGCGCTCGTCGTTCAAACCGTCCTACAACATGGCGGTCAACCTCGTACGTCAGGTCGGGCGAGCGACGTCCAGGGAGCTGCTGGAGTCGTCGTTCGCTCAGTTCCAGGCCGACAAGGCGGTGGTGGGTCTGGCCCGCCAGCTGCGCAAGAGCGAGGACGCGCTCGACGGCTACCGAGAGGCCGCCCAGTGCCACCTCGGCGACTTCATGGAGTACGCCGACCTGCGCCGCCGGCTCACCGACCGGGAGCGCAGCCTGACCAAGCGCCGCAAGGCCGACCGGCGCGAGGATGCCGCCCGCTCGCTGGAGAACCTGCGCATCGGCGACGTGGTCGCCGTGCCCGCCGGCCGCTGGGCCGGTCTCGCCGTCGTGCTGGACCCGGGCATCCGCTCCGAACGCGACGGCCCGCGTCCGTTCGTGCTCACCGCCGACCGACAGGCCCGCCGGCTGTCGATGGTGGACTTCCCGACACCGGTCGAGCCGCTCACCCGGATGCGGGTGCCGCGCAACTTCAACCCACGCAACCCCGCTCAGCGCCGCGACCTGGCCTCGACCTTGCGCAACAAGGCCGGCCACATCGACGTCAGGCCACCGCGCCGCAGCGACCGAGGACCCGCCGGGGTCGCCGAGGACCGCGAGGTCTCCCGGCTGCGCAGGGAGCTGCGCGCGCACCCCTGCCACGGCTGCGAGGAGCGCGAGGACCATGCCCGGTGGGCCGAGCGGTACATCAAGCTGGAGCGGGAGGCGCACTCGCTGCAGCGTCGGATCGAGCAGCGGACCAACACCATCGCCCGGCAGTTCGACCGGGTGTGCGACGTGCTCAGCTCGCTGGGCTACCTCGAGGGCGACACGGTCACCGCCGACGGCGAGCGGCTGATGCGGATCTACACGGAGATGGACCTCGTGGCCGCGGAGTGCCTGCGCCAGGGGATCTGGTCCGGTCTGGAGCCTGCCGAGCTCGCGTCGGCGCTGTCGTCGCTGGCGTTCGAGTCCCGGCGTCCTGACGATGCGGGCCCGCCTCGGCTGCCCGACGGTCCGACCCGGGAGGCGCTCGCCCGCACGGTCGAGATCTGGGGCGACCTCGACGCCCTGGAGAAGGACAACCGCGTCGACTTCCTGCGCGAGCCCGACCTCGGCTTCGCCTGGGCCGCCTACCGCTGGGCCCAGGGCGCCTCGCTCGACGAGGTGCTGGGCGAGACCGAGATGGCGGCCGGCGACTTCGTGCGCTGGGTCAAGCAGCTGCTCGACCTCACCGACCAGGTCGCCGACGCCGCCGGTGACAGCACGCTGCGACACGCCGCACGGGACGCGGCTGGAGCGCTGCGGCGTGGCGTCGTGGCCTACTCCTCGGTCGTGAGCTGACCGCTCGGCTGTCCACCGAGCGCGGCGACGACGCGTTCCGCGGACGATCCGAGCCCCCACCGCTGCGCGAGCTCGGCGAAGGCGGCACCGTCCTGCGGTGCGGGGTCCGGCAGCACGAGGTCTGTGTCGCGGCCGCCGGTGCCGAGGTCGAGGGTCCGGCACACCGCCACCACGGTGGGCGCCACCGCGAGGTAGTCGGCGGCGTCGGTGATCCGGCGGCGCAGCGTGGGCGACATCGAGCTCGAGTCGTCGGCGGCCGCGGCGACCACGCTGTCGAGGTCGCCGTAGCTCGCCAGCAGGCTCGCCGCCGTCTTGTCGCCGATGCCCGCCACACCCGGGAGCCCGTCGGAGCTGTCGCCGCGCAGGGTGGCGAAGTCGGCGTACTGCTGCGGGAGCACGCCGTACTTGCGCACCACGACGGCCTCGTCGACGAGCTCGTGCCTGCCGACGCCGCGGGCGGTGTACAGGACCCGCACCTGCTGCTCGTCGTCGACGAGCTGGAACAGGTCGCGGTCGCCGGTGACGATGTCGACCGGCATCCCCGCCCCGGTCGCCAGCGTGCCGATCACGTCGTCGGCCTCGTAGCCGGCGGCGCCGAGCACGCGCAGGCCGAGCGCGTCGAGCACCTCGCGGATCACCGGCACCTGGACGACCAGTGGGTCGGGTGTCTCCTCGACGTCGACGCCGCCGGGCGTCTCGGTGACGACACGGTGGGCCTTGTAGGTCGGCAGCAGGTCGACCCGCCACTGCGGGCGCCAGTCGTCGTCCCAGCAGCAGACGAGGTGGGTGGGGGAGTACTGCGTGACCAGGCGGGCGATGAAGTCGAGCAGACCGCGCACCGCGTTGACGGGCGTGCCGTCCGGCGCTCGCACGCTGTCGGGTACGCCGAAGAATGCGCGGAAGTACAACGAGGCGGTGTCGAGCAGCAGCAGGCGCTGCGGCGAGGACCGGTGCGAGGACATGCAGGCACGCTATCCGACGCCCCTCCGTGGCCCGTACGGACACGGACTGCTATGTTGCCCGCGCGTTTGCGGAGGTTTCATGTCTGGTCGTCACGCTCGCCCTGCTGCTCGGTCCAGGAGGGCACCGCGGCGCGCGCTCCCATGGCGCCGCATCGTCGGCGTCGTGCTCGCAGGCTCCCTGGTCGTGCTGGGGATCCTCGTCGTTCGCGGCCTGACCGAGCAGCAGACCTTCGCCGCGAGCTGCGAGGGCAGCACGTCGCTGCGGCTGGTCAGCACACCCGAGCTGACCTCCGTGCTCGAGGCCGCTGCCGCCGAGCTGGGCGACCGCAAGATCGACGTCGGCGGCGGGTGCCTGGAGATCGGGGTGGAGACCTCGACCGCGGCCGAGCTGCTGCAGGCCGTTGAGAAGGGTGCTGCCGAGCTGCCGGAGCTGTGGGTGCCCGACGCCAGCACCTGGCTGTCGGAGCTGCCCAGGGGCGACGTGCCGGACAGCTCGGCGGTGCGCCGGTTCGCCCGGACCCCGGTCGTGCTGGTCGGTCACGAAGGTGCCGCCCGGCCCGACACCTGGCTCGGTGCCGTGAGCTCCGCAGGCACGACGATCACCGACCCGCGCACGTCCGCGGCGAGCGTAGGGACGCTCGCTGCGCTCCACGGCGAGACCGTCTCCGGGGCGACGTCCGGCACCGATCTCGCGAGCTGGCTGGTCTCGGCAGCCCAGGGCAGCGACCCGCGCAAGTCCCCCAGCGCGGACGATCTCTATGCCCGGGCTGCGGACGCGAGCCCCGACGAGCCGGCCTTCTTCCCCTCCACCGAGCAGCACTTCCTCGAGCGCGTCGACGCCGACCCCGACCTGCCCGTGACCGCTGTGGTGCCGCGCACCGGCAGCACGATGCTGGACTACCCCCTCGCCGCCCTCGACGACAGCGCGGCCACCTCGGAGGCGTTCACAGCGCTCGGCGACTACCTCGAGTCGGGTGCCGGAGCGGAGGCGCTGGCGGCCGCCGGCTTCCGTCCGCCGTCCGGCCAGGCGCCGGAGGACTCGCCCGGCGTCGCGCAGGTCACCGAGCTCGGGCAGATCGACGCGATCGGCATCGACCGCCTGCTGCGCCAGTGGGTGACGCTGAGCGTCCGCACCCGGATGCTCGCGGTCATCGACGTGTCGGGGTCGATGGCGGAGTCAGCCGGCGACAAGACCCGCGTCCAGCTCGCGACCGAGGCCGCCACGGCGTCCCTCCAGCTGATGCCCGACGACGCCGAGCTCGGCATCTGGGCGTTCTCGATCGGCATCGGCGAGAACGGCCGCGACTACCGCGAGCTCGTGCCGGTGCGGCCACTCGGGGCCTCACGCGGGGACACCACCCACCGCAAGCGGGTGGCGGACGGCGCGCGGTCACTCCCGCGCCTCGTCGGTGGCGGGACCGGGCTCTACGACTCGACGCTGGCGGCCTACCGCACGGCCCAGGCGGAGTTCGACCCGGCGCGTTCGAACTCGATCGTCGTGCTGACCGACGGGGAGAACGAGGACCCGGGCGGTCTGTCCCTGCAGCAGCTGCTGGCGAGGCTGGAGCAGGAGAGCGACCCGGCGTCGCCGATCCAGATCATCACCATCGGCATGGGGCCCCAGGCGGACACGGCGGCGCTGCAGCGGATCTCCGAGCTCACCGGGGCACAGAACTACGTGGCTGACGACCCGCGAGACATCGCCACGATCTTCACCCAGGCGCTGCTCGAGCGCGTCGGATGGGGCCTGCGCTGAGCCGAGCCTCTACGCTTGCCGCGTGGAGGACCTCGACCTCAAGATCGTGCATCTGCTGGCCGCCGACGGCCGCATGTCGTTCACCGATCTCGGCCGGGCCACCGGTCTGTCGACGTCGGCGGTCCACCAGCGGGTCAAGCGGCTCGAGCAGCGTGGCGCGATCAGCGGGTACGTCGCTCAGATCGACTACGACCAGCTCGGGCTGCCCCTGACGGCGTTCATCTCCATCCGGCCGATCGACGCCAGCCAGCCCGACGACGCGCCCGAGAGGCTTGCAGGGATCACCGAGATCGAGTCGTGCTGGTCGGTCGCGGGCGACGCTTCCTACATCCTCAAGGTGCGGGTCGCCGCGCCCGCCGACCTCGAGGACCTGCTCGCGCGGGTGCGCGCGGCGGCGAACGTCTCGACCCGGACCACCATCGTGCTCTCCACGCCGTACGAGAACCGACCGACGAGCTGACCCCCGACCAGCGGGGCCCGACGAGAGGAGCCGCCGCCGGCCTCAGCCGACGGTGAGCAGCGTCTGCTTCTCTGCCGCAGCCCGCGAGGCAGCGGCCTGCCGCTGCGCCTCCTCGTGCACGTCGTCGGCATGCTCGGCCCACCACTCCCGGCCCTCCTCGGGCAGGGTGTGGATCGGGTCGTAGTACTCGTAGAGCCGCTCCAGTGCCTCCGCGTCGGTGGCCTCGATGGAGGTGCGGTAGTTCTTGGTCCAGTACGAGATGCCGCGCTCACGGTCGTACTCGGCGAGCTGGTGCACCCAGCGTTTCCCGACGAACGGCACGTCGCAGACGATGCGCGGCGTCGCGAAGCCCGGCAGGTAGCCCATCATGTGATGCTGCAGGTGCTGGGCCTTCGCGACCGACACCCGCCAGTGCTCGCTGAACGGGATCATGTCGCACATGTAGAAGTAGTAGGGCATGATCGCGGCGCCGTCGAGCAGCCGGAAGCACAGGTCGAGCAGCGCGTTCGGCTCCGCGTTGACGCCCTCCATCAGCACACCCTGGTTGCGCACGTCGCGGATGCCGGTCTCCAGCATCGCGCGACTGGCGCGCGCCACCAGCGGCGTCACCGAGTTGGCGTGGTTGACGTGGGTGTGGATGGCGATCTGGGCGCCGCGCTGACGGGCCTTGGTCGCGAGCCGCTCCATGCCCGCGCGGACGTCGTCCTGCAGCCAGTGCTGCGGAAGGCCCATCAGCGCCTTGGTCGCGAGCCGGATGTCGCGGATGTTCTCGATGTCGAGGAGCTTGCTCACATAGTCCTCGACCCGCGCCCACGGCATGTTGGCGACGTCGCCACCGGAGACCACGACGTCGCGCACCGACGGATTGCGGCGCAGGTAGTCGACGTGGGCGGCGAGGCGGTCGGCCGGCTTCAGCTCGAACTTCAGCTTGTCGATCACCGGCGTCGAGTTGCCGACCAGATCCATGCGCGTGCAGTGGCCGCAGTACTGCGGGCAGGTCGGCAGGATCTCGGCCAGGACCTTGGTTGGGTAGCGGTGCGTCAGCCCCTCGGCGACCCACATGTCGTGCTCGTGCAGCGAGTCGCGGGTGGCGTGCGGGTGCGACGGCCAGTCGGTACGGCGGTCGGAGAACACCGGGATCATGTACCGACGCACGGGGTCGGCGTACAGGGCGTCGGTGAGGGAGCCTGCACCGGCCGGCTCCGCCGTCGGTGCCATCGTGTTGACCATCTGCGGCGGCACGAGCATCGACATCGTGGCGCGCTCGGCCTGGTCGCGCTCGAGGTCGGCGTAGAACCGGTCGTCGACCAGGTCGCCGTAGACCGCGCGCAGCTGACGGACGTTCTTGACGCAGTGCGAGCGCTGCCACTGCACGGACTCCCACTGCTCGCGGGTGACGTCCTTCCAGCCGGGCAGACGGGTCCAGTCCGGCTCCACGAGCTCGGTGCGGTGGTAGGCATAGGGCTGCTCGAGGCGCGGCGTGTCGCTCACCGGGTCTCCCTGCTTGATCGACGTCTCGGAGTGCTGCCAGACTACGGGAGATCCTTCGGCTGGTCTAATGGTGCGCCGGAAGATTTGTTGTCGTGTCGCAGTCTCTAGGAAGGTCGTTCCGGTGATGACCGACGTCGTGGGTACCCCCACCGGGCTGCACCGGGTGCTCACACCCCGCGGCGTGCTCCCGCAGGCGGCCGAGACGCTCGACACCCGCCGTGCGCTGTGGCCCGACGAGGTCCGCGTCGACGTGGAGCGCCTCAACCTCGACGCGGCGTCGTTCCGGCAGCTGCACACCAAGCACGACGGTGACGGCGCGGCTGTTCGCGCCGAGGTCCTCGAGATCGTGCGGCGACGGGGCAAGATGCACAACCCGGTGACCGGCTCCGGCGGCATGCTCATCGGCACGGTCGCCGAGGTCGGGCCGGAGTCACCGACCGGCCTGCAGCCCGGTGACCGGGTCAGCACGCTCGTCTCGCTCACCCTCACCCCGCTCGTGATCGAGGACGGCCTGCGCGACTGGGAGGGCACCTCGGAGCAGGTGCCTTGCCGCGGGTACGCCGTGCTGTTCGGGCGGACCATCGCCGCCCGGATCCCCGAGGACCTGCCGACCGAGCTCTCGCTGGCGGTCATGGACGTGTGCGGGGCGCCGGCCCTGACCGCCCGCGTCGTCCGCGAGCACGTCGGTCGCGGCGGCACCTCGACCGGTCCGACCGTCTGCGTGGTCGGGGCTGCCGGCAAGAGCGGATCGCTGTCGCTGGCCGCCGCCCGGGACGCCGGCGCCGCGCGGACGATCGCGGTGGTGCCCGTCCGACACGAGCTCGACCTGCTGGAGCGCACCTCGCTCGCCGACGCGGTGACCCTCGCCGACGCTCGCGACCCGGTCGCTCTCTCCGCTGCCGTGGAGGCGGCAGGCGGCCCGGCGGACGTCACCGTGGTCTGTGTCGACGTACCCGGTTGCGAGGGCGGCGCCATCCTCAGCACGCGCGACACCGGGACCGTGATCTTCTTCTCGATGGCGACCTCCTTCGCCGCGGCCGCGCTCGGGGCCGAGGGCCTCGCCGCCGACGTCACGATGCTGATCGGCAACGGCTACGTGCCCGGCCACGCGGAGTACGCCATGGACCTGCTGCGAGCCGTCCCCGACCTCCGGTCGTTGTTCGAGCGGCGGGTAGAGGCAGGATGAGCCTGTGACCACCAACGCCTCGCTCACCTCCTCGCCGACCGGCCGCATCCTCATGCGCGGAGGCAGCGTCTACTCCGTCTCCGACCCGCACGCCACCGCGATCGCGATCGAGGGCGACTCGGTCGTCTGGGTCGGTGACGACGCCGGCGCCGAGCACTACGTCGACGGCGCGGCCGAGGTGGTCGATCTCGACGGGCGCCTGGTGACGCCGGCCTTCGTCGACGCGCACGTGCACCTCGCACAGACCGGGATGTCGCTGGTCAGCGTCGATCTGTCCTCCGCCCGCAGCCGCACCGAGGCGCTGGACCTGCTGTCGGCCTACGCCGGGTCGGTCGAGGACACGCTGGTCCAAGGGTTCGCCTGGGACGAGACCCGGTGGCCCGGCGGGGCGCCGTTCACGCGCGAGCTCGTCGATCGCGCGGTCGGCGACCGGCCGGCGTACCTGTGCCGGGTGGACGTGCACTCGGCCGTCATCTCGAGCGCGTTGCTGACCCGGCTGCCCCAGGTGCGCGACATCGACGGCTGGGACGAGACCGGGTGGGTGTCGCGCGAGGCCCACCACTTCGTGCGAGGCTCGGTGCAGCGGATGCTCACCGACGAGGAGCGCACCGCCGCGATCCGGCGAGCGCTCGATCACGCCGCCGCCCGTGGCATCGCGGCGGTGCACGAGCTCGGCGCCCCGCACCTGTCGGTGCCCGAGGACTTCGCGGCGCTCCGGGGGCTCGGCGCCGTGCCGGAGGTCTACGGCTACTGGGGTGAGCTGCACGAGCCCGAGCTGGCCCGCCGGCTCGGCTGCCTCGGCGCCGCCGGGGACCTGTGCGTCGACGGCGCCGTCGGGTCGCGCACGGCGGCGATGACGCGCCCCTATCTCGATGGCGACACCTGCGGTCACCGCTACCTCGACGTCGACGACGTCCGCGACCACGTCGTGGCCTGCACCCGCGCCGACCTGCAGGCCGGCTTCCACTGCATCGGCGACGACGCCGTGCAGACGGTCCTCGAGGGCTTCCGCGCCGCCGAGAAGGTCGTCGGCAAGGACGCCCTGGTGTGGGCTCGGCACCGCCTGGAGCACGTCGAGATGCCCGACGCCGACGGCATCGCCACGATGGCCGAGCTCGGCATCGTGGCCAGCGTCCAGCCGATGTTCGACGCCTGGTGGGGCGGCCCCAACGGCCTGTACTCCCAGCGCCTCGGTGCGCGTGCGGAGGCGATGAACCCGTACGGCGACATGGCCCGCGCCGGTGTCGTACTCGCCTTCGGGTCTGACGCCCCGGTGACGCCGTTCGACCCGTGGGGAGCCGTGCGCGCGGCCGCCCTGCACCACAACACCGAGCAGCGCCTGACCGTGCGCGCGGCGTTCAGCGCGCACACCCGCGGCGGCTGGCGGGCGATCCGGCGCGACGACGGGGGAGTGCTGCATCCCGGCAGTCCTGCGACGCTCGCCGTCTGGGAGGTCCCCAGCGAGCTCACGGTGCAGACGCCCGACGAACGGGTGGCGGCCTGGTCGACCGACCCGCGGGCCGGTGTTCCGGTGCTGCCGTCACTGCGGCCGGGTGAGGACCTCCCCACCTGCCACCGCACCTACTCGGCGGGCACGCTGATCTACGACCACGAGAGGGCGTACCTGTGAGCACCTCACCCGCCAAGCTCGACCTCGACCCTGTGCTGGTGCGCAAGGCGCGCGCGCTGGCCCGTCAGGCCGGGCAGCCGATCGTCGACCTCGCGACCCGCCACACGACGGTGTCGGTCGAGCGGGCCACCCTGCGGCTTGCCGGACTGGCGGGGGCCGACGCCGACGGGATCCCGTGGGCCAACCGGCTGCTCGACGCGGTGCGCGGCGATGTCGGGCTCGAGCACGGAGTCACGCTCCCGGTGTGGGACGCGCTGGTGCGCGGCGAGGCGACCGACCTGGTCACCCTCGCCCAGCGGGCCGCGACCGGCGACGTGCGGTTCCGGCTGCCCGAGGGAGCCGCCGCAGAGCAGGCCCGGAAGGCCGCGCTGGCCTCGGTCGGTGCGGGCGTGCACACGATGGAGGCACGCCGGCGCGAGCGGGAGGAGCTGATCGCCCGCTGGGGCGACGCCCCGCGTCAGCCGTGGATCTACCTCATCGTCGCCACCGGCGACATCTACGAGGACATGCCGCAGGCCCAGGCCGCCGCCCGGGAGGGCGCCGACGTCATCGCCGTGATCCGCTCGACCGGACAGTCGTTGCTCGACTATGTGCCCGAGGGAGCGACCCGCGAGGGCTTTGCGGGCACCTACGCCACCCAGGAGAACTTCCGCCTGATGCGGGCAGCGCTGGACGAGACCAGCGCGGAGCTCGGCCGCTACGTCCGCCTGACGAACTACGCCTCCGGCCTGTGCATGCCGGAGATCGCCGCCCTGGCCGGCATGCAGCGGCTGGACATGATGCTCAACGACTCGATGTACGGCATCCTCTTCCGCGACATCAACCCGATCCGCACCTTCGTCGACCAGCGCTTCAGCCGGCAGGTGCACGCACGCGCCGGCATCATCATCAACACCGGCGAGGACAACTACCTGACGACCGCCGACGCCGTCGAGGCCGCGCACACCGTCACCGTCAGCCAGCTGCTCAACGAGTACTTCGCGAAGGAGGCCGGTCTCGCCGACTGGCAGCTCGGTCTCGGCCACGCGTTCGAGATCGACCCAGCACTGCCCGACAGCTTCCGGATGGAGCTGGCGCACGCCCTGCTCGCCCGCCAGCTCTTCCCCGACGCGCCGCTGAAGTGGATGCCGCCCACCCGGCACATGACCGGCGACGTCTTCCGTGGCTACCTGCTCGACGGGTTCTTCAACCTCGCCGGGGCGCTGACCGGTCAGGGGATCCTGCTCGTCGGCATGATGACCGAAGCGGTCGTCACGCCCTGGCTGTCCGACCGCGACCTGGCGCTGCAGAACGTCCGTTACGTGCTGGACGCCGCCGGGCGGCTGCACGAGGACTTCCACCCAGCACCCGACGGCTACATCGCGCAGCGGGCGCGCCAGGTCCTCGGCGAGGCGGTCGAGCTGCTGGAGAAGATCATCGCGCACGAGGGTCAGGCGGGCCTGCTCGAGGCGATCGGCGACGGCACCTTCGGGCTGATGAAGCGGCCCGCGGACCGCGGCAAGGGCCTCGACGGTGTCGCCGCCAAGGCCGACGGCTACTACAACCCCGCCACCGGGCTGCTGGAGCGACTGGCGGAGCGCCGCGACGCGGCCCCAGGTGCGGCCCCGAGCGAGGAGGTGGCGCAGTGAGCACCGACACCACGCAGCAGCCGGAGCACAGGCTGGTGCGTCCCTACGGCGACACCACCGGGGACGGCATGGTGCAGGTGTCGTTCACCCTGCCGATACCGCACGACAAGCGCGCGGAGGGCGCCGCCGCGCAGCTCGCGAAGAAGATGGGTCTCGACCCGGCGCTCGTCGTGCATGCCAAGGCGATCGGGGAGGGCTACACGTTCTTCGTGGTCTACGGCCAGGTCAACCACCTCGTCGACCTCTCGGCGGTCCAGGTGGTCGAGCGCGACTACCCACTGCTGACGCCCAAGGAGGTCAACCGGGTGATCCGCCAGGGCCTGCGCCGCCGCCTGGTGGTCGTCGGCGGGTGCATCGGCACCGACGCCCACACCGTGGGCATCGACGCGATCCTCAACATCAAGGGCTTCGCGGGGGAGAAGGGCCTGGAGTACTACCGGGAGCTGAAGGTCGTGAACCTCGGCGCCCAGGTCTCGGTGCCCCACCTGGTCGAGCAGGCCCGCGCGGAGGGCGCCGACGCCGTCCTCGTCAGCCAGGTCGTGACCCAGCGAGACGCACACATCCTCAACACCAAGGAGATGGCAGCGGCGTTCCGGGAGGCGTACCCGGCCGACGAGCGGCCGCTGCTGGTGATCGGGGGCCCACGCTTCGACGAGGCGATGTCCGCCGACCTCGGCGTGGACCGGGTCTTCACCCGGGGCACGACACCAGGCGAGGTGGCCAGCTTCCTGGTGTCCCGGTTGCTGCCGGAGCAGGTGGCGTCCCTGACGACCGCAACAGAGGAGAGCGTGAGCGCATGAGCACGACGACGAACCAGCACACCGCCGGCGGGAGGCCCACCGACCCCCGCCTCGGCCTGACCGTCACCCACCGACGGTACGTGCCGTACGCGCACGCCCACTACGCCGGCAACCTGGTCGACGGCGCCTACGTGCTCGGGCTGTTCGGGGACGTGGCCACTGACGTGTGCATCCAGAGCGACGCCGACGAGGGCCTGTTCGCGTCGTACTCGCAGGTGCAGTTCCGCACGGCCGTCCGGGCCGGGGACGTGCTCGAGGTCGTCGCCACCGTGACCCGCGTGGGCAACCGGAGCCGTGAGCTGGATCTGGTCGCCCGCGTCGTGTGCCGCGGGCGCACCGACGTGTCGGAGTCGGCCGCCGAGATGCTCACCGAACCGCTGGTGGCGGTGACCGCCACCGGCACCGTCGTGGTCCCGCCTCGCGACTAGGAATGGTCGGTGGCGTGTCGCGCCGCGACACGCCGGGGATACCAGAATTCTCAACCAGCTCGAGACGTCGAGTTGCCGCGTTTGACCTGCACAAACAGGAAAAAACACAGGTCAGGACGGGGTTGACAGGGCGGCCGGTTGTTGGCGAAAGTGCGAGGGTCCACCAAGCAGGCCGCACCGTTCGGCGGCGTCCAGGTGGCGGTGGGGAAACGGCGAGCGACCACGACCTTTGTCCCACGCTGCCGGCCGTTCGTCGTCGATTGGGGGTGGGGTGAGACCCGGAGAGAGCCCGGTGCCCAGTAGACAACGGACTCCGCGCCCGCAGCCAGCGAGCAGGAGTTCGGTCCGAAGGGCCCGGGCTCTTTCCGTATGCTGATCGGGCGAACCCCCTGCCGCCCGAAGAGGATCACCGAGTGCGCCCGACCCTCCCGACCTGGTTGGCGAGCGTCGTCGCGATCGGCCTCGGCACCTGCCTCGCTCTCGCCATGCCACCGGTCTCGTGGTGGCCGCTCGCCCTGGTGGCCGTGACCGGACTCGCCGTCCTGTGCCGCGGCGCCTCGTTGCGCCGCGGCGCGATCGTCGGGGCGGCGTTCGGGCTGGGGTTCATGCTCGTCTGCATGTGGTGGCTGCAGGTGATCCTGCCCGGCCTGCAGTTCGCGATCACCGCCGCCGAGATGCCGTTCTACGCGCTGCTGGGCCTCGCGCTGGCTGCGACGTCCCGCCTTCGTGGCTGGCCCGTGTGGGCAGGCTGCACGTGGGTCGGCATGGAGCTGCTGCGCGGCAACGTGCCGTTCGGTGGGTTCCCGTGGGCCCGGCTCGGCACGGCCTTCGTCGACACCCCGGTCGTGGGCTGGGCGCGCTACCTCGGCGAGGGGGGCCTCACCCTCGTGATCGCCACGGCGTCGGCGGCACTTGCCGTCGCCCTGTCCAGCAGCCGGCGCACGGCGGTGGCCTGCCTCGCCTCTGCCGTGCTGCTGCTCGCATCGTCGCTGCTGCTGCCGGTGGGCATCGCCGGCCCCGGTGACCGTGACGTCACGGTGGCCGTCGTCCAGGGCGACGTCCCGGGCGAGGGCCTGGAGTCGTTCTCCGAGCCACGCGTGACGCTGCGCAACCATGCCGAGGCGACTCGCCGACTTGCTGCGGACGTGGAGGCCGGTAGGCAGACCGAGCCCGACGTGGTCCTCTGGCCGGAGAACGCGAGCGACATCGACCCGCTGCTCGACACCGACGCCGGCGCACTCATCCAGGACGCCGTCGACGCCGTCGGCGTACCCGTGGTCGTCGGTGCCGTGACCCTCGGCTCCACGCCGGCGGAGGTGCAGGGGACGGGCTTGGTCTGGCAGCCGGGCTCCGGACCGGCCGAGCGGTACGCCAAGCGCCGTCTGGTGCCGTTCGGCGAGTTCGTGCCGATGCGCGAGCTGGCCACCTCGCTCGTGCCGCTGCTGCAGGAGGAGACGCCGCGGGACTTCGTGCCCGGCGAACGGCCCGGCGTCCTCGACACCGGTGAGGTGACGGTGGGCGCGGTGATGTGCTTCGAGGTCGCCTACGACGCCGCCGTGCGGGCCGTGGCCGGACCGGAGGTCGACGTGTTGGCCGTGCAGACCAACAACGCCTTCTACCTCGGCACGGACCAGCTCGAGCAGCAGTGGGCGATCACCCGGCTGCGCGCGGTCGAGACCGGGCGAGCGGTGGCGGTGGCGGCGACGACCGGGATCAGCGGGGTCATCGCCGCGGACGGCACGGTGATGGACCGGACCCGGGGCCGGGACCAGCAGGTGCTGGTGGCGCGGGTGCCGGCGGGGGAGGGGAGCACCCCTGGTGTCCGATTCGGGGGTTTCGTCGAGGTGACAGCCTCGATCCTGGCAGGCTTGATGACCGGAGCTGTCGTGCTACGTCGAAGGGGAAGAGCTCGTGCCTGGTGACCGGACGCTGGTCGTGATCCCGACCTACAACGAGGCCGGCAACCTCGAGCGCATCCTGGAGCGCCTTCGTGCGGCGGTACCGAGCGCCGACGTACTGGTCGTCGACGACCGCTCGCCCGACGGCACCGGCGATCTGGCTGACAAGCTCGCGCAGGCCGACGGCGCCGTGCACGTGCTGCACCGCGGCGGCAAGCAGGGCCTCGGTCAGGCCTACCTGGCGGGGTTCGACTGGGGCGTGCAGGCGGACTACGACGTACTCGTGCAGATGGACGCCGACGGATCCCACCTGCCGGAGCAGATCCCGACCCTGCTCGCCGCGCTGGAGGGGGCCGACCTGGTCATCGGCTCCCGCTGGGTCCCCGGCGGGAGCGTCGAGAACTGGCCCCGCACGCGTGAGCTGCTGTCGCGAGGTGGCAACGGCTACACCCGGCTGGCACTGGGCATCGGGGTGTCGGACGCCACCGGGGGATTCCGGGCCTGGCGCCGGGAGTCGCTGCAGTCCATCGGGCTCGACGACGTCGCCTCACAGGGCTACTGCTTCCAGGTCGACCTCGCCCGCCGGGCGATGCATGCCGGCTTGCGCGTCCTCGAGGTCCCGATCCGCTTCGTGGAGCGGACGCACGGGCAGTCGAAGATGAGCCACGCCATCGTGCGGGAGGCCATGTGGCGGGTCACGGTCTGGGGCGCCCGCGACCGCGCTCAGCAGGGCACCCAGCAGGCCCGCAACCTCGCCCGCACACTGCGCTTGCGCCGTCGTGGACACTGAGAGCATGCCCTGGTTCTTCCTCGCGGTCGCATTCCTGCTGGTCCCGCTGCTGGAGATCTACCTGATCATCGAGGTCGGCCAGGCAATCGGTGCACCGTGGACGATCGCCCTGCTGGTCGTCGACTCCGCGATCGGTGCCTGGATCGTCAAGCGGGAGGGCCTGCGTGCATGGGAGGCCCTGCGTACGGCCATCTCCTCCGGTCGGCTACCTCGCCACGAGCTGGCCGACGCCGCCCTGATCCTCGTCGGCGGTGCGCTGCTGCTCACACCGGGTTTCGCGACCGATGCGGTCGGCTTCTTCTGCGTACTGCCCCCGACCCGGCCGCTGGCCCGCAGGCTGCTGTTCTGGTTCATCGCCCGCCGCGCTGCGCGGGCCATGCAACGTCGCAGCGGCACACGCACGCGTTGGGACGTCGTCGAGGGCCGGGTCATCGACGACGACCCCCGCTGACCCGGCGCACAGACGAAGGAGCCGGGCCCAGGGGGCCCGGCTCCTCGTGTGTGGTCGCTGGCTCGGTCTCAGGCGGTCTTCTTGGACTTGCTCCGGGTACGCCGGTGCAGGTGGGCCGGCCCGATCGCGCCGCTGCGCAGCAGGTCGAGCCGCTCCGACAGCAGATCCTCGAGCTCGGACACCGAACGACGCTCGCACAGCATGTCCCAGTGCGTGCGGACCGGCTTCTCCTTCTTGGCCTCCGGCTCGGCGCCGTCGACCAGGCGCGCCTCCGCACTGCAGCGGGGACACTCCCAGACCAGGGGGATCTCGGCCTCCTGCGACATCGGGATCTCGAACTCGTGGCCGTTCGTGCAGGCATACGCGACCTGCTGCCGCGGGGCGAACTCGATACCGCGCTCGTCCTCGAAGCTCTGGCCGCCCAGCCGCGCTCCGCGCAGCACTCGGTCAGACATCTGTTCGACCTCCCCGTGGGCTCGACTGAATCTCAGGGCTGGGCAGCGCCCTGACATACCTGCCAACGACGCCGATGGAGGAATGATTCCCTCTTGCGGGGCAGACATGCCTCCGTCCGGCGTGGCAGGTCTCACCCGGGCGCGTCACACGACTGCGGGGACTTCGTTGCCCGCGTCCCGGATGGCCCGCTCGGGCTTCACGCGCCACAGCAGCACCAGCCCCACCACGAAGAACACCATCAACGCGATGATCGCCGGTCTGTAGGAGTCCGCCCACTGGTGCACCAGGCCGAACACGAGCGTCCCGAGCCAGGAGGTTCCCCGCTCACAGGCCTGGTAGAGGCTGAAGTACTCGCCCTCCCTGCCGCGGGGGATGAGCAGGCTGAAGAACGAGCGCGAGAGCGCCTGCGTGCCGCCGAGCACCAGTCCGATCGCGACCGCCAGCGCCAGGAAGGGGAACAGCTCACCCGCCGGCAGCAGGTACCCCGCACTGACGATGCCGATCCACACCCCGAGGCCGGCCATGATCGTGTGCCGACTGCCCACTCGCTCCGCGATCTTGCCGAAGAGCAACGCCCCGCCGAAGGCGACGAACTGCACCATCAGGATCGTGCCGATCAGGACCTCGGTCTCGAACCCCAGCTGCTTCTCGCCGTACACCGAGGCCGACGCGATCACGGTCTGGATGCCGTCGTTGTAGAACAAGTAGGCCGCGAGGAAGGTGAGCGTCATGGGGTAGGAGCGGGCCTCCTTCAGCGTGCGCCAGAGCTGGGTGAAGCTGTCGCGCACCGCCCCGCCGGGCGTGTCCACGACGTCGACGGGTGGCCGGTTGCGCAGGCCGAGGAAGGGGATCAAGGTGAAGCCGGCCCACCAGGCCGCGGCCGTGAACATGCTGATCCGCACGGCCGTGGCGGTGTCGACTCCGAGCGTGTCGTGGAAGGTCACGATCCCGAGGTTGACCGCGAGCAGCAGTCCACCGCCCAGG
>Ga0075331_1000094_pt1 | contig 17216 bp, 12 predicted proteins | sample MayberrySE_TuleA_FD_120090 | JGI IMG/M metagenome (GOLD analysis project Ga0075331, IMG submission 120090) | Natural and restored wetland microbial communities from the San Francisco Bay, California, USA, that impact long-term carbon... | ecosystem: Environmental > Terrestrial > Soil > Wetlands ... | reverse complement strand
CTGGCCGGCATCGAGGCGGAGTTCGAAGGAGACGTCGACATCGAGGAGCGCCTGCACGTCTTCCTCGATTCGGAGCTCGCCCCGGGCTACATCGGATGGGTGGTGCCGGGCGTCGGGGTCACGCAGGTTGGTCTCGCGGTCCGCGCCCCGGCGAGACCCAACCTCGCGCGATTCGTCGACCGAGTGGAGAGCGTGATCGACCTCTCGAGGGCGCTCCGAGCGGGTACGCGAGGGGGGCTGATCCCGGTGGGCGGCACGGTACGGCCGTTCGCCACGACCGACACGGTGCTCGTGGGCGACGCGGCCGGTCTCGTGTCGCCGCTCACGGCCGGTGGCATCCACACGGCGCTCCGCTCCGGCCGCGGGGCGGGCCTCGCGATCGCGAGCCATCTGCTCGACGAGGGGCCCGCGCTCGATCGGGCGCTGCACGACGTGTATCCCAGCTTCCGAGGGAAGCTCCCGATGCGTACGCTCATGGACCTTCGCCCGCCGAACGCGTCGATCGACCTCGCACTCGGGAGCCCACGGTTCCGGGCGGTGGCGCTGGCGGTCTTCTTCCACCACCGGGGTCTGCTCTCGGGCGACGCCTGGCGCGACCTGGGTCCGGCGCTCGTCTCGGCATCGTCGGCACGGCCCTGGAGATGAGCCTCAGCGCCGACGCCCCATCGGACGCGAGCGTCCCGGGGGATCAGCCTTCCACCTTCGTGGCGTAGTCCAGAGCCTCGTCGGTCGACATCGCCATGCCCTCGTCGAAGAGCGCTTGGGCCTCGTCGCGCGGCACCGTGTCCCACATGCGGCGCAGCACGCCACCGATGTCGGTGGCCGACAGGCCGAGCCCCACGCCGGACCGCTTCTCGGTCGCCGCGGCTGCGCCGTTCAGCCGCAGGGCGCGGTCGACGTCGCCGCGGAGCACGGCCAATACCGCGAAGTCGTTCAGCAGGATCGACACCGCCGATCGATCGTCGGCGGCGACGAACAGCTCGAGCGCCTGCCTCACGTGTCCCTCGCCATCCTCGAGCGCATCGGTCAGCGCCTCGGTGATGCCGAGCATGTGCAGCGCCCAGGCTTCCCCGAAGCGGTCCCCGGTCTCTCGGTAGAGGGCCAGGCTCTCGCGGAACGGCTCGATCGCGTCGGCCGGCCGAACGTCCACGACGTTGCCGCCTGCCGCCCAGAGCACCTTCGCGAGCCCCAGCCGGTCGCCCCGTTCCCGGAAGATCCCCTCCGCCTCGACGAGCAGTTCGTCGGCCCGCTCGACGGATCGGAACGGCTCGGGCCCGTAGGCATAGACGCACGCCAGGTTGAACGCCGCCTCCGCCGTCGACGGAGGATCGCCGATCTCCCGCCGCAACCGCAGACATGCCTCGTAGCGTTCCTCCGCCGCCGGCCAGTCGGCCATCCAGTACGCGATGCCCCCCGCGGCCTCGAGGGCGTCGGCGCGCTCGACGGGCAGATCCTCGACCCCGGGCAGCCCCAGGACCTCGTCGATCCGCTCACGCGCCTCGTGCAGATGGCCGCGCATCTGCCAGAACCGCCAACACTGGGAGACGAGGCCGAGCGCGATCCGGCTCTCGTCGTTGTCGATCGCCCAGGCGATCGCCGAACGCACGTTGTCGTGCTCGCGCTCGAGCTCGTCGAGCCGTGCGGGCCGGTCCGGTCCGAAGAGCTCCGACGCCGCCTCGCGCAGCAGGTCGATCATGAACTCGGCGTGCCGGCGGCGGACCGATCGTTCGTCGTCGTCCTCGCCGAGCCGCTCCTTCGCGAACTCCCTGATCACGAACAGCAGGCGGAACCGCGGCTCGCCGTCGGTCTCCACCCGCTGCACGAGGCTCTTGTCGATGAGCGAGCCCATGAGCTCGAGCGCGTCGGCGCCCGATGCCGCCGGGTCGCACACGCGCTCGGCCGCCTCGAGCGTGCAGGTCCCACGGAAGACGGCCAGCCTGCGGAAGAACGTGCGGTCGTCGTCGTCGAGTAGGTCGTAGCTCCACGCGACCGCGTCGCGGAGCGTCTGCTGACGTGCCGGCCGATCCCGGCCGCCTCCGCTCAACACCGGCAGTGCGGCGTCGAGCCGATCCGCGATCTGGCGCGGCGTGAGCACGCGCACGCGGGCCGCGGCCAGCTCGATCGCCAAGGGAAGCCCGTCGAGGCGGGCACAGATCTCGGCCACGGCGGGCGCCGACTCGTCGTCGAGCACGAAGCTCGGGCGGACGCCGCGTGCGCGATCGAGGAACAGCGCCACGGACTCGTACGCGGCCAGTCGGTCGGGCGAGGTCACGTCGGACGGATCGGACACCGCCATCGGGGGCACCGGATACTCCTGCTCACCTCGGACCCGCAGCGCCTCCCGGCTCGTGACGACCACCCGCAGGCCGGGGGCCGTCTGCAGCAGGTCGGGCACGATCGGGGCGGCGTCGATCACCTGCTCGATGTTGTCGAGCACGAGGAAGACCCGCTCGTCCGCCAGGTGATCCCGAACCGCCTCCAGGACGGTCCTGCCGATCTCCCCCATGACGTCGAGCGCCTTGGCGATCGCGTCGGGCACGAGATCGGGATCGACGATCGGCGCCAGCTCGACGAAGAACGCTCCGTCGGGGCAGGTCGCTTGGGCTTCCTGGGCGAGCTTCAGCGAGAGCCGCGTCTTCCCCGAACCGCCCGGCCCCGTGAGGGTCACCAGACGATGGTCACGACTCAGGGCGCGCACCTCGCGAAGCACCTCCTCGCGGCCGATGAACGGAGAGAGATCGGCAGGCAGGTTGCCCGCCCGGACGTCGAGCGTGCGTGGGGGCGGGAAGTCGTGGGGAAGCCCGTCCACCAGGAGGCGATGCAACCGCTCGGGCCGATCCAGGTCCTTCAGCCGGTGCTCGCCAAGGTCGCGGAGCCGGAACCCCTCGGGAAGCTCCGGCTCGATCAGGACCCGAGTCGAGTCGGAGACCAGGATCTCGCCGCCGTGTCCGGCGGCGGCGATCCGTGCGGCCCGGTTCACGTCGATCCCGGCGTACTCGCCGCCGGCGAGCACGCCTTCCCCGGAATGCAATCCCATGCGGACCTTCACCGTGGCCCCACCGGGCCACGATGCGGCTGCGAGGCTGCGCTGCGCATCGACCGCGGCATCGACCGCCGCGTGGGCCGAGCCGAAGACGACGAAGAACGCGTCGCCCTCGATGCCCGAGACGAAGCCGTCGCTGAACGCCTCACGCAGCAGGCGGTTGTGATCGTCGATCAGGTCTCGGTAACGGTCGCCGAGCTGTTGGAGCAGCCTCGTCGATCCCTCGATGTCGGTGAACAGGAACGTCACCGTGCCGATGGGCGGATCGTTCTGCGCGGCGGTCACTGATCGATTATGGAGCAGGGACCGGTCCAGAACCGGCCCGCGGGCTAGACGGCGTGGAGCTGGGGCTCGTCGACCTCGTCCCGCGAGGCCGCGATCGGTGTGACCTCGCACGGCAGGTCGACCACGAAGCGCGCGCCGCCCGAAGCGGCGTCCTCGATGCGGGCGGTGCCGCCGTGGAGCTCCGCGAATCGCTGCACGAGCGAGAGACCGATGCCCATGCCTCGACCGCTCGAGTGCTCGCCCTGGCGGAACGGCTCGAACAGCACCTCTTTGAGCTCGTCGGCCACGCCGGGGCCGTCGTCCTCGACGACGATCTCGATGCCGGTGGATCGGCTCGCGACCTCGACGATCACGGCCGTTCCCGGCGGCGTGTGCCGGGCCGCGTTCACGAGCAGGTTCTCGATCACGCGCTCGACCTTGGCGGGATCGACCTCGGCGAGCACGGCGTCGGCGCGCACGCGCACGGGGTGGTCGACGAGCTGCGAGGTGTCGGCGACGACGCGCCGGGCCAGCTCGCCAACGTCGGTCGGCAGCAGCTGCGGGGTCACCTTCCCGCGGTCGATGCGGTCCAGGTCGAGCAGGTCGTCGATCAGGCGGTTCATCTTCCGACCGCTGTGCTCGATCACCTGGTACAGCGCCTCGCGCTCGTCGGCGCTCAGGTGCAACTCCTCGTCGCGGCGGATCGTCTGCATCGCGCCGAGGATGCCGGCGAGCGGTCCCTTGAGGTCGTGAGAGACGGCATGGAGCAGCGTGTCCTTCACGTCGTTGAGCTGGCGCAGGTCGCTGGACCGGCCGGCTTCCTCCTCGACCAGATCCCACTGCGCGTCGATGATCGCGCGCAGGGTGTCGAGGAGCATCGCGGCGGCCAGGTACACCGCGAACCGCACGATGCCGTTCCAGTAGGGCGCCGGGTCGGTGCTGCTGATGCTCGGCGTCGAGAGCACGTCGCTGATGAGCCCGGCGACCGTGGACACGACGACGGCGACGGCTCCCCATCGCCGGCCGAGGTTCCAGGTGATGAGCCCGATCGGCATCAGGTACAGCAGCGAGAGGGACAGATCGAGCCCGATCAGGTAGTCGAGCACGGTCACGACGGCGATGAACGCGAGGCCGAGCGCTGCCACCAGGAGCGGAGATCTTCCGTCGAAGAACCCCTTGGTGCTCCTGAGCATCCGTCGATCCATCGCCTGCCGCCGAGGGTCGGTACGTCGTTCCACGTCAGAACACTCGACAGGCGCGGGCGCTACCTTGAGTCTGGTACCGCCGCCGGGCACCGGCACCGGAGTGTCCGGTCAACCCTCGAGGAGCTCCGCGAGGGCGCGGAAGGCCCGTCCGCGGTGGCTGATGCGGTCCTTCTGCTCGTCGGTCAGCTCCGCCATCGTCTCGTCCCAGCCGGCGGGCACGAACACCGGGTCGTAGCCGAAGCCGCGCGCACCTCGGCGCCGCGCGACGAGCGCCCCCTCGCACACGCCTTCGGCGTGGGCGGTGCTGCCGTCGGGCCAGGCGGTCGCGGCCACGCACCGATAGCGTGCGGTGCGCCCTCCTGCCGGCACCCCGCGCAGCGCGCGGAGCAGGGCATCGAGGTTCTGCTCGTCGGAGGCGTGTTCACCGGCGTACCTCGCCGACCGAGGCCCCGGCCCCCCTCCGAGAGCATCGACCTCGATACCCGAGTCGTCCGCGATCGCGGGGACATCGAGCGCCTCGGCGACGCGGGCCGCCTTGAGCAGGGCGTTGTCGAGGTAGGTGGCACCGGTCTCCTCGACGTCGGGGAAGGCCGATGGGTCGTGGCTCTCGACGGTGATCCACTCGACGGGCCACTCGGCGCAGATCCGTCCGAGCTCGCGAAGCTTGTGCGCATTGCGGGAGGCGATCGCCAGCCGTTCGGGGAACGCCACGGCTCAGCCCGCGCCGACGAGCGCGCCGCGCTGGAGCTCGGTGAGCCCCTCGACACCGGCCGCCGCGCGGTCGAGCATCGCGTCGAGATCGCGGCCGGAGAATGGCGTGCCCCCGGCGGTGCCCTGGACCTCGACGAACTCGCCGCCCCCGGTCATCACGACGTTGAAGTCGACCTCTGCGCCGGCATCCTCGTCATAGCACAGGTCCAGGCGCGGCTCGCCGTCGACGATGCCCACGCTCACGGCCGCGACGCTGTCGGTGAGCAGGCCGGCCGGGACCTTCCTGTCCGCCTCGAGACCGCGCAGCGCGAGGGCGAGCGCGACGTAGCCGCCGGTGATCGAGGCGGTGCGGGTGCCCGCATCGGCCTGCAGCACGTCACAATCGATCGTGATCGTGCGCTCGCCCAGACGCGAGAGGTCGGTGACGCTGCGGAGCGACCGGCCGATCAATCGCTGGATCTCCTGGGTGCGACCCCCCGGCCGTCCGCGGTTGACCTCACGGCTCGTTCGCTCCGAGGTCGAGGCGGGCAGCATGGAGTACTCGCCGGTCACCCATCCCTTCCCGGTCCCCCGCAACCAGCGCGGGACCTCGTCGGCCACGCTCGCCGCGACGAGCACCCGGGTCTTGCCCATCGAGATCAGCACGGAGCCGGCCGCCCATTCCTGGTACCCGAGCTCCCACGTCACCGGTCGGAGCTCGTCGGCCGCCCGGCCGTCGGGTCGCGTCACGGACCGACCTCGAACGTGATCCCGTCCTCGGCGAGGTCGATCACGCCGTCGAACGCGACGGCGGCCTCCTCCCTCGAGACCTCCCGATCGAGGGTCGGCAGGATGTGCGTGAGCACGAGTCGCTTGGCGCCGGCCGCCTTCGCGTGCTCCGCGGCCTGGGTCGCGCTCATGTGGAAGAACGCGAGGCTCGAGGCGTCCTGGTAGGTGGCCTCGGCGACGAGCAGGTCGGCGTCGCGCGCCATGTCGATCACCTCGTCGCACGGGCCCGTGTCGCCGGTGTACGCCAGCACGGCGCCACCCGCCTCGACCCGGAAGCCGACCGCCTCGACCCCGATGTGCGTCATCTCGTAGGTCGTGAAGTGCATCGGGCCGACGTCGAACTCGTCACCGCCCCGCACGGTGCGGAAGTCGTACGCCTCGGCCATCACGTTCCGTCCGTTCTCGCTCGTCAGCAGGTTCATGCCCTCGACGAACCCGTCGGGGGAATAGAAGGGGAGGTTCGGCGCCCCCATGCCCCCGTAGTGGCGCGCGTAGAACGCCGGCACGACGTCGATGAAGTGGTCGGGGTGCCCGTGGGTGACCACGATCGCGGCCAGCTGATCGATGTCGATGAACTCCTGGAGCTTCGCGAACGTGCCGGTGCCTGCGTCGAGCCAGACGTGGGTTCCCTCGTGGCTCAGCAGGTGACCGCACGTGGCGCCTCCGGGGCCTGGCCACGTGCCGGCCGAACCCAGCACCGTCAGCTCCACGCGCCACCCCCGACGGGTTCGGCCCGGGCGGCGCCCACGTCGGTCAGCTCCGGCCCCAGGAAGAGGCCGGCCACCCGCTCGAACGCCGCAGGATCCCCGGTCGAGAGGAAGCCGTGCTCAGCGGGGGTCGTCGCGCGACGAAGCAGTCTCCCGGCGACGAGCGTCGCGTACACGTCCTTGGCGGTCTCCTCGGCCGATGACACCAGCACGACGTCGGGCCCGAGCTCGAGCTGCAGCAGCCCCGCCAGGAGCGGGTAGTGCGTGCATCCCATGATGAGCGTGTCGATGTCTTCGGCCATCAGCGGGGAAAGATACCCTCGCGCGGCGCGGCGTAGCTCGTCGCTCGTGGTGTCGCCACGCTCGACGTGCTCGACGAAGACGGGACAGGCCTGAGATCGCAGGGTCACCGCCGCGCCGGTCGCGGCCACCGCGCGCTCGTACGCCTCGCTCGCGACGGTGGCCTCGGTACCGATCAGGCCGAGGCGGCCGTTCCTCGTCGCGTGCACGGCCGTGCGCACGCCGGGATCGATGACCCCGACGACGGGGATGCCCGCTCGCTCGGCGACCTGGTCGATCGCGCTCACTTCGATCGAGTTGCACGCGACCACGAGCATCTTCACATCGCGATGCACCAGGAGATCGGCGATCTCCAGCGCGAAGCGCCGGATCATGTCGAGGGGCTTGGGGCCGTAGGGGAAACGCGCGGTGTCTCCGACGTAGAGCACGGGCTCGTGGGGGAGCTGATCCATGATCTGCCGCACGACCGTGAGGCCTCCGACGCCGGAGTCGAAGACGCCGATGGGGCGTTCGTCGCTCATCGCGTCGCCCGCACGCCGGCGTTCACCACCACAGGGACTCCGCCACACCCTTCTCGGCCACCGCGATGTCCTCGGCCCAGGCATCGGTCGAGAGGTACTTCCACCCGGCGTCGGGAAGCAAGCAGACGATGTCGCCCGCATCGATCTCGTCGGCGATGCGCTGAGCGACGGACACGACCGCCCCGCTCGAGATCCCCGCGAAGATGCCCTCCTTCTCGGTGAGCTCACGGTTCGTGCGCACCGAGGCCGACGAGTCGACCAGGAACTTCCGGTCGACCTCGCTCGGATCGAAGATCGGAGGGACGAACCCGGCGTCGAGCGAGCGCAACCCGTAGACGAGGTCGCCGAGCTCCGGCTCGGCCGCGACGATCTTGACGTGAGGGTCGTGCGCATGCAGGCCGCGACCGACGCCGGTGAGCGTGCCGCCTGTGCCCATGCCCGCCACGAAGTGGGTCACCTCGGGCAGGTCTCGGAGGATCTCCTGCGCGGTGCCCTCCTGGTGGGCGAGCGGGTTCGCCGGATTCCCGTACTGGAACGGCATGTAGTACCGCCGGTCCTGGGCGAGAGCCCGGGCCACCTCGATCGAGCCGTTCGTGCCCCGGTCGCCGTCGCTGAACACGATCTCGGCCCCGAAGAGCCTCAGCAACCCGATCCGCTCCTCGCTCGCATTGTCGGGGATCACGACCGTGAGCCCGTAGCCCTTCCGACCGGCCACCATCGCCAGGGCGATGCCCGTGTTCCCCGACGTGGGCTCGAGGATCGTCTTGTCCGGCGTGAGGTCGCCCGAGGCCTCGGCGACCTCGATCATCTTCAGCGCGATGCGGTCCTTCGTGGACCCGGTGGGGTTCATGCCTTCCAGCTTGGCCCACAGTCGCACGCCGCATCTGGGAGACATGTGAGGCATGCCGACGAGCGGGGTGTTCCCGATCGCCTGCAGGATGTCGTCGTAACGCGTCACGCGGGGATTATCGCAGCCACGGCCCGTCGGGCCGCGCCGTCTGCGCTACGCACCACCGCGCGTGAACTCCGTCATCCGCACCGGCCCGTCGACGATCAGTCCGACGCCCGATGCGTACACCTTCTCGTCCTGGCTGCCGTCGAGCGGGTTGCGATCCTGCAGGGTCGCGGTGTCTTCGTACGTGCCGGCAGGGACCTCCGTCACCTCGCCCAGCGATACGACCTTCGCCTGGTCTTCGGCGATCCCCGGTGCGATCTCCTGTTGGAACGCCTGATCGATCGCGAGCTCGGCCGGCATGAAGATGCCCGGGACGTTCGTGTCCCCGTCGGCTCTCCATGCTCCACCGTGCGACGAAACGTTCCCGTCGGAATCGAAGATGTCGACGTCTTCCCCGAAGTAGCACACGGTGCCGTCCATGGTCTGGGCGAAGTAGTTCCGGGAGATCTCGACGACTCGTCCATCGATGGCCTCGTACTCCTCCACGACTCGAGTCTCGACCCCCGCAACAGACTCAACCTCGTCGAGCACGCTGATCCGGACGAGTTCGTTCCCGGAACTCCCCTCCCCCTCGAGGACGGTAAGTGTCCCCGGCACGAGTGGGAAGAAGGGGTTGTCGATGTCGAGAGTGAACGCGGCCGACGACGGATCGCAGACGCCGATGTCCATGAGGTTCTCGAAGTCTCCCTGCTGCGAGCACGACATCGCGAGGGCTCCGGTGAGTCCGGCGGCGACCAACGCCACGAGCCGCTTCCGTCGCGATCCCTGCATCGTTCTGTGTACTCCACCGGCATTCCGACCGACCGATCCGATGAACGCATCCTAGGTCGAGGCAACTGAGTAGCCGCTGAAACGGGAAGGCGCTTCGTCGTTCGATGTTGGATCCTGGTCAGGGGCGTGGCTCGGCGGGAGGGAGCCGACCGTAAGCGAGGCCGCGATCCTCCTGCTCCAGTACCCTCGACCGTACCCTCGCCAACGCTTGCGGGCCGAGCCTGTGGAACCTCGTCAGGACCATGACCTCCCGCTCCTCGTCGTCCCCCGACCAGCCGATGCGGACTCCTCCCACACCGCGCGCGTAGTACTTGAGTTGAACGGCGCCGGGGAAGCGCGGCTCGAACTCCTCGATCACGATGGCGTCGTCGTAGCAGTCGACCGGCACGCATGTCCGCACGCCCACGTCGGACACCCTGGCGTGGTCGTCCCAGAACCACGGCGGCGGGACGAAGCCCTGGGAGTACTCGGGGGTCCCGGTCGCGGGTTCCGCGTGCATGGCGATCCCCGCCATCGCGCCCTTAGGGTCGCCGACGACCCAAAGCCGGCCGCCGTCGAGCTCCCCTTCCTCCCAATGCTCGACGTACTCACCCAGATGCCACACGTTGCCGTCCTCGTCTTGTGCGTAGAAGATCAGCTCCGACTCCCCCAACCTGTCGTCGTTGTAGTCCCGGTCCCAGCCGACCACGGCGCGAACACCGCCGATCACCTTCGTGAGGTCGGTGACGACGAACTCGACCCGACGTACGATCCGCTGCCCATCGTCGTCGAAGGCGCGGCCCTCCCAAACGTAATGTGTTCCCGGTTCCAATGGGAACCATGGGTTGTCGACGGTCGCCGAGTCGGCGTCGAAGTTCGCCGGGTCGAAGCCGTTCCCTTCGGTGGAGACAGCCGGCGATGCACCGACCGATGGGCTGACAGCGGCTTCCGTCGCAGAGCCGTTCGCATCCGACCCGTTCGCGGGCTCGCTCTCACACGAAGCCAGTACGAGCAGGACCGCGAGGAGCAGTGGCACCGATTCGGGCCTCCGCACACTCGCGGTCCTCAAGCGATCCATCGTGTCAGGCGCGTAACGCCGCCGCCCCGATCACGCAGGCATCGGAGCCGCAGGCATCGTCGTGCCGGCCGCACCTCCCCTCTTCGCGAATCGCAGATAGAGCGAGGGCACGACGAAAAGGTTCAGCAATGTCGCCGTGATCAGCCCGCCGAGGATGACCCAGGCCATCGGATACTCGATCTCCTGCCCGGGGATCTCCCCGGCGATCAGCAACGGCACCAACGCGAGGCCGGTCGTCAAGACCGTCATCAGGATCGGCACCACTCGTTCGCGCGCTCCTTGGAGCACCAGATCGGGCCCGAACGGCACGCCCTCGAAGCGTTCGAGGTGTTGGTAGTGGCTGATCAGCATGATCCCGTTCCGGGCGACGATGCCCAGCACCGTGAAGAACCCGACGAGCGAGCCCAACGAGATGACCCCGCCGGTCAGGTACGCCGCGATGACCCCGCCGACCAGGGCGATGGGGAGCGTCAAGAACGAGAGCGTGGCGAGCCGCCAGCTGCCGAAGGAGGCTTGCAGGAGCAGGAAGATCCCGACGGCCGCGGCGAGGGCGCCGATGTTCAGCCGGCTCGAGGCCTCCTTCCGTTCCGTGTACTCGCCAAGGAACTCCGCGTGGTACTCGGCAGGCCACTCGTAGTCGTCGAGACGAGACTCGATGTCGGACACGATGGACCCGAGGTCCCTGGTGCCGTCGATGTTGGCGCCGACGTCCAGGCTCCTGAACAGGTTGTCGTGATAGATGATGTTCGGAACGGGTTCCACCTTCACGTCCGCGACGTCCTTGAGCCGCACGTACTCGCCGCTCGGGGTGTCGAACAGCAGGTTCTCGATGTCGCTGTAGGTGTCGCGGGTCTCGGGCGTGCTCCACACCTGGACGTCGTACGCTTTGCCGTCGCGGAAGATGTCGCCGGCCTCCTCGCCCGCGAGCAACCGGGCGGCGACCCTCCGAACGTCGCCGGGCTTGAGCCCATAACGCTGCGCTGCGGACAGATCGACCACGACGCTCACCTGAGGGATGTCCTTCAGGGATTCGACGTGGTTCTCGGTCACGCCGGGAACGCCCGCGACGATCTCGTTGACCTCGTCGGCGGTCTGCTGGAGCTGAGCGAGCTCCTGCCCATAGATCCGGATCGTGATGGCCTCGCTCGAACCCGTCAGGACCTCCCTGATCCGCTCCTTCAGGTAGGTCAGGACGTCGCGAGTGATGCCGGGGTAGCCGTCGACCACTTCCTGGATCTTCGCCAGCGTCTCGTCGTAGTCCACGGACGGGTCGACGCTGATCCAGTTCTCGCCGAAGTCGATGCCGACGACCTCGTCCATCAGCAGGGCCTGCCCGATGTGCGATCCGGCGTTGCGAACCCCAGGGATCTCGAGGAGCTCGTGGTTGGCTCGTGCGGAGATCCTGTACATCTCCGGCTGTCCGGTGCCGGGCACGGTCAGCCAGTGCATCAGGAAGTCGCGTTCCTTGAACGACGGCAGCAGGGACTGACCGAGGAACGGCAGCGCCGCGACGCCCATCACGGTCGCGAGTCCGACCGCCGCGTATGCGCGGCGCGGCCGGTAGACGATCTTCGCGAGCACGAAGTGGTACGCGCGCTGGAGCGCCGGGACGACCGGAGACTCGCGATGCTGCAACGACGAGGAGTTCCGGAAGAAGATCAGGCTCATCGCCGGCGTCACCGTCAACGCGACGACCATCGACGCGAGCAGGGCGAGGGCGTACGACGTGGCGAGCGGACGGAAGAACGAGCCCGACAGACCCTCGAGCATGAAGATCGGCGCGACAGCCACGATCTCGATCAGCGTCGCGTACACGATCGCGCTGCGCACCTCGAGCGACGCCTCGAGGATGACCCTCGCCGTGGAGACGCCGCTGCCTTCGCGGCGATGCTGCCGCAATCGGCGGACCACGTTCTCGATGTCGATGATGGCATCGTCGACGATGTCGCCGAGCGCGATCACCATGCCGGCCAAAATCATCGTGTTGATCGTGGCGCCGCGCCAGTGCAACACGAGACCGGCCGCGACCAACGACAACGGGATCGCTACGACGCTGATCACGGCGGTGCGCCAGCTGTACAAGAACAGGCAGAGCATGAGGATCATCAGGATCGCGCCGAACCAGATGGCCTTGGAAAGGTTGCTGATCGACTCCTCGATGAAGGTGGCGGGCCGGAAGATCGTCGAGTCGATCGCGATGCCCGGGAGTCCCGGCTTGAGCTCCTCGAGCGCGGCTTCCACCCCTTCCGTCACGTCGAGGGTGTTCGCCCACGGGAGCTTTTCGACGATGAGCATCAGCCCGGGACCATCGTTGATGACGGCGTCACCGACCAGCGGCCAGGTCCCTCGCTCGAGGTTGGCCACGTCTTGTACCTCGAGCACCTTGCCGTCCACCGATCGAACCGGCACCCCGCCCAGGTCGTCGGCGTCGACGATGGGAAGGACGTGTCGGACCTGGTAGCGGTTCGTGGGGGTGTCGATGAAGCCACCGCGTCCGATGTAGTTCCCGTCGGAGTATTGAAGGAGCCCAGCGTCCAGCGCGTCGGCCACGGCGGTCGAGACGGCGTCGACCGTGACGTTGTGCTCGCGGAGCTTCTCGGGCACGATCTGGATCGTCGGCATCTCGATGCGCTCACCCCAGATCGGAACGTTGGCTACCCCTGGGACCCGCATCAGGCGCGTCCTGATCTTCCAGTAGGTCGTCATCGACAGGTCGATGAGATCGAGGTCGGGGTCGGTGGTCGTGAGCCCGATCTTCACGACCCGGCTCGTAGCCGACAGCGGCTGGATCATGAAGGGCGGGCTCGCCCACGTCGGCAGCTGAGGCGAGATCTGGGCGATGCGCTCCTGCACGTGCTGCCGCGCGGTCAGCAGGTCGGTCCCGGGGGCGAAGATCATCTCGATCGACGAGAGCGACTCGACCGACTTCGAGCGGATGTCGTCGAGGCCGGGAACCCCGTTGAGTGTCTGCTCCAAGGGGATCGTGACCAGTTGCTCCACCTGGTTCGCCGACAGTCCGAGGGCCGGTGTCTGGACCTCGACCTTCGGAGGCGCGAACTCGGGGAACACGTCGATCGCCGTGTGACGGAGCTGCTGCACGCCGAAGAACATCATCGCGGCGGCGAGAGCGACCACGAGGTATCGGAACTTGAGGCTCGACCCTACGATCCAGCGAAGCATCCTGCGTCCCTTCCTCTCGCGATCGCGCTACGAGTCGAACTCGGTCTCGGATCCGTACAGTTCCGGGGCACCTACCGTGACGACCTGCGTCCCGATGGGCGGTCCTTCCGAGAGGAAGGCCTCGGTCGAGGACTCCCGGGCGATGTCGATCGGGGCCCTGAGGAACTCGTTCGGTTCCGGATTCGTGTACACCCAGAAGTCCCCGTGCGCGTCGAGGTAGACCGCGTCGTAGGGCACGACCAGCCGGGATCCACGCTGCTCGACCGGGACCGTCTCGATGCCCAGCCGTTCGACCGCCGCCTCCTCCAAGATGACCCTCAGCACGTCCTGTCCTTCGACCGGCTCGAGGGTGTACGGCTTGTCCTCGATCTCGTACTCATCGGAGACCGAGCCGCCACAGGCCGAGAGGATCATCGAGGTGGCCGAGATGAGCGCGATCCCAACGAGGCTTCGCTTCATCAGGTCCTCCTACCCCTGCACCGTGTCGACGTCGGGGATCTTGACGAACAGGTCCTCGGCCGACGTATCGAGCTCGGCGATCTCACCGAATCGCAAATAGACCGCCGGGATCACGACGAGGCTCAGCAGCGCCGTCGTGACGAGCCCGCCCAGGATCACGGCGGCCATCGGCCCGACGATCTCGAACCCCGCCGATCCCCCGCTCACGACGAAGGGGATGAGGGCGGCGGCCGATGCGAGCACGGTCGTCAGGATCGGGACGAGGCGTTCGCGCGTTCCTCGCACCACGAGGTCGGCACCGAACTCGCCACCTTCGCGCTGCAGCTGCTGGTAGTGGCGGATGAGGACGACGACGATGCGCACCGCGAGTCCCATCACCGCGACGAACCCGGCGACGGATCCGAGGGTCACGTCACCGCCGTCGATCAAGGCGGCCACGGCGCCACCGGAGAGCGCCATCGGCACGGCCAGGAAGGCGAGCAACGCCAGGCGCCAGCTCGCGAACGCGGCCTGCAGCAGCAGGAAGACCGCGATCAGCGCCGCGACGGCGACCGCGATCACGCGCGAGCGTGCCGCGGCGTCCTCCTCGAAACCACCCAGAACCGTGGCGTGGTGCTCGAGGGGGAACTCGACCTGACCGAGGGCAGCCTCGACGTCGGCCGCGACCGCGCCCACGTCACGTCCGGCGACACCGGCGGCAACGTCGACGTAGGACTCGACCGACTCGTGGCGGATCACCGCCTCGTTCGGCACGATCCGAACGTCGGCGACCTGGCCGAGCGGCACGAGGCCGTCGGCCGGCGTGTCGATCAGCAGGTTCTCGACGTCGGCCTCGGTCTCACGGATCTCAGGAGCTCCCCAGACGGCGACGTCGAACACCTTCTGCTCCTCGAAGAGGTTCCCGACCACGAGACCTGACAGCAGGGTCGTCGCCGCGCGGCGAACGTCTCCCGGAGCGAGGCCGACGCTCTCCGCCTCCTCGATGATGGGCTCGACCTCGATCGTCGGCTCGTCTGCGGGAAGGTCGGCCCGCGCGTTCTCGACCCCATCGATGCCGGCGATGGCGTCCCGCACCTCCTGAGCTTTGTCTTCCAGGATCGCCTGGTCCTGGCCGTAGATCCTGACGACGATCTCGTCGCTTCCCCTGCCCAGCACATCGGTGATCCGCTGCTCGGAATACGTCAGCACGTCGTTCGTGACGTCGGGAAGGCCGCCGGCTACGGACTCGATCGCGCCGACCGTGTCGCTGTAGTCGGCGTCGGCATCGACACTGACCCACACCTCTGCGGAGTTGACGTTCACGATCTGGTCCGACTGCACGGCGCGACCGACATGCGCCCCCACGTCCTCGATGCCGGGCACCGACCGGAGCTCGTCGACGGCTTGAGCGGTGATCGCGTCCATCCGCTGAAGCGACGTCCCGGGGGCGGCATCCAGGCGCACGACCACGTCGCGCTCCTGGAGGACCGGGCGCATCGACTGGTCGAGGAACGGCAACGCCACGAGGCCTGCCAGGACGAACACGCCGAAGACGGCGAACGCGGGGCCGACCTTCGGAACGATGCGACCGGCCGTGCCGTCGTAGCGCTTGCGGAGCCAACGCCCCGTGAGCGACTCGCGAGGCTCGTGTTTCGCATTGCCTAGGAGCATCATGCCGAGCGCCGGAGTGACGGTGACAGCCACGACGATGGACGCCACGATCGCGAGCAGATACGTGGTCGCGATCTCAGGCAGGAATGCTCCGGCCTCGCCCTCCATGAAGAAGGCGGGCAGCAGGACCGCGGCGACGATGAGCGTCGCGAAGAGGACGGCGCTCCGCATCTGGATCGACCCCTCGATGACGACCTGCCAGGCCGGCGTGCCGTCGCCCTCCGCATGGTGGCGGCGGACTCGCTGCGCCACGTTGTCGACGTCGATGACCGCGTCGTCGATCAGGATGATCAAGGCCATCACCAAACCGGCCAGGACCATCGTGTTCACGGTCGTCTCGGTGAAATACAGGACGAGCCAGGCGGCGCCGAGCGACATCACGATCGCCACCGCGCCGACGAGGGCGCTCCGCCACTCGAAGAAGAGCGCACCGAGCACCAGGAGCAGCAGGATCGCGCCGATCAACGCGGCGCGTCCGAGGTTGTCGAACGACGTGTCGATGAACTCGGCCGGACGGTAGATCGAGGTGTCCATCTGGAGACCGGGGAGGCCGGGCGAGAGCTCGTCGAGCGCCCCGTCGATCCCGTCGGCCACCCGAGGCGTGTTGGCGTCGGGGAACTTCTCGATCACGAGCAGCAGGCACTCGCCGTCCGAGCAGAGAGCATCGCCGATCAGCGGCTGGTGGTCCTCGACGACGTCGGTGACATCACCCAGGGCGAGCGCAGAACCACCGGGTGCGACTTCGCCCTGCGGATCCTCGATCGGCACCTGCGCCAGCTCTTCGGGTGTCGAGATCGCCTGTTCGTGGAAGATGTGGAGGCGCTCGTTCAGGGTGTCGATGAAGCCACCGGTGCCGGGCGACGACGCCTCGAGGAAGGACAGCGGTGACACTTCCAGGGCGTTGCCGGCCGTCCTGATCACCTGGTTGAGCGTCACGTCCGCGTCGGCGAGACGCTGCGGATCGACGAGGACCTGCAGCTGGCGATCACGGAAGCCCCAGGTCGAGACGTTCGCCACACCTTCGACGCCGAGCAGCCGCGGGGTGATCACCCATTTGGACAGGATGGACATCTCGATCGGCGAGAGCTCGTCCGACGACAGCTTCACCATCGCTACCCGGGAGGTCGAGGACACGGGCTGGATCATCTGCGGCGGCCTCGCGACCTGCGGGAGACCCGCTGCCGCGACCGCCTGGGTCAGGCGCTCGGCGACGACCTGGCGAGCATCGAGGACGTCGGTGCCCGGCTCGAAGGTCATGACCACCGAGGAGAGCCCCGGCAGCGAAACCGACTCGATCTCATCGAGGAACGCGATCCCCACGAGCAGGTCCTGCTCGAGAGGAACGGTGATCAGCTCCTCAACCTCTTCGGCGGAGAGACCGAGTGCCTCCGTCTGGACCTCGACGGTCGGCTTCTGGAACTCGGGCAGGATGTCCGTCTGGGCGTTGTCGAGCTGCAGGACGCCGTAGACCAGCAACCCGACGGCCACGGCGATCACCAAACGACGGAACTTGATGCTCGAACCGACGATCCACCGCATCATGGCTGTGCGACCTCCGCGAGTTGGTCCGGGGAGTTCCCCCGGCATCGACGAGATTGGCTCCGGTCCGCGACTGACGCGCCGGG
>Ga0075331_1000093_pt1 | contig 17445 bp, 15 predicted proteins | sample MayberrySE_TuleA_FD_120090 | JGI IMG/M metagenome (GOLD analysis project Ga0075331, IMG submission 120090) | Natural and restored wetland microbial communities from the San Francisco Bay, California, USA, that impact long-term carbon... | ecosystem: Environmental > Terrestrial > Soil > Wetlands ... | reverse complement strand
GCACGTGCGTGAGCGCGGCCCGCAGGACCCGCGACGACTCCCCCACCACCAGCTCCGCGTGCGAGCCGGCGGCCAGCCAGGCACCCACCCGCCGGCTGACGTCGGCGTCGGCGACCTTGTGCCGCACGACGTCCTCCGCGAGGAAGTGCTCGGTCACGAACTCCCGCAGGCTCTGCCCGAGGGCATCCTTGCGGGTCGGGATGATCGCGGTATGCGGGATCGGCAGCCCCATCGGCCGGCGGAACAGCGCCGTCACGGCGAACCAGTCGGCCAGCGCGCCGACCATGGACGCCTCGGCGGCGGCGTTGACGAAGCCCCAACCGCCGTCCCGGTTCAAGGTGGCGACATAGACGACGGCTGCCAGCAGCAGCAGGGACAGCGCGACGGCGCGCATCCGGCGCAGTCCGCGCCTGCGGGAGAGGTCGGCCGGGGTCAAAGCCGGCGCAGTGATGCTCGACATGCCCAGATCCTCCCCCGTCTAGGGTGGTGCGCATGACTGACCCCCGCGCAGGACAGCCTGTCGAGCCCGCCGACCTCGTCGATGTCGCGCGGCTCGTCACCGCCTATTACAGCGAGCACCCGGACCCTGACGACCCGGGCCAGCGGGTGGCCTTCGGCACTTCGGGGCACCGTGGGTCGTCGCTCGACGCAGCCTTCAACGACGACCACATCGCGGCCACCAGCCAGGCGATCTGCGAGCACCGCAAGACCGCGGGCATCGACGGCCCACTGTTCCTCGCCAGGGACACCCACGCGCTGTCGGAGCCCGCCCTGGTCACGGCTCTGGAGGTGTTCGCCGCCAACGGTGTGCGCGTCCTGGTCGACCAGCGGGACGGCTACACGCCGACTCCCGCGCTCAGTCACGCGATCCTCACCCACAACCTGCGCAGTGGTGCGGGCACCGCCGACGGAGTCGTCATCACCCCGTCGCACAACCCCCCGCCCGACGGCGGCTTCAAGTACAACCCGCCGGACGGCGGCCCGGCCGGCAGCGAGATCACCAAGGCCGTGCAGGATCGGGCCAACGAGCTGCTCGCCACTGGGCTCGACGGCGTACGCCGCGTCACGTACGCACGGGCCCGGACGGCGGACACCACCGGGCGCTACGACTTCCTCTCCGCGTACGTCGACGACCTGCCCTCCGTGGTGGACCTCGGCGCGGTCCGCGAGGCCGGCCTGCACGTCGGCGCCGACCCGATGGGCGGCGCGTCGGTGGCGTACTGGGGCGAGATCGCCGACCGGCACCGGCTGGACCTCACCGTCGTCAACTCGCTGGTCGACCCCACCTGGCGGTTCATGACCCTGGACTGGGACGGCAAGGTCCGCATGGACTGCTCCTCCGCCTCGGCGATGGCCTCGCTCGTGGCCCGCCGCGACGAGTTCGACCTGGCGACCGGCAACGACGCCGACGCCGACCGGCACGGGATCGTGACCCCGGACGCCGGCCTGATGAACCCCAACCACTTCCTTGCCGTCGCGATCGACTACCTCTACTCGCACCGGACCGGCTGGTCCGACGACGCCGCGGTGGGCAAGACCCTCGTGAGCTCGTCGATGATCGACCGGGTGGCGGAGGCGCTGGGCCGGCGGTTGGTCGAGGTGCCGGTCGGCTTCAAGTGGTTCGTGCCGGGGCTGCGGGACGGGTCGATCGCCTTCGGCGGCGAGGAGAGCGCGGGGGCGTCGCTGCTGCGCCGCGACGGCGGCGTCTGGACGACGGACAAGGACGGCATCGCCCTGTGCCTGCTCGCCTCCGAGATCGCCGCGGTGACGGGCGAGTCGCCGTCCCGGCGCTACGCCGCGCTGGTGGCCAAGCACGGCGACCCGGCGTACGCGAGGGTCGACGCGCCCGCGACGCGCGAGGAGAAGGCGGTGCTGGCCTCGCTCTCGCCCAGCCAGGTGACGGCGACCGAGATCGCCGGCGAGCCGATCACCGCCACCCTCACCGAGGCGCCCGGCAACGGCGCGCCGATCGGCGGTCTGAAGGTGCAGACCGAGCACGGCTGGTTCGCCGCGCGGCCGTCCGGCACCGAGGACGTCTACAAGATCTACGCGGAGAGCTTCCTCGGCCCCGACCACCTGCGCCGGATCCAGGACGAGGCGCGCGAGGTCGTCGCCGCCGCGCTGCGTGGCTGAGCCGCGGGTCCGGCGACCGAGACGCTCGGGCAGACTGGCGACATGACCTACCAGGCAGCGACCGACCGCTACGACCAGATGACCTACCGGCGCTGCGGCGCCAGCGGACTGAAGCTGCCCCTGCTCTCGCTGGGGCTGTGGCAGAACTTCGGCGACGATCGCCCGACCGAGACCCAGCGCGCCATCATCCGCCGCGCCTTCGACCGCGGTGTGACGCACTTCGACCTGGCCAACAACTACGGACCGCCGTACGGCTCGGCCGAGACCAACTTCGGCCGGATCATGGCCGAGGACCTCGCCCCCTACCGCAACGAGCTGGTGATCTCGACCAAGGCGGGCTACGACATGTGGCCCGGCCCCTACGGCGATCATGGCTCCCGCAAGTACCTGCTGAACAGCCTCGACGACTCCCTGCGGCGGATGGGTCTGGACTACGTCGACATCTTCTACAGCCACCGGTTCGACGAGCACACCCCGCTCGAGGAGACGATGGGCGCGCTCGACACGGCGGTGCGACAGGGCAAGGCACTGTACGTCGGCATCTCCTCCTACAGCGCCGACCGCACCCGTGAGGCGGCTCAGATCCTGCGTGACCTCGGCACTCCCCTCCTCATCCACCAGCCGTCCTACTCGATGCTCAACCGGTGGATCGAGCCCGAGCTGCTCGACGCCCTCGAGGACGTCGGCGCCGGCGCCATCGGGTTCACCGCGCTCGGCCAGGGACTGCTCACCGGCAAGTACCTCGACGGGATCCCGCGCGACTCGCGCGCCGCACAGGACGGCACGCTCGACGTCGCCTGGCTCGACGACGCCCTGGTGGCGCGGTTGCAGGGCCTCAACGACATCGCCGCGGCGCGTGGCCAGAGCCTTGCGCAGATGGCGCTCGCCTGGGCGCTGCGCGACCCGAGGATGACATCGCTCGTGGTCGGCGCGAGCAGCGTCCGGCAGCTGGAGGAGAACCTCGACGCGCTCACCCAGCTCGACTTCACGGCCGACGAGCTCACCCGGATCGACGAGTACGCCGAGGAGTCGGGCATCGACCTGTGGCGTGAGTCCAGTCGGAAGTAGCCGCAGCGTGGCGGTGAGCCGATGACGGGCGAGCCCCGGCCGACCGATCCACGGCCGCTGGGCCCGACCGCCGGGGCTGCACTGGTGTTCGGGGCCGCCGCGGCGGTGCTCGTGCTCGAGCTTGTCTCGCTGCGGCTGGTGGCGCCCTACCTAGGCCTGACCCTGGAGACCAACACCGCGGTGATCGGGATCGCGCTGGCCGCGATCGCCGCAGGCGCGTGGACCGGCGGTCGCGTCGCCGACGTCATCTTCCCCGGTCGTCTCCTCGGGCCGATCCTGCTGGTCGCCGGCGTCCTGGTCGTGCTGATCCTGCCGGTCGTGCGCTGGACCGGGGAGCTCGTGCGGGGCGGCGACGTCTCGGCGGTGCTCCTGGTGGCCTCGCTCGCCCTCTTCGCGCCGGCAGCCCTGCTGTCCGCGGTGACACCCATGGTGGTCAAGATGCGGCTCACCACGCTCGCCGAGACCGGCAGCGTGGTCGGCCGGTTGTCCGGGATCGGCACGCTCGGCGCCATCACCGGCACCGTGGCGACCGGATTCGTCTTCGTGGCCACCGTGCCCACCAGCGTCATCCTGCTCGGCCTCGGAGGGCTGCTGATCGCCATCGGCGCCGCGCTCACGATCCGCCTGCGCGGCGTGCGGGCCGCTGTCGTGCCCGTCGTGGTCGCGCTGCTGGGAGCGGGGGCAACCGTGCTCGCACCACGGCCGTGCGAGCTGGAGACCGCCTACCACTGTGCCCGGGTCGTCGCAGACCCTGACCGTCCGACGGGACGGGTGCTCGTGCTCGACACGCTGCGCCACTCCTACGTCGACCTGGCCGATCCCACCTACCTGGACTTCGCCTACGTCCAGGCGATCGCCTCGGCCACCGACGTCGGCTGGCCCGAGAGCGAGCCCCTGCGCGCCTTCCACCTCGGTGGCGGGGGGCTGACCCTCCCCCGCTACCTGGACGAGGTGCGGCCCGGGACGCGCAGCCTCGTCGCCGAGATCGACCGCGGCGTGGTCGCCCTCGACGTCCGCCGCCTCGGCCTCGAGACCGGCGACGGCATCGACGTGAAGGTGCAGGACGCCCGGCTCGGGCTCGCACGCCAACCGGACGACAGCCGTGACCTGGTGGTGGGTGACGCCTTCGGAGGCGTCGCCGTCCCGTGGCACCTGGCGACGCGGGAGGTGGTCGCGGACGCACGGCGGGTGCTCGTCGGCGACGGGATCTACGCGGCCAACATCATCGACTTCCCACCGCTGGCCTTCGCCAGGGCGGAGGTGGCGACGGTCGCGTCGGTCTTCGACCACGTGGCGGTCGCCGCACCGCCGGAGACGCTGCGCGGCGACTCGGGCGGCAACCTCGTCGTGCTCGCGTCGGACCGGCCACTGCCGGTCGAGGCGCTGGCGGAGAGGTTGGAGCAGCGTGACACCGGATACGTGCTCGCCTCCGGCCCCGCCGAGGTGGCGTCGTTCACCAACGGTGCCACGGTCCTCACCGACGACTTCGCCCCCGTCGACCAGCTGCTCACGCCGTACCCGCCCGCCGGCCGATAGCACCACGGCGGCGAAGGTGGGATGATCGGGCCCATGTCGGGTCGCCCGGAGCACCCCCACCATGCAGCGGTCCAGCTGCGGATGGTCGCGGATCCGGTCAGCGTGCCGGCAGCCCGCCGTTTCGCCCGCGACACCCTGGAGGCGTGGCAGCTCGCCGAGCTCGCCGAGGACGTCACCCTGTGCGTGAGCGAGCTGGCCTCGAATGCCGCGCTGCACAGCGCCAGCCCCTACTTCGACCTGGCCATGGACCACCAGTCCGGCGCGGTGCACATCAGTGTCGGCGACCAGGGCGTGGTCCCGGCTGCGGCGGTCGTGCGCAGCGGGTTCCCGACCGACGAGCTGCTCCGTGGCTCGACCGAAATACTCTCGGCCACCGGCCGGGGTCTGGTCATCCTCTCCGCACTCGCCAGCGACTGGGGCGTCGAGGCGACGACGGTCGGCAAGCGGGTGTGGGCGCGGCTCATCGCCCCGGGCTCGGACGAGCCGGTCGCGAAGCCGGCTGCGGCGTCGCCGCGACCGGCCGAGGAGACCACCGGTCTGCCGACCGGCTGGCACGTCGTGCGGCTGGCGCGCTGCCCGGTCGGGCTGAGCCTGCGGCAGGACCGCCACCTCGACGAGCTCGTCCGCGAGCTGCAGCTCGTCGACGGAAGCGACGAGCCGCGCCCGCACGCGCTGGTCGAGGCGATCCAGAGCCTGTTGCGGGGGCAGGCGCACGCACGCCACCTCGGGCGCCGGATCGCGCAGGACGCTGCCGCCGCCGGCCTCGACCAGATCGACATCGACATGCCGGTGCCGGCGGCCGCTGCGGTGGAGGTGCAGCAGCTGCACGAGGCGGTGCTGCGGGCCGACGCACTGTGCCGGCAGGAGGCGCTGCTGACCCTCGCGTCCGACCCGGACATCATGAGCCTGCGCCGGTGGATGGTGCACGAGTTCGTGCGCCAGATCGAGCACGCGGACCCGCCGCAGGGCTACGCGGACTGGGTCGGGGCGTCCGGCGGCTCAGGGACGTCGGTGGAGCAGCAGCGGCAGGACGGCTGAGGCGCCTGCGTCGCGAAGCGCGGCCGCCGCCACGGTGACCGGCCACATCGACGAGGACGCGTCTGTCACCAGCAGCACCGTACGGCCGCCGACCTTCGCCGCGCAGTCGGCGCCGACACCGATGGCGTCGCGCCAGTCGGCGGCCTCCTGCCCGGAGGCGACGTCCGCCGCGGGCGGCGTCCCCACGACGAGGTCGGCACGGTCGAGCCGGCCGACGGTGGCGAGGTGGTCGGCGACGCTGCCGGTCAGGACGGGGAACCCCGCGGCGGGAAGGGTGACGACGACCTCGGGGCGCCGGGCCCACGAGGCACGCCAGCGGCCCAGCGCATCGACGCACGCCGATGTGAGCTCGGTGGGCGCAGGCGCGTCGCGGTCGAAGACCGTGGCGACGAGGTCACGCCACTCCGGGGCATCGGCGTGGATGACCACCCGTCCCGGCTCCGCCGCGTGCTCGGCCGGGATGCGCCCGCGACTGCCGAAGGCGCCACCGGGCCACATCTTGCGCGGCTCCAGCACGTGCACCTCGCCGCGGAGCCGGCCCGCCACCGCGCGCACCGTCTCGGTCTCGGGCTGCTCGGAGAGCGGCGCCGGCAGCCGGTCGAGGCAGACCGAGCAGCGGCCGCACGCCCGTGCGGAGGGGTCGTCCAGGGACTCCTGCAGCAGCTGCATGAGGCAGCGCGCGCCCTGGGTGTAGGCGCGCATGATGTCGGCCTCACGACGCCGGGTGGCGACGATGCCGTCGTAGTGGTCGGCGTCGAACGACCACTCCGTGCCGGTGCGGCGCCATCCCCCCTCGAGCCGCTCGACAGCTCCGTCGACCGCGAGCTGCTTCAGCATCAGCTCGACCCGGCCACGGCGAAGACCCGTCTCGGCCTCCAGCGCGGGCACGCTCGCCTGCTCGCCGTCGGTGTAGGCGTCCAACCCGGCGAGCAGCCGCCGGACCTGGTCGGGATCAGGGATGGTCGCGGTGGCGAAGTAGTCCCACACGCCGGTGTCGGCCCGCGACGGCAGCAGTGCCACCACGGCGTGGTCGATCCCTCGACCGGCTCTGCCGACCTGCTGGTAGTAGGACACCGGTGAGGGCGGCGAGCCCACGTGCACCACGAAGCCGAGGTCGGGCTTGTCGTAGCCCATGCCGAGTGCCGAAGTCGCCACCAACGCCTTGAGCTCGTTGACGCGCAGCGCGTCCTCGAGCCGCTCCCGCTCCTCGGCGTCGAGGCCGCCCGTGTAGGCCGCCACCGGCGCGCCGTCGCCGTGCGCCGCCTGCAGTGCGGCGGTGAGCCGCTGTGCGTCGGCGACGGTGAGCGTGTAGACGATGCCCGAGCCGGGAAGCCGGGGCAGGTGGTCGACCACCCACGCGTAGCGCTCCAGCGGTGACAGGTCGTCCACGACCGCCAGCTGCAGGCTCTGCCGGGCGAGCGGACCACGCAGCACCAGCGTCGCGGCACCGAGCTGCCGCGCGACGTCGTCGGTGACCCGGGCGTTGGCCGTCGCCGTCGTCGCGAGGACCGGCGTGTGTGGGTTGAGCCGCTGCAGGACGTCGGAGACCCGGCGGTAGTCCGGCCGGAAGTCGTGCCCCCAGTCGGAGACGGCGTGGGCCTCGTCGATGACCAGCAGGCCGAGGTTGCCGGCCAGCCGGTCGAGCACCCTGCGGCCGAAGCCGGGGTTGGCCAGCCGCTCGGGGGAGACCAGCAGCACGTCGAGGTCACCGGCGGACAGCTCGTGCTCGATGGCGGACCAGGCCTCGATGTTGGAGCTGTTCAGGGTGGCCGCGCGCAACCCGGCGCGCTCCGCGGCAGCGACCTGGTCGCGCATGAGCGACAGCAGCGGCGAGACCACCAGGGTCGGTCCCGCCCCTTCGCTGCGGCGGATCGCGGTCCCCACCCAGTAGACCGCCGACTTGCCCCAGCCGGTGGCTTGCACGACCAGCACGCGGGCCGACGGCTCGCACAGGGCGGCCACAGCGGCTCGCTGGTCGTCACGCAGACGGGCGGCCGGCCCCGCGATCGCGCTGATGATCCGGTCGGCCACGTCCGCCCGGTCGTGCGTGAGGTCTGGCTCCATGACCCGCGACCCTACGGTGCGGCCCGGACAGCCGCCGTCAGGCGGTGGCGGACCCGTCCGGCAGGCGCAGCTCGAACACGCACCCGTCGTCTGCGTTGCGCACCGTCACCTGGCCGTCGTGGGCCTGCACCACCCCTCGCACGATGCCGAGCCCCAGCCCGGCGTCGAACAGACCTGCCATGTCCACGTCGGGGATCCCCCCGCACCCGTCCGCCACCGTGAGCACCACATCCGTCCCGTCCCCACGTGCTGCGACGGTGACCTCCCGGCCGCCGTCGGTGTGGCGGATGGCGTTGGCCAGCAGGTTGCCCAGTACGCGCTGCAGGTGCCGCACGTCACCGGGCAGCACCAGCCCGGGCTGCGAGGACCCGCCCAGCCGCACTCCGCGCTCGGCCGACAGCGGCTCCGCGACGGCCAGCGCGTCGCTGACGAGGTCGCCGACATCCACGGGGGCGACGTCCAGGCGCAGCGTGTCGGCGTGGATCCGAGAGAGCGCGAAGAGATCGTCGACGAGCGCGGCGGCCCGGTCCACCTCCACCCGCATCTGCCGGTGGTAGCGGTCCGGGTCGGCCACCAGGTCGTCCTCCAGCGCCTCCGCCATCGCACGCAACGACGCCAGCGGTGTGCGCAGGTCGTGCGAGACCCAGGCCACCAGCTCGCGGCGCGCCTTCTCGGCGGCGTCGGCACGCTCCCGCGAGCGGGCGAGACGGTCCGCGGCGACCTCCAGCTCGTGGGAGAGGCCCTGCAGCTCGGTGGTGGGCGGCCGCGCCGGGGCGTCGTACTCCCCCGTGACGCCCAGCGATCTCGCCGCCTCGCGCACCCGCTGCGTCCCACGGACCACGGGTACGGCGACCAGCACCGCGAAGCCGACGCTGACCAGGCCGGCGACCGCGCAGACGAGCAGCACCACGCCGAAGTCGTGATCGCTCAGGAACATCGCGTTGGCCGCGCCGAGCAGCCCGGCGACGAAACCGCCGACGGCGACCACCGCGACGACTGCGAAGGCGACCCGCACCGACAGCCGCCTCAGCAGCGGCACCAGGAGCAGCCCCACGACACCGACCGCACCGGCGCCGGCTGCGGCGATCAGGCTGATCGCGAGGCCGTCACTCACCGGGTTCAGGCTCCCACCGGTAGCCCATGCCCCAGACGGTGCGCAGTCTCCGGGGGCGCGCAGGGTCGTCCTCGACCTTCTCGCGCAGCCGGCGCACGTGCACGGTCACCGTCGACTCGTCACCGAAGCTCCAGCCCCACACCTGCTCGAGGAGCTCGGCGCGGCTGAAGACCCGGCCGGGATGGCGCATCAGGTGGTGCAGCAGGTCGAACTCCCGCAGCGTCAGGTTGACCTCGGTCCCGTTTCGCGTCACCCGGTGCGCGGCAGGCTCGACCGTCAGCGGCCCCTGCCGCAGTGTCACCTCGGCACCGTCCGGCCGGCCCTGCGCTCGGCGCAGCACGGACCGGACGCGCAGGACCAGCTCCCGCGGGCTGAAGGGTTTGGTGACGTAGTCGTCCGCGCCGGTCTCCAGCCCGGCGAGGCGGTCGTCCTCCTCGCCGAGCGCGGTCAGCATGACGACCGCCACCGAGGGGTCACGTGCCCGGAGCCGCCGACACACCTCGAGGCCGTCGATACCCGGCAGCATGACGTCGAGCACGACGAGGTCCGGGCGAGCGGTCGCGGCCAGCTCGAGTCCCGCCTCGCCGCGCGTGGTGTGGCGTACGTCGAAGTCGGCCGCGCGCAGGTAGGTGGTGATCACCTCCGCCACCGTCGGATCGTCCTCGACGACCAGGACCTGCTGTCCCATGTCCCGATCGTAGGCCCGCGCCGGGGGGCCACCTGCGCAGAGGGCGTGAAGGTCAGACATCGGTAAGGCAGACTCACGGACATGACCATGGCTGCGGTGATCGGCGGGTCCGGCTTCTACGAGTTCCTCGGTGACGCCGAGGAGGTGACCGTCCGGACGCCGTACGGCGAACCCAGCGCACCGGTGACGGTCGGCGAGGTGGCGGGCAGACCCGTCGCCTTCCTGCCCAGGCACGGCAAGCGGCACCAGTTCGCGCCCCACACCATCAACTACCGGGCCAACCTGTGGGCGCTGCGGGCAGTCGGTGCACGCCGGATCCTCGCCCCTTGCGCGGTCGGTAGCCTGCGGCCGGACCTCGGACCGGGAGACGTCGTGGTCCCCGACCAGCTGGTGGATCGCACCTCGGGCCGCGCGCAGACCTACATGGACGCCGGCGCGGCCCATGTCGGGTTCGCCGAGCCCTACTGCCGCGACCTGCGCACCGGGCTGCTCTCGGCGGGGTACGCGGTCGACGGGGGAACCATGGTCGTGGTGGAGGGTCCGCGCTTCTCGACCAGGGCCGAGTCGCAGTGGTACGCGGGTCTGGGCTGGTCGTTGATCAACATGACCGGGCACCCGGAGGCGGTGCTCGCCCGGGAGCTCGCGATGTGCTACGCCACGATCGCGGTGGTGACCGACCGCGACGCCGGCATCGAGGGGTCGGACTCGGTGAGCCAGGCAGAGGTGTTCCGCGTGTTCAAGGAGAACATCGAGCGGTTGCGTGAGCTGCTCGTAGGAGTCCTCGCCGGTCTGCCGGAGGCGCGGACCTGCACCTGCGAGCACAGCCTGGACGGTCTCGACGTGCCGTTCGAGCTGCCGTGAGGGCGCTCGTCACCGGGGCCGCCGGGTTCGTCGGCGGTCCCGTGGTCGACGCACTGCGTGCCCGGGGCCACGACCTGGTCGGTGTCGACGCGCTCATCCCCCAGGCGCACGGCCGCGAGACGCGCCCGCCGAGCGGGGTGGAGTGGGTGGACGTGCGCGACTCCGAAGCGTTGCGACCGCTGCTTCGGGGCGTGGACGTGGTCGTGCACCAGGCGGCGATGGTCGGTGTCGGCACCGCGGTGGGCGACCTGCCGCTCTATGCCACGCACAACGATCTGGGCACCGCCGCCCTGCTCGCCACCATGTCCGACTGCGGCGTGGAACGGCTGGTGCTCGCGTCCTCGATGGTCGTCTACGGCGAAGGGCGCTACACCTGTGCCCGACACGGCGACGTCGCGCCGGCGGGACGTGAGCCTGGGGCGCTCGCCGCGGGGCACTTCGACCCGCCCTGCCCGCGGTGCGACCGCCCGCTGCGATGGCGGCTCGTCGACGAGTCGGCGCCGTTGCTGCCGCGCAGCTCGTACGCCGCCAGCAAGGTCGCCCAGGAGCACTACTCGGCCGCCTGGGCCCGGCAGGCGGGCGCTCGGGTCGTCGCCCTGCGGTACCACAACGTCTACGGTCCGCGGATGCCGCAGGACTCGCCGTACTCGGGTGTGGCGGCCATCTTCCGCTCGGCACTCGAGGCGGGTCGCGCCCCCGAGGTCTTCGAGGACGGCGGGCAGATGCGGGACTTCGTGCACGTCGACGACGTCGCGACCGCCAACGCGCTCGCGGTCGAGGCGGTCGCAGCGGCGCCGGTCGGCAGCTTCGACGCCTACAACGTGTGCTCGGGCACGCCGATCAGCATCGCCGAGGTCGCGCAGATCCTGTCCGACGCGGCCGGTGGGGCCGACCCACGGATCTCGGGACGCTCCCGTGCCTTCGACGTGCGCCATGTCGTGGCCTCGCCGCGGGCCGCCGGGTCACACCTCGGGTTCCACGCCGCGGTCGACCCGCAGTCGGGGCTGCGCGCCTTCGTGCACGACCCGTTGCGCCCGACGCGCTGAGCCATCTCCACGGGGCTCACCAGTACGGGAAGAACAGATGCTGGACGACGAGCGCGCCGGTGACCTGCACGGCAAGCGCGGGCGGCCGCCATCGGGCCGGGAGCAGCGCGGTGAGCAGCAGCGCCCAGGGCAGGAACGGCAGCCAGATGCGCTCGACCTCGGCCTTGCTCATGCCCGACAGGCTGGCTGCGAGGACCACCACCAGTGCGGCACCGCCCAGCAGCATCGGCACCCGTGCCTCGTCGGTGGCCGAACGTTGCCGCAACCGGCGTACGAGCAGCGCGACCGCGACACCGAGCACCAAGCCAGCAGCGAGGAGGAAGGCCGCGAGGTTCGCCCACACCCAGTACGCGTACGCCCTCCCACCGCCCCACCCGGCGTAGTACCGCTCCCGCAGCAGGGGGTAGGCCTCGAGCCAGGAGTAGCCCAGGACCATGAAGGCCGTCGTCACCGCCGACGCGCCGGCCACAGCGGGAAGCAGGGGTCGCCAGGAGCGTGCGGCGGCCAGCACGGCCAGCGCCAGGAGGCCGACCAGCACGAACCCGTATGAGAGGTGGACCCCGTAGCCGAGCACCAGCCCGGCCACTGCGGCGACCCAGAGGAGGTGCCTGCGCGCGGCCACGGCGAGCAGGAGCAGACCACCGGCCACGACCGGCGCGAACAGGCCGCCGTCCGCACTCACCCCGACCCAGATGGCCGACGGGCCGACCGTGAGGAACGGTGCCACCGTCCTCGCAGCCGGCTCGGCGCCGAGCGTCCGGAGGGTCGCGAGCACCAGGACCGGTGTGACCGCCCCCAGCGCACACAGCACGAGACCGACCGCGAGGCCGGAGTCGACTCCGAGCCGCGCCAGCCCGACGAAGAACAACAGCGCGCCGGGCGGATGACCCGCCACGTGCGAGGGCCAGTTGTCGAGGTGTCCGTACCGGATCCGGGGCGTGAACTCCCGCAGCATCGCGGGGACGTCGCCGATCTCGCGGGCGGTCCGCAGGTACTCGTACTTGTGCAGCGGAGGGTCGGCGACACCTCCCGCGCCGTCCACGAACGCGAGCAGCAGGATCCACGCGAGCCCGACGCCGTAGGCGGCGACCAGCAGAGCGCGCCACGACCACCGCTGCGCGTACCGGAAGCCGAACGCGACCACCGCGGCACCCAGCAGCAGGGCCGGCAGGCTGGTCGGCCCGACCCGGGGCCGCCACTCGGCGTGCAGCGGCTCGAAGAAGGCGTAGGCGTCGAAGGAGAACAGCTCCTCCGCGGTGAAGGCGAGCACGAGCAGCAGGCCGGAGACCAGCAAGCCGACAGCTGCTGCGCGTCGCTCCGTCACGTCTCCCACGCTAGGGGGCGAGGCGGCCCGAGCGTCCTGCCGTGGGGCCTGCGCGGGCGCCGTCAGCATTTCGTAACCGCCGGAAACGGACCCGACCAGAGGCGGGCGTTCCTAGAGTCGAGGTCGTGACGACGATCTGCGATCTGGTACTCCCCTGCCGAGACGAGGCGGCGGCCCTCCCGGAGGTGCTGGCCGGCGTGCCGGCATGGTGCCGTCCCCTCGTCGTCGACAACGGATCCACGGACGCGACCGCCGCGGTGGCAGCGGCCTGCGAGGCGCGGGTCGTGCAGGAGCCGGAGGCCGGGTACGGCGCAGCCGTGCAGGCAGGGATTCGCGTCGCCACCGCCGAGTACGTCGCGGTCGCCGACGGCGACGGCTCGTTCGTCCTGCAGGACCTCGACCGGATGCTCGAGCTGGTGCGGTCAGGGGCGGCCACGATGGCGGTCGGCCGCCGCCGCCCCGAGGGGCGGGGCGCGTGGCCGTGGCACGCACGGGCGGGCAACGCCGCGCTCGCCGCAGTCGTCCGCCGCCGCACCGGGCTCGCGGTGCACGACCTCGCCCCGCTGCGGCTCTGCCGTCGCGCGGACCTGCTCGACCTCGATGTGGAGGACCGCCGTTTCGGCTACCCGCTGGAGCTGTTGCTGCGCGCCGCCCAGGCGGGCTGGCAGGTGGTGGAGGTCGACGTCCGCTACCGACCGCGTGCGGCCGGGACGCGGTCGAAGGTCTCGGGATCGCTGCGAGGGACCTTGCGCGCGACGCGCGACTTCGCCCGGGTGCTGTCATGAGGACAGCGATCCTGGTGGTCGCCAGGATGCCGGTGCCGGGACAGGCGAAGACCCGGCTCGCCCGCGACGTCGGCGCGGACCTGGCCGCGGACCTCGCCGCGGCTGCCCTGCTCGACACGCTGGTGGCCGCAGGCGCGACCGGTCTGCCCTGCGTCGTGGCCGCCACCGGCGACGTGCGACGCGCGACCCGTCGCCGGGCCATCGAGCGGGCGCTCGCGCGCGTGACGGTGCTCCCGCAGCGCGGCACCGGTCTCGGTGCGCGCCTCAGGGCGGCCCACCATGACGCCGTGCGGACACTGCCCGGCCACCGCGTGCTGCAGATCGGCATGGACACCCCACAGGTCACCCCGGGCCTGCTCGACGCCTCGGCGCAGCGTCTCGAGAGCGTGGAGGCCGTGGTGGGGCCGGCCGCGGACGGCGGTTGGTGGGCGCTGGGTGTGGCGCGGCCGGAGCTCACCGACGGCCTCGTGGGCGTGCCGATGTCCGACCCGGCGACCGGTCGACGGACCGTCGAGATGCTCCGGTCGCGGCGAGCGCGCATCCGCCTGCTGCCCGAGCTGACCGACGTCGACTCCGTCGACGCCGCCCGGCGGGTGGCACGGCACGCGGACTGCGGAGAGCGGTTCGCCGAGGCAGTGGCGGCCGGGCTCGAGGCGCGATGACCCTCGGCCTGACGCCACTCGAGGCGTACGCGGCGGCACCGGCCGGTCGCCGGTGCGAGCTGGTGGTTCAGTTGCCGCGGACGCATAGAGTGATCACGAGGAGCAGCCATGAGGAGGAACCGTGACCGACCCTGGCACTCGACCCGCGACCGATCCCGCCACGACACTCGACATCACCGGCGGCATCCTGGTCGGACACGACGGTTCGGAGGCGTCCGACAAGGCTGTCCGGTGGGCGGTGGAGTGGGCGGGCCGCGTGGGCTGTGACGTGCACGTCGTGCGTGGCTGGGTGATGTCCTCCGCGCCGCGCCCGTCCACCTGGTCGCCCGGCTACGTGCCGCCCATGACCGACTTCGAGCAGTCCGTGCTGGAGCACCTCGAGCGCGACGTCAAGCGGCTCGAGCTGCCGCCGGACGGTCCCGCCGTGCACTGCTGGGTGCTGCACGGGCCGGCAGGTCGTCGGCTCGTGGAAGTCTCCGACAAGGCCGTTCTCGTCGTCGTCGCCTCCCGTGGCTCCGGTGGCTTCCGGGGCCTCGTGCTGGGGTCGACGGCCGACCAGATCGTGCGTCACGCGAACTGCCCGGTGGTCGTGATCCCCGCCGGCACACCGGTGGACAACCCCGTCGACGCAGACAGCGGGCTCCGTCAGGACTGACCTTGGCCAGTCTCGTCGATGCGGTCGAGGTGCTGACCGGGCGGCACCTGCTCGTGCTGACCGGTGCCGGGATCAGCACCGACTCCGGCATCCCCGACTACCGCGGGCCCGACTCTCCCCCGCGTACGCCGATGACGATCGCGGAGTTCCGGTCCGGGCTGCCGGCCCGCCGCCGTTACTGGGCACGCAGCCATGTCGGTTGGCGGACCATGGGCCGGGCGCAGCCCAACGCCGGCCACCGCGCAGTAGCACGGCTGGAGCAGCGCGGGTGCGCGCTCGGCCTCATCACCCAGAACGTCGACGGCCTGCACGCCGCCGCCGGCAGCCGGTCGGTGGTCGACCTGCACGGGCGGATCGCCGACGTCCGGTGCCTCGACTGCGGCGCGGTGACCAGCCGCACCGACCTGCACCTGCGGCTCGAGCAGCTCAACCCGGGCTTCGGCGCCGGCCTGCCGACAGAGGCCGCTCCCGACGGCGACGCCGCGGTCGACACCGTGGACGGCTTCGTCGTGGCCGACTGCGAGACCTGCGGCGGTGTCCTCAAGCCCGACGTGGTGTTCTTCGGCGAGAACGTCGCCAAGCCGCTGGTCGAGCACTGCTTCGGTCTGGTCGAGCGCGCCGGGGCCGTGCTGGTCGCCGGCTCCTCCCTCACCGTGCTCTCCGGCTTCAGGTTCGTGCGGCACGCACACCGCATCGGCCGGCCTGTCGTGATCGTCAACCGTGGCGCGACACGTGCCGACCCGCTGGCAGCGGTGCGGCTGGACGGCGGGTGCAGCGAGACGCTGAGCCGACTCGCCGACGCACTCGGGTGACGTCGCCCACGCCCGCATCGCCGAGGTGGCGCAGGCGACGAGCGGGTTGCCATGCTGGCCGGATGCGCACCACCCACACCGCCGATCGCCTGCGTGAGACCGTCAGCTCGCTGCCGGACCGGCTGCGTGACCCCATCACGCAGAGCGACCTGCTGCAGATCGTCAAGACGGTGACCGCCGCGGTCGTGGCGTGGGTGCTGGCGGTGCGTGTCTTCGGTCTCGCCCAACCCTTCCTCGCGCCGTGGGCCGCGATGCTGACGGTGCACGCGACCGTCTACCGGAGTCTCTCGCGCGGCACACAGCAGGTCGCAGCGACCGTGCTCGGCGTACTGCTCTCGTTCGCGCTCGCCGAGCTGCTGGGAGTCGGTGCGGCGACCCTCGCCGCCGCCCTGCTGCTCGCGCTCCTCCTGGCCCGGATCGGTCTGCTGCGCGACGAGGGTGTCACGGTCGCGACCACCGCACTCTTCGTCCTCACCACCGGCTACAGCCAGCAGGAGGAGATGCTCGGCGACCGGATCCTCGACACGTTGCTCGGGATCAGCGTCGGTGTCGTGGTCAACCTGCTGGTGGTGCCACCGCTCAACGATCGCAGCGCCGAGGAGCACGTGCGCCACATCGACCGCCGGCTCGGCGAGCTGCTGGCGGACATGGCGGAGGCCGTGCGCAGGCGGGACATCGACGAGGACTCCGAGCACTGGCTGGAGCGCACCCGTGACCTCGACCGCGACCTCGACCACGCCTGGCAGATCGTGCGGCACGCCAAGGAGAGCTGGCGGTTCAACCTTCGTGGTTTCCACCCCCGCTACCGTGGTCGGCGCCCGACCGGCTACGAGAACGTGCTGTTCCGCCTCGAGGACGGGGTCGTGGAGACGCGGAGCATGGCCCGCACGATCCGCGAGTCGACCGTGTCCGCCCACGAGTGGGATGCCAGGTTCCGCGAGACGTGGCTCGACCTGATCAGCGAGCTCGGCGACCGGATCGCCGACCCCGAGCGCGACGTGGCCTCCCTGCGCGAGCGTGTCGACGCCCTGCGCCACGAGCTCTCCGTGCGGGAGCTGCCGGACCTCTACTGGCCGGTGTACGGCGCCCTGCTCGTCAACGTGGGCAACATCATCGACGTCGTCGACGACGTGGCCAGCGCACAGCCGGTGTCCACCTGACGGCGACGCCGACGCACCGACTTGACCGCTATGTCGAACACGTGTTCGACTAGGGACCATGCGGTGGCAGTCGCAGACCCTCGCCGGAGCGGACGCGAACGCGCTGCCGGGCATGGAGCGGATCGGCGGCCTGGTGCGCAGCGTGCAGACGCCGGACTTCGCCGGCGTGACCTTCCACGAGGTGCGCGCCCGCTCGGCGCTCAACCGGGTACCGGGCGAGTCCGCGATGCCGTTCCGCTGGACCGTCAACCCGTGGCGAGGCTGCACCCACGCCTGCTTCTACTGCTACGCCCGCGCGTCGCACACCTGGCTCGACCTCGACGCCGGGCGCGACTTCGACACGCAGATCGTGGTGAAGACCAACGTCGCCGAGGTGCTTCGGCGTGAGCTGGCCCGCCCCTCGTGGGCCCGGGAGCACGTCGCGCTCGGCACCAACACCGACCCCTACCAGCGGGCCGAGGGCCGCTACCGGCTGATGCCCGGCATCATCAGCGCGCTG
>Ga0075331_1000092_pt1 | contig 17466 bp, 20 predicted proteins | sample MayberrySE_TuleA_FD_120090 | JGI IMG/M metagenome (GOLD analysis project Ga0075331, IMG submission 120090) | Natural and restored wetland microbial communities from the San Francisco Bay, California, USA, that impact long-term carbon... | ecosystem: Environmental > Terrestrial > Soil > Wetlands ... | reverse complement strand
GGCGCCATCGCGTCCGCGAACGCGCTGAAGGTGATGCCGTTGCGGCGGCAGCCGATGTAGGCGCCGACCGCGCCGAGTGCGATCGAGCCCCAGATGCCGAGTCCGCCCTGCCAGATGTAGAGCGCCTCGATCGGCCGGCGGCCGGGCCCGAAGTAGAGCTGGTAGTCGGAGATGACGTGGTAGAGCCGCGCACCGACCAGCCCGAACGGCACCGCCCAGACGGCGATGTCGCCCACCGTGCCGGGCATTCCCCCGCGGGCGACGAAGCGCCGGTTGCCGAGCCAGATCGCCGCGAAGACGCCGGCGATGATGCACAGCGCGTACGCGCGGATGGGGACCGGTCCGACGTACCAGACGCCCTGGTCGGGGCTGGGGATCGAGAGCGGGATCAGGGCGAGGGTCATCGCAGCTGAACCTACCCGGTCAGCTCTGCTGCTCGACGAGCCGGTCGATGTCTGCGGCCAGGTCGTCGACAGGGGTGCCCTCGGTCCACACCACTAGCGCCTTGTCGTCCTCCCCGATGCCGATGACCTGGCTGCCGTGCCCGACCTCGTAACCACCGCTGGGCAACCGCTTGGTGCCCTCGATGTGTACGCCGAGCGGCTCGGCGGCCTCCTCGATCCGGCCGAGCGGACCGGTCAGGCCTTCGAAGGACGGGTCGAAGCGGTCCAGGTAGTCCCGGATCACCGGGGCGGTGTCACGGGCCGGGTCGGAGGTGATGAAGAGCATCTGCACGTCGCCGGCGACGTCCTCCTCGAGCCGGCTCATGGCGGACGCGATGTCGGCCATCACCAGGTTGCAGATGTCCGGGCAGTTCGTATAGCCGAAGAACACCAGGGTGACCGGCTCGGTCGTGTCGGCCACGAGGTCGAACGGCTCCCCCGCGGTGTCGGTGAGCTGGATCGACGGCACCTCGTAGGGCTCGGGGAGTCCGACGCCGTGGTAGCCGTCGTCGTCGTTGCCGCCCTGGTGCACGGCGCCGCCGGGGTTGTCCGCCTCGGCGGTCTCCTCCCCGGAGGTGCAGCCCGCCACCAGGGCGCCGGCGACGAGGACCCCGACGATCCAGCGCACGGCAGCGGCGGGTCGCAGTGGTGTCACGCAGGGACCAACCCTCACGCCTGACGCGAAGTTCCCGATCCGGCCCGGGGGGTGACTCTTCGCACACCGTCGGCGAGGTCCCGGGACAGCTCGGCGACGCCCGGTGCCCCTGCACCGTCGAGGAGCCTGCGCACGAACGCCGACCCGACGATCACGCCGTCGGCGTAGGCAGCCACCTCGGCGGCCTGCTCGCCGTCGGAGACGCCCAGGCCGACACCGACGGGGAGAGCGGACGCCGCCCGCACGCGGGCCACCAGCTCCGGGCCCTTGGCGCTGGTCCGCGCCCGGGCTCCTGTCACCCCCATCACCGACGTGGCGTAGACGAAGCCCGAGCACGCGTCGGTGGTCATCGCGATCCGCCGGTCGGTCGAGGACGGCGACACCAGGAAGATGCGGTCCAGGTCGTGCTTCTCCGAGGCCGCCATCCACTCCTCGGCCTCGTCGGGGATCAGGTCGGGCGTGATCAGGCCTGACCCACCGGCCGCTGCGAGGTCGCGCGCGAACGCGTCGACACCGTAACGCTCGACGGGGTTCCAGTACGTCATCACCACGGTGGGCACCAGCGGGGACACCGCCTCGACCGTGCGGAGGACGTCGCGCGTGCGGGTGCCGCCGGCCAACGACGCCTCCGATGCGGCCTGGATGGTCGGTCCGTCCATCACCGGGTCGCTGTAGGGCAGACCGACCTCGATCAGGTCCACACCACCCTCGACCATCGCCTGGATCGCCTCGATGCAGCCGTCGTAGCTCGGGAAGCCGGCGGGCAGGTACCCCACCAGCAGACCGCGACCCTCCGCGGACGCCTGCGCATAGGCCTCGCTCACCCGACTCATGGCTGCTCCCCTACGCTCTCGGCGGTGTCCCTGTCGAGCATGTCGAACCAGCGTGCCGCGGTGTCCATGTCCTTGTCGCCGCGTCCGGACAGGCAGATCAGCACGGTGGCGTCCGGTCCGAGCTCTCGGGCGACGTCGAGCGCGCCGGCGACCGCGTGTGCCGACTCGATGGCCGGGATGATGCCCTCCGCGCGCGAGAGCAGCGCGAGCGCCTCCATCGCCTTCGCGTCGGTCACCGGCCGATAGGTTGCGCGGCCGGTCTCGGCCAGCCAAGCGTGCTCGGGACCGACGCCCGGGTAGTCGAGCCCGGCCGAGATCGAGTGTGACTCCACTGTCTGGCCGTCCTCGTTCTGCAGCAGGTAGGAGCGGGCACCGTGCAGCACGCCGACCTCCGCGGCGGTGATGGTCGCCGCGTGCCGGCCCGTCTCGAAGCCGTCACCACCCGCCTCGAAGCCGTACAGCCGCACGGACGGGTCCGGTACGAAGGCGGTGAACAAGCCGATCGCGTTCGACCCGCCGCCGACGCACGCGACAGCGGCGTCCGGCAGCGACCCGGTCAGCTCGAGGCACTGCGCCCGGGCCTCGTCCCCGATGCCTCGGCAGAAGTCACGCACCATCGCGGGGAACGGATGTGCACCGGCTGCGGTACCCAGCAGGTAGTGCGTGTCGTCGACGTTGGTCACCCAGTCGCGCAGCGCCTGGTTGATGGCGTCCTTCAACGTCCTGCTGCCCGAGGCGACCGGGACGACCTCCGCGCCGAGCAGCCGCATCCGCGCGACGTTGAGCGCCTGCCGCTCGGTGTCGACCTCGCCCATGTAGACGACGCAGTCCAGGCCGAGGTACGCGCACGCCGTCGCGGTCGCGACCCCGTGCTGGCCGGCGCCGGTCTCGGCGATGACCCGGCGCTTGCCCATCCGCTTGGTCAGCAGGGCCTGGCCCAGGACGTTGCGCACCTTGTGCGCGCCGGTGTGGTTGAGATCCTCGCGCTTGAGCAGCATCCGCGCACCGGCCTTCTCGGACAGGTGGGTCGCGTCGTAGAGCAGGCTGGGCGTACCGGCGTACTCGCGCAGCATCCGCGCGAGCTCCGCGGTGAAGGCCTCGTCGGCCATCGCGGACCGCCAGTGCTGCTCGAGCTCGTCGAGCGGCCCGATCAGGGCCTCGGGCATGAAACGGCCGCCGAACCGACCGAAGTGACCCCGCGCGTCGGGGCCAGCGGTGGTCTGGGTCATCGAGTCCTCCCGGCGTCGATCATGTCGGCCACGGCCTGACGGGGCGTCGCACCGCGCACCAACGCCTCACCGACGAGCACGACGTCGGCGCCGGCGGCGGCGTGGGCAGCCACGTCCTCAGGCCCGCGGATGCCCGACTCGGCCACCTTCACCACGCCGTCGGGGATCCGGGGTGCGAGCCGGTCGAAGGTCGACGGGTCGACCTCCAGCGTCTTCAGGTTACGTGCGTTGACCCCGACCAGCGCAGCGCCGAGGTCGACCGCACGCTCGAGCTCGGCCTCGTCGTGCACCTCGACCAGCACGGTCAGACCGAGGTCACCGGCCTGCCGGTGCAGCGACCGCAGCGTCGGCCGGTCGAGCGCCGCGACGATGAGCAGCGCCAGGTCGGCTCCCGCTGCACGGGCCTCCACCAGCTGGTACGGCTCCACGATGAAGTCCTTGCGCAGCAGCGGTGTGGGTACGGCGGCACGCACGGCACGCAGGTCATCGAGGCTGCCGCCGAACCGACGCGGCTCGGTGAGGACGCTGATGGCGTGCGCGCCGCCGGCGGCGTACTCGCGTGCGAGGTCGGCGGGGTCGGCGATCGGCGCGAGGTGGCCCTTGCTGGGGCTGGACCGCTTGACCTCGGCGATCACCGAGACCCCCGGTGCGGTGAAGTCCGGCATCGGGTCGCGCGGCGCCGGCGCCGACGCGGCCGCGCGCTCCACGTCGGAGAGGGGTACGGCGGACTCTCGGGCGGCGAGATCGGTGCGGACGCCGACGATGATGTCGTCGAGGACGGTCATGCGGGGCCTTCCGGTCAGGGGGCGAGCCAGGCGCCGGCCGGCAGGTTGCGGGCGACGCCGAAGCAGACGAGCAGTACCGGCAGCGACCAGAGCGCCGGCCGGGACAGCAGGGGCGAGGTGAAGGGACGGCCGCGCCATCGGGACCGCGTCCAGCCGAGCCACAGCAGCAGCGCCGCCGGTACCAGCACGGCGACCACGACGAGGTTGCCCGACAAGGCGGCGGCGACGTCTCCGTGGGTCAGGTCGTGCACGGCTCGGAGCCCCCCGCACCCTGGGCATGCGACCCCGGTGAGCAGCAGCCACGGACAGAACGCGTAGCTGCCGGCCTCGTGCGGGTCGCGCAGGTGGACGGTCGCCACTGCGGCTGCGGTCGCCGCCGCAGTCAGCAGCGGCGCACCCATGCGCGACCACCGGTCTGCGTGCAGACCGGTGCCGGTCGGCTGGAGGGCAGTCACGACATGTCCGCTGGTGCTCCAGGCTCAGCCGCGCTCGGCGTCGCTGCCCACACCCATGGCCGACATCACCTTCCCGGCGATGCCCGAGACCACGAGGAGCGCGACCCCGATCCAGAACATCACCCAGTTGATGGGGCTGAAGACCAGGGCGATGCCGCCCACCACGAAGGCGATCAGCGCGATGACGACAGCGGTCCACGCTGCCGGGGTCGAGCCGTGGTTGTCGGCCATGCCTGCTGGCTCCTTCGAGACGCGGAGAGGATCGACGACGCTGACGACGATATCTGGTGCAGGTGGGTTCTCACACGGTCGGGTCCTCGCCGCGGTCGAGCGACTTCCACGGGTCGGACTCGTGCGCGGACCGCGTGCCGGGGGCGTCGTACTTCCCGCTCATCGCGGCCCAGCGATGGCCGAAGGCAGCGGCGAGCACACCGGTGACCAAGCCGAGGACGCCGCCTGCGAGCACGGCGAACCGCGACCCCACCCACGCGGCGTCCGCCGTGAGCACGGCCACCAGCACTCCCACGGAGGACAGCGCGACGATGGCTCCGGCCACCCGGCGACCGGCCCTGCGCGTGACACCGACCACGAGCGTGCCGAGCAGGATCACCGCGCCCAGGGAGACCGCCACCGACGCGTGGGCGTCCGGCGCGGTCGGCACGTCGAGCACGCGCGCCTCCTGCCAGGGCTGCCTCCCGCCGAGCGCGACCAGTGCCCCACCGACGAGACCACACGCGAGGGCGATCCCCAGCAGCCGTCTCACGGACTGCCCTCCACCGCCGGTAGCGGAAGCGCGTCGAAGCAGGTGCGGTCCCCGGTGTGACAGGCGGCACCCTCCTGGTCGACGAGCACGAGCACCGTGTCGCCGTCGCAGTCGAGCCGCACCCCCTTGACCCACTGCCGGTGGCCGGACGTCTCCCCCTTGACCCAGTACTCACCCCGGCTGCGGCTCCAGAACGTCGCGCGGCCGGTGGTGAGGGTGCGGTGCAGCGCCTCGTCGTCCATCCAGCCGACCATCAGCACCTCCAGCGAGTCGTACTGCTGGACCACAGCGGTCACGAGGCCGTCGCGGTCCCGCTTGAGCCGGGCGGCGATGGTGGGCGCGAGCTGTGAGTTCACGGCGTCATTGTGGCCGATGCCTAGGATCGGGCCATGACCACCCTGGGGACTGCCCGACGATGACCCTGACGATGACACTCGCCCGTCGAGAACGCGCCGGCCTGACCGACCTCCTCGACGCGGTCGGCCCTGACGCGCCGACCCTGTGCGGGGGGTGGAGCACCTACGACCTCGCCGCCCACCTGGTGCTGCGCGAGGCGTCCCCGTTGGCCGCGGCCGGGATCGTGGTGCCGGTGCTGGAGAAGATGACCGACCACGGGATGGCCCGGCTGAAGTCGAGGCGCGCGTACACGGAGCTGGTACAGGCCCTGCGCGACGGCCCGCCGTGGTACTCCCCGCTGCGCCCGGCGAAGGTGGACGCGTCCGCCAACGCGATGGAGTTCTACATCCACCACGAGGACGTCCGGCGCGCCGGTGCCGCGGAGCAGCCGCGGGACCTCGACGCGCGGGACCAGAACCTGCTGTGGGCGCTGACCAGCCGGATGGGGCGGCTGCTCGCGCGCAAGGCGACGGTCGGCATCGAGCTCGTACGCACCGACGTGCCGGGCACCACCCGGATCAGCCAGGGCGAGCCGACGGTGGTCGTGCGCGGCCGTCCGAGCGAGCTCGCGCTGTTCGCCTACGGCCGGGGATCCGTCGCCGATGTGGAGGTCGGCGGGGACGAGACCGCGCAGGCCGCGGTGAGCGACGGGCGCCTCGGCTTCTGAGAGCCCTCAGCGGACCGCGTGACCGGCGTCGGCCAGCGCCTGCTTGACCTCGCTGATCCGCAGCTCACCGAAGTGGAAGACGCTCGCGGCGAGCACCGCGTCGGCGCCGGCGTCGACGGCGGGCGGGAAGTGCTCTCGGGCGCCCGCCCCGCCGCTGGCGATCACGGGGATGTCGACGACCGCCCGCACGGCGCGGATGAGCTCGAGGTCGAAGCCGTTCTTGGTGCCGTCGGCGTCCATGGAGTTGAGCAGGATCTCGCCGGCGCCCTGCTCGGCGCCGAGCCGCGCCCACTCGACCGCGTCGAGACCGGCGCTGCGGCGGCCGCCATGGGTCGTCACCTCGAAGCCGCTGGGCGTCCCGGGCGCGCGCCGCGCGTCGACCGAGAGCACGAGCACCTGCGAGCCGAACCGCTGCGTGATCTCGCCGATGACCTGCGGCCGGGCGATGGCGCCGGTGTTGATGGCCACCTTGTCGGCACCGGCACGCAGCAGGGTGTCGACGTCGTCTGCCTCCCGTACGCCTCCGCCGACGGTGAGCGGAATGAACACCTGCTCCGCGGTCCGGCGTACGACCTCGAGCGTGGTGGCGCGTTCCTCGGCCGAGGCCGAGATGTCGAGGAACGTCAGCTCGTCGGCGCCCTCGGCGTCGTAGACCTGGGCCATCTCGACCGGGTCGCCGGCGTCGCGCAGGTCGAGGAACCTCACCCCCTTGACCACCCGGCCGGCGTCGACGTCGAGGCACGGGATGACGCGCACCGCGAGGCTCATGGGCGCCCCGCCACCTCGAGGGCCTCGGGCAACGTGAAGGCGCCGGCGTAGAGCGCCTTGCCCACGATCGCTCCCTCGACACCGACGTCGGTGAGGGAGGCGATCGCGGCGATGTCGTCCAGGCTCGACACCCCGCCGGAGGCCACCACGGGCCGCTTCGTCCGCTCGCACACCCTGCGCAGCAGGTCGAGATTGGGGCCCCGCAGGGTGCCGTCCTTGGTCACGTCGGTCACCACGTAGCGCGCGCAGCCGTCTCGCTCCAGGCGGTCGAGGACCTCGAACAGGTCACCGCCCTCCTCGGTCCAGCCGCGTGCGGCCAGCGTGGTGCCCCGGACGTCGAGGCCCACCGCGATCCGGTCGCCGTACTCGCTGATGGCGCGAGCACACCACTCCGGGTTCTCCAGAGCCGCAGTGCCGACGTTGACCCGGGCGCAGCCGGTCGCCAGCGCCGCTCGCAGCGACTCGTCGTCCCGGATCCCGCCCGACATCTCGACCTTGACGTCGAGCCTGGCGACGACGTCGGCGAGCAGGTCCCGGTTGGAGCCCCGGCCGAACGCCGCGTCGAGGTCGACGAGGTGGATCCACTCCGCACCGTCGCGCTGCCAGGCCAGCGCTGCCTCGACGGGGTCGCCGTACGACGTCTCGCTACCGGCCGCGCCCTGCACCAGGCGCACGGCCTGGCCGTCGGCGACGTCGACGGCAGGGAGGAGCTCGAGTCTCGACATGGCCACCACCCTATGGGGTGCGACGCGACCCGCCGCCCGCCGTCTCGGGACCGGTCAGCGCGCCCGGGCGACGAGATCGACCAGCCGGGAGTAGGCCGCCGGGGGGTGGTCGGCGTCGTTGGTCACGATCCTGACAGTGCTGCCGTCGGCGTGGAGGATCACGAGCCGGTAGCTCATCAGGTCGCAGCACTCGCCGCGGTCCACGTGGTCCCCGGCGTAGTCGCGGACGGCCGCGCTGCCGGCCAGCCCGACGATGTCGGCGACCTGGCCGGGGGTCAGGCCCGGCGGCGGATCCGCCGTGTCGACGACATGGGTCCGACGCACACCCGCGAAGCCGCCGCTGACGTGCAGGCGCACCAGCACCGGCTTCGCGTCCGCCGCTGTCTGCGGCTCCGCGGGCGAGCTCGCCGGCGCCGCGGTCCCCTCGTCCTCGGGTTCGGTCGCGCTGCCACAGCCCGCGAGCGCGGCCACGCAGACGATGGTCGCCAACAGGGTCCTCATGCGGGTACGACGCACCGCTGCGCCGTTCGGTTTCACGCCGGGTCTACATCTGGAGCGTGCCGACCCAGTTCGCCAGCAGCCGGGCACCGGCGTCGCCGGACTTCTCCGGGTGGAACTGGGTAGCCCACAGCGGACCGTTCTCCACCGCGCTCACGAACCGGTCGGACTCGTGCGTCGTCCAGTGCACGGCCGGCTTCTTGAAGGGCTCGTGCACCTCGAGGTCCCAGCTACGGGCGGCATAGGTGTGCACGAAGTAGAACCGCTCCTGCTCGACGCCGGCGAACAAGGCCGACCCGTCGGCCACGTCGACGGTGTTCCAGCCCATGTGCGGCAGCACGTCGGCGTGCAGCCGCTCGACGCTGCCCGGCCACTCGCCGCAGCCCTGGGTCCCCCGACCGTGCTCGAGCCCGCGGTCGAACAGGATCTGCATGCCCACGCAGATGCCGAGCACCGGCCGGTTGCCGGCCAGTCGGCGGCCGATCAGCTCATCACCCTTGACCGAGCGCAGCCCCTGCATGCACGACTCGAACGCGCCCACGCCAGGCACGACGAGGCCGTCGGCCTCGAGCGCGGCGTGGTAGTCAGCGGTGACGACGACCGAGGCGCCGGTGCGCGCCACTGCACGCTCGGCCGAGCGCAGGTTGCCGGACCCGTAGTCGAGCACGACGACGTGCGGGTGCGAGGTCACAGGCTGCCCTTGGTGCTGGGCACCCCGGTCTCCCGCGGGTCCACGGCCACCGCGGTGCGCAGCGCGCGGGCGACGGCCTTGAACTGTGCCTCGACGACGTGGTGCGGGTCACGGCCGGAGAGCACGCGCACGTGCAGGGCCAGCGCCGCGGTGTGCGCGAGGGTCTCGAACACGTGCCGCGTCAGCGAGCCCACGTAGGTGCCGCCGATGACGGCGTAGACCTGCCCCTCCGACTCGCCGGTGTGCACGCAGTAGGGCCGTCCTGAGACGTCGACGGCACACTGCACCAGGGCCTCGTCGAGCGGCACCAGCGAGTCTCCGAAGCGGGTGATGCCGCGCTTGTCCCCGAGCGCCTCGCGCAGCGCCTGGCCGAGCACGATCGCCACGTCCTCGACGGTGTGGTGGGAGTCGACGTGCAGGTCGCCCTCCGCCTGCACGGTCAGGTCGAACAGCGCGTGCTTGGCGAGCGAGCTCAGCATGTGGTCGTAGAAGCCGACGCCGGTGGAGACGTCGGCCCTGCCGGTGCCGTCGAGGTCGAGCGAGACGACGACCTTCGACTCCTTGGTGGCACGATCGATCCGAGCGGTCCTGCTCATCAGCTCACTACCTCCGTCAGGGCGGTGCGGAACGCCGCCATCTCGTCAGGGGTACCGATCGACACCCGGAGCCAGCCGTCCGGCCCCACCTCGCGGATCAGCACCCCACGCTCCAGCAGACCCTGCCAGACCGCGTGCCGGTCGGCGAACCTGCCGAACAGCACGAAGTTGGCGTCGGAGTCCGCCGCCTCCAGTCCCATGTCGCCGCGCAGCCAGGCGACGGTGCGGTCGCGCTCCTCGCGCAGCTCGTCGACCCGCCGCAGCAGCTCGTCGGCGTGCCGCAGCGCGGCGGTCGCCACGGCCTGCGTCACCGCGGACAGGTGGTACGGCAGCCGCACCACCCGCAGGGCGTCGACGACGGCCGCACCGGCGGCGACGTAGCCGACCCGGGCGCCGGCCAGCGCGAACGCCTTCGACATCGTGCGGGTCACCATCAGCCGGGGCTGGCCCGGCAGCAGCGACAACGCGCTCGGCGTACCTGCGCGGCGGAACTCGGCGTACGCCTCGTCGACGACGACCACACCCGGCGCGGCGGCGCAGATCGCCTCCACGGTCCGCAACGGCAGCGCCGTACCCGTCGGGTTGTTGGGCGAGGCCAGCAGCACCACGCTGGGACGGTGCCGCTCGATCTGTGCGACGGCGTGGTCGGGGTCGATGGTGAAGTCGGCCCGCCGCTCCCCGGTGACCCACGCGGTCTCGGTGTCGCGGGCGTACTCGGGATACATCGAGTAGGTGGGAGCGAACGACATCGCCACCCGGCCGTGTCCGCCGAAGGCCTGCAGGACCTGCAGCATGACCTCGTTGGAGCCGTTCGCGGCCCACACCTGCTGCACCGTGAGCCCGTGCCCGAGGTAGCCGGCGAGGGCGGCGCGCAGCTCGGTCGCCTCACGGTCGGGGTAGCGGTTGAGGTCGCGCGCCACGGCCGCGACGGAGGCGGCGATGTCGGTGACCACGGTCTCGCTCGGCCCGTAGGGGTTCTCGTTGACGTTGAGCAGCACCGGCACGTCCAGCTGCGGGGCACCGTAGGGGCGCATGCCCCTCAAGGCGTCCCGCAGCGGAAGGTCGGCGAGCTCGCCGGCCGTCACCGCTCCCCCAGCCGGACCCGCACGGCGGTGCCGTGCGCGGGCAGGTCCTCGGCATGGGCGAGCGTCGTCACGTGCACGGCGACGTCGCGCAGCGCCTGCTCGGAGTAGTCGACCACGTGCACGGTCTTGAGGAAGGCCCGCACGGACAGCCCCGAGGAGTGGCACGCGCAGCCGCCCGTCGGCAGCACGTGGTTGGATCCCGCGCAGTAGTCGCCCAGCGACACCGGCGCGTACGGCCCGACGAAGATCGCCCCGGCGTTGCGGATCCGCGCGGCGCGCTCACGGGCGTCGACGGTCTGGATCTCGAGGTGCTCGGCGGCGTAGGCGTCGACGACGTCCTGCCCCTGGTCGAGGTCGCGCACCAACACGATGCCCGACTGCTCACCCGACAGCGCGGCGGTGATCCTCTCGACGTGCTTGGCGGCCGCGACCTGCACCTCGAGCTCGGCCTCGACCGCCCCGGCCAGCTGCTCGCTCGGGGTGACCAGCACGCTCCCGGCCAGCCGGTCGTGCTCGGCCTGGCTGATCAGGTCCGCCGCCACGTGCGCGGCATCGGCGGAGTCGTCGGCCAGGACGGCGATCTCGGTAGGCCCGGCCTCTGAGTCGATGCCGATGCGCCCCTTGAGCAGCCGCTTGGCGGCCACGACATAGATGTTGCCCGGCCCCGTGACCAGGTCGACCGGGGTGCAGGAGTCGGCGTCGGCAGGGTCGCCGTAGCCGTAGGCGAACATCGCGACCGCCTGGGCGCCGCCGGCGGCGTAGACCTCGTCGACGCCGAGCAGCCCGCAGGCGGCGAGGATGGTCGGGTGCGGCAGACCCCCGAACTCCTTCTGCGGCGGGCTGGCCAGCGCCAGCGACCGCACGCCGGCGACCTGGGCGGGAACGACGTTCATGACCACGCTGGACACCAGCGGGGCGACCCCGCCGGGCGCGTACAGACCGACCCGGTCGACGGGCACCAGCCGCTGGGTGACGACACCGCCCGGCACGACCTCGGTCACGACGTCGGCGCCGCGCTCGTCCTCGCAGGTGCGACGCAGCCGGGCGATCGACTCCTCGAGCCCGGCCCGGACCTCGGGGTCGAGCTGCTCGAGCGCCGCGGTGATCGCGGACGTGGGAACCCGGATCTCGGCCTGCCGCACGCCGTCGAAGGTCTCGGCGTAGTGCCGCAGCGCCTCCGCGCCGCGCGACCGGACGTCGTCGCAGATCGGCCGGACCCGCTCCAGAGCGGCCTCCACGTCGAACGGGGCGCGCGGGACCGCACCGCGGTAGGCCGCAGGGCCGGCGGAGGCGGGCGCGAGGTCGCGCAGGTCGATACGGCGGATCACGCGTCCATGGTAGGCGGGGCGGGATCTCGGGCCCTGCGGGTGTCGCGACGTGGACCACGACGCTAGCCTCACGATCGTGAGCGTTGGACTACCGATCTTCCCGCTGGGGACCGTGCTCTACCCGGGCGTCACGATGCCCCTGCACATCTTCGAGGACCGTTACCGCTCGCTGGTCTCCACCCTGATCTCGGAGGTGGCGGAGCCGGAGCGGGCCTTCGGCATCGTGGCGATCCGCGAGGGTTTCGAGGTCGGCAGCCGGGGTGTGCACTCGGTGCAACGGGTCGGATGCGAGGCGCGTCTCCTGGCGGTCGACGAGCTCGACGACGGCCGCTTCGACATCGAGGTCGTGGGCGGGCGACGCCTGCGCATCGACGCGCTCGACCCCAGCGGCGAGTACATCGTCGGCGAGATCGCCTGGCTCGAGGAGGCCGACGGTCGCGACGCAGCGGTCGCCGCAGCCGCCGCCCGGACGACGTTCGAGCTCTACCGCGAGGAGCTGAGCGAGCTGCGGCACGAGGCGGTACTGGTCGGCGACCTGCCCGAGGATCCGGCGGGCCTGTCCTACAGCCTCGCCTCGACCTGCCTGCTCACGCTGGAGGAGCGGCAGAACCTGCTCGAGATCGACGACGCCGCCAGCCGGCTGCGGATGCTCACCGTGCTGATGCGCCAGGAGATGCAGGCGATGCGCGCCATCCCGTCGCTGCCCGCCACGGAGGTGGCGCGCACCGGCTGGAGTCCCAACTGAGCCGTCCGGCTGCCCCCGCCGTCGTCAGTCGACGGTGAGCCGCATCGTCAGGTCGACGTAGCCCTCCTGATACGACGCGGACGCACCGACGGCCTGCAACGGCTTGAAGTTGGCGGTGAGCTCCTTGTCGTTCATCTGCTCGACCAGCGGGTCGAAAGCGCCGAAGTCGAGGTAGAAGACGGACTGGGCCTCGTCGGCGTCGGCGACTGCGGTCTGGTACTTCGCGGTGTCGGTGAGGGCCCCGCCCGCCGCGAGCTTCTCGGCCCAGGCCGGGCTGGTGGAGACGACCACGCCGTCGTCGGTGGCGGTCTTGTTCAGCTGCAGCGGCACGCCGCTCTGTGCGGCGAGATCCTGAACGCGGGCGTAGACGTCGTCGAACTTGGCCTGGTCGGTCGCGATCTGCGCGCCGAACCCGAGCGCGGTGGTGTCGAAGGTGTGGAGCACCTCGGCCAGGCCCGCGGAGTCCAGGCTCAGCACGAAGTTGTCGCCGAGCAGCGTCTCGAGGTCAGCAGGCAGGTCGAGCCCGGTCTGTGCCTCGAACTGCTCGATCTCGGCCCGGGCGTCGGGGTTGGACCATTCCTGCATGCCCACCAAGGCGTCCCACTGGCTGCGGAGCAGGCGGGCGGCGTCGGCGTTGCCGACGACCAGTCCGGCACTCTCGGGTACGTCGACCTCGACCGAGGGGGCATCCGCGAACTCGGCGTAGCTCTCCCCCGCGACGACCGCGGCGAGCTCGCCGTACCCGGAGTCGAAGCGGAAGGCCGCAGCACCGCTGCTGTAGGAGTCGGCGATGATCTGGTCCATCTGCTCGGGCAGCTCGTCGACGGTGGACCCGGGCATGTCGGCCATTCCGGCCCTGATCGCGTCGAAGATGCCCTGGCCGTCGAACCACATCGACGCCACGCCCTGCTCGCCGAGGCGCTCCATGTCGTTGCTGAAGGCGTCGCTGGCGGCGAGCGGGTCGGTCTCGGCCGCCTTCACGTAGCCGTCCGCAAGCCGCTGGGTCTCGGCGATGATCAGGTACTCGTTGTAGTAGGCGAAGCCCTCCGGCGAGTCGTCGGCGGCCTCCTCCTCGCAGGCGAAGAGCTCCTCGATGCCCGCCAGCGCGGTGTCCTCATCCTTGACCTGCAGCGCGACCGCCACCTGTGGCTCGCGGTCGCCGTCGGTGGGCGCGAACACGCCCACGCCGAGGCGCTCGCCCAACCAGGGGTCGACGTCCTCGGCGAAGTCGAGCTCGCAGCCGGTGTCGGCCTGCATCGCCTCGAAGATCGCCTTGCGCACGTCCTCGCGAGGGTCGTCGATGCCCGTCTCCTTCTCGAAGGCCGGGAACTTGCGCAGCAGCCGCAGCGCCTCGATCTTCTGCCCGGCCGACGGGTCGACGTCGACCCGGAAGTAGGCGATGGCGTGACCAGGGAGAACCTCGTGCGGCTGCGTGCCGCCACCGGAGAGCGCGTTGTAGAGCGCGAACCCGCCCAGCGGCAGGCCGACGGCTGCGACGACACCGGCGACGACGCCCGCGACCAGGCCGCGACGCCGCTTCGGCGCCGGTGGCTGGTCCGGATCGTAGTTACCGATCACGTCCTGGTCGTGCGACATCGAGGTCCCCCCGAGAGAGCGGTGGTGCGTTGACGCAGTGCAACCTATCCCAGACCGGGGTCACTCGTGGTCGTTTCCGGCACCGGTGTCAGAACCGAGACACTCAGCATCAGGCCGATGACCGCCGCGATCGGCCACACGAGGAGCACTCCGGTGGCCCCGATCTGCAGCGGGAAGGTGAGCACCTCCCCCACCTGGGCGCCGGCCGCCTGCTCCGAGAGCGGGGGCGGTCCCAGCGCCGTACCCGTGCGCTCGGTCAGCCAGCTCGCCAGCAGTGCCCCGGCCAGGACCGACGCCAGCAGCACAAGCCCCCGCAGCCGGAACAACGCGGTGCACACGACCGAGCACACCAGGCCACCGACAGCGGCGATCACCAGGAACCGCACGTCGGAGCCGAAGCTCGCGGTGACGAGCGCGCCGGTGGGGAGTGGGTCGGGCAGCTCGGTCACCACCTCGTAGGTCGCCGGCTCGGTGACCTTCGCCCAGACCCAGCCTCCCAACAGCCCGCCCACGGCGAAGACGGCGAGCGTCACGGCAAAGGTGCGGAGGGCGGCGAGCCGGGTGAGGGGAGGTTCAGCGGGGGACGGCACGAGAGTCGATACTAAGCGAGCCGCCCTAAGGTGACGGCCATGACGGGTACGCCGGCCACCACGACCCTGCGGCGCGCGAAGGTCGCGTTCACCGAGCACACCTACGCCCACGAACCCGGTGCCTCCTCCTACGGGCTGGAGGCCGCCGAGGCCCTCGGAGTCGACCCCGCCCGGGTCTTCAAGACTCTGTTGGTGAGCCTCGACACCGGCGCGCTCGCCGTCGCCGTGGTGCCCGTGGCGGGGTCGCTCGACCTCAAGGCGGTCGCGGCGGCGCTGCGGGTGAAGCGGACCCAGATGGCGGACCCGGCGGCTGCCGAGCGAGCCACCGGCTACGTGCGAGGCGGCATCAGCCCGCTCGGCCAGCGCAGGCGGCTGCCCACGGTCATCGACGCGTCGGCCTTCACGCACCGCACGGTGCTGGTCTCCGGTGGCCGCCGGGGCTTCGACATCGAGCTCGCGCCCGCCGACCTCGAGCAGCTCACCGGAGGCCTCCGAGGCGCTATCGCCCGGTGAGACAGCTCGGACCCAGCAGCGCCTTGAGGTCGGCCATGAGGGCACCCGTCGGTGCGACCCGCAGCCGGTCGTCGAGACGCATCAGCTTGGTGCTGGTCCGCGACTGCAGCCGCAGGTGCACCTCGGTCATGCCGGGGTGGGTGCCGAGCACCTCCTTGAGCTGCTCGACCACCGGGGGCGTGCACCGGGTGACCGGCATCGAGATGACCACCGGCCCGGTCGGGCCGTCGCTGAGGTCGGGCACGGTCACCTCGCTGGCGTGCACCTCGGGGGTGTCGTCGCGGCGTCGCAGGCGCCCCTTGACGACGAGGATCGCGTCGTCGACGAGCAGTGTGGAGGCGAGCTGGTAGGTCGACGGGAACAGCATCACGTCGACGCCGCCCTCGAGGTCCTCGAGGTGGATCACGGCCCAGGGGTCGCCTCGCTTGGTCAGCTTGCGCTGCACGCTCGTGACCAGCCCCCCGATCGCGATGTTGCTGCCGTCGGCGCGGTCCTCGTCGACCAGCAGCTGGCCGATCGTGCAGTCGGAGGCCCCGGCGAGCACATGCTCGAGGCCGAACAGCGGGTGGTCGGACACGTAGAGGCCGAGCATCTCGCGCTCGTGGCCGAGCAGGGTCTGCTTGTCCCAGTCCTCGATCTCGGGGATGGTGAGGCTGAAGCCGCCGAAGGCGTTGTCGGCGTCGCCGTCGTCGAACGCGCCGAACAGGGAGTCCTGCCCGATGGCCTCGTTGCGCTTGAGGTCGATGTACTGGTCGACGGCCTCCTCGTGGATCGCGACGAGCGCCCGGCGGCGGTGGCCGAGGGAGTCGAACGCACCGGCCTTGATCAGCGAGTCGATCACCCGCTTGTTGCACGCGAGCGGCGGCACCTTGCTCATGAAGTCGTCGAAGTCGGTGAAGCGCCCCTTCTCCTCCCGCGCCGCGCTGATCGCGTCGACGACGTTGCGCCCCACGTTGCGCACGGCGGTCATGCCGAAGCGGATGTCGGTGCCCACCGGCGTGAAGTTGGCCTCGGACTCGTTGACGTCGGGGGGCAGCACCTTGATGCCCATCCGTCGGCACTCGTTGAGGTAGATGGCCATCTTGTCCTTGGAGTCCTGCACGCTGGTGAGCAGGCCCGCCATGTACTCGGCCGGGTAGTTGGCCTTGAGGTGGGCCGTCCAGTACGACACCAGGCCGTAGGCCGCCGAGTGCGCCTTGTTGAAGGCGTAGTCGGAGAACGGGAGCAGGATCTCCCACAGCGTGTTGACCGCACCCTTGGAGTAGCCGCGCTCGGCCATGCCGGCGGAGAAGATCTCGAACTGCTTGTCCAGCTCGGCCTTCTTCTTCTTGCCCATCGCCCGGCGCAGCAGGTCGGCCTGACCGAGCGAGTAGCCGGCCAGCTGCTGGGCGATCGCCATCACCTGCTCCTGGTAGACGATCAGGCCGTAGGTGTCGCCGAGCACCTCCTTGAGCGGCTCCTCCAGCTCCGGGTGGATCGGCACGACCGGCTTGCGACCGTTCTTGCGGTCGGCGTACTCGTTGTGGGAGTTGGCGCCCATCGGGCCCGGGCGGTAGAGCGCGCCGACGGCGGAGATGTCCTCGAAGTTGTCGGGCCGCATCGACCGCAGCAGGGACCGCATCGGGCCACCGTCGAGCTGGAAGACACCGAGGGTGTCGCCGCGCTGCAGCAGCGCGAAGGTCGCCGGGTCGTCGAGGGTGAGGTCCTCGGGGACCACGGTCTCGCCGCGGTTGAGCTCGATGTTCTGCAGCGCGTCGTCGATCACGGTGAGGTTGCGCAGCCCGAGGAAGTCCATCTTCAGCAGGCCGAGCGTCTCGCAGGTGGGGTAGTCGAACTGCGTGATGATCGCGCCGTCCTGCTCGCGCCGCAGCAGCGGGATCACGTCGATGAGCGGATCGCTGGACATGATCACGCCGGCGGCGTGCACACCCCACTGCCGCTTGAGGTTCTCGAGCTTCTTGGCGGTGTCGACGGCCCTGCGCACGTCGACGTCGCTGTCGTACAGCTGGCGGAACTCCCCCGCCTCGCCGTAGCGCGGGTGCTCGGGGTCGAAGATGCCGCCGAGCGGGATGTCCTTGCCCATGACGGTCGGCGGCATCGCCTTG
>Ga0075331_1000091_pt1 | contig 17522 bp, 13 predicted proteins | sample MayberrySE_TuleA_FD_120090 | JGI IMG/M metagenome (GOLD analysis project Ga0075331, IMG submission 120090) | Natural and restored wetland microbial communities from the San Francisco Bay, California, USA, that impact long-term carbon... | ecosystem: Environmental > Terrestrial > Soil > Wetlands ... | reverse complement strand
CCTGACGCTGCGCGAGGGGGTCACGTTCCACAACGGCGCCGACCTCACCGCCGAGGATGTCAAGGCGACGCTCGACCGGGTGCTCGACCCCGAGACCGGGTCGGTGGTCGCGTCCAACCTCGGCAACGTCGATGCGGTCCGTGCTGAGGACGACACCACCCTGATGATCGAGCTGAGCCGACCTGATGCGGCGCTGCTCAACGTGCTCTCCCAGGTCGGCACCGCGGTGCTCGACTCCGACGACATCGAGGCCGGATCGGTCGAGCGCGAGGTCAACGGCACCGGGCCGTTCCGGTGGGGATCGTGGGAGCAGGGCCAGCAAGTGACGCTGGAGGCCAACGAGGACTACTGGGGTGAGCAGCCGAAGCTCGGCACGATCGAGATGCGCGTGATCCCCGACGAGTCGTCGATCCTCTCCGGCATGCGGGCCGGCAGCTTCGACCTCGGAGTCGTGACCGACCCCAGCGTCGCCGACCAGGCCGACACCGACGCGATGCAGGTGTTGTCGCAGCCGACGTTGTCGTACCACGTGCTCCAGCTCAACGCCCAGCGTGGCCCGTTGCGCAAGCTCGAGGTGCGGCAGGCGATCGCGTGCGCGCTCGACCGCGAGCAGGTCGTCGAGACGGCGTACTTCGGCCAGGGCGAGGTGACAGGCCCGATCACCAGCCCCGCCTACGAATTCGACCCGGCGGCCGGGCTGCCCTGCGACCCGCCCGACACCGCCGCCGCACAGGACCTCCTGGCCCAGGCCGGACACGGCGACGGCCTCACCCTCGAGACGATCGTGATGGTGGGCGAGTACGCCACCGCCACCAACATCGCGCAATCGGTCCAGGGCCAGCTGTCCGAGATCGGCGTACAGCTCGAGCTGCAGCAGCAGCAGACCAACGTGTACGTCGACAACTGGCTGGAGGCCAACTACGACGCGGCGGTCGCGTTGAACGGAGGGAGCACCGACCCGTACCTGATGTACGGCCGCTACTTCACCGCCGACGCGTCGCTGGCCAAGCCCGCGGGCCTGAGCGACCCGAGGCTCGACGAGCTGCTGCAGCAGGCCAACGCCACCACCGACGAGGACCAGCGTGCGCAGCTCTTCGAGCAGCTGCAGTCCGAGCTGCTCCGGCTCTCGCCGTGGGTGTGGCTGCAGCACAACCAGTCCTACTACCTCCTGGGCAACGACGTGAGCGGGTTCGAGGCGTTGAGCACCGAGTCGCTGGAGTACCTCGCGAAGGCGAGCCGCGGCGGGGGAGAGTGACGGATGACCTGGCGCTACCTCGGCGCCCGTCTGGTCGGCACCGTCGGCACGCTGGTCGGCGTGACGGTCCTGGTGTTCGTGGTCCTGCGCGCGCTGCCCGGTGACGCCGTGACCGCGAAGCTCGGCACCGAGTCCGGCGTGCTCACCGCCGAGCAGCTCGCGGCGCTGGAGCGCTACTACGGCATCGACCAGCCGATGTGGCAGCAGTTCACCAGCTGGCTGGGCAGCCTGCTGACCGGCAACCTCGGGGTCTCGGTCGACTCCGGCGCCTCCGTCGGCGGGCTGATCTGGTCCGCGCTGCCGGTCACCGTCGAGCTGGCGGTGCTGTCCATCCTCGTCTCGACGCCGGTCGGCATCGCGCTCGGCATGCTGGCCGCGAGCAGGCCGGGGCGGGCCCGTGACGTCGGTGTGCAGTCGTTCGGGCTCTTCGGGCTGGCGGTGCCGGAGTTCGTCATCGCGTCGGTGGTGGTCGCGGCGCTGGCCTCGGCGTTCTCCTACTTCCCCGACCCCGGCTCCTTCGTGCCGGTCACGGAGTCGGTCGTCGGCAACCTGAGCCAGATGCTCTACCCGGCGCTCGTGCTGTCGGTGGGCCTGGTGGCCACGATCATGCGCACCACGCGCTCGGCGTACCTGGAGGCGCAGAGCACCGACTTCGTCCGCACGGCTCGGGGCAAGGGGCTGGCGCCGCGGCGGATCCGGCTGCGGCACGTGCTGCACAACGCTTCGATCCCGATCGTGACCATCGTCGGCATCCAGTTCGGCTACCTGCTCGGGGGGACGGTGATCGTCGAGCAGATCTTCGCGCTGCCGGGGCTGGGGCGGCTGCTGCTGACCGGCATCCTGCGCCAGGACTACGCGGTCGTGCAGAGCACGGTGCTGTTCGTGGCCGTCGCGTTCGTGCTGGTCAACCTGCTCGTCGACCTGACCTACCGGGCGCTCGACCCGCGGGCACGGCTGCGATGAGCAACGCCGAGACTCCCGCACCCGGAGCGCCGTTCGTCGCGGCGGTCGACGAGGGCGCCGCTCCCGGCGGTGTCCGCGACACCGCGCGCGGGGTCTGGCGGGACCGCAACGGCCGGCTGGGCCTGCTCGTCACGGCAGCGCTGGCCGTGCTCGCGCTGCTCGCCGTGGCCGGCCTCACGCCCTACAGCCCGGTCGCGCAGCACCCCGCCGACCAGCTCGTCGGGCCGTCCGACAGCTACTGGTTCGGCACGGACCAGTTCGGCCGGGACATCGCCTCACGTGTGTTCGCCGGTATCGCGTCGTCGATGCGGGTCGCCTTCGTGGCCGTGGGGATCGCCGCCCTCATCGGCAGCGTCGCCGGTGTCGCGGCGGGCTACCTCGGCGGCTTCTGGGACCAGCTGACCGGACGGCTCACCGACGTGCTCTTCGCCTTCCCCGCGACCCTGCTCGCGCTGGCGGTCATCGCCGCACTGGGACGGGGGTGGCTCAACACCGCGTTCGCGATCGCGGTCGTCTACATCCCGATCTTCGTGCGCGTGGCGCGCGGGCCGACGCTGGCCGTGCGCGAGCTCGAGTACGTCGCCGCGTGCCGGGTGCTCGGCTTCTCCGGCCGGCGCATCCTGTTCCGGCACGTGCTGCCGAATGTCAGCGCGCCGATCGTCGTACAGGTCGCACTCGCGCTGTCGTGGGCGATCCTGACCGAGGCGGGTCTGTCGTTCCTCGGCCTGGGCACGCAGCCTCCGGACGCGTCGCTCGGGCTGATGGTCAGCGACGCGCGCAACCTGGTCAGCACGGCCTGGTGGACGATGGCCTTCCCCGCGACCGCGATCGTCGTACTGGTGATCGCGCTGAACCTGCTCGGCGACGGGCTGCGTTCCGCGCTCGACCCGAAGGAGGACCGTCGGTGACCGGCGAGGCGCTGCTGTCGGTGCGCGACCTGCAGACGGTGGTGCGCTCCGGCGGGAGCGACGTGCCCGTGGTGCGGGGTGTCTCGTTCGACGTCGCTGCGGGCGAGGCGGTCGCGCTGGTGGGCGAGAGTGGCAGCGGCAAGTCGCTCACCGCGCTGAGCGTGATGGGGCTGCTGCCGGAGGCGGCGCGGGTGACGGGCGGCACCGTGCGGCTCGCGGGGGAGGACATCGGGTCGCTCGACGAGGCCGGCCGTCGCAAGGTGCGCGGGTCCCGGATCGCGATGATCTACCAGGACCCGATGACCGCGCTCAACCCGCTCATGCGGGTCGGTGCGCAAGTCGTCGAGGGGCTCGAGGCGCACGGTGTGCGGGGTGCACAGGCGCGCTCGCGTGCGATCGAGGCGCTCGGCGAGGTGGGTCTGCCGCGGCCCGAGCGGCTCGCACGGTCCTATCCCCACGAGCTCTCCGGTGGGCAGCGGCAGCGGGTGATGATCGCGATGGCGGTGGCACTGCGTCCGCAGGTGCTGATCGCCGACGAGCCGACGACCGCCCTCGACGTGACCATCCAGCAGCAGGTGCTCGCCCTCGCCGACGACCTGCGGCGCAGCACCGGCATGGCCCTGGTCTGGATCACCCACGACCTCGGCGTCGTCGCCCGGATCGCCGAGCGGGTGCTGGTGATGTACGCCGGACGGGTGGTCGAGTCGGGCGTCGCCCGGGAGCTCTTCCGCGCGCCCCAGCATCCCTACACCGCGGGCCTGCTCGGCTCGATCCCGCCGGTGCTGGGCAGCGAGCGCCCGCCGTTGCCGCAGATCGGGGGCGCCCCTCCGGACATCGGCCGGCTGCCGTCGGGATGCGCGTTCCACCCTCGCTGCCCGCAGCGGGTCGCCACGTGCCCGGAGGCGGAGCCCGCTCTGCAGCGCCGCGACCACGACCTGGCGGCATGCTGGGTACCGCGGGAGAAGTGGGTGTCATGACGCTGGTCGTGCAGGACCTGGTGAAGCACTACCGCACCCGCGACGGGACCGTGCGGGCCGTGGACGGGGTGTCGTTCGCGGTCGAGCGCGGAGAGACCCTCGGGCTGGTGGGCGAGTCCGGCTGCGGGAAGTCGACCACCGCGAGGATGCTGGTGCGGCTCGTCACGCCCACCTCCGGGCGGATCCTGCTGGACGGCGAGGACGTCACGTCGGTGCGCGGTGCCGCGCTGGCGCGGATGCGCAGCAAGGTGCAGATGGTCTTCCAGGACCCGTACGCCTCGCTCGATCCGCGGCTCACGGTCGAACGCACGCTGGACGAGGTGCTCGCCGTGCGCAAGGTGGTCACCGGCGACGCCGAGCGGCGTACTCGCGTGCGGGAGCTGCTCGAGATGGTGGGGCTCGGCGGGTCGGTGGCGCGGCGCTACCCGCACCAGCTCTCCGGCGGCCAGCGGCAGCGGGTAGGCATCGCCCGCGCGCTCGCCGTGCAACCGGAGGTGCTCGTGCTCGACGAGCCGGTGTCGGCGCTCGACGTGTCGGTCCGGGCAGAGGTGATGAACCTGCTGACGCGGCTGCGGTCGGAGCTCGGCCTCACCTACGTCTTCATCTCGCACGACCTCGGCATGGTCCGCCACATCAGCGACCGGATCGCGGTGATGTACCTGGGACGGGTCCTGGAGCTCGGCGGGTGGCAGACCGTGTCGGACGCGCCGCTGCACCCCTACACGCGGTCGCTGCGGGCCGCCGTGCCGGTGGCGGACCCCGAGGCGGAGGCCGGGCGGCGGATCACGCCGCTCGCGGGAGAGGTGCCGGACGCGATGCACCCGCCGGCGGGGTGCCGGTTCCACACCCGCTGCCCGCACGCCGTGGACCGGTGCCGGGAGGACGAGCCTGCTCTGCGTGAGGTCGTCGGCGGGCACCGCTCGGCGTGCCACTTCAGTGAGCAGCTCTATCCCGACGACGTCGGCCGCCGCGCGTCGGTCTGAGCACGGTCGAAGCAGACCTCGGCCAGATCTCTGCCCTCGTAGCGGGCGACGTCCTCGGCCTCAGCGGCCAGTGCTGCCATGGTGGCGTCGGGCAGCGGGTCGAGTGGTGCGATCGTGACGCGCAGCAGCCCGGGCGTACGGCGCACGGACCACGTGCCCACGACTCGTCCGGCGACGGTGGTGACGGCGCGCAGAGTGCCTCCACCGGGGTGGACGGTGCGAAGGTGCTCGACCGGCACCGCGGGTGTGCGATCGCGCCAGCCGAGCAGGTAGGGGTCGAAGGACGGCAGCAGCCGAGGGGGACTCGGGACCGGGGGGAAGTCGGGTCGGTCGCTCAGGTCGAGGAGATCGGGGCCGATCCGGTCGAGCTCCTCGAGCTCGGCTGCGATCGCTCTGAGGCCCGCTCTGGCGTCACGTAGCGGAAGGCCGGCCCACGCGGCCAGGTCGCGATGGGTCGCGGGGCCGTGTGCGGCGAGGTACCGACGCGCGAGCTCGCCGAGCATCGCACCCCGGTCCTCGGTCTCCCGCTGCGCGTCGACCCAGTCGCGCGTCAGGACGAACGCCTGGTCGCCTCCGACCATCGGCCCCAGCACGATCACTCCGCGAAGGGCGGCGTACATGAGGAGGTGAGGGGTTGCCTGCCCTCTGGTGCGGATCCCACGGGAGCCGAGGTGCTCGGCCAGGTCCGCACGGCGCATCGGCCCCTGCTCGCCGAGGACCTCGGTGATCAGGCGCAGTGCACGCTCGGCGTCGTCGAGGCTGACGCCCTCCTGGGCGAGTCGGCGGTGATTGGCGGTGCGGCGCTGCGGAGCCGTCAGTGCGAGCAGCCAGCGATAGTCCTCACGGTGGACCAGGTGGAGGGTGCCGCGCAGCAACCAGGCCACCACGAGCTCTCCGCCCCGGGCCAGCGTGTCGTCGACGACGCGGGCGGTCAGGCCTTGGGCTCTCGCCCGCAGGGCCAGACCTGCCGAGCGTCGGTCCTGCGCCTGCACCGCCAGCAGCGTGCTGACGGCCTGCGCGGGCGCGCGCGGCTGGGGGGACGACAGCAGCTGGGCATCGGCACGCCTGCGGGTCAGCTCGTCGAGCCTCTGCTCGGGACCCGCGATCGCCATGGAGGTCAGGCTATGCGGTGATCCGGCCGTGCACCTCCTGCGGGGCTTTCGCGTCGGCGCCCGGCTGCCGGGTCTAGCGTGTGGTCGCGCGCGGGCCCACGTCGGTGACCCGCACGGCCGCCTCGCCAGCGGTATCGGATTCTCCGAGGTCGACCTCGGCGCTGATGCCCCAGTCGTGGTCGCCCTCGGGGTCGTCGAAGATCTGCCGAACCGACCATGTCGACGGCCCTTCCTCGATGAGCAGCAGGTGCGGCCCGCGCGCGTCCGGGCCGGTGCCGAGGTCGGCGTACTCCGCGAAGTAGGTCTCCATCGCCTGCTGCCACCGCGCGGCGTCCCATCCGGCCTCCTCGTCCAGGCTCCCGAGGTCGTCCCACCGCCGCAGCGCCGCGAGCTCGACCCGACGGAACAACGCGTTGCGCACGAGCACCCGGAACGCGCGAGCGTTCGACGTCACCGGCGGCGGCCCGTCGCCGAGGCCAGTCGTGCCCGGACGCACCGGCTCCGCCACCGCCGACGGCGCGGTGAGCGCCTCCCACTCGTCGAGGAGGCTGGAGTCGGTCTGCCGGACGAGCTCGCCGAGCCACGCGGTGAGGTCGTCGACCTCATCGGTGCGCGCGGTGTCCGGGACGGTCTGCCGCAATGCCTTGTAGGCATCGGAGAGGTAGCGCAGGACCAGACCCTCCGAGCGGGCGAGCTGGTAGGAGCCGATGTACTCGTGGAAGGTCATCGCCCGCTCGTACATGTCGCGGGCGACCGACTTCGGCCGCAGCTGGTGGTCGGCCACCCACGGATGCCCGCGACGGTAGGACTCGTAGGCGTGCTCCAGCAGCTCGCGCAGCGGCTGCGGGTGCTCGACGTCCTCGAGCAGCTCCATGCGCTCCTCGTACTCGATGCCCTCGGCCTTCATCGCCGCCACCGCCTCACCCCGCGCCTTGAACCGCTGCGCGGAGATCACGGGGCGCGGGTCCTCCAGCGTCGCCTCGAGCACCGAGAGCACGTCGAGGGCGTACGTCGGGGACTCGCGGTCGAGCAGGTCCAGCGCCGCGACCGCGAAGGGGGAGAGTGGCTGGTTCAGTGCGAAGTCGTCACCGAGGTCGACGGTGAGGCGCACCGTGCGCCCGTCGGCGTCCGGCTCCTCGAGCCGCTCGACCACCTCACCGGCGAGCAGCGCGCGGTACGCCGCGATCGCCTGCCGGATGTGCCGCCGCCGGGCCGCGGGTTCCTCGTGGTTGTCGGTGAGCAGTGCTCTCATGGCACCGAACGGATCACCCGGCCTGGCGATCACGTGCAGCAGCATCGCGTGTGACACCGCGAAGGAGGAGGTCAGTGGCTCAGGCTCAGCGGCGACCAGCCGCTCGAAGGTCGGCTCGCCCCAGGAGACGAACCCCTCCGGAGGCTTCTTGCGCACGACCTTGCGCCGCTTCTTGGTGTCGTCGCCTGCCTTGGCCAGCGCCTTCTCGTTCTCCACCACGTGCTCGGGCGCCTGCACGACGACCGTCCCGACGGTGTCGTAGCCCGCGCGCCCGGCCCGACCGGCGATCTGGTGGAACTCCCTCGCCTTGAGGTGGCGGGTGCGGGTGCCGTCGTACTTGCTGAGGGCGGTGAACAGCACCGTGCGGATCGGGACGTTGATGCCCACGCCCAGCGTGTCGGTGCCGCAGATGACCTTCAGCAGGCCCGCCTGCGCCAGCGTCTCGACCAGCCGGCGGTAGCGCGGCAGCATCCCGGCGTGGTGCACGCCGATGCCGTGCCGCACGAGCCGCGACAGCGTCTTGCCGAAACCGGCCGAGAACCGGAAGTCGCCCATCAGCTCCGCGATCTCGTCCTTCTCCGCGCGGCTGCACACATTGACGCTCATCAAGGCCTGTGCGCGCTCGAGGGCGGCCGCCTGGGTGAAGTGCACGACGTAGACGGGCGCCTGGCCGTCTGAGAGCAGTCGCTCGAGGGTCTCGTGGATGGCGGTGACGGAGTACTCGAACTGCAACGGCACCGGCCGCTCGGCGGAGCTGACGACCGCGGTCTGACGGCCGGTGCGCCGGGTGAGGTCGGCCTCGAACCGGCGGACGTCGCCCAGCGTCGCCGACATCAGCACGAACTGCGCGTGCGGCAGCTCGAGCAGCGGGACCTGCCAGGCCCAGCCGCGGTCGCGCTCGGCGTAGAAGTGGAACTCGTCCATGATGACGAGCCCGACGTCGGCGTCCCTGCCCTGGCGCAGGGCGAGGTTGGCCAGCACCTCCGCGGTCGCGGTGATGATCGGCGCGGTCGGGTTGATCGATGCGTCGCCGGTGAGCATGCCGACGTTGTCGGCGCCGAAGGTCTCGCACAGGGCGAAGAACTTCTCCGACACCAGCGCCTTGATCGGGGCGGTGTAGAAGCTGCGCCGCGCCTGCGCCAGCGCGGCGAAGTGCGCACCCGTGGCGACCAGGCTCTTGCCCGAGCCGGTCGGGGTGGCGAGTACGACGTTGGAGCCCGACACGATCTCGATCAGCGCCTCGGACTGCGCCGGGTAGAGCTCGATGCCCTGGTCCGACGTCCACTTCGTGAAGGTGTCGAAGAGGTCGTCGGGGTCCGGGCGGTCGGGCATCAGGTCGGTCAACGTCATGTCGACCATCGTGCCCGGTCGCGCCGGCGATGCGAGCCGAGGCCCGGGCGAAGGGCCGCGATCTCGGGGCCTCGGCTCAGGGCTTCCACCGCACCGGCAGGTGCTTGACGCCGTTCTGGAAGTTGGACCGCAGCCGCTCCACGGCGCCGGCCTGCTCCACCTCGCCGAGGCGATCGAGCACCGCGGCGAACATCGACCGCATCTGCTGGCGGGCCAGATGCGCTCCGAGGCAGAAGTGCGGCCCGTGGCCGAAGACGAGATGGCTGCCGGGCTGCCGCGCGACGTCGAACCGCTCGGGGTCGTCGAACACGTCCGGGTCCCGGTTGGCCGACGAGAAGTACACGACCACCTTGTCGCCCGCTGCGATGTCGACCTCGCCGAGGCGGGTGTCCGTGGTCGCGGTGCGGCGGAAGTGGATCACCGGCGTCCACCAGCGCAGCATCTCCTCGACCGCCGTGTCGAGCAGGCTGGGGTCGGCGCGCAGCCTGGCGTACTCGGCGGGATGGGACAGCAGGGCCACGAGCCCGCCGGGCAGGCCGTTGCGCAGGGTCTCGTTGCCGGCGACGGCGAACAGCCAGAACAGGTTCTCGAACTCCTCCAGGCTGACCCGCCCGCCCTCGTCGTCGACCTGGCGGAGGAGGATCGACATCACGTCGTCGCCGGGGTGCTCACGCTTGTGCCGAGCGAGCTCGTGCGCGTAGCGGTAGAGGTCGGGGATCCCTGCTCGCGTGCGCGGGTCCGGCATCCGGCCGTGCGCGTCGGGGCTGGGGCGCTCGCCCAGCGCCGCCTCGGCCATCGGGCTCGCGCCGCTGCCGTCGAAGCTGGCGCTGACGGCGTACTCCGGGTCCTGGTACCCGATCACCCGGTTGCTCCAGTCGAACAGCAGCCAGCGGTCGCTCTCGGGGACGCCCAGCACGTCGGCCAGCGTCAGGAGCGGCAGGTCCGCGGCGACGTCCTTGGCGAAGTCGCACTCACCGTCCTCGACCACCGCGTCGACCAGCCGGCGGGCCCGCTCGTCGATGCGGGCCTCCAGCCGCGCCACCGCCCGCGGCGTGAACGCCTTGCCGAGCAGGCTGCGCAGCCGCGTGTGCTGCGGCGGGTCCATGTTGAGCATCGACCGCCGTACGTACGCCAGGTCCTCGGGCGTGGCCGGGTCACGGATCTGGGTGGCGCCGAGGTGGGAGGAGAACAACCGCGGGCTGCGCAGCACCGTGCGGACGTCCTCGTGGCGCAGAACGGCCCAGAAGCCGCTGCCCCCGGGCCAGCCGGGGAGCGCAGGCTCGGGCACCCGGACGACCGGGGCGCTGCGTCGCAACCGGGCGAACGCGTCGTAGGGCACGCCCTCGACGTAGGTGTCGGGGTCGAAGATCCTCGCGACGTCGTCGGCGACGGCCGGCGGGGCCGACGCCGCGCCTGCTTCAGGCATCCAGGAAACGCTCCACGCTGGTCGCCAGTGCCACCGGCGTCTCCTCCATGGCGTAGTGCCCGGCGTTGGGGAACACCTCCAGCTCGACGTTCGGGTACCACTGCCCGAAGGTCTGCTCCATCACCGGGGCGCCCAGGGCAGGGTCGTGCTCGCCGACGATCACCAGCACCGGCGTGTCGTTGCCCGACACCTGCTCGTGGAAGTCGGTACGCGCCCAGGCCTCGAGGTAGCCGCTGACCGCCTCCGGGACCGACCGGTCCATCGAGTGCTGCACCATCCGGTCCAGCCACGTGCCGCACAACCGGTTGCCCGTGGTCAGGTCGATGATCGCCCGGCGGTTGTCCGGCTCCTTCGCGGCACCGCTGAACAGCGCCCACCCCTCGTCGTCGAACGGCACGCCCGAAGCCGGCACCGGCGATACCCCGACGACCTTGCGCACCCGGTCGGGTACGTCGACGAGGACGCGCTGGGCCGCCATGCCGCCCATCGAGTGGCCGAGCACGGAGAACTTCTCCCAGCCCAGCTCGTCGGCCAGCGTGATCGCGTCGGCGGAGATCTCCGCCATCGAGTAGTCGCCGGCCGCGTGCCGGGAATCGCCGTAGCCGCGGTAGTCCATGAAGGCGTAGCTGAAGCGATCGCCGTCCAGGTGGTCGGTCCAGGACCGCCAGGCCGACGCGTCACCGAACCATCCGTGCAGGACCAGGACCTTGTGCTCGCCGTCGCCGTGCCGCTCGTAGCTGTTGCCCACCCGTGCCTCCCGTGCTCGTCCTTCGGTGCGGGTCACGATAGGGCAGCGACACGAGGCGTGCCGGTCAAAACGCTCGTCCGCAGCGGGCACAACGACTAGCGTCCGTGCTGTGCGCGGGCAACGAGCGCCCAGCAGCTGGAGTGATCAGGAGCGCGGATGGACTTCCTCTCACCGAGCACGTGGGACGACGCACTGGCGGCGAAGGCGGAGAGTCCAGGTGCGGTGCCGATCAGCGGCGGTACGGACGTCATGGTCGAGCTCAACTTCGACCGGCGCCGGCCGGACGCTCTCCTCGACCTGACCCGTGTCCGGGAGCTGCAGGAGTGGGACCTCGTGGACGGCAGGGTGCGCCTGGGCGCCGGGGTGAGCTACTCCCGCGTGATCACCGAGCTGGGCGACCGGCTGCCGGGGCTGGCGATGGCATCACGCACCGTCGGCTCACCCCAGATCCGCAACCGCGGCACGGTGGGCGGCAACCTCGGCTCGGCCTCGCCCGCGGGCGACGCGCACCCGGCGCTCCTGGCGTGCGAGTGCGAGGTGGAGGTCGAGTCGGTGCGCGGGTACCGGCTGATCCCGATCGAGACGTTCTTCACCGGCGTGAAGCAGCACGCGCTCGAGCCCGACGAGCTGATCCGGGCTGTCCTGGTGACCCCGCCCACCGGCCCGCAGCAGTTCTGCAAGATCGGCACCCGCAACGCGATGGTGATCGCGGTGTGCGCCTTCGGGTTGGCCCTGCACCCCGACTCCCGGACCGTCGGCACCGGCATCGGCTCGGCCGCACCCACGCCGCGCCGGGCGGCCGATGCCGAGCGGATGCTGTCCGAGGCGCTCGACGACGCCGGGCTGTGGGAGTCTCGCGGCCCGCTGCCGGCGAGCCTGGCGCACGCGTTCGGCGAGCAGGTGAAGGCCGCGGCGGCTCCGATCAGCGACGTCCGTGGCAGTGCGGCGTACCGGCTGCATGCACTGGCGGTGATGGCCAGGCGGGCCGCAACCTGGGCATGGGACGACTACCGGAAGGCGGCCTGAGCGATGCGGATCATCACGACCGTCAACGGCGAGCGTCACGAGGTCGACGACGTGTGGGAGGGCGAGAGCCTGCTCTACGTGCTGCGCGAGCGGATGGGCCTGCCGGGGTCGAAGAACGCCTGCGAGCAGGGCGAGTGCGGATCCTGCACGGTCTACCTGGACGGTGTCCCCGTCTGCGCCTGCCTCGTCGCGGCCGGTCAGGCGCACGGCCGCGAGGTCGGCACGGTCGAGGGCCTGGCCGGAGCGGCGGACGTGCACCCGGTGCAGCAGGCGTTCGTCGACGCGGGCGCTGTGCAGTGCGGGTTCTGCACGCCCGGGCTCCTGGTCGCGGCGCACGACCTGCTGGCGCGTGAGCCGCACCCCTCGGACCCGGAGATCCGCGAGGCGCTCGCCGGCAACCTGTGCCGGTGCACCGGCTACGAGAAGATCCTCGACGCCGTCCGGCTCGCGGCCGACCGGCTCGCGACGGCCGACGGAGGACCCGCATGACCCGCACCCTCGTCGAGCACGCCCACGTCGTCACGATGGACGGCTCCCGCAGCGAGCACGCGACCGGCCATGTCCTCGTCGAGGACGGGCAGATCGCCGCGGTCGGCGCCGGCGCAGCCGCAGCGGCCACCCGGGAGGCCGCCGACCGGGTCGTCGACGGAAGCGGGTGCCTGCTCACCCCCGGGCTGGTCAACACCCACCACCACCTCTACCAGTGGGTGACCCGAGGGCTGGCCGTCGACGCCACCCTCTTCGAGTGGCTGACCGAGCTCTACCCGGTCTGGGCGGGCCTGGACGAGCACGCGGTCAACGTAGCCGGACAGGGCGCCCTGGCCTGGCTGGCCCGCACCGGTTGCACGACCAGCAGCGACCACCACTACGTCTTCCCGAGTCGCGGCGGGGACGTCCTCGCCGCCGAGATCGAGGCCGCCCGCTGGGTCGGGCTGCGGTTCCACGCCACCCGAGGCTCGATGGATCTCGGCCGCAGCCAGGGTGGGCTGCCGCCCGACGAGGTCGTCGAGGACCGGGACACCGTGCTGGCCGAGACCGAGGCTGCGATCGACCGCTGGCACGATCCCGCCCCGGGCGCGATGCTGCGCATCGCTGTCGCTCCCTGCTCTCCGTTCACGGTCACCGGCGACCTGATGCGCGAGTCCGCCGAGCTGGCCCGCCGACGCGGCGTGCTGCTGCACACCCACCTCGCCGAGACCGCCGACGAGGACGAGTTCTGCCGAGAGCGGTTCGGCTGCTCCCCGCTCGAGTACGCCGAGAGCCTGGACTGGCTCGGTCCGGACGTCTGGTTCGCCCACGGCATCCACCTCGACGACACCGCGGTGAAGCGGATCGGCGACACCCGCACCGGCGTCGCGCACTGCCCGTCCTCCAACGGCAGGCTGGGGGCGGGGATCGCCCGGGCACGGGACCTGCGGGCGGCCGGGGCCAGGGTCGGCCTCGGGGTCGACGGGGCGGCGAGCAACGAGTCGGCCGGCATGGTGCAGGAGCTGCGCAACGCACTGCTGTTCGCCCGGGCCTGCAACGGTCCACGGGCCATGACGGTGCGGGAGGCGCTCGAGCTGGCCACCCGTGGCGGTGCCGACGTACTCGGCCGTGACGACATCGGCTCGGTCGAGGTCGGCAAGCGGGCCGACCTTGCGCTGTGGCGACTGGACACCCACCCGCACGCCGACATCGCCGATCCCGTGGCGGCCCTCGTGCTCGGCGCGCAGCCGCCGCTGGAGCTGCTGCTCGTCGACGGCCGCCCGGTCGTCGAGCGCGACCGGGTGCTGACCGTGGACGTCGACAGCCTCGCCGCCGAGGCCACCGACGTGCACCGGCGACTGCTGGCCAAGGCAGGTGCATGACCATGACGACGCACGCGACCACGACGACCCCGCGCAAGGGGCAGGGCACGGACGGCGGGATCGGTGCGAGCCCCCAGCGTCCGGACGGCACGCTGAAGGTCACCGGCGAGTTCGCCTACGCCTCCGACCTCTGGATGGACGACATGATCTGGGGTGTGACGCTGCGCAGCCCGCATCCGTCCGCACGCATCAGGTCGATCGACATCGGCCCCGCGCTCGCCACGGCCGGCGTCTACGCCGTGCTCACCGCGGCGGACGTGCCCGGCAGCAACGCCTTCGGCCTCGAGCACGCCGACCAGCCGGTGCTCGCCGACGACGTGGTGCGCTACCAGGGCGAGCCCGTTGCCCTCGTGGCCGCTGACCATCCCGAGATCGCCCGGCAGGCCGCGAAGCGGATCGTGGTCGACTACGAACCGCTCGAGGCCGTCACCGACGCCCGGCGCGCCCTCGACGCCGACGCGCCCAGGCTGCACGAGCACGGCAACGTCGTGCGCCATCTGAGGATCCGCCGCGGCGAGGAGTCGCCGAGCGCTCCGGTGGTGGTCGCGCTCGACTTCGAGGTCGGCATGCAGGACCAGGCGTTCCTCGGCCCGGAGTCAGGCCTCGCCGTGCCGGCCGAGGACGGCGGCGTCGACCTCTACGTCGCGACCCAGTGGCTGCACGTCGACCAGCGGCAGGTCTGCGCGGCGCTCGACCTTCCCCCGGAGAAGGTGCGGCTGTCGCTGTCCGGCGTCGGCGGCGCCTTCGGCGGGCGCGAGGACCTGTCGATGCACGTACACGCGTGCCTACTCGCCCTGCACACGCACAAGCCGGTCAAGATGGTCTACAACCGCGAGGAGTCGTTCTTCGGCCACGTGCACCGGCACCCCGCGACGATGCACTACGAGTACGGCGCCGAGGCCGACGGCACACTGGTCTACGCACGCACCGAGATCATCTTCGACGGTGGCGCCTACGCCTCATCCACCTCCGCGGTCGTCGGCAACGGTGGCACGCTCGGCGTCGGCCCCTACCGGGTGCCCCACGTGCACGTCGACTGCTACGGCGTCTACACCAACAACCCGCCCTGCGGCGCGATGCGCGGCTTCGGTTGCGTGCAGGCCGCCTTCGCGCACGAAGCAGTGATGGACGAGCTGGCCGACCGCCTCGGCATGGACCGGGTCGAGGTGCGCAGGCTCAACGGCATGCGCGAGGGCGACGAGAACATCACCGGCCAGGTCATCGACTCGGCCGCACCGGTGGGCGAGCTGCTCGACATCGTGCGCGGCCTGCCGATGCCGCCCGAGCGCGACGTCGACGGTGACGGCGAGGTGCCGGACCTGAGGTCGATGCCGGGTGGCGTCTCCAACACGACCCATGGCGAGGGAGTCGTCCGCGGCGTCGGCTACGCCGTGACCTACAAGAACGTCGGGTTTTCCGAGGGCTTCGACGACTACTCCACGGCCCGCGTGCGGCTGCAGGTCACCGCCGGGGAGCCGGTCGCGACCGTGCACACCGCCGCGGCCGAGGTCGGTCAGGGCCTGGTCACGATCGAGCAGCAGATCTGCCGCACCGAGCTCGGCGTCGAGCGGGTGACCGTGCAGCCGAAGGACACCGCGGTAGGCTCGGCCGGCTCGACCTCGGCGTCGCGACAGACCTACGTCACCGGCGGTGCCGTGAAGGCGGCCTGCGAGGCGGTGCGAGCACGCGTGCTCGCCGTCGCAGGGCGGTCGACGGGCCGCGACCCCGGCTCGCTGCGACTCGACAGCGGCAAGGTCGTCGATGGATCCGGCGAGGTGCTGGTCGGTCTGGCCGACCTGCTGAGCGACACCCGCCTGCTGCCCGACGGCGTCGTCGAGGAGACGGTCGAGTGGCGGCACCGTCCGACGTACCCGGTCGACCCAGACACCGGCCAGGGCAACGCACACGTGCAGTACGCCTTCTCCGCCCACCGTGCGGTCGTCGACGTCGACACCGAGCTCGGCCTGGTCAAGGTGGTCGCGCTCGACACCGCCCAGGATGTCGGCAGGGCGCTCAACCCGCAGGCCGTCGTCGGCCAGATTCAGGGCGGCAGCGCCCAGGGCATGGGGCTGGCGCTGATGGAGGAGATCGTCGTCGAGGACGGCAAGGTCGCGAACCCGTCGTTCACCGACTACCTCATCCCCACCATCCTCGACACACCGCCGATGCAGATCGAGGTGCTCGAGTACGCCGACCCGCACGCGCCCTACGGCGTACGCGGCGTGGGCGAGCCGCCGACCATCTCCTCCGGGCCCGCGGTCGCGGCGGCGATCCGGCAGGCCACGGGCAGGCCGCTGCGGCGGGTACCGATCCGGCCCGAGCACATCACCGGTATCTGACTGAGGAGGGGGTCGGTCCGTCAGATGGGCCTGTCGTCGCGCCGGCGAGCCGACCTGGCCGCCCCGTACGGCTTCGGGTTCGAGCCGCAGACCGGCGTGCTGCTGCCCGCCGGCGAGTACACCGCCCGGGTGGAGGCGATCCGAGAGGTGCTGCGGGAGCGAGGGCTGGACGCGCTGCTGCTCGTCAGCCCCGAGAACATCTACTACCTGACCGGGCTGAACCACCAGGGCTACTTCGCGTTCACCGCGCTGCTCGTCCCCGTCGAGGGTGACTTGCACGTGGTCGCCCGGACCATGGAGCGGACGACGCTCGCCGCACAGCTGCCGCACTGCGTGCACCACGGCTTCTCCGACGACAGCAACCCGGCCGCGACCGCCGTCGACGCCGTGCGGCAGGCGGTTCCGGCCGGCGGGCGCCTCGCCGTCGAGGTGACGTCGATGTCGTTCCCGGTGGCGGTCTGGCAGCCGTTCCGCGAGGCGTTGACGGACATCGAGGTCACCGACGGGTTCGGACTCGTCGAGGACCTGCGTGCGGTCAAGTCGCCGGCCGAGATCGCGCTGGTCCGCCGGGCCGCGCGCGCCTCCGACCTGGGCATGCAGGCCGGGATCACCGCCACGGTCCGCGGGGCCGACGAGCGGGAGGTGGCGGCCGCGATCTACGCCGCCATGGTCCGTGCGGGCAGCGAGTACCCGGGGTTCGCGCCGCTCATCCGGGGCTGGGACCTGCTGCTGCACGAGCACACGACCTGGCGCGAGCACACGCTCGGCGAGGGCGACGCCCTGTTCATCGAGATGTCGGCGTCGGTCGGGCGCTACCACGCGCCGCTGACCCGGATGGTCTACCTCGACTCGGCGCCACCGGGCACGGAGCGGGCCGCTGAGATCAGCCTCGCCGCGCTGGAGGCCGTGCGGTCGGCCCTGCGCCCGGGTGCGCTGGCGCACGACGTCTACTGCGCCTGGCAGGCGGTGGTCGACGACGCGCTCGGCGTCGGTCGCTACCGCCGGCACCACTGCGGCTACATGGTCGGGATCGGGTTCCCGCCGAGCTGGGTGGGCGGCAGCGCGGTCGTCGGCCTGCGGGCGGGCGGCACCCTGCGGATCCGGGAGGGCATGGTGTTCCACGTGCTGTCGTGGCTGGTCGACCAGCCACCGGGCGACTACGTCGTGTCCGACACGGTGCTCGTCACGGCCGACGGCGGGGAGCTGCTCACCACCACACCCAGCAGGCCGACGGTCGTGGTCTAGCCCAAACCCGCTTGGAGGTCCGACATGCGTATCACCGGTATCCGGCCGACACCCGTGGCCGTCCCGTTCCGCGCCGACGAGCTGTGGG
>Ga0075331_1000090_pt1 | contig 17743 bp, 17 predicted proteins | sample MayberrySE_TuleA_FD_120090 | JGI IMG/M metagenome (GOLD analysis project Ga0075331, IMG submission 120090) | Natural and restored wetland microbial communities from the San Francisco Bay, California, USA, that impact long-term carbon... | ecosystem: Environmental > Terrestrial > Soil > Wetlands ... | reverse complement strand
GAGGTGTCCCATCAGGCCGTGTACGACGTGCTTCGGGCGTTGACTGCTGCGGGTCTGCTCCGGCGCATCCAGCCGGCGGGCTCGGTAGCGCGCTACGAGTCGCGAGTGGGGGACAACCATCATCACGTCGTGTGCCGGTCCTGCGGTGCGATCGCGGACGTGGACTGCGCAGTCGGCGTCGCACCGTGCCTGGCCGCGTCCGATGACCACGGCTTCATGATCGACGAGGCCGAGGTGACCTACTGGGCTCTGTGCCCCGAGTGTGGCGTCGCGGACACTGGGCGCTCGACACGAGCGGGGCAACGCGGCGGTGGAAGCTGAGCAACCACGCTCGAGAGCGACCAGCGAGCAGAAGCAAACAGCGAGATAGGAGAAGGACTGACGTGTCTGAGCGCGGCAGCGAAAGTGAGAACCCGGTAATCCCGTCTCCGACTCCCAAGGCGAGTCGGCCCGCGACGAACCAGGACTGGTGGCCCAACCAGCTCAACCTGCAGGTTCTCCACCAGCACTCACCCCGGGCCAACCCCATGGGCGAGGACTTCAACTACGCAGAAGAGTTCAAGACGCTCGACGTCGATGCGCTGAAGCGAGACATCTTCGAGGTGATGACGACCTCGCAGGACTGGTGGCCGGCCGACTACGGCCACTACGGCCCGCTCCTGATCCGGATGAGCTGGCACTCCGCCGGCACCTACCGCATCGAGGACGGCCGGGGCGGTGGCGGCGACGGTGCCCAGCGCTTCGCCCCTCTCAACAGCTGGCCCGACAACGCGAACCTCGACAAGGCTCGCCGGTTGCTCTGGCCGGTCAAGCAGAAGTACGGCCGGAAGATCTCCTGGGCCGATCTCCTGGTCTTCGCCGGCAACTGTGCTCTGGAGTCGATGGGCTTCAAGACCTTCGGCTTCGGCTTCGGACGGGAGGACGTCTGGGAGCCCGAGGAGATCTTCTGGGGGCCGGAGGACACCTGGCTCGGAGACGAGCGCTACAGCGGCGACCGCGAGCTCGCCAAGCCGCTCGGTGCAGTGCAGATGGGCCTGATCTACGTCAACCCAGAGGGCCCCAACGGCGAGCCGGACCCGCTGGCCGCCGCACGCGACATCCGCGAGACCTTCCGCCGGATGGCGATGAACGACGAGGAGACGGTCGCGCTCATCGCCGGCGGCCACACCTTCGGCAAGACCCACGGTGCTGCCCCCGCCGAGTACGTCGGACCTGAGCCAGAAGGCGCCCCCCTCGAGGGCCAGGGCCTCGGCTGGAAGAACACCTTCGGCAGTGGCAAGGGCAGGGACACGACCACCAGCGGGCTCGAGGGTGCATGGACGCCCACTCCGATCACGTGGGACAACAGCTTCTTCGAGACGTTGTTCGGCTACGAGTGGGAACTGGCCGAGAGCCCTGCGGGCGCGAAGCAGTGGACGCCGAAGGACGGTGCCGGGGCGGACAACGTGCCCGACGCGCACGACCCGTCGGTCAGGCACGCCCCGATGATGGCGACGACGGATCTCGCGCTGCGGGTGGACCCGATCTACGAGCCGATCTCGCGGCACTTCATGGAGAACCCGGAGCAGCTCGCGGACGCGTTCGCGAAGGCCTGGTACAAGCTCCTTCACCGCGACATGGGACCCGTCTCCCGCTATCTCGGGCCGTGGGTTCCGGAGCCGCAGCTGTGGCAGGACCCCGTCCCGGCAGCCGGTCACGACCTGATCGGGGACAAGGAGATCGCTGCCCTCAAGCTGCAGCTCCTCGCATCGGGACTGTCCATCTCCCAGCTGGTCTGCACCGCGTGGGCGTCGGCGGCCAGCTTCCGCGGCACCGACAAGCGTGGCGGGGCCAACGGTGCGCGGATCCGCCTTGCGCCGCAACGGGAGTGGGAGGTCAACGAGCCGGCCGAGCTGGGCAAGGTGTTGCAGACCCTGGAGCAGGTCCAGCAGGACTTCAACGGGTCGCAGTCCGGTGGGACGCAGGTCTCGCTCGCGGACCTGATCGTTCTGGGAGGCTGCGCGGCCGTCGAGGAAGCGGCGAAGAACGCCGGCCACGACATCACCGTGCCGTTCGTTCCGGGGCGCACCGACGCCTCCCAGGAGGAGACCGACGTGGAGTCGTTCCAGGTGCTCGAACCGACCGCAGACGGGTTCCGCAACTATCTCCGGACCGGAGAGAAGCTGCCGGCGGAGGTCCGGCTCCTGGACCGCGCCAATCTGTTGACGCTGACCGCTCCCGAGCTCACGGTTCTGATCGGCGGCATGCGGGCGCTGAACACCAACGTCGGGCGAGCTCGACACGGCATCTTCACGGATCGGCCCGAGACGCTGACGAACGACTTCTTCGTGAACCTGCTCGACGAGAGCACGGAGTGGAAGGCTTCTGCGTCCGCCGACAACGTGTTCGAGGGTTGGGATCGCGGCACGGGCGAGGTCAAGTGGACCGCCACTGCTGTCGACCTGGTCTTCGGTTCCAACTCACAGCTCCGAGCGATCGCGGAGGTCTACGCGACCGACGACTCCAGGGAGAAGTTCGTCCGCGACTTCGTGCGGGCGTGGGACAAGGTGATGAACCTGGATCGGTTCGACGTGGCCTGATCCAGACGTCCGGGCCGGCCGCCCATGGCCGGCCTGGACGTGTCGGAGACGCTTCCGCGTCGTCCCAAGTCCCTCGAGGGCCTAGGCGTGTTGGACGGGCGCCACCGGGCCGTCGAGTGTTGCGAGGGCCAGGGTGAGGGCGAGGACGTTCGCGGGATCGGTGAGCCTGTCGCCGTACAGCTCCCGGACCTGTCCCATCCGGTAGCGAACTGTCTGCGGATGCACGTGAAGTGCGGCCGCCACGTCGTCGCGGCGACCGTGGTGCAGCAGCCATTCGCGCAGAGTCTCCGCCAGCCGTTCGGCCGTTCCCGGGCGGACTCCGCCCAGCGGGGCCAGTGCCTGTGCGCGCAGGTCCTCCAGTGCACCAGGGTCGGCATGCAGTAGCAGGGACGTCAGGTGCCGCTCGGTGTCGACGACGTCTCCGTCTGACCGGGACAGGTCGAGACGACGCGCGCGCAGCACACGCAAGTACGACAGCCGAACCATGGTCCAGTGCCTGGCCGGCCCGACGTACGCCTGGGTGCCCTGCAGGGCACGCAGCAGGGCCGGGCGTCCCGTGCTCTCCGCGTCAGGCACGAGCAACACGGCCAGCTCGCTGTCGTCCTGGTCACCGAGGTCTGGAAGGTCCTCCTCGGGCCTGAGCGTTCGTGCATCGAGTGCGCCGAGCACACCTCGCACGTGGGCGCTCGGCAGGAGGACCGCGGTCAGCGTGCGGGGCGCCTCCCAGTCCGCCCGGTCAGCGGAGGCCTCGAGCTGGTCGGCCGGGTCGCCGACCAGCAGGCTTCGCCCCAGCCGCTCGAGGTGGCGGCGGCGGACCCTGCCGGTATTGGCCAGCTCGTCAGCGTGCCCGGCCACGCTCGCAGCCGAGAGCTCGTCGATGTAGGCGAACACGAGCTCGGCGAACTTGGCGAGCGTGTCCGCACCCAGTCCAGCCTCTACTGCGGTGGCAGAGAGCTCCCGCCAGGAGACCCGGGCGCCGACTCTGTAGGCGGCCAGCAGGGCGTCCATGGTGCGGCCGCTCCTGGCCTCGCCACGGCCGAGCGCGTAGGCGCCCTGGAGCGCAGGGGCAAGGGGTGTGCCGGGGTCGGTGCCGCGCGGCCGGGAGGCAAGGCTGAGGAAACCCCCGAGGGCGAGCTGCACGGCATTCTGGATGTTGCTGCCCATAGGCTCGGCCAGCGCGTTGGCATAACCCGGCACCTCGACGACGACCGCTTCAACGGTGTGCTCGGCGACGTGGGGAAGGCGGGAGCGCAGCAGCTCGGTGGTGGCCTCGTCGAGGTCGAGGTCGGCGGCGTCAGGTGTCGAACGACTGCTGTGGCCGCCCGAGACGTCCTCGGTCATAGTTGTTCGCTCCGAACAAGTTTGAGGAACAGATTCACGTCCTGCGGTCATTACTTTACCCCTCATCGGCCATCAGGCTGGATGCATGACCACTCTCGTGCACGGCTCGTCGTCGGGCGGCGCGGCCCGCCAACGACTGCGGGACCGGGTCTGGCGGATTGCGACGTTCGTGACGACGCCGCTGGTTCCCGGCGACTACCTCGACCTGCTCTCCCCGCTGCGCAGCGGCGCGGACCTCCGCGCCCGCGTCGTGGAGGTGCACCCGGAGACCCGGGACGCCGTGAGCCTGGTGCTTCGGCCCGGAGCCTCCTGGCGTGGCCACCTGCCGGGGCAGTACATCCGGATCGGCTTGGACGTCGACGGGGTCCGGCAGTGGCGGGCCTACTCGCTCACCTCACCGGTCGACCGCGCCGACGGCTGCATCTCCGTCACCGTCAAAGCCATGCCCGATGGTGTGGTCAGCAACTACGTCGTGCACCGGCTCCGCCCGGGCCAGCTGGTCCACCTCGACCAGGCTGCGGGTGAGTTCACGCTCCCGGCGCAGCGACCGGCCAAGGTCCTCTTCGTCACCGCGGGAAGTGGCATCACCCCGGTGATGGGCATGCTGCGCAACGCCGTACACGAGCTCGAGGACGTCGTTCTCGTGCACTCGGCGCCCACCCGCGACGACGTCATCTTCGGCGCCGAGCTGCGCCGGATGGCGGCCCGCGGACAGGTCCGTCTGGTCGAGCAGCACACCGACGACGCGGGCATGCTCGACGCCGCGGCGATCGCCTCGCTGGTGCCGGACCTGACCGAGCGGGAGACCTGGGCCTGCGGACCGACGGGGCTGCTCGACGCCCTGGAGGAGCACTGGGGCTCGTTGGGGGTGGCTGAACGGCTGCACACCGAGCGATTCCGCCCGACCGTGGTCGTCGCCGGCGAGGGCGGCACGGTCCGCTTCACCGGAAACGGCACCGTCGTCGATACCGATGCCGCCACCCCGATCCTCGACGCGGGCGAGGCTGCCGGCGTCCTGATGCCGTCCGGCTGCCGGATGGGCATCTGTTACGGCTGTGTGCTGCCGATGCGTGAGGGGGCCGTCCGCGACCTGCGCAGCGGCGACCTGACCACGGCAGCCCCCGGCGACGGCGTGCTGATCCAGACCTGTGTCTCGGCTGCGGCCGGCACCTGTGACATCGACCTCTGAGACGGAGACCCCATGACTGTGATGCAGAAGAAGGCCGAGAACCCGGTCGACCACTTGACCGTTGACGACATCGAGGAGCTCGGGCGCCAGCTCGACGCGATCCGCGCCCAGGTGGTCGGCTCGCGGGGGGAGCGCGACGCGGCGTACATCCGCAAGGTCATCGACGTGCAGCGCAAGCTCGAGCTCTCGAGCCGTTTGGTGCTCCTCGCCTCGTTGTTCCCGCCGGCCTGGCTCGCAGGCTCGACCGGCCTGGCGGTGGCCAAGATTCTTGAGAACATGGAGATCGGTCACAACGTCATGCATGGCCAGTGGGACTGGATGCGTGACCCCAAGATTCACTCGACCACGTGGGAGTGGGACAACGCCTCGCCGGCCGACCAGTGGAAGCACTCGCACAACGAGCTGCACCACACCTACACCAACGTGATCGGCCGCGACAACGACCTCGGTTACGGCATCATGCGTGTGGACGAGGACCAGCGCTGGCACCCGCTCTACCTCGCGCAGCCGCTGTGGAACTTCCTCAATGCCTGCATGTTCGAGTACGGAATCGCGGCCTACGATCTGGAGCTCGGCAAGAACCTGCGCTCCAAGAAGCGCCTCTCCAGCCCGGAGTTCAAGGGCCGTGGCAAGCAAGTGCTGCGCAAGATCCGTGGCCAGGTGGCCAAGGACTACGTCGCCCATCCGCTGCTGTCCGGTCCGGCGTTCGTCCACACGCTGACGGCGAACGCGACGGCCAACCTGGTGCGCAACCTCTGGACCCACTCGGTGATCATGTGCGGCCACTTCCCGGAGGGTGTCGAGACCTTCGAGCGCCGCTCGATCGAGGGCGAGACCCGCGGCGAGTGGTACCTCCGACAGATGCTCGGCTCGGCCAACATCAGCGGGGGCAAGGCGATGCACATCATGACCGGCAATCTGTCGTACCAGATCGAGCATCACCTGTTTCCCGACCTGCCCAGCAACAGGTACCAGGAGATCGCTCCCAAGGTGCAGGCGCTCTTCGAGCAGTACGGCCTGACCTACACGACCGGGCCTCTCCCGAAGCAGGTCGCCTCGGCGTGGTCGAAGGTGATCCGGCTGTCGCTTCCGAACAGCTTCGCCGACAACGCCACGAAGATGCTGCGTCGCAAGGCCGGACGGCCCGCGGCCAAGCTGTTCGCGCTGACCGGCGGCGCGTCTGAGCAGGCGGTCGAGGCCGAGGACCGCGAGAGGGAGCTCGCCGCGGTCTGACCGTCCTGTAAGCGACGCCGGTTACCAGGAGCTGCCGAGCAGGTCAGTAACCACCTGTACCGCCACCTGACCCGCTGCCCCCTCCGTAGAGGACGAGCAGGACGATGGCGACGGCGAGGAGGACAGCGCCGCCGATGACGAGCCAGCGCTGCGTCCCTGGTCTGTTGAACTGCGACATGTTGACATCACCTCTGTCAGTCGGTGTGCTCGTCGAGGGGCACGCTGACGTCACGCAGCGCTGCGAGGTCGACGCTTCCGGCCGCCACGGTCCGTCGGACCGAGTGGATGGCGTCCCAGTCATTGGCGTGCATGCCTGCGATCACGCGGTCGTCCTTCAGCCAGAACGCGGTGAACACCTGTCCTGGTACGTCGCCGCGGAGCACCACTTCGTCGTACCCGTCGGGGCCGATGCTGCCGACGTACTCCATGCCGAGGTCGTACTGGTCGCTGAAGAAGTAGGGAAGCCGTTCGTAGGTCTCCTCGGCGCCGAGCATGTTCCGGGCCGCGGTGAGTCCCTGCTCGATGGCGTTGTCCCAGTGCTCGACCCTCAGGTGTCGGCCGAGTCTGGGGTGGTAGGCGTTCGCGACGTCGCCGGCGGCGAACACGTCCGGATGGGAGCTGCGCAGGTGCTCGTCGACGACGACCCCGTTGTCGGTCTTGAGCCCTGCGGCATCCGCGAGGGCTGAGCCGGGCGTCGCCCCGACGCCGACCACGAGGAGGTCGGCTTCGACTGGTGACCCGTCGTCGAGGTGTACGACGGTCACCTCGGAGTCGGTCGCGATCGAGGAGACCGAGACGTTCGTGCGGAGGTCCACGCCGTGTGACTCGTGCAGGGTGCTGAAGACCTGGGCGATCTCGGGCCCGAGGACTCGCACGAGCGGCAGGTCCAGGGCCTCGATCACCACCACGTCGCAGCCGGCGGTGCGCGCGGCGGCGGCCACCTCGAGCCCGATCCAGCCGCCACCGATGATGACGATCCGGCGACCTGGCTGCAGGGCGGCCTTGATGTGTTGGCTGTCTTCCATCGTGCGCAGGTACGTCACCGGGGCACCGCTCTCGTCGGCCACGGGTAGGCGGCGAGCCGTTGAGCCGGTCGCTATCAGCAGCCGGTCGAACCCGGTCGTTCGAGCATCCGTGGTCACTGCGTGTGCCTCGAGGTCGATCGCCGTGACCGGATGTCCGAGCTGCGGGTCGACGTCCTGCTCGACGTACCACGGCCGCGGGTGCACGAAGGCGCCGGCGAGCTCGTCGTTGCCCATCAGGTAGCCCTTTGACAGCGGTGGCCGTTCGTAGGGCAGATGGTGCTCGGCGCCGATCAGCACGACCCGGCCCTCGAACCCGTTCTCGCGTAGGCCTTCGGCGGCCTTTGCGGCGGTGAGCCCACCGCCGACGATCACGAAGGTGTCCCTCATGGCGATCACGCCTCCTTGCGTCTGCGGGTCAGCGAGAAGAACTCGGCGCGTGAGGATGGGCTCTCCCGCAAGGCGCCGAACAGCGCCGAGGTGACCGTCCGAGCGCCGGCTGCGCGGACCCCCCGCAGGCTCATGCAGGTGTGCTCGGCCTCGATCACGACACCGACACCACGGGGTGCGAGCCGGCCCTGGAGGTGCTCGGCGATCTGCTTGGTCAACCGCTCCTGGGTCTGCGCCCGGTGGCTGAAGAAGTCCACGACGCGGGCGAACTTCGACAGACCGAGGATTCGCGTGCCCGGCAGGTAGCCGATGTGAGCGACGCCGACGAACGGCAGCATGTGGTGCTCACAGACCGACCGGACGGGAATGTCCTCGACCAGCACCAGTTCGTCGTACCCCTCGCTGTTGGCGAAGGTGGTGAAGTCGAACGCGCCGACGGTGAGCATCTCGGCGTAGGCCTGCGCCATCCGCCGTGGTGTCTGCGCCATGTCGTCGCCGTCGAGGGGCTGACCGAGGGCGGCGAGCAGGTCGGCAGCCGCCTTCTCGGCCGCTTCGAGGTCCACCGCTGCTCGGTGGTGCGTGGCCCGGAGCCGCCACGCGAGGAGCGAGGACTCGGTCGTCGGTGTTGCGTCGAGTGTCGCTCGGTGTGACATCACGCGTCCCTGCGGGTTGCGGTGCGAGCCGCACTGAAGGAGGCCAGCCGCGCCAACGCCAGCGCGCCGACCAGCAGGCCGAAGTCACGCAGGGCGATGTCGTCGTACCCACCCATGGTGAGGAGGTTGATGATGATGCCGAGCAGCCAAGCGGCCACGACGTACCCGCCGATCGCGGGCCGAACGGCGACCAGGAGGCCGGCCAGGATCTCGACAAGTCCGACCGCCAGCATCGCCTGCTGCGCGTCGCCGGGGACGAGGTCGCCGATCCAGGGAGCGAGGTACTTCTCCCACTCGGTGAGCAGTCCGAAGAACTTGTCCAGGCCGAAGAGGATCGGCGCGACCGTGAACACGGTGCGCAGGAGGACGAACGCCTGATGTGCGCTGTCGACCCTGGCCGCCGGTGTGACGGAGGATGATGCGGAGAAGCGGGCTTGGGACATGAGAGCCTCCGAGGTTCTAAAAGCGAGTACTCTCGACGTTAGAATGTCCCGAACATTAAGTCAATGGATTTGTCTTTTAGAAGGGTGAAGCCTGTGGCCGACGAGCTCGCAGAGCAGGTCGCCGGGGTCGGCGCGCTGATGGAGCCCGCGCGCCTGGAGCTCTATCTGTACGTCGCGACGCAGCCCGACGTGGTGAGCCGGGACCAGGTCGCAAGCGCCGTCGGTCTTCCGTTGCACTCGGTGAAGTTCCACCTCGACCGGTTGGTGGACGAAGGTCTGCTCGAGGTGGAGTTCCGCCGGCTGTCGGGGAGAACCGGCCCAGGTGCGGGCCGCCCGTCGAAGCTGTACCGACGTTCCTCCCGGCAGTTCGCCGTGACCTTGCCGGAGCGTCGCTACGACCTGGCGGGTGAGGTGCTCGCCGCGGCCATCGACCGGTCGATGCGCGACGCGGTGCCGATCGTGGAGGCGGTGCGTGACGTCGCGAAGGAGGAGGGCCGACGCGTTGCCACAGCGTCGGCGGACGACACCGGGTCCGCCGCTTCCAGCATCGCTCCGGACGGTGACGAGGCCGGTGGCCACCGCACGGAGCTGGAGCGGATGGCGAACGTGTTGGCTCGCCACGGGTACGAACCGCGCATCTCCGAGTCTGAGATCTGCCTGGCGAACTGCCCGTTCGACCGGTTGGCGGCCGAGCACACCGAGCTGGTCTGTGGCATGAACCTTGCCCTCATCGGCGGTGTCCTCGACGGTCTCCGCACCCGCGAGCTCACCGCGGAGCTCGCGCCGCAACCCGGCTTCTGCTGCGTCAAGGTCCGCAGCTGACTGATGCGCGGCGAGACGCCGCCGCTGGGCCACCTCATGACGCCACCCGCACACCCAGCAGCACGGCGGCGACGCTGAGCACGATGCCGACCCACCGAGGATGTTGAAGCTCGGGGCGGCGGCTCACCAGCACCAGCCCGGCCCACGTGCCCAGCGTGGCGATGGCCGCCAGGGGCAGCACGGTCCACAGCTCGAGATGGGTCGTCGGCAGGAAACCGAGGACGCCGGCCGGCGCGACCACAACCTGCGCGGACTGGCTCACAGCGACGGCGTGGGCGGTCGCGACCCGGAGAAGCATGAGCAGCGGGACCAAGAGGACCGGGCCGCTCGTCCCGGTCATGGACGATCCCACCCCCGCGAGCACTCCCACCGCTGACGCGGTCGGAGTGCCGATGGCGGCGAGGTGGCGCCCGGCCTCCGCTGAGTCAGCGGTGCGGAGCATGCGAAGGCCGGTCACCGCCGCCAGCAACGCCATGCCTGCGACGAGCATCTCCCCGGGGACGAAGCGAGTGCCCCATGCTCCGACGAGGGCACCGAGCAGGGCGCCGGCGTGCAGCCCCGGCGTCAGCCGCACGTCGAGGACGTCGCTGGAACCACCGCGGGCGGTGGCGCGCCGATGCTGGATGGCGCATACAAGGCCGCAGGGCGCGAGACAACACAGACTTGTCGCGGCGGCGTCGTGCGCATCGAGGCCGCCCAAGGCGACGAGTGCCGGTGCCAGCAGCACCCCGCCGACTCCAACCACACCGACCAGAACCCCTACGACGGCGACGGCGGGGAGAAGGATCATCGGGACTCAACAGGCCCGGAGTCGATCAGCGACCAGGCGGCTTGTCCAGGACATCGTCATCGTCTGGACGGTACCGCCGACGGGGCTGGGGTCAATCTGTCTCCGCCTGGACGGCCGCGCGTCGGCGTACGTTGTAGGGGAAGGGCTGTCTGAGGGGTGGTCGAGTGGCAGCGCACGCGGATGTTGACGTGGTCGTGCTCGGTGTCGGTACCTGCGGCGAAGATCTCTCGCTGCGTCTGTTGGACGCCGGCCTCGAGGTCGTAGGGATCGAGGCTGAGCTGGTCGGGGGAGAGTGTCCCTACTGGGCGTGCCTGCCTTCGAAGCGCATGATCCGGATGGCCAACCTGGTCCAGGAAGCGCGCCGTGCCGACGGCCGTAGTGGGCATGGAGCCGTCCGACCGGAGTGGCGTCTGGTGGCCGCCCAGGTGCGCGACGAGGTGACCGGCGGTTGGGACGACTCCTCTGCGGTGCAGCGGTACGGCGAAAGGGGTGGGCGGTTGGTCCGAGGCAGCGGCAGGATCACGGGACCAAGGACGGTCACGGTGGCGCGCCAGTCATTCACGGCACGACGAGGCATCGTCATCGCGACCGGTTCCAAGCCCGCCATCCCGCCCGTTCCGGGTCTGGCCGACATGACCTACTGGACCACCCATGATGTGATCCGAGCCGAGCAGCTCCCCGACTCGCTCGTCGTGCTCGGCGGCGGCGCGGTCGGGTGTGAGCTCGGTCAGGTGCTGGCCCGCTTCGGGGTGGACGTGACGATCGTCGAAGCCGCCGATCGGTTGTTGGCGGCCGAGGAGCCGGAGTCCTCTGCGGTGGTGGCCGCGGCCTTCGGGGCTGAGGGGCTGACTGTGCGCACACGCGTAGTGGTCGAACGGGTCGAGCCCAGGAACGGGTCGGTCACGGTGACGTTTGCAACCGGCGAGAAGGTTGAAGCGGATCAGCTGCTGGTGGCGACAGGCCGGCGCGTCGACCTGGCTGACCTCGGACTCGAGACGGTGGGTCTGGACCCCAGCGCCCGGTTCGTCGAGGTGGACGAGCGCATGCGCGCCGGTGACGGAGTGTGGGCGATGGGCGACGTGACGGGCAAGGGAATGTCCACCCACGTCGCGCTCTACCAGGCCGGGATCATCGCCGCCGAGATCCTCGGGCTGGTCCACCCGCCGGCCCGCTACGACGCCGTACCGCGTGTCACCTTCACCGACCCGGAGGTGGGAGCGGTCGGCATGACCGAAGCGACGGCAAGGGCGGCCGGACACGACGTGGTCGTCGCCGTCAAGCAGCTCCCGGCCAGCTTCCGGGGCTGGCTCCACGCAGTGGGCAATGCAGGACTGGTCAAGCTGATCGTGGATCGCGGCACCGGCGTGCTTCTCGGCGCCACTGCGGTGGGGCCGCATGGCGGCGAGCTGCTCGGCCTCCTCAGCCTGGCCGTGCATGCCCGGGTCCCGCTGGCGGAGCTTCGCAGCATGATCTACGCCTTCCCCACCTTCTACGGTGCGATCGGCGAGGCGATCGGCGCTTCTGGCCGCGGTGTCGCGACCGTGCTGGACCCCACCTATCGCGCATTGGACGAGCTCGACTCGGTTGGTGTCGTGGAACAGATGTGAGCGAGCGGGGGCGGTCGGGGCTCAGTCCCCGCCGCGTTCCTCGTCGGAGAGGCTGCGGGCGGCGGCGAGGAGTCCGATGTGGGAGAACGCCTGGGGGAAGTTGCCGACCAGTCGCTGGTGCTTGGCGTCATACTCCTCGCTGAGCAGCCCGACGCCATTCCTGAGACTGAGCGCACGCTCGAACAATGTCGCGGCCGGCTCGTAGTCGCCGCGTTGGGCCAGGGCCTCCACCAGCCAGAACGTGCACAGCAAGAAGGTGCCCTCACCACCATGGAGGCCGTCGGCCGGCACGCCGTCTGTCCGGTATCGCACGACAAGCCCGTCCTCCGTCAGTGTCTCCGCAATAGCGTTTACTGTGGCGACCACGCGCGGATCCTCGGCGGGCAGGAAGCCGACGAGCGGAATCAGCAGCAAGCTGGCGTCCAGCGCGGATCCGCCGTAGTACTGCACGAACGTGCCGAGCTGATCGTCGAAGCCGTTCGCGCAGACATCTTCATGGACCTCGGCAGCCAGCCGGCGGAAGACCTCGGCATCTCCTGGAAGGCCGTGCTCCTCGACGCCCCTGGCAGCGCGGTCGAAGGCGACCCATGCCATGACCTTGGAATGCGTGAAGTGACGGCGCCCGCCTCTGATCTCCCAGATGCCCTCATCCGGCTCCTGCCAGTGCTCCGCCACGAACTCCACGAGCCTCTGCTGCAGGGCCCAGGCTTCGGCGTCGGGGGCCATGCCCATCCGCCGTGCCTGGTGCATCGCGTCCATGACCTCGCCGTACACGTCGAGCTGGAACTGTTCCGCGGCACCGTTGCCCACCCGGACCGGACGACTCTCGGCATAGCCCGGTAGCCAGCCCAGCTCCAGCTCGGGTAGCCACCGCTCGCCGTCCAGGCCATACATGATCTGCAGCTGGGCGGGGTCGCCGGCCACGGCGCGAAGCAGCCAGTCCCGCCACGCCCTGGCCTCGGCCAGGCACCCGTTCTGTGCGAGCGCCCGGATGGTAAGGCTGGCGTCTCTGAGCCAGCAGTACCTGTAGTCCCAGTTGCGGGAGCCGCCGAGCTCCTCCGGCAAGGAGGTCGTGGGAGCGGCGACCACCCCGCCGGATGGCTCGTAGATCATGGCCTTCAGCGCGACCAGGGACCCGAGGACCGCTTCGCTCCAGGGGCCTTCGGGCACGGTGCGGTCACTCCACGCCAGCCATTCGCGCTCTGCGAGCTCGAGCCCCGCATCTGCGTCACACGACGCGGGCTCGGGTTCGGTCGAGCTGTGCCAGGTGAGGACGAAGGGGACTCGATCGCCGGCGGCGACGCTGAAACGTGCCTCGGTGTGCATGTTCCGCCCATGCAGCTGCACGGGTGTCTGGACGCTCACGGTGTTCGGCCCCACCACAGCCCTGATCCCGGCGTCAGTGCGCCGCACCCACGGCACGGAACGGCCGTAGTCGAACCGCAGCCGCAGGATCGTCTGCATCGGCACGTGCCCGCTGAGGCCTTCGACGATGCGGATGAGGGTGGGGTTGCCGTGGCGGTGGGGCATGAAGTCGATGAGTCGCACGCGACCGTCGGCGGTGGTCATCTCGGTCTCGAGCACGAGCGTCCCTCGGCGATAGCGGCGGCTCACGTCCGTGACCGCAGGCTCCGGTGCGGTCGTCCAGTGCCCGTTCTCCTCAGTGCCGAGAAGCGAAGCGAAGCAGGCGCCGGAGTCGAACCGTGGGAGGCAGAGCCACTCGATCGCTCCGTCGGTGCCGACAAGGGCGGCGGTGTGGCCGTCGCCGATCATGGCGTAGTTCTCGATGCGTGTCGACACCGCCTCTGTCCTCCTATGTCCGGTCCCACAGGACGATCGCGACTGCTAGGACGAGGAGGAGGCCGAGGGCCAACAAGGTCACGATCGTCGGCACTCCTCGGTGACCCCGCGGCAAGAACCCGAAGAGTCGGGATGTCTGAACCAACGCCGCCATGGGAGGCGCCGCCTTCCACGTGTCGCACAAGGCACCCTTGCCGGCGATGGCTAACGAGATCTCTCCGTGCCCGGCCATCTGCGCGACGGATCGGAGGGTCTGCCGTACGTCGGTCTTTGGCGGCGGCCGGTTCGCTGCCACGGCCCCGACGGCTTCTTCCAGCGCAGAGGTCACGTTGGACCACTGGGCCCGAAAGATGATCGTCCCTGAGGGATCGATGATGTAGGCGGAGCTCGGCCGAGGACCGAAGCTGCGGTGGAGCGTGCCGTCTATGTCGTCGACGACCACCTCGAAGTCGAAGCCGTGGTGCGTCTTGAGGGATCTGGCGTGGGAGAGCTTCTCCTCCGAGGTCTGGGGCTGGGGGACCCGGGATCCTGGATGGGCCTCACGGACGTTGACCAGAACGAACCTGACCCGGTCCCCGTAGCGGTCGTGCAGCTGCCGGATGCCGTCGCCGGCCCCTTCGGTGATCGGGCAGGTGAGGGAACCGAAGACGAGGAGAACGGGCCGCAGGTCGGGGGCGAGCTGCTCGCTGGTGAAGCGCTCCCCGTCGGTGGTGGGGAGGTCGAACGCGGGCACCCGGTCGCCGGGCCCCGGGTCGCTTGCCGGGACCCTCATGTCGCTGAGGAGGACAGAGAGGGTCGGATGCTGGATCCGGTACCTCGCTCCCGTGGGATCTGTGGAGCGTGTGGTCTGTGTTGTCATGCGGTTTCCCTGGGATTGTCGCTGGGTGGTCAGCGGGTCAGCTCTTTTGCCGCCTCCTCGGTGCTGAGTACGGCGTTGGCGAGGTAGCGGAAGTTGGTCAATGCTGCCGCGTATCCGTCCCCGAGGTCGGGGTGTTGCGCGGCCGCGGTCGCGTCGGCCACCACGGTGACCACGAAACCCTGCTCGAGCAGGTGGCGCAGGTGGGCCTCGACACAGAGGTTGGCCGACATCCCGGCCAGGACGACCTTGTCGATGCCGCGCTTGCGCAACTGCAGGGCGAGATCGTTGCTCTGCGGGCCGTAGACCTTGTGCGGGCTCGCGATGACGGTGTCGACGTCGGTGAGGTAGGGCTTGTACTGCGGCTCCGTCAGGACGAGGGCCGTGTCGCCGTTGTTCTTCATCGGTGCTCCCTTGGCCGGTGAGGTCTCACCTGAGGCAACACTCCGACCGGCATACGCGACGCTGAACTGTCAGGCTGCTGACAGACTTCGTCCCCGTCCCACCAGCATGACGGATGCGCGGGCCCGGCGCGCGGCGATTGCTGCGGCCAGGGCGGCTCCTCCGGAGTGGCGAGGTCTACGTCGCGGCGACCATCCATGGTGGCGGCGTCCCTGGTGGCTTTTGGGCGGTGTCTCGACAGCGTGAGCCATCCAGTGCTGGGTAAGGTCAAGGTATACGAGGATGTGGGAGGCCGCGTGAGGATCAGAGAGCTGACGCGTCTGGGGTCCATCCGCCGGGGGCCCGCCGCATGACCACTGCCGATGTTCGGAGCCATCGGGTGCTCCTGGTACGCCAGTGGGACCAGCAGGTGGGCGGCTCGGGCTGTTGCGGCCGGTTCAGCAGCGGCGCGGCGGAGTCCCTGTGCGCCGCGGCGGATGACCCATATGCGCACGCGCGCGCCGACATGGAAGCGATGGGCGTCGTCTACCGTGCGCTTCGAGAGCGGTACTCCGATGACCTGGTCGGGATCACCGTTGTGGATCCGCGCAATACCGCGTGGCTGCTGCCGACGATCTGGAGGGATGCCCGGCGTCGCGGCCTCAGTCGCGCAGCTGCGCTCCGACAGGTACACCGTGGGACGAGTCCTCGGGCCGTTGTCTGCGACGGGGTCGTCGTCGCCACCGATCCTGCTGGGCCGGAGGAGGCGGTCGCCGCCGTGGAGGACGACCTGCGGTCGCGCACGTCGCCTGGCTAGGCGAAGCGTTCCGCGAACACGGTGAACGCGAGCAGGAACGCCGCTCCGATGAACATGAACAGGGTGCCGAGGAACCAGCGGGTTGCACGAGCACTGACCTTGCCTTGGAGGCTCGTTCCGACGAACGCACCGATCACGGCACCGGGGACCGCCCAGGCTATGAGGTTCCATGGGATCGCGCTGAGCCCCCCGTCGGCCGCGAGCTGGACCATGTGGGTGAGGGCGGCGCCGAGGACGGTGCCGGCCACGACGACCGTCGAGGTCGCGGCTGCCACGGCGACCGGGAAACGGGAGCGGCGGATCAGGCCCGGCAGCGTCGCCTCCCCGACCCCGGTGGAGATGAGCCCTGCGAAGAAGGCGCCCGCACCGGACAGCATCTGCTGACCACGCACGCCGTGGGCACAGTACACGAAGGAGCGCCCGTCGCTGGCCGTGATGTGGCGTGCTGACCCGCGAGGGCAGGGCGGGTGCGCGGAACTCACGATAGGGGCGAAGGCGGCACCGGGTGCCGGAACCGCTATCGCCACAGATCTCACCCGTTCGGCGTGGTCGGGCTCACGGACGAGGAGGACGGCCAAGGCGACCATGGCTGCGCCGTACCCGATCCGGAGTGCCTGTACCGGCGCCTGAGCAGAGGCGAGAGCGCCGAGCATCCCGAGCGGAAGTGTGAGTGCGATCAGCCTCCGTGCAGTGGCCGTGTCGACCAGACGCAGACGGAGGTACCGATAGAGCCCCATGCCGAAGCCAGAGGTCTCCAGGAACAGGGAGGTGCCGATCGCCTCGACCGTGGTGAGCCGGGGTACGTCGAGGAGTGGGAATCCGATGAGGAAGACGGGGATCAGCATCGCCGCGCCGCTGATGCCCGAGAACATCGCGGTGCCGGCAATGGCGATGCAGACCGGGAGCATGAACCAGTAGACCGTCCAGTCCATTACCCGGCCCGCCTTCCGACCGCACTCACAACGGCACCGACGCCAGCGAGGTGACCAGATCCCCGTGCTCCGCCCGGGGCACGGGGTCAGCAGCCATCGAGGTATCGATCACGACCTCGCCGTGGAGGGTGCGGTGGACCGGGCACCGGTCTGCGATCTCGAGGAGACGCTGCCGCTGGACCGCATCGAGGTCTCCGATGAGGTGGATCGTGCGCTCGATCCTGTCGAGGTGGCCGGTCCGCGAGGTGCAGTCGGTGCAGTCGCGGGCATGCACGCGGGAGTGGCGCAGCGAGACCCTGACGTGTTCCAGCGGCCACTGCTTGCGATTCGCGTACATGCGCAGGGTCATCGACGTGCAGGTACCGAGTCCCGCCAGCAGCAGGTCGTACGGCGAGGGGCCGCTGTCCTGTCCGACCGGGGCGGGTTCGTCAGCGGAGATGACGTGCCGGCCGACCGTGACGCGCTGACCGAAATGGCCGATGCCGTTCTCGGAGACAACCACCTGGTCCGGGCTCGAGGGCTCGGAGTCGTGAGCCTGCGCCACGGCAGGGAGGTCATCGACGTACCGGTTCACCCATGCCGCCAGCGTGGCGGCGGCGAAGTGCGCGTCGGCCTTGCGGGTGAGCAGGTGGTCGGCGCCGTCGAGGGACAGGAAGGACTTCGGGTGCCGTGCGGCCCGAAAAGATCTGGCGCGCGTTCTCGATCCCGACGATCGCGTCGTTGGGGGAGTGCATGACGAGAAGTGCCGCGTCAAGCCGACGGATACGGTTCGCCTGCGGCTGGGTGGTCATGTCGTCGAGGAACTGCTTTCGGATCCGGAACGTCCGGGAGCCCAGGCAGACGTCTGCCTCGCCGTTCCGCTGGATCTCCTCGCGGCTGCCTGCCAGG